>Ga0209648_10000127_pt1 | contig 51192 bp, 47 predicted proteins | sample GraSoi2013_115cm_FD_185830 | JGI IMG/M metagenome (GOLD analysis project Ga0209648, IMG submission 185830) | Grasslands soil microbial communities from the Angelo Coastal Reserve, California, USA - Sample 9_17_2013_115cm (SPAdes) (version 2) | ecosystem: Environmental > Terrestrial > Soil >... | reverse complement strand
ATTCGCGTCAGCTGAGGAGTTTCTTGCCTCCGGCCGCTTGCAAGAATGTCGTTGCCTTATTGCTGACATTCGAATGCCGGGCATGTCTGGCCTCGATTTGCAGTCGCGATTAAACGATGACGGCCACGCGATTCCCATAATTTTTATCACCGCGCACGGCGACGAAAAAATGCGAATTCGCGCGATGAGAGCTGGTGCAACGGCGTTCTTGGCAAAGCCTTTTGACCGCGTGGTCCTGTTAGAACGGGTCCGAGCCTGTTTGGAACGGACGTGACAGAGGGAAACGGGTAGCGCCTGGGGGAAATCTGTGGGGGATGGCGAAAACAGCGTCCAGCGGGCCCGCGAGAGCCGAGACTCCCAGTTCGAGCAGATCGTGGGCAGTAGCCCCGCGTTGGAAGCGGTGCTCGAGCAAGTTGAGCGCGTGGGACCCACGGACGCTACTGTTCTGATTCACGGAGAGACTGGCACTGGGAAGGAACTGATCGCACAAGCCGTCCACAACACCAGTGCTCGCTGCAATCGCCGGTTTGTCAAAGTGAACTGCGCCGCGATTCCTTTCGATCTTCTAGAAAGCGAGTTGTTTGGTCATGAGAGAGGCGCTTTCACCGGCGCCATAGCTCAGAGAGTTGGCCGATTCGAACTGGCCCACCAGGGCACCCTTTTCCTGGACGAGGTTGGCGATATTCCGCTTGCCTTGCAACCCAAACTGCTGCGTGTATTGCAAGAACGGGAGTTCGAGAGATTAGGAAGCAGTCAGACTCACAAGGTGGACGTTCGGCTCGTAGCCGCGACGAACCGAGACCTCGAAGGAATGGTGGCGCGCAGCGAATTCCGGAGTGACCTGTATTACCGCCTCAATGTGTTTCCAATTGCGCTGCCGCCCCTGCGGGCGCGGAAGGAAGACATCCCAGCGCTCGTGATGCACTTCGTCGGCATATTCAGCCGTCGCATGGGCAAGCAGATCGACGAGATTCCAGAAGAAACTATGCTGGCCTTTAGGGCGTACTCTTGGCCTGGCAATATCCGCGAGCTTCAAAATCTGAGCGAGCGAGCAGTGATTCGAGCGAGTGACGGAGTACTTCCGAACCCACTGACTGTGCCTAGGCTGCAACCGGTCCTAGGCTCTACTGTCCCAAAAATCCGCGGAGAGCCAGAGCCCTCCGCTCAGAAAACACTCAAAGACTCCGAACGCGAGTTCATCATTCAGACGTTGGATGCTGTGGGTTGGGTGATCGGAGGACCGACTGGAGCAGCCGCAAAGCTCGGCCTGAATCGCACCACGCTGATTCATAGGATGAAGAAGGTTGGTATTAAGCGGCCAAAGCGGATTGCTGATGACCGCGAACTCGAGACGACAAATGATCTGTCCGAGTCACAGGCTGGAGCTGTAATCAACTAGATCGGTTTTCAAGGGCCGATAGCCTTGGTGGTGTGACCGTCATCATACTGTGGTGTGACCGCCACCACGATGAATGCGTGAAGAAAGGAGGACCTCATGGAAAACGTCGACAGATTCTCGTCAATCGAAAATGATGGCGCTGAGGACAAATTCAACGAAATCGTAGGCGGTAGCGCGGCGCTCAAGTTCGTGCTCGCTGAAGTGCAACGAGTGGCACCAACAGACTCCACGGTGCTGGTTCTCGGAGAGACAGGGACGGGAAAGGAGCGCATCGCAGCGGCGATTCACAAAGCCAGCATGCGACGCGATCGTCCGTTCATCAAAGTGAATTGCGCAGCCATTCCCGTCGACTTGCTGGAAAGCGAGCTGTTCGGCTATGAAAAAGGCGCTTTCACAGGAGCGTTCGCGCAAAAAGTTGGCCGTTTTGAAATGGCTGACACCGGCACTCTCCTTCTTGACGAAATAGGCGATATTCCGCTGGCCTTGCAACCGAAATTGCTGCGCGTCCTGCAGGAAAAGGAGTTCGAACGTCTAGGGAGCGGCCGGACGCATCAGATCAACGTCCGCCTCATTGCAGCCACACATCGTGATCTCACGGAGATGGTCAGACGGAAAGAGTTCCGCAGTGATCTTTATTATCGGCTGAACGTTTTCCCTGTCCTGGTGCCACCCCTGCGGGAGCACCGTGAGGACATACCTGAATTGCTACGGCACTTCGTCGGCGTATTCGCACAGCGCATGCGGAAGCACATTGACCAGATACCGAATACAACGATGAATGCGCTGATGGCATACCATTGGCCAGGCAACGTGCGGGAACTAGAAAACCTCGTAGAACGGGCGGTGATTCTCTCGGATGACGGAGTGCTTCCGAACCCCCTTCCGACAGTACAGGGGAATACAATGGTCCGACTTGCTGTCCAAGGCACGATACGCGATCACGAAGCAGCCCTGATTTTGCAGACGTTGCGGGCGGCCGGAGGAATGATAGGAGGGCCTCGAGGAGCTGCTGCCCGGCTTGGGCTTAAGCGTACAACATTGATATCTAAGATGAAGAGGCTCGGGATCTACAGGAGGCTCGAACGAATCATGGATCAGCTCAACAAGAGAGACGAGAGTGAGCCTCCTGCAAAAGGGGAAGCCGAGGTTGAATTTCAGGAAGCTTGATGTGCTAGATTCCTTACTTGAGTTGATGAGCGCGTGCCACACAGGAACAATTTCTTCGCGCCGCTAAAGAGAGCCACTCAGTCCCAGGCTTCGTGAATCACATGCCCAGATCACAGGGCTCCGCCCAGGTGTGTCGGGGCGCGCTAGCAGGCTTGTTTGAGGGCAACTGTCGCTCACACGCGACCGTCCGTCAACGGCTGTCGACACCTCGACACCGACGCTTCGCGTTATGACATCCGCATACCATTTTTTCGCATAAGTGCTTGAGTCCGCAGGGACTCCGGGCTCAGCCCGCCTCCGCATGGTTGGCATCGCGCTTGCTGTTCTAGCTCAACTGAAAGCAAACATAGGAGCATACGATGCCGACCGCAGGAGCGATTTCATTGAATTGGGGAAGGAGCGGTAACGCTTCATCCGACGAACTCCGCGTGGTGAGCGACGAGAGGCTTGTGGCAGCCGCGAAGATCGGTCACAGCGGTGCCTTCAATAATCTGTATAAGCGTCATGCCGAAAAGATGTTCCGTATTACTTATCGCATTTTGCGAAATCGCGAGGACGCCGAGGACGCGGTTCAGGAATGCTTCCTTAACGTACTCCTTCACCTGAAGAATTTTGACGGAAGGTCGCGATTTTCCACTTGGCTGACACGCATCGCTATAAACGCAGCGTTGATGAAACTGCGCAAGAATCACGCGTCCCGAGAGGTTCCAATAGACGAGTCCGCAGAGACAGGCGAGCTCCGCCCGGAGCACCAATTGTCGAACTTTTCTCCGAATCCGGAAGAGCACTGCACGAAGAGCGAGCGGGAAGCACTCCTGAGAGAGGCCATCGCGAAGCTGCGGCCAAAGATTCGGAAGGCAGTCGCGATTCATAAGCTACAGGAATGTTCTTTGGAGGAAACAGCTGAGGTTCTTGGAACTTCTGTCGCAGCGGTAAAGGGACGGATGTTTCACGCGAGAGCTGTGTTACGCAAGACATTGCAGTCGCAATTCGTAGTTCCTTCGATGTGGGCGAATCCCACTGCGCGTTCATGCGCGGCCAAGTGAGGGTGCAATGGCAGGGAGAAGGTCGTGAACGAGGGAAACCGTGGCACTAAATCTATTCTGTTGACGCCGGAAGCTTACGTTCAGGTGGAAGAGGTTATTCCAGTGGAGATTAAATTATGAAACGGCCATCGGTCCTCGGCTGGTATCGCATCCTAAGAGCGCACCATCAGTGGACGATATTCCAAGCGATTCGCTATGCGCTGTGGCTGGCGCGCTAGCTGCCTTCCCTTGCCGAGCTGGCAGCTGGAGGGATGTTTGGTGTACTCCTGTTCATACCGATACGATCACGGCCCAAGTCACCGACATAATCACAGCCGTTCATTACCGCAAAGAGTAATTCGTGCACAGGAATGATGCCCTTATCGACCTTGACTCATCACTTCAGCGTTCCTGGCTTCATTGCTGAATGTATGGCTTCAAGCAGGGCTTCATCGTTAAAGGGCTTTCCGCAGAATCCAAACGCGCCACTCTGGAGAGCCTGTCTACGGGACGCTGGGTCGTCGTGAGCTGATACGAGGATGATCGGGATTCGGCAGTGATCTGTGGCGAGTTGTTGCTGCAGTTGAAAGCCGTTCATCCCGGGCAAACGCAGATCGAGAATCAGACAATCCGGCGTGCGTTCGCGACAAGACCGAAGGAACTCCTCTCCTGAAGAGAAAGTCTCCGACTCAAAGCCAGCAGATATGACAAGTCTACTTATGGCTCGGCACACCGCTTTTTCGTCGTCCACGATGGCTACCAACCTGCGTTTCTCCACAATGCTCGTTCCTCCACGGTGCTCATTCTTTGATTCGAGGACTAGGATCGCATGCACTCGCAGATTCGCTACAGAATCGCATGCACTTCAATGGGACCTCGGTCTTATAGCAATCCGGCCAAAGGCCGAGTGTTGCTTGCCTTTCAGGGAAAGTTCGCCAAATTGTCAATTGGGATAAGGCACGCGCAGCAGAGTACCTGCGGTGGTCGGCAAAACGTATCGGAAACCGGCATAAACCATGCTGAGATGCGCGTTCTTCGGATCCCCCGGCGCCACATACCATGGAGCGCGAGTCAAATAGGAATACTGGATATAATATTGGAGAGCTCCGTACCGGCGGTCCTTCCAGAAAGTATGTAGCCAATCGAAGGTGACCTGCTGAATGGCTCGGTTATCTATGTTGGAGGAGCCGGGCCCGCCAAACCCAATAATCTTTCCGGGGTGCACTGCATTCGTAGTGTCGGGGAAGAAGTTGCGTTCGAAATAGTCTGCTGCGTAATAAATTGCGAACGACTGCTTTGAGGTCGTTCTCCATTCGAGACCCGCAGAGCCGGCGCCGGCATGCACCATCGAAAGACTGACGTCGGTACCGGCAGCGTTGGGGCGAACCACCAGTTGCGGTGTCGTTCCCTCTAGATAGTGAGCGCCGCCGTCGCTCCAAAACGCGTTGGCGAGGAGAACGAGCTTATTAGGAACCAGCTCGTAGTTCGCGGCGATCTGACCACCACCTCCCACAGCGCTACGCGTTTGGAAAGCGGTTCCGCCGATAGGCTTCACCGAAGCGTGCGCACCCGTGAACAAGCCCGTGACCTCTGCATGGAAGTGTCTGGCAGCAATATTTCGGTCATGTGTGATCTTGGCAAGAATGTCGGGGAACGAGTTTGGCGCCCCTATTTGGGCATTGTTATCGAACTGGGAACCGATTGAACTGAACGCTGCTGGCAGGGCAACGTAGCCGCCAATATATTGATTGGAGCCTTCAATTCCGACTCCCATGGCCCAATGCTCGTTGGGCTGATAAGCTGCCCGCAACACGGCGGCCCGAGTCCAGGGAACGCCGACCATACCGTCGGGAGCCTCGTTGTAAGTAAGGAACAAGTCGACAGGCATTGGTCCGATCCCCTGGCGGTTGGGTGTCAGCCAACCCCAGGATTGTCCTCCCAAGACTTCCCACTTTCCGCGCTTCAGGTCCATGAAATAGAGCCGGAGGCGATTGGTATGGGGATTACTAGTCTGGTAGACGCTGGGAGCATCGTTGCCGCTGAAGTCGGTCTCCAGGTAGCCGAGAACATCATTGCCAGCAAATTTGTCCGTGACCTTGAAGCTAAAGCGCGAGTTTTGCGCCGTGGTGCGCAGTTCGCTCACACGCCCGTGCGGGGTGTTGTTGAACGGTATGGCGGCAAACGGGGTATTGATGTTGCCCTGCGTATTCGTCGTGCGATAAATGTTTTCGAAATCCACGAAGCCACCAATATTTATGACCGCGTTGTCGACCCTGAAGGAGCCCACAGGCTCCTCTTCTGGTTTGCCTTTTTCCTGAACTTGCTGAGTAGACGGTTGCTGCTTAATATCTGCAGTTGTATGTTTCACGGTCGGCTCGAGTCCCGATGAGGCCGAATCGCCGGAAGATCCGTCGCGGCGAGTAGGCACTAACTTGCTCGTAGTGGAGGCTGCCACTGCGTCCCTCGATTGCACTTTTAGGGTTTCAATTTCCTGCTGTTGTGCGGCCAATTGCTTTTGAGTTTGCATCAGGGCTTCGCGAAGAGCCTTTACCTCGGCAGTCAGGTCGGTGTTGCTCTTCGAGGAATCAGGAGCCTGCCCGCTACCTTGTGCGAGCACCATGGCAGGTAAGAGTAGCAAGGCGAGTAAGAAGTAGATGAGCTTCATATCGTGATGACCTAACTTACTGTTGCGGTCGTGCATTTCCCGTTTCGCGTAGAAACATGCGGAGGAGGATCGCCAGAGCGATGCTCGCCATCCAAAACAGAACGTTAACGCGGGTTTCGTGGACATGGAGAGCTCTGTCAGAATCCCTCGGCTCGGGTGGGTACCTCGATCAGGGTTGGGGCTTGCGATCCGAGCGCAGCTGTCAGCGCCTGCTTGAGGTTGTCGACCGTGGCGGCGCACACACCCTCCACGCCATAGCCCTTGGCGAGGGAGATGAAGTCGATACCCGGCACGTCAAGCCCGGGCACACCTTCGATTTTCAGCACCTGCGCAAACCAGCGCAGAGCACCATAGGTGCCGTTCTTCATGATCAGGAACACCACCGGGATCTTGTAGCGGGCTGCGGTCCAGAGCGCGGTGATGCTGTAATTAGCCGAGCCATCGCCGATGACGGCGATGACGCGCCGCGACGGCTCGGCGAGCTGGACGCCGAGCGCCGCCGGCATCGCCCAGCCAAGACCGCCAGCCGCTGGGAAGTAGTAGCTGCCCTGTTCCTGCATAGGCAGTCGGTGCCACAGGAAGTCGGTCGTTGAGGTCGACTCGTTCAGGTAGATGGCGTCACTGGGCGCCGTCGCAGCGATGACGTCGAAGACTGCTTCGGGCAACAACGGCCCTGGACCGATTTCCGCGGGCGCGGGTCTTGGCTGCGTCGTGGGCGACGGGCGGCCCGACCGGCGCACATTGTCGGCCAAAGCTTGAAGCGTCGTATGGATGTTCCCGACGACCGCATCACCCACTGGCGCGCGCGCCGCCTCCTGCGGATCGGAAGTCACGGCAATAAGTTCAGCTCCCTCCGGGAGATACGTCCCCGGCTCGTATTGGTGGTAGCGGAAGACGGGCGCGCCGATCACGAGGATCACGTCGTGCCCGCTCAGCGCTGCCGAAATCCTCTTGATCGAGGCCGGTAGCAGACCCCGGAAGTGGGGATGTGTGGTCGGAAAAGGACAGCGCGGTGCCGACGGTGCTACCCAGACCGGCGCGCGGAGCTTTTCGGCCAGGCGAACCGCATGAGCATTGCCGCGACACGCGTCGACCTCCGGCCCGAGGACCAGCGCGGGATTCTTGGCAGCGTTCAGACGGTCGACGACGCGCGACAACGACACCCCATCGAACGAGCCGACCGCATGAACTTGGCGGTCGAGCAGGGCCGAGGATCGCGGATCTGCTTCAGCCGCCCAGTCATCATAGGGCACCGAGAGATAGACCGGGCCAGACGGCGGCAACGCTGCCATGTGCAGCGCTCGGCTCATCGCCAGCGTCACATCCTGAGCGGTCGACGGCTCATAACTCCACTTCACCAGTGGCCGCGGCAGTTGCGTCGAGTCCACATTGGTCAACAACGCCTCGACACCCACCATGGCGCGTGTCTGCTGCCCGGCCATCACGATCAGCGGCGAATGGGAGTTCCATGCATTGGCGAGCGCACCCATACCGTTGCCGCTGCCGGCGGTGGAGTGGAGGTTGATGAGGGCCGGTTTGCCCGTCGCCTGGGCGTATCCATCGGCCATGCCGACCGCAACGCCCTCGTGCAGAGCGAGGAAATAGCGGAAATCCGACGGAAAATCCTTCAAGAACGGCAGCTCGTTTGATCCGGGATTGCCGAAGACCGTAGTGAGGCCCTGCCTGCGCAACAGGTCATATGTCACGTCATGAACGCTGGTCGTGATTTTGTTCCTGTTTTGCGATGTAGTCTGGCTCTCGCCGCGCGCCGGCTGCCCATCATGTGGCTGTTGAGCCAGGGCACTTTCGGCCGCGACCACAGACGCCGCCAGGGCTCCGGCTCCTTTCAGAAATGTCCGGCGATCACTCCCGGTGAAGCACTGCTCGCTATTCATTCCTACTGTCTCCTTGGTCATGATTTCGCTCCCCTTTGCGATGGGTTAATGACGGATGCAGACCGACTTCACCTCGACGTATGCAACGCCTGCTGGCGTGAGAAGCGCCCGACGCATCTTCAGATGCGCTGCTCCTCGTGACTCCGGAACTAAAACGGATAGGGACCATGAGAATGTCGAACGGTTATCCAGTGATCGCGCGTAAATTCGCGCAAGATCCACTCCCCACCGAACCGCCCGAGTCCACTGTTCTTCTCGCCGCCGAAGGGGCCCGTCGGCGTGTCGTCGACACTATGGTCATTCACATGGGTCATTCCTGCCTCAACTCGCAGCGCGAACCTCACACCGCGTGCGCGGTCCTGCGTGAACACCGCGGACGATAGGCCGTACTCAGTCTGATTGGCGACGTGCAGCGCCTCCTCTTCATCCTTGACCTTGATGATGGGTGCTATCGGACCGAAGATTTCGTCCTGTGCGATCGCCATGTCGTTCGTCACGCCTGCAAAGACGTGCGGCGGCAGCACTTGGCGATCGGGCAAGCCCCCCAGCAGCTCGCGCGCGCCCTCCTTCCGTGCGCCCTCGATGCGGGCAAGATGTCCGCGCAACTGGCTCTTGTTGATCACTGGTCCGATGGACACCGATGGGTCGCTCGGATCGCCATATTTCAGCGTCTTCACGTGAGCAATGAAGCGATCGACGAACTCATCGTAGATGCTCGCGTCTACGATGATCCGGTTCGTGCTCATGCACACTTGGCCCTGATGGAGGAAGCGGCCGACGACAGCAGACCGTACCGTATGTTCCAGGTCGGCATCGTCGAGGACGACAAGCGGCGCGTTACCGCCGAGCTCCAGTGCCACGCGCTTGAGCTGCGGGGACTGCATTGCAAGCGCACCGATATGTCGGCCCACTGGCGTCGAACCGGTGAACGAGATCAGACGGGGAATCGGGTGCGTGGTGAATGGATCACCGATCTCCGAGATAGGCCCGATGACAACGTTGAGAAGGCCAGCCGGTAGTCCGGCCTCTTCATAGATCTTCGCAATGAGGAGCCCACCCGTAACGGGTGTATCTTCCGCCGGCTTGACGACGACCGCATTCCCCAGCGCCAACGCGGGACCGATTGAGCGGTGTGACAGATACATGGGGAAGTTCCATGGACTGATCACCCCGATCACCCCGAGTGGCTGGCGATAAGCCCGGCTTTCCTTCCCGGCCTCATCGAGCGGAAGGATCCGCCCTTCCATACGATGCGGGAAGGATGCGGCTTCCAGCGTCACGGCATGCACAAATTGCCATTCAAGCTCGGCTTTGACACGCGTGCTCCCTGCTTCGCGGATTAGCCAGTCGATGATCTCGCCGTGACGCGCCTCCATGATCGATGCGGAACGCAGCATAACCGCCGCGCGCTCGGCCGGCAACTGAGCCGCCCAGGAGACCTGCGCCTTTGCTGCGGCGTGATAGGCCTCGTCGAGATCGCCTTGGTTCGCCATGACCGTTTCGGCCAGCGTGGCGCCGGAATACGGATCAGTGTCGACTTGCACACCGCCGTGCTTCCCCGGTCGCCATGAACCATCGATGTATTGCCCGTCAAACCCCTGGTAAAGCGCCGGAGGTTTAGTTGCTTGTGCCGGGTTAATAACCCAGGCTGTGATTGGCGTTTGCGGTATTGCCACGGTGCTCATTTCTTTGTCCTTTCCGACCTCTTCGTCCTTCGGTTACTGTTGCCATCCGCCACCCAGTGCTTGATAGAGCTGGACAAGCGCAAGACGTTCGTTAAGTTGCGCCTGGACGAGATTAAGTTCCGCCGCGAAATAGTTCGTTTCGCTGGTCAGTACCTGAAGATAGCTTGCGCCTCCTTGCTTATAAAGCAGCAAGGAGAGGTCGTCGGATCGCTGCGCCGCCTGAGTGAGCAACTGCTGCTGGCCGCGAAACTCGCGATCTTTTTGATAGGCGACGAGCGAATTCGAAACCTGCTCCAGTGCGTTCTGAACGGTTTGCTGGTAGGAAAGCACAGTCTCCTGCCATTGCGCTCGAGCGAGCCTGAGTCCCGAACGGAGCCTTCCGCCCTCGAACACAGGTTGACTGACGCTGAACGCCGCGTTCCAAGTCTGCGAAGGCGCGTTGATGAACCGATTCAAGGCGTTGCTCTCTAACCCACCCGTCCCAGTGAGGGAAATGCTCGGGAAAAACGCAGCCTTAGCCACGCCAATTTGAGCATTGGCTGAGACGACGATTTCTTCCGCCTGATGGACGTCTGGCCGACGCTCAAGCAGCTGCGAGGGCAGGCCAGCTGGAATGCTGTCCGGAATAGGTTGCTCCGTGATCGCACGGCCGCGCGGGATGGACTGCGGATTTTCGCCCAGCAGGATGCTGAGGACGTTTTCCTGCTGCTCGATTTGCCGCTCGAGGTCGGGAATGGATTCCGAAGCCGTATAGACCAGTTGTTCTGATTGGCTCACGTCGAGGTCGGAGGCGGAGCCGTGGGTAAAAAGCACTCGCGTTAACTCAAGCGATTGCTGCCTGGACGCCAGCGTGCGCTTGGCGATCTCAAGCTCGCTGTCGAGTGCGCGAAGCTGGAAATAAGCCGTTGCCATGTTTGCAACGAGGGACGAAATTACCGCCCGCTGTCCCCACTGCGTGGCAAGCATTTGGGCACGAGCCGCCTCAGTCTGGCGGCGGTATTTTCCCCAAAAGTCCAGATTCCAGATCACTGAGAGGTTGAGCTGACCAGCATTCACTTCGTAGGCTGGAAACAAACTTGAAACCTTAGCGTTTTGTTGGCTGAATACGCCTGCGCCGACACTGGCTGACGGGAACTGGTCGGCACGAGTAATACCAAGCTGGGCTTGTGCCTCAAGTACGCGCGTGGCGGCAATGCGAGCATCGTAGTTTTGCTGAAGCGCGGTGTGAATCAGCTTCGCCAGGACTGGATCCTGGTAGAGTTCCCACCACTTCTCGTTGCCAAACGACGCTACTGAGTCACTTTGCGCAGGCGCCGCGACGCGATAATCCGTGGGCAAGTTAACAGTCGGGCGCTTGTAATTCGGCCCGACCGCGCAACCGGCAAGCAGGACAAGTACTGGCAAAAACGCAAGCTTTCTCATCGTCAGTCCCCTTCGCCTGGAGTTTCCGCCGGTACAAGCCCAACTGGTCTCTGCCGCGCGGCACCGGAGATGCGCTCGACCACATAGAAGATCGCCGGAACAAAGAATCTACCGATGAAGGTCTCCGCCACCATGCCGCCAATTACCGCCGTGCCCATGATTTGGCGCGCAATCGCGCCTGCTCCGGATGCTGTCCAGAGCGGCACGCAGCCGAGAATAAAGGCGAGCGCGGTCATCATTAGGGGCCGGAAGCGAAGCCTCGCCGCGGAAAGTGCCGCGTCGACGATGGACATGCCGCGTTCGTAGTCCTCCTTTGCAAACGCGACGATCAGAATCGAATTCTTGGCAGAGAGGCCGATGAGCATCACCAGCCCGATCTGTGCGTAGACATCGTTTTCGATTTGAACCATGTAGGCAGGCAGAAAGAAGCCGAGCACGACGCGACGCAGCCAGAGCGCGGCCAGCGCCCCGAAGACTGCGACTGGCGTGCTGAGTAGCACGCTAAAAGGCACTGTCCAGCTTTCATAGAGAGCTGCCAGAATTAGGAAAACGAACAGCAGCGAGAATCCGAAAATAACTGATGCTGGTACTCCTTCTTCGGCTTTTACCTCCTGGTAAGACATTCCCATCCAGTCGTATCCCATGTCGGAAGGCATGGTTTGCTTGAAGACATCCACGAGGGCCGCTCTTGCCTGATCGGCGCTATAACCCGGTGCGGCAGCAGCGTTGATCTGCGCGGACCGGTACTCGTTGTAACGCATCGTAAACTCGGGACCAGAACGGCTCTCGAATCTTGCGAGCGCGGAAAGCGGCACTGTCTGCCCTTGTCCGTTGCGGACATAGAATTGTCCGAGATCGTTGGTCGTCGCACGGTAGGGCGCTTCGGCCTCCACATACACCTGCCAGGTGCGGCCGAAATCGTTGTAGTAGTTGACGAACAACCCACCCATGTACGCCTGAATCGTGTTGTAGACGTCGGTTAAGGCCACGCCCTGCTTCAACACCTTCTCTCGGTCCACATTGATGAACTCTTGTGGAACACTCGGGATAAACGTGGTGCTGATCATGCCAAGCTCAGCGCGCTTGTGAGCGCCCGCCATGAATTTGTTCAGGTTATCTGCAAGAAATTTGACATCCTTGCCGGCGCGGTCCTCCAGCACAAACGTAACCCCTCCGGCGGTGCCCACGCCCGGTATCGCCGGCGGCGAGAAGGCGAAAACGGTCCCTTCCGGCAGCCGCTTGAGTTCCTGATTCAAACGAGCTTTGATAGCTTGATATTGTTCGGCTTGGCTTTTGCGGTCCTCCCAGGGCTTCAAGGCGACAAAAAAGTTGGCGTTGTACGACGTCCGGACGTAACTGAGCAAGCTGAAACCAATCACACTGGTCGTGTACTGGACGCCCGGCGTGTCAGCGAGAACTTTCTCCACCTGTTTCGCAGCCGCGCTTGTGCGCTCCATGGATGCCGAGTTAGGCAGCTGCATATTGACGAAGAGGTATCCCTGGTCCTCGTCGGGGAGAAAGCTAGTGGGCAAATGGGCACTAAAGAGCCACGCTGCACCGCCCGCAACGACAAGCAGCACCATCACCATCGCGGCTTTGCGAATCAGGCTGCCGGACGAACGTACAAAGCCGTCTGTCGAGCGCTCGAAATAGCGGTTGAAGTAGGCAAAGAATTTTCCGAGCGGCCCGCGAGTTGCCTTCTTGGGGCGGAGCAGTAGCGCCGAAAGTGCCGGGCTGAGCGTGAGAGCGTTGAACGCGGAAAGCATCACGGAGATGGCAATGGTGAGGGCAAACTGCTGATACAGCCTGCCAGTGATGCCCGGTATGAAAGCTGTCGGCACAAACACCGAGGCTAAAACCAGGGCAATACCAACCACAGGGCCGGAAAGTTCTCCCATAGCCTTTATGGAGGCATCCTTTGGACTGAGTCCTTCCTCAATGTGGTGCTGCACGCCTTCAACAACCACGATGGCATCATCGACCACCAGACCGATAGCCAGCACCAGGCCAAAGAGAGAAAGTGTGTTGATGGAAAAGCCGAACAGTGGGAACAGCACGAACGTGCCCACCAGGGAGACAGGCACGGCCAGCATGGGGATCAGGGTGGCTCGCCAGTCCTGCAGGAAGAGATAAACCACAAAAATTACCAGCGCAATCGCAATCACGAGGGTCCAAAGAATCTCTTTCATGCCCTCCGTGACCGAGAGTGTCTGGTCGAGCGAAATGGTGTAATCGATGTCTTGCGGGAAGCGTTGCTTGAACTGTGCCATGAATTTCCGGATACCCTGCACGGTTTGAACGGCATTGGTTCCGGGCAACTGATAGACAGAGATAACGGCGCTGGGCTTGCCATTCAGGCGAGCGAGCATGCTATAGTCCTGCGTGCCTAGCTCGACTCGGGCCACGTCTCTCACGCGAACCGTTCCTCCATTCGGTGCTTCGCGCACGATCACGTCGCCGAACTGTTCCGGCGAAGTCAGCCGTCCTTGAGCCAGCACGGCATAGGTAAACTGCTGATTGCTCTGAGCTGGCTCGCCGCCCACCTGGCCAGCCGGATTCACAGTGTTCTGGGCCTTAAGCGCGTTAGCTATGTCCGTGACCGTAATGCCAAGCTTGGCCATTTGATCAGGCTTCACCCACAGCCTCATCGCATACTGCCCCGACCCGAAGACTTGGGTCTGACCGACGCCATACAAGCGCGCGATAGGATCGTTGAGATTGATATAGGCGTAATTCGCCAGGTAGTTCGAATCCCGAGTGCCATGCGGCGAATACAGCGCAACCAGCATGAGCGGTGCAGTGGTCGACTTCTTGAGAGTGATCCCGTAATTGTTCACCTCGGGCGGCAACTGACCGTTTGCTAGTTGCTGGCGTGATTGCGTGAGCATCAGGTCCATGTTCGGATCAGTTTTGAGATCGAAATCGACGAACATTGTCGTTTGCTGGTTCGCAGTGGCGTTTAGCGAATACATGTAGGTCATGTTGTCCACGCCACTGACTTGCTGCTCGATGGGTACGGCAACAGCTTGCTCCAGAGTCTGCGCGTCCGCACCGGGATAGTTAGCTTGCAACCGGATCTCAGGTGGGGCGATGTTTGGGAACTGCGCTACCGGCAAGGTTACGATCGTAGTCACGCCGACTATGACCGTGAGGATCGCAATCACGATCGCGACAATGGGTCGTCGAATGAAAAAATTCGCCATGGCTTAGCGCTCCTCCGTTTCCTTGTTTGGCGTGGGCTTCACTAGTTCGCCTTCTTTTGCCTTCTCAGCACCAGCCACCAGGACGCGTTCTCCGGGTTTCAGGCCGGATGTGATCACCCAGAGCGTGCCCACTCGAGGCCCGACCTCCACCGTGCGGAACTGCGCCCGATTGTCGGCGCCTACGACAGTGACCTGACACGTCCCTTGCTGCTGATTCACTGCTGCCTGCGGCACCAGCAGCGCTCCCGTGATGAATCCGGTTGGCGCCTGAATGCGCGCGTACTGGCCGGGTCGCAACAAATTTCTCGCATTGGGGAACTCGCCCACGATCTGAATCGTCCCGGTCTGCATGTTTACTTGGCGGTCCGCGAAGATTATTCTGCCGAGATGTGGGTAAGTACTCCCGTCGGCCAAGGTCAGCTGCAACGGGACCCGTGAAGCGTGCGTGATAAAGTCCACACTCCCCGGACCGCCGCCGTCTGCCATGCGTAGGTATTCCTGTTCGCTGATGGGGAAATAAACTTTGATCGGGCTGACCTGCGAGACGGCGGTGAGGACCGTGGACGGCCCCACCAGGTTGCCCACCTGCACAGTGTTGATGCCGGCGATTCCGTCGATCAGAGAAACAACTTTGGTATACCCAAGGTTTATGCTGGCTTGCTCGACTGCCGCTTGGTCGGCCTCGACGGAGGCCTTCAACGCGCGCAGCGCCTGCGTGTCGGTATCCAGCTGGCTCTGAGGAATGGCATGAGCCTCCGCTTCGGGAATGTCACGCTTCACGTTGAGCTCGGCGTTCGCCATCTGTGCCTCGGCCTGCGCCAATTGCCCTTTGGCTTGATCAAGCACGGCTTGAAATGGACGGGGATCAATCTCAAAGAGGAGCTGACCCTTTTTAACGAGTGCCCCTTCGCGATAATCCTGGCGAATCAGGTAGCCGCTCACTTGCGGCGAAATCTGTGCGTTGACGTAGCCTTCGAGCGTCCCCACCCACTCCCCCTCAAGCGGTACGTCCTTCTCGATCACCGGTGCCACTTCGACCGTGGGCGCTGGAGGGGCAGGCGCGGAAGCTACCCGGCCTTCGCACCCTGCGCTTAACGCGCCCAGCAGAGCGGCGCCTACGACCATTAACTTTCGCGATTTCCAGATTCTCGCATCAGTGCTCATTCTTTCCTCCAAGAAAAGGGCGCCCCAGTTCTCGCTGGAGTGGCTGTTGTGTTTTGTGAGAATTCGATTTTTGTTTCCGTTCCCATACAATCTTCAGATTCCTCGTTCGACTGGAGCCAACCGACATGTTTGGAGAACAATGCTTCGAGGTCCGCGCCGTCCTTCTCACGTTTTGGGAGCGGTACGCCTATTCCCGAGTTTGGCGGTTATCTGCTCGAGAATGAGCTTCGTGTACATCCCGCTGGCCGTGAATTGCGCCCCGTGTCGGGCCAGCATGCGCAAGAGTCGTTCACCGCACTTGTCGATAAACGTGACTTCGTTCAGGTCCACGATGCAGGCTCGCCGGTTATCTCTGCGGTGTTTCTTTTTCCAGCAGGCCCTGAGTTCACGAAACCAGGGAGCAGTAAGCCGTCCCTGGAGAATCCATCTCTCCTCGGAAGGCGTTTCACTAAAGCTGATCTTCAACATGCTGTTTTCCTCACAGGCCAGACGCATTGCGAAGGCGACGTTGCGGAATGTGTCCGGTGGTATCCCCCAAACCTGTGGTGTTTGTCCCACGCGTCGGATTGGACTTCATATAGCGGCTCAATTTTCCCCGTAACTTCCTCCTCGCATGAAAAAGCCGCGCTTTGACGGTCCCGACCGAGACACCCATGCGCCGGGCAGTCTCCTGAGTCGATAGCTCTGCGAGTTCCCGCAACGCGATTGCTAGACGCAGCCCTGGCCGCAGATTCCCAAGCGTCTCTGACAGAATTTGTACTCTCTCGCGCCGCAGGTAACTGGTTTCGGGGTCCGGACTTGCATCGGGTATCTCCATTGCTGACGCAGCGACTCCGTGGGCGTTTGAATCGTCGGCGGGAATCTCGCGCAGTGCATGACTTCGACGCATCAACATAAGTGCTTCGTTGATAGCGATCCGCGTTAACCAGGTGGAGAAGGAGGATTTCCCTTGGAATTTGTTCAAGTGGATAAAGGCCTTTTGGAAGGTTTGTTGGACAACATCTTCTGCGTCCTCCCGGACCCGGGTATAGCGTCGAGCAAACGCAAGCATTCTTTGCTGGTGACGTTCAACTAGGAGCTCAAAGGCCCGATGATTTCCGTTTTTAGCGGCTGAGACGAGCACCTCGTCCGCCCCGGGGTCGCTGGAGTAAAGGATGTTTGGTTTCGATCCGTTGTTCATCACGAGCCTCTCGATTAGTTACATGCCAGCGAAAAGCGAGAGGAGGTTAGCTACTGCCTTCACCCTCGCACATGAGGTAAAGGCAAGAGCCGCGCCAAACTTACAAAACCGTAAGTGGCTGAATTTTCAGGACAAGATTGAGCGGAAGCCGGAAGTGTCGAAGCTAAAACTTGCCGTGATTGTTCACATAGCGACGCATGATGCTATTCGGCCAGAGACGTTGCCCTAGTTGGTCGGCTGGCCGTGCGGTGCGACGCAACCCGAGTAAAAAGTCACCGCGAGCGCTGTGAATACACAAAGATGCCGAAATGTGTTCGCGGCTGCTTCTCCCCGCTTCCTCGCGGAATTATGCCGGGAGCTTCAATTCCCGCGCGTTCGACGGAGGGCAGGTTCTCACGAGTTGACACACGCTCCTGCCGCACGGCAACGATGCAGGCCACGACACCGAAGGCTATCTGCGACGCCATAAACCAAATCCACTTAATGTGATTCGCGAGCAAAGGATTGAGAAGCTGCATAATCGAGTACAGCAGACCCAGTCAACCCCCCCGAGTACGATCGGCCCGCGCGCGAACGTGGGCAGCATCGCACCATAGAGCAAGCCCACGAACATGGATTCCGATGCCGTGCAGTACGAATGCAATCGCGAAACTGATCACAACATAGCTCAATAAGCTGAACACGACCAGAAAAACCAGTCGCTGATGCCGAGCACGAAATGAGACAGATCGACTCCGCGGGTGTCGAATTCAGTTCAAAGATGCTAGCTAGGAATGGGGTTGTGATGCGAAGTCCTCGCCGTTCACAACCTGGCAGCCAGAAGTACGCCGGCAAGGAGAACGAGAATCCCCGCAGCCCGGCTGACAATCTCTCGCCAATCTGCCTTATGCATTGTTTCGCTCATTCTTGCCACGCATCCTCTCCAAAACCCTCAGCCGCCCACCGATTTGATGGCCCCAGTTGAGGTGTAGGACCAAGATTTCGCATCCGAACGATCGCAGCCGCAAGCAACACGACCAATGCGGGGCTGTCAAATTTTTGCCATTTCGATCTACTTAGCGGTGTCGGAGCGTGCTCTCGCTGAACTCCAGGTGCAAGGGCTGGCGCCGTGGCGGGAGGAGTCAAAACTGGTTTCTCGATCGCGGACATGGCGCCTCTCTAGGGAAAATTTCAGTCCTGACTCTGGACCAGGGGAAGTTGCGAAGTGATCTGCAGGTCGACCATCATGCTGATGCGGCGGTCGAGTTGAAAAAAGGTAGCCACTTTCTTGCCGGACAATATTTTCCGAAAGATAGGTACATACCGCTGACGAAGTTTTGCGAGTTCGATGTCCGCGTCCAGCCATCGGCGAATCAGACTGTCTGCCTGGGCATCGGTCAGGGTTCCATATTCGTTGGAATACTCTTTGATGATCGCCGTTCTCGTATCGATGATCTTCCCCATATCTGCCGAGTATTCCTCGTACACCTGCCAGAACTTGGTAGCTTCACTGTCCGTGAGCGTTAAATTCGCAGTAATGAGTTGTTTCTTGATTGAGCGGATATCCCGGCGTAGCAGGGCCAACTGTTGATCGGATATCGCGTCCGCAGTCTTGTCGGCAGCGGACGATTGCGAAGATGTATCTTGAGCAACGGCCATTGGACTTCCTACCACACACAGCCCAATCAGTAGAAGCGCAGTGAAAGTGATTCTTTTCAATGTGTCCCTCTCTTAAGGTATGGATTTAGCTAGCTCTGTGGCGCACGCTTCTTGTCTCCAGAGGCTCAAGTGCAATCCAGTTGCCGAAGCGGCCGATGAGTGGCGCTCCCCAACCTGGGGTGTTTTCCGGGCGCACCAGGAAACGAGAAGCGTTGATCCCACTTTCTGAGCGTGTCCATGGAGTGCATGGAGGCCTATCTCCAGTGCGCACTCAGCGGATTTGCGAATACATCGCCTCTAACCTTGACCGAAAGATACGCCTTGAAACGTTGGCTGAAATGGGTGGCTTGTCCGTGCGCACGCTGGCTGTGGCGCTGAAGGATCTAGCAGTGGGGCGGCATACGAACACTTAATAAGCAACGTCCGCTGGCCACATAGCGACACGCGTCGCTATCCGAACAATCACGGCAAGTTTTTCCTGAGGGTAATGAGACTAATTTCGCGAGTAGCGACGCGCGCAACCTCGACAATCATTCTGTTCATGCCGGACGGTTACGCCACTTAGCCAGCGGGCTCCTGCAATGACTAGGATCGTTGTGTTACTGATGAAGGATTCTGATTCCTCTTGCGGTTTCTGTATGTTAGCTGCAGCAGGATGTCATAAGAGCGTCGCCCGCCAAAACCACACCATCTGACTCAACTGCACCGCTTCGGCAGGATTTCTCTGCCACAGAAGTAATGAAAGGCTGTTAACTGCTCGCGGGTTCGCGTTGAAATGAACCGAAATTTCGAATGGCCCCCTGTTTGCATTCAAGGGAATTCAGATCGGTCGCAGCGACCGTACTTTTGAACATGAATGTTAAGGGGATCAATTATGTCGAGTGCAGGATCAAACGGTAATCGCCCAAAACTGAGTGAGAAGGGACTCTTGACTCCGGACAATTGCGTCGTGACGTTGATTGACCATCAGCCGCAAATGCTGTTCGGGACCAGCAACTTCGATCGCCAATCGATTATCAACAGCGCTGTGGCGTTGGGTAAAGCAGCACGCGTGTTCGAAGTGCCGGTCGTGCTCACGACTGTCGAAACGAAGTCCTTCAGCGGAAATATGTGGCCTCAGCTGCGTGCCGTATTTCCAAACCAGGAGCCCATTGAGCGTTCATCGATGAACTCCTGGGACGACAGGAACTTCGTTGCGGCGATTGAGAAGACTGGCCGCAGGAAGATTGTGTTGGCGGGCCTATGGACAGAGACCTGCGTGGCTCTCCCAACGGTCCAGGCGATTCACGACGGTTACGAGGTGTACGTCGTCGAGGACTGCTGTGGGGACGTCAGCCAACTCGCGCACGACAACGCGATGAAGAGAGTCATTCAGGCTGGCGCCAAGCCCGTGACGGCCCTCTCGACGATGCTGGAGTGGCAGCGCGACTGGGCCCTCCGGGGAACGTACGACGCCGTCATGGATATCGTGAAATCGCACTTCGGAGCATATGGCATCGGTGTGGAGTACGCCTACACGATGGTGCACGGCGCTCCACCGACAAAGTTTCCCGAATACGCGATTCCTGTCGCCGCAGGTGCACATAAATAGTTAACGGAGAGGGCGGGCCAGCCCTCTCGAAACCTCTTCCCGAATCGCGGAAGGAAATTCCCATGTTCCCAGACACGATACTCCACAATGCAAAGGTCGCGACGAACCGAGTGCCATCGTTTGCCGAAGCGATCGCCATAGCGAATGGAAAGATTTCAAGGGTCGGTAAGGACGAAGAAATTCTTCGGCTGCGGGGGCCTGAGACGAGAGTCATCGACGGGAAAGGCCGGACCGTCATTCCCGGTTTGAATGACTCGCACATGCATCCGATTCGTGGCGGCTTGAACTACAACATGGAGCTCCGCTGGGACGGCGTTCCGTCTCTCGCGGATGCCCTCCGGATGTTGAAGGAACAAGCGCAGCGCACGCCCGCTCCGCAATGGGTACGCGTAGTCGGGGGCTGGACGGAATTTCAGTTCGCCGAGCGCCGGATGCCAACTCTGGATGAGATCAACGCCGTCGCGCCGGATACCCCTGTGTTTGTGCTTCACCTGTACGATTGCGCGCTGCTGAACGGTGCAGCTCTTCGCGCAGTAGGCTATACAAAAGAGACTCCCGATCCCTCTGCCGCCGAGATCCAACGCGACAGACACGGAAACCCAACCGGTGCCCTGATCGCAAAGCCGAATGCGACCATTCTGTATTCGACCCTCGGCAAGGGTCCAAAACTGTCGCGGGAAGATCAAGCTAACTCAACCCGCCTCTTCATGCGCGAGTTGAATCGATTTGGCCTTACGAGCGTCATCGACGCCGGCGGCGGTTTCCAGAATTATCCCGACGACTATGCCGTCATCAACGAACTGCATCGCAAAGGCGAACTCACGGTTCGCTTTGCCTACAACCTCTTCACGCAGCACCCAAAGGGCGAGCTTGCTGACTTTCAAAACTGGGCGAAGATCACCCGACCAGGAGAGGGCGATGAGTTTTATCGCATGAACGGCGCCGGCGAGATGCTCGTTTATTCGGCAGCCGACTTCGAAGATTTCTTCCAATCTCGGCCGGATATGCAGCCAATTATGGAAAGTGAGCTGAAGGCGGTGATCCGGCACTTGGTCGAGAACCGCTGGCCGTTCCGGCTGCACGCCACGTACAACGAGACAATTTCGCGCGCCCTGGCTGTCTTTGAGGAGGTGAATCGCGAGATCCCCTTCAACGGGCTGCACTGGTTCTTCGATCACTGCGAAACCATCTCCGATCAGAGCCTCGATCGCGTCAAGGCACTCGACGGCGGGATCGCTGTGCAGAACCGGATGGCGTTCCAGGGCGAATACTTTGTGGATCGCTACGGAGCCAAACAAGCTGAGCGCACTCCGCCGATCCGACGCATGCTCGAACGAGGAATACCTGTCGGGGCGGGAACCGACGCCACGCGTGTCTCCAGCTACAATCCCTACCTCTCCCTTTATTGGTTGACCACCGGCAAGACGCTTGGCGGCTTGCAGCTATATCCGGAAAAGAACCGCATGGACCGTACAGAGGCGCTGCGGCTGTTCACGGTCGGTGGAACCTGGTTTTCAAACGAAGAAGGTCTGAAAGGCGCGATTGCTCCCGGCCAACTGGCCGACTTGGCTGTTCTCTCGGCCGACTACTTTTCGATTCCGGAAGAAGAGATTAAGCATCTCGAATCGGTACTTACGATCGTAGGTGGGAAGGTCGTTTATGCGAGCGAAGAATTCTCAAAACTCTCGCCGCCTGCACTCCCAGTGAGCCCAAGCTGGTCTCCTGTTAAAGAATATGGAGGTTACGCGAAGGCCCTGGACCAAACTCTTGGTGTATCTCACCCGGCTGCCTGTTCGCATGTTGAGGCATCGGCAGATGTCAGGAACCGATCGCATCTCCAGGTGCTGAGTGACCTTGGCTTATGGGAGCTGGGCTGCGACTGCTTCGCGTTCTAGCAAGGGAATAGTTATGAAAGTTTTGTTCATTTCTTTTGTCGTGGGGCTCGGAGTGGGAGTTCTGTATGGTCTTATCCGCGTAAAAAGTCCTGCGCCCCCGATCGTCGCTCTGCTGGGTTTACTTGGCATGGTTCTCGGAGAACAACTCGGCATCTGGGTGCACACGAAGAATATCAACGTCTCGCATGCTGCTTCCGTTTGCCTTGTCGGTGAGTCCTATGATCGCCCATCCAGCCGAGACTCCGTGAAGACTGAAACGCTTACTGAAGTGTTTCGAATGAGGAGTAATTAATGCGGATGAAGAAGAGGGTTTGCTCAGTCGCCAGCGTGGTCTTGTTCTTCCAACTTCTGGGCCACTTTGTCTTGGCCCAGACCGTTCAGGGAAGCGGAATGGAAGTTGCCGTGGCGCCGCAATACGACACCACGCATGTGTATGTGTCACCAGAGGATTTTGATCGTTTTGTGGCAAGCCTGATTGCTACGTTTGGGGGCACGACCACTAAACAGGGAGTATTTACAGTTACCCCCACCACCAGCAGCACTATGTCGCAGTTGGTGCTGACTCCTGTTGGAACCGTTTCGGTCTTCGGTTTTAAGACGCCGATTCCGTATCCGTTTGGTGTAGAACGTAGCGGCTACTTGGTGACTGATCTCGATGGCGCTGTGAGTGCCGCGCAATCTGCAGGCGCGGATGTTCTGGTGACACCGTTCAATGATCCGATTGGCCGAGATGCTGTAATCCAGTGGCCCGGCGGGGTGGCTATGCAGCTCTACTGGCACACGACCCCGCCTTCCTACAAGCCGCTGGCGTCTGTGCCCGAAAATCGCGTCTATGTCTCAGCTGACAGAGTGGCTGCGTTCGTTCAAAGCTTTCTCGCATTTAGTCACGGGAAAGTCATTGCTGACAATGAGCATGCGCCCGGAGTTGAGATCGGAAGACCCAAGGACACCTACCGAAGAATTCGAATCCAATCGAATTTCGGTAAGGTAACTGTCCTCGTTACGGATGGCCATCTTCCGTATCCGTACGGGCGTGAGATGACCGGATACGAAGTTTCGGATGTGGACGAAACGCTGGTGAAAGCCAAAGCCGCCGGAGCCAGTGTATTAGTTCCATCCTATGTGGCGGACGATCGCACGGCGACAATCCTGCAGTTTCCGGGTGGCTATGTTGCTGAGATCCACTCGCCCAACAAACAGGGTTCAGCCCACTGAGGTTGTTCAATGCGTACGGCATCCATTCTCGCGATCGCACTTGCTTTTGGAGCGCTGCAAGCTCGCGCTCAGTCCGTTGAGACTGCCCCTCCAGTGACTCAGGGACGCAGCTACCAGCTACTGAGGGAGGATGAGGATTGGAGCTTCCTACGAGACTCAAGTCTTCGCCAGGATTTCTGGGACCCGATCAAATACATTCCGATTCGAAACAATGGCAACTGGTTCATGACGATAGGCGGGGAAGCCCGAGAGATGTGGGAGCAAATTGGAAACGACAACTGGGGCCAAGATCCGTTCATGAACGGGTATCTAAACGAGCGATATATGCTTTATTTTGACGTTCATTACGGCAAGCACGTACGCACGTTTGTGGAGTTGAAGAGTGGTTTGAACTCTTTTCGCAACGGAGGCCCCCGCCCATTCGATGAAAAGAAACTCGATTTCCAGGCAGCGTTCTTGGAGTTGAGCACTACTGTTCAGGACAGCTCTCTAAAATTTCTGGTCGGTCGGCAAGAGCTGGAATACGGCTCGGGACGGCTGATCGATGTGCGCGAGGGTCCCAACGTTCGAATGAGTTTTACCGGATTTCGCCTTCAGACATTCACTCACTCGTGGCAAATTGATGGATTCGCCGTGCGTCCGGATGAGGACAATCCTGGGTTCTTCGACAACTCACCAAACCACGCCGTCGGTTTTTGGGGCATATACGCAACCCGGCCGCTGCCCCATAACACTCTGTTGGACACTTATTACTTAGGCCTAGATCGGGCGCAGGCGACGTTTCAACGCGGCACCGCACAGGAAGTGCGCCATTCGCTCGGCGCACGGTTTTCACATCCGATCGCCACCGAACGACCGGGTTGGGATTTCGACTACGAGGCGCTCGCGCAGTTTGGCACGTTTGGCTCTGCGAATATTCGAGCTTGGACCGCATCATCTGAGACTGGTTATCGCCTTCCGACGATTGCGCTAAAGCCCCGATTCAGCGTTAAGGCTGACATCTCCAGCGGAGACCACCCGATCTCGAATCCGAACACACTCGGAACCTTTAACCCCTTATTCCCTACCGGAAACTATTTCGGCGTGGTGGCTACTACTACTGGTCCAGGTGCTGTCAACTTTATCGATCTCCACCCTCAAATTGATGGGACTTTCCCGCATAACATCACAGCCTCGTTCGACTGGATTGTCCAGTGGCGGGAGAGTCTTGAAGATGGTGTTTACGCACTTCCAGGCGTCCTGATCAGAGCCGCGGGTAACAGTCGGGCACGCTTCGTCGGCCACAGGCCCGGCACGGAAGTGCGATGGCAGGTGAACCGACATCTTTGGTTTCAGGGAGATTACGGAATTTTTTATGCGGGACGTTTTCTGAAGGAAACCCAGCCAGGACGCAACTTGAATTACTGGGCTCTGTGGGCTGGGTACAAATTTTGATCCACTTTCGAACATTGTGAGGTTTGATGATGACGAGCATAAAGAACTTTCGCCGAGCCGCGGGAGCAACAGGTGCAACAATCGTGGGCACAGGTTTCTTCTTCACCATCATCGGCGTATTCGGGCTTCGATTTGCCATTGCGGGGCTGGTCCTTTTTGTAGCCGTCGCTGTCCTTACGTATTCTGCATTTACTGGCGAGGAGATAGGGCTATGAAACTCGATCCATCCATTCTTGCCAGAATTCAGTTTGCCTTTACCGTGAGCTTTCACATCATGTTTCCGACGATGTCTATTGGTCTCGCTTCTTTCCTGGCGGTGATTGAGGCGCTCTGGCTGAAGACCAAGAATCCCTTGTATCTCCAAATTTACAAATTTTGGCTCAGCATCTTTGCGATGAGCTTCGGGATCGGAGTCGTCACCGGAATCGTACTCTCATTCGAGTTTGGTCTCGGGTTTGCGCACTTCGCAGAGATCGCTGGACCGGCGATCGGACCGATGATCGCTTTGGAAGTGTTGACGGCTTTCTTCCTAGAAGCTGGGTTTCTGGGAATCATGCTTTTTGGTCTTCACCGCGTCGGCCCCAAGCTGCACTTTTTTGCAACCTGCATGGTAGCCATAGGTACGCTTCTATCAGCGTCATGGATTCTATCCGCAAACAGCTGGATGCAGACACCAGCGGGCATCACCATACATGATGGCCGCCTGACGGTCGTGGATTGGCTTCATGTGGTCGTGAACCCTTCCTGGCCCTATCGGTTGCCTCACATGCTGACTGCAGCCTACCTAACGGCATCCTTCATGGTTGCTGGAGTGGGGGCATGGTATCTGCTCCGAAGGAAACATCTAGATTTTGCACGCAGGACGGTCGCTTTGGGAACCGCGTTCGCAGCTGTGTTGATCGCCGGGCAGGTTTTCCTTGGAGATATTCTTTACGGCACCATGATCAAGTACCAGCCGTCGAAGATGCAGGCGGCGGAAGGCTTCTGGGAAAAACAATCTCAGTCCCCAGCCCCTTACTACTGGTTCATCATCCCCGATCAAAAGAACCAGCAAAATCGATTCGCACTCGGAATGCCCTACCTTGGGAGTATCTGGCTGACCCACAGTCTCGAAGGACGCGTTCAAGGTCTAAAAAATACGCCCCGTGATCGCCAGCCCATTATGGGAATGGTGTTCTATGCCTTTCGAACCATGTACGGCCTGGCAATAATCATGTTCGTTATGGGAGTTGCTTCACTGTGGTTGAGATTTCAGGGGAGACTTTTCACTTCCCGCTGGTTCCTTTGGATGCTGGTCTTCATGACGCCGTCGGGCATTATAGCCACGCTGGCTGGCTGGTATCTTGCGGAAACGGGCCGCCAACCGTGGGTGATCTATGGCATCTTGAGGACCGCAGACGCGGTATCTCCTGTTCCCGCTCAGGCCTTGTTGTCGACTCTGATTGCGTTCGTTTGCGTTTATACAGTCTTCCTCAGCGCCTTCTTGATCTTTACTGTTCGCATTATCCGACGGGGTCCGGCTGAAGCCCCGTCCTATGCCGAAGCCTCAGGTTCTCTCAAGAACGCGTTTCGTCCACACGTTTTGGACAACGCGAGGCGAGCAATCGAGAGCGAGCCGGCATTAAGGAGTTGACGCAAATGGATCTCCCACTCTTCTCGGCCACCTTTCTCGCCTTCGCTCTAACGCTCTACGTGTTCCTTGACGGATTCGATCTGGGAGTCGGGATATTGCTTCTGTTCCAATCAGACCCGGCGTCTCGTGACCACATGGTCGATTCGATTACGCCGACATGGGACGGCAACGAGACATGGATCATCATGGCGGGCATAACGCTGCTCGCGGCATTTCCGATTGCATATTCGATTCTGCTGCCGGCGCTGTACCTTCCCGTCATACTCATGTTGCTTGCACTGGGCTTTCGCGGCGTCTCATTTGAATTCCGCGTACAAACCAGTCGGCATCGCCGTAAATGGGACGTGGCGTTCGCAATTGGGTCGCTAGTCGCTGCGTTCATGCAAGGGTTGATTGCAGGATGCCTGATCCAAGGAGTCAAAGTCCGCGATTTGCGCTTCACCGGAAGCGTTCTAGATATCCTTCATCCTCTTCCCATGATCAGCGGGGTCACTCTTGCAGTCGGGTACACCGTGCTTGGAGGAGGGTGGCTCAGACTGAAGTCCAATTTGTTGTTACAGGAGTTTGCTCGCCGGTCCCTCCGCGTTTCCGCACCGGTTTTCGCCGTTTTGTTCGGCATTGCTTGCCTCTATTCGGCACAAATTCAGCCAGGCGTGCGCTCGCAGTGGACGTTACACCCAATCGCTCTGCCTTGCCTTCTTGGTTTGTTTGCTATTGCAGTAGGAGCGTTGGCTGTGCTGACCGAAAGGGTGAGGCCGGCAATCCCCTTAGTTCTTGGCTTATTTCTCTTTGTTGTAGGCATCTCGGGGATGGCTTTGATTGTGTTTCCCAACATTGTCCCCTTTAGTGTTTCCCTTTGGGACGCCGCATCATCTTCCGCGAGCCAAGAGTTTGTACTCATCGGCGCAACCATCGTCACTCCGGTGGTGCTTGGATACTCCGCATTTGCGTATTGGGTTTTCCGCGGAAGGACGCCGGAGAAGGGATGGGAAGAGTGACAATTCGACGCCAACTCTCGTGGTTCGTCGCAATCTATGGCCTGTCCTTAGGTGCTTTTGCCCTTCTGGTGATGCTAGTCCGAGTGTTATTGCGGCGGATGTTTTGATGTGTCTTACGCGCGAAAGACGCACGCGCGGAAACGAGATGTCCTAGGAGCAACGTACTCGGTCGGCGAGCTGTTCAATGGCGAACACTCTAACCACTGAAAAGATCGTACCGTACGCCCTGCTCGGAATGACGGCGGTCACTGGTCTCGTCGACGCGGTCAGTTTCCTCTCGCTCGGGCGCGTCTTCACGGCGAACATGACGGGGAATATCGTGATTCTGGCTTTTGCGACGGCGCGCGTGTCCGGACTGTCCATCGCGCACTCGTTAACGGCGCTCTTGTCGTTTCTAGTAGGGTCGATATTCGGGGGACGGATTATGGCCCGAGCCGGGCCCGACTCACAGATTCGATTCGCGTTACAAGGGTTCCTGCTGGAAGTTGCCTTTCTGTTTGCTGCATCGTTGTGCGCCATCGGATATAGAGGAGATTTGTTGCGAGATTCTTTTCAACCGTTTGCTCTGATCGCCTTGACGGCGCTCGCGATGGGCACACGGAATGCCGCTGTCCGGAGGCTCGCAATCCCCGATCTCACGACGACCGTCCTGACACTAACGATCACGGCCATCGGCGCCGACTCTTCGTTCGCGAACGGCAACAACCCTAGATTGGCGAGAAGGGTTGAGTCGGTCATCGCAATGTTTTTGGGAGCAGCGTTGGGTGCGGTCGCCATACGCTACTCGATCTCAGCTGCCTTGTGGCTTGGGGCAGCGATCTCCGCCGTGTGCAGTGCTGCATTGTTTCGCGCGTTGCGCACGCCCGATAAGCTGTGACGGCGAGAGTCGCCTCTCAGCTGAGGGAGTTGCACCTGATTCACAGAGCGTAACGGTTCAAACAACCGTTGTAATCCTGAAGACAGCGGATTCCTAGACCGTTGTAGTCTCCGAGAGGTTTTTCCCCAAGGGCGAGGAACCGCATAGCTTCATCACTAACCAGAATAGTCGCCCGATTTCTGCTGTCAAAGAGAGCCCAGTAACGACCGGCTTGCGATTTGCGAGAGCGAGCGCTTCGCTTCTTTCACCATGTGTGCTACGATAAATCTCGTGATGAGCGCACTGATTTTTACAGGCGGTTTACAGGCGGTTTTGCCAGGAGAGCTTGCAGTCAGGGGCGAACCAGGCGAACAGTGCGCTGTATGCGAATCTTGCAAACGCCTTGTTTGCAAGGTTTTACGCTAAGTTGTTGATTCCACGGCTGGGGACGTAGTTCAGTTGGTTAGAACGCTGCCCTGTCACAGACTCCCAAATTCATCTGCCGCCAGCCGCATAGACTCGATACCCCTGACTCCCATCACATTGCCGTCAGCGGATCCACGCAAAATACAACCGAACGGACTCAGCAGACAGAAACGGCCATCCAATTGATTTCGTCACGCAGAGTCAGGAGCGATTTACTGCGTTCGCGTGAAATTTCGTCTGCGAATCGGCTGCTTCGAATCGTCAGGGGCTCTGTTCCGGAAACTAGCTCGGCTCGCGCCCGCCGCTCGAAGCATGGCTCCTCCGACTCAGACGGCGCACACTTAACCCCCAGCTCTGGACCCTGGAGGAGAGTAGGCGCCAGACGTTCTAGATTTCTCGTGTTTGCTTTTCGCTTTGTCGGCTTGCCGGCGGTCCCGCAGAATTTTCGAAACTGTAAGCCGACCGCTGAACACTTCTTATTGCCCACTTCTGCCCACGCGCGACACTCACAAGTCCTTACCAATGAGAAAGAAACCTGGTAGGGGCGGTGGGGATCGAACCATTAAGGACGTTGAAAACGCGTAAGTTATTGGTTCCACGAAAAGGCAAATTCGAGAAAAACAGCAGAAACGCCGAACCGAGGTACACGCCAGGTACACGGCGTAAGCCTTGGCAGATACGCGAACAGAATCGGAAGCCGCATTGTGCTGTACCCAATTATGGGCGACGGCGCATCCAGAAGTAACGCGCCAATCTGCGCACGGCGGACAAGGCATAGAGCGAATAGCTTTGCGTATCTATCCCGACACGATTATCTGGAATCTCCTGTGCGATCAAGCCATTGACCCAAAGAAGCTGCTGGACTCCCTCAATGCCAAAGGTGCCACACTCGTCGCTAGCTTCCATTCGGTTTACGAGTTAGCTCGAAACTTCGAGCGCGACGATCCCAAGCGGAACGCCCGGAAACCTGTTCAACATGCTTCGACAGTGGGATGTCACAGCAATTCCCGGATTTCCTTAAACCTTGCCTGAATCTCTTCCCACGTCGGGTGCGGGCCATAACAGAGCATCTTGCACTGCGCCTCGTATTCGGCGCCGATGGCCTTGACCAGTTCCGCCGGCGGAAACAGGGCGTCGCTTTTAGCGAAGCTCATCCCGTCGGGATAGAAATAGCTTTTTTCGAAATGGGTCCGGCTGATCTGGTCGTAATCCTTCTTTATGGCGGTGTATTCACCAGACTTCAGCATGGCGATCACGTCCGCCTGCGCCGCCAGTTGAAAGAGGTCGTAGTAGTGCCGCGCATAGGTTCCAAGCGGCTGTTTGTCGCGTTTGAGCAGTTCCACCTTGCCATGGATTGCGAACATCTTTTCGACGAAGGTGCGCCGGAAATGCAGCAGGCGCAGGGGAAACGGTCCCTCGTCGTCCGCGCCCAAGGACTTATGTGTTTCCTCGAGGAACTGTCCCAGATAGGAGCGCAGTTGGACAACAGCGGTGGGCTCACGGCCGCTGGCGGTGCCGGCTTCGAGGAGGACGCGGTTGGCGACTTCGCCGGTGTCGCCGAAGCGTTGCGCGTAGGAGAAGCGGTCGTTGCGCCCGAACCCGCCGATCGTCTGGCTCTCCGCCGCGACAAAGGTGAGCGCGGGGTGGGCAGCGACCGCATCCCGGAGCCTCTTGAGTTCCCGGTCGATGGCGTTCTTGCCGAGCACGGGCTTGAAGGCGAGGGGATCGAGAAAAATATCGATGTCTTCCGAAAACCGCTGGATCAGGTTCCAGCCTTTCGCCAGGCTCGTGCCGCCCTTGAAGATGACCTGGTTGGGAGCTGCGGCGGCGATGATGCGCAGCGCCTCCGTGACGTAGTAATCCTTCTCGATAATCGCGGGGCGCAATTTCCGCGCGGCGAAGTGCTGCTCCGCGCCAAGTATCGCCTGCTCGAAATCCTTGTGCTCAAAAAGCTTCATGTCAGCGGCGCTCCCTGGCCTGCCAGTTGCGGGCGTGCCGCAGTCCGGCCAGCAGGCCGAAGTCGAACCGCGAGAAGGGGTTCAGGGAATCGCGCAGGCGGCGCAGCGCCGCGCGGTTCTTGCCAAGTTGTTCGCCGATGGCGCCGATCATCGCGCGGACGCGCGGGGGCTCGGAAGCCGCAACCCGGAGCAGGCGCTCGAAGCGTCCTTTTTCCGACAAAAGCTTGACGGTGCGGCGGATGGTTTCTTCCGGCGAGAGCTCGCTTGTTCTTCCCGCGCGGCGCAGGAAATCGAGCAGCGCCGCATCACTCTCGGAAAGGCTGGCCCATGCTTCCGGCCTGCGCGTATGAATGACGGTGTCGCTGCCGACGAGTTTGCGGGGCAGGCTGAGGGCGCTGGTGGAAATCTCGCTCCTGCTCGCAGTCTGCGTCGTGAATCCGAGAAGATTGGCGGCGGCGATGCCGGAAGGGAAAACGCCTTTGCGCCTTGAGGCGAGCTTCTGGATTGCGGCCGGGTTCGGCCGGCTCTTGCCGAAGGCCGTCTGCCGGGTGCTGTAGTAGACGCCTTTGCTCAGGCGCTCAAGCCGCCCTTGCCGCGTGAGGCGCGAGAGGGCCTGCGCGACGGCCTCGAAGGACAGGTGCCGGAAGTCGTCAAGCCGCCACAGCCGTTCGCCGCCGCGCTCGATCTGCTGACGGACGAAAGCCATGGTCCGGTTTGAGCCTTTTGACGGTGTGGCGCGTCTTCCCATGTCGAAAGTATGGGCGCACCTCGAAAATCTGTCAAGTTTTTCTGCAATAAAACTTGACATATGGGCGCACAAAACCGGCCAAATTCAAGGTTTTGAGGCCATTACCGCAGGCTTTAGGCCGAGTCCTTCAGCCGGTAAAGCCCGCGGGAGACGCGCACGAAGCGGGCCGTGGAACTGCCAGTGCCGAGGCAATGCTTGCCGAGGAAGTTGCCGCCCCAGGTGATTCCCAGCACCTTTTAAGGTCACCGCCGCGCATAGGCTCTTTCAGCCGCCCCTGGCGGACAGCCTGGCGGATCAGTTGCATCGTTTCGCGCTCACCGGTCATGGTGCTTCTCCCGCTAGTCTGAGCCCGGATATACCTCGATGACCGTCCCAGTATCAATTCGGTGAAAATTTTTTGTGAGTTTTTCGCGAGATTTTGCCTCATATAGGTATAGCCACGATTGCCGACCGGTTACCCACGCCAGCCCGCCATCTGACCCACGAAGCCATAATGACCCACGCCGATCTAATTCGAGGGGGCTACGGGCAGAGCTGTGAGTTCTGGTACGTAAATTTTTCCAAGGCAAAATTTCTTTGCTCCAGCGCGATCGTTTTTGCCGACTTGATGTGCACTAGGATATTTGAGGGCTGAGATCGGCCCCCACTGGGCGTCGGGGCCAGGTTGGGCGAAGAATTTTTTTGGGCAAGGCGCAAACTTTTGCCGACTTGGTGGGCATTAGTAGATATAGGAGGGACTGTGTACCCGTAAGCCGCGCCAGGGATGAAAAACGAGCAGACTGACTCGCAAATGGCAAGTTTTTCTTGCGCTGGGCGACCATTTTCACCGGGTCGGTGCCGATTAGTAGAGATGGGGGGCCGCGCAGGCATCAGCCGGACCTGGGATACAAGAGGCGCAGACTGATGCCTGAAGGCAAGTTTCTGTCGCGGACGCAACCTTTTGGTCGGGTCTGTGTTCAAAAAGTGCGGCGCGTGACGAAATACCCGGTCGTGTATCAGGCCACCAAGGCAACAACTCGACTGGTGGAAACCTTTCGCTTGTGACCATCGTCCAAGGAGCAAGCCAGAATCTGACCACCAACCACCTGCCGTAGCCACGTTCTTAAGCTCCCCAACACTCTGGATTGCACAAAGGGCTTCCTTCCACCTCGCGGAATCCACTCCAAATCTCCTGTGGTGAGGTGAGTCCGTGAACAAGTTTCATTTTCGAGACCGCGTCGGAATTCTCGACGAGCGGTCGCGGCATTTCCTCCTGACTGTGACGTGGCTCGGCGGCTATGTCACTGCCGAGCAGGCGCAAGAGCTTGGGATCAGGAATTCGGTGCCGAGGGTCCACGTTCAATTGAAAGACCTGGAATCCTGCGGTTTCATCAAGCGCATCAGCACCTATCCGGCGGTCTATCAGGTCACCAAATCAGTGGCTCGGCTGATGGGAGCGGACTGCTCCGCTCGCCGTCAGCACGCTATTGAGACAATCCGCACCCGGATTCTGACCGTCAATTTCTATCTCGAAGCGGCCCGCTGGCCGGTCGAGTTCGTCTTCAATCACGAGCGGAAGCTCTCCAAATTTGGCGAACTCGGATGCAAGTCAGGCTTGCTGCCGCAGCGCGGCGGCAACCCATATCTCTGGCAAGACTTCGTCCTCCAGCGCCGGTCCGGAGGCCTGGCTGTGGCCATGGTTGACCACTTCGGCCGGAGCGCCTACCGTCAGCTGTATCGGTTCCTGAAGCGGTTCGCTAGGTGCCTCGGCTTCCTCCAGGACAAATTGAGGCTCCTGGTGGGTGTAGGAACCGACGCCCGACTTCGCGTGTTTACCCAGTTGCTTAATCACCCGAAACTCCAAAGGATCGTCTCTGACAGCCCCCAAGGTCTGGCGAGCGCGGTCAAGCTCTATCGCGTCCGACGAGCCGTGCCCGTCATTCGCTCACTCGAACCGATCAGCCGAGATCTAGGAGAGCTACGAGCCTTAGGTCTCGTCGGAGATCATCAGTCCGATTCGGTGCAGCAGAACGCAAAAGCCACCCACAACGACATCGGCCACAAGGGCGGTCCAGGCTTTGAGATCGAATGAGGAGGCGAGCCATGCTTGACGCAATCGCTCTACCGCGAAAAATCTGCCGACAGATTTATCGGGGGATTTTTCGCCCAAAAGTAAACCCTTCCCTTCCTGTCCCGGTACGTCCCCAGGGATGGGTCTTGGGGGTGGCTCCGGGGACGATCAGATTGTCCCCGGAACCCTCGCAGCAAGTCGCGGTTGACAACCTGATCGAAAAGATTCTGAACCGTCTCCCAGCCGATATGGACTGCCGCGAACGAGGTGCCCGTGTCATTGCAAAGTTACGGGATCTTGTCGGAGACCTGCCAGCGAGTGCCGATCATCATCACAGCACGCGCTTCGGGCTTCTTCGCCACTCGCTGGAAGTTGCCCTAAAAATGCTGGAGCAGTCCTCCGCGACAGCGGTCAAAGAGCACCCTCCCGACGGAACCCTCGATGGCGTTGGAAACATCGGGGGCGATTCACGTTGGCAGTACCTCCATTTCCTGGCCGGCCTATGCCACGATCTAGGCAAGCTCTTCGAGATGGATGTCCGGCAAGGAGACCGCCGTTGGTCTCCACTGCACGAGACCTATGCCAATTTTCTCCGAAAAGCCAAGACGAACCCAGTGATGAGGTGGCGGGCGGATCGAGTGCGCGGTGCGCACGCCATGTTCTCGCCATCGCTGGCACACCATCTTATAGATTGTTCCGACTTCAAGTACCTCGGTCGGGAGGGACTCACACAGCTTGTTGACGCCATCATCGGCACACACAACGCTGAGCAGCCAACCCCTGTAGCACGTGTCCTGAGGAAGCTCGATCAGAAGAGTGTTGAGGAGGCGGCGCCCGAGTGGATGCTCAAACGAACCGACAGTAAGGTCAGCCAGTTCGTCCGTGCAGTCAGAGCTCTGATTGAAAAGAGAGAGCTAGGCGTCAACTCTTTTTCAGCGCCGGTCTATGTGGCGGGCGATAAGGCTGCGGTGATCGTTCCGCTCGCTATCCAATCAGCGCGTGATCTGCTGAAGCAAGATCGGGTCATGCTGCCGGGCAACATCCATCTGTATGACCTGCTAAGCCAATCAGGCTTGGTCGAAACAGATAGTGCGGGTCGCTGCGTACGGAAAATCAGAATATCCGGGAAGCACGGCCCGGTCGAACTGAGCGCCTTGATCTTCGCGACAGAGACAATTGTGCCTAAGCGAATGATTCCGACCCTGCCGAACTTCAGCTTCGAAATCAAGCCGGAAGAACCGAAGCATGGGAACGGGACTGCTGACGCGGGCAAGACGACACCGACGACAACAGGAGACCCGTTCGGTTAGAACGGTCCCCAAAACCCACAGGAATTCGAACCAAAACCCCAAACTGCTCCCGGCGGCGTACTCGCACAAATAACAAGACCCACCGCACAACACCTCCCACCTCTTCACCGAGGGGCGGCAGGCCTGCCGCCCCTCGGTGAAGCCCACAAAATAACAAAAATCACAGACGTAAATTGACGATTGTGACTTTCGTGATTTTTGTGACTTTGTCCAGTGCAGCAGCATGGATAACGGAGCTCTGGACCGCAGGGCAGCCACAGTCAAAACTAACAAAACCCACAATCCTAAACGGAGAGGTTGTTGAGTGTTGTGAGGAACGCTCCCAAGAGTCCTCGCTGGGCCGCCAAACCGATCCGGCAGCCGCAACGGGAAACGACGCCCCGGAATTACGATTCCGCTAGGACGGTTGCTTTGGAACGGCCCGCCTGGACCGGCAGGAAACTGACAAAAATCAAGAGAATCAAAAAAATCAAAGTTGACGCCGATACCCAGAACAGGCCTCCGGCAGACGAAAACAAACGCGGCACCCACCTGCCCCTGCGGCGGCGCAGCCGCCGCAGGGGGTGGCCCTTGCAGTGAACAGGGCGGAGTCCATTCCCCTTAATCCATTCCCGTTACCCATTCCCCTTACCCACTCCATTCCCTGTCCTTTGCTTTGCAGAGGACAGTTCAAGAGCAGGGTACGATGGAGAATCCGAGGATTACGCTTGAACGCTTTCAGCAAGACGATAATGTCAACGGCATTTCGAGCACCGAGGGGCCGAATCAACGGTCGCCCCTCGAAGCACCGACCCAGTTTAGCAGTGAGGAATTGCATCTCCTGATCGAGTTCTTTGAACTGCTCGACCAATGGGACCGCGAACTGGTGCAAAATGTAGGCGAACGAAGCGAGGTGAACCTATGCAAAGTGCAGTGATCTACGCCCGCGTTTCCAGCCGCGAGCAAGAACGCGAAGGCTACTCGATTCCGGCGCAACGCAAGCTGCTGAACGAATACGCCCGGCTGCGCGGTTTCCGCGTGCAGCACGAATTCATCGACGTAGAATCGGCCAAAAACCCAGGCCGCAAGGAATTCGGCGCGATGCTGCGCCTCTTGCAATCCGATCCGCACTGCCGAACCGTGCTCGTCGAGAAGACCGACCGGCTTTACCGAAACCGCACCGACAGCATCGCGTTTGAGGAGCTGATCGAGAGGCGCAGTGTCGAAATTCATCTGGTCAAAGAGGGGCGGGTGATCGCGAAGGACTCGCGCTCGCAAGACAAATTCATGCACGACATCCACGTCGCGGTGGCCAAGCACTATTCGGAGAATCTGCGCGAGGAAGTTAAAAAGGGAATGCGCGAGAAGGCTGAACAGGGGATTTATCCCAGCCGTCCGCCTTTCGGTTACAAAAACAATCCGGCTACGCGCAGCATCGAACTCGATCCCCAGCGTGCGCCGCTGCTGAGAAGAATCTTTGAAATGTACGCCTCAGGCCAGTATTCGCTCACGACCTTGCGGCAGGCGATTCTGCGCGATACTGGCACGCGAATTTGCCGCGCCTATCTGGAAATCATTCTCAAGAATCCCTTCTATATTGGTCGCTTCACTTGGCAAGGCATCGAGTACAAGGGCACGCACGAACGGTTGGTTTCGCCGGAATTGTTCCAACGGGTCCAGGACACATTTGCCGGACGAAACAAGCCGAAATACCGCAAGCACAACTTTGCATTCGCAGGCCTGCTGACCTGCGCCCATGATGGCTGCACGGTCACCACGGAATTGCAGAAAGGCAAATACGTCTACTACCGCTGCTCCCATGGGCGCGGCAAATGTTCGCTGCCCTATATGCGTGAGCACGATGTATCGGACCGCTTGGGCGAGCTGCTCAAGCAAATCTACGTGCCGGAAACGATTGCACGGACCGTCGTAGATTCCTTGCAAGCAGACTTGAGTCGGTCGGAGCAAAAACGGCAGGAGCAGAGTGCGGCTCTCCAGCAACGGCTTGCCGCACTGCGCACGCGCGTGGATCAGCTTTACGAAGACAAGCTGGACGGGAAAATCACCGAGGACTTCTGGACACGGAAGCAGGCCGAGTATTCCGACCAGGAGCGAAGCCTCGAAACAGCGCTGTCAAGCCTGAACCGCCAGACCACGCCCGAGTGCATCTTGACCGTGGCGAGAACTTTTGAACTCGCGCAAAAAGCGCATTCTCTGTACCTTACGCGAAATCACACGGAAAGAGCCCAACTGCTGAAAACCGTGCTTTTGAACTGCGCCACCGATGGCGTAAGTCTCTGGCCCAATTACAGAAAACCCTTCGATCTAATCTTTCAACGGGCAAAAAATGAAGAATGGTCGGGGCGCCAAGATTTGAACTCGGGACCTCCTGCGCCCAAGGCAGGCGCGCTCCGCCAAGTTCTTTGGAGGCTCCAAGCTAAGCTAATTGGAAGACAAAAAATCGGCTCGACCTGATGTTTGTTACAGTAATTTTTACTCTATGAGCAAAACTATTTGATTGAAGCGATTGCGGTTGAGCTTGCGACACTCACGTGCGCGAGGGGTTGAAATCCTCAACTGTCACCAATTTGTCACTAAAACCGGCGCAAAACAGGGCAAAATCAGCAAACTCAAAAAGATCGCGAATGGTGCTATCTGATGGCTGGCAAAGGGATTTAGTTGAATTTTGTATCAGATAGCGAAGTGGCCCATTGGCGTTAGCAAACCGCCGCATTCAGCCGCTCTGCCACCTCTCCGCGGGCGGTTCGGCCGAAGCAAATCGGCCCGAATGGCCCGAGTATAACATTAAACCGGGCTAGTAAATGGGGACAGTTTTTGGGAGAGTGAGTGGTTCCGACTGACCATTTGACCTTTCTTTGCGTCAAAGAGAGTGGGTCGGTCGTCAGCGGGGACTCCCGCTCTGGCGGGACGGGAATTCTTTTCTTTCTGGTGTTTTGAACATACAATGGGGTTTGCGGTCGCTGCACCTCCGTTTAGGGAGGCGGCTGATGTTGGCGGACCTGCTGGTTCCAGTAAGTCCCCTGCTTTGAAGCCCGAACCGCGAAAGTGGAGCAAACCTCCCGCGAAACATTTCGACCCGAATGGGCGTATGTAAGGTAGAGGCAGTTGGACGGACATCTGTGTCCCCGCGGGATTGATCGTTCTTGGGGTGTACGGAAACAAACCGCGCGGCGGAAGTTTGGAAGTACGACGGCAAAGTGGTAGTTCGAAGGGGAATCGAATGAAGACGTGGCATAAAGTCGCAATTGGGGCGGGCGCCGTGGCGGTGCTCGGGGGAATTGTACTGTTCAGCGTGAACCAAGCGAACAAGGGCGTGGTCACCGTTCAAACGGCCAAAGTGGCAAACCAGGAGAGTCTGGTGTCATTGGTGACAGCCTCCGGCGAAATCAAGCCGACGACCTATACAAACGTGAGCGCGCAGGGATACGGCAGAATCACCGAGATATTTGTCAAGGAAGGCGATCACGTCAAGAAGGGTGACAGGTTGCTCCTGCAGGAAAATATACAAGCCAATGCCGACGTCCAAGCGCAGTCAGCGGCAGTCAATTCGGCAGAGTCGGGCGTGCAGGTTGCGGAAGCCGGCTTTAAGGTAGCACAGGCGGATCTGCTCTCTCAGCAGGCTAACTTGGAGAAAACCAGGCTGGATTACGACCGCGGACAGGGTCTTTTCAAGGATGGCCTGATCCCTAAACAGGATTTCGATCAGCGCAAGACAGCCTATGATGCCCAGGTCGCAGCGGTGGAATCGGCGCGGGCACGCGTGCAATCTCTGAAAGCACAAATGGATCAGACGCGGTCGCAGGTAAGTCAGGGCCGCGCGGTGCTCGTGCACACACAAGATATCCTGCACAAGACGACGTACACATCGCCGATCAATGGGATCGTAAGCTATCTGCCGGAGCGCGTAGGCGACTACGTCGTAATGGGAATGCAGAACGCGACGGGGAGCTTCATCATGACGCTCTCGGATATGTCTGTCGTAACGGCGGAAGTGAAGGTCGACGAGACGGACATCGTGAATGTAAAGCTGGGACAAGAGGCAGACGTGACGATTGACGCGGTGCCGGGAAAGGTTTTCAAAGGCAAAGTGACGGAGGTTGGTTCACAGGCTGTGCTGCGCAGTTCAGGACTTACCACTACGCAAACCACGACGAGCACGCAGGAAGCAAAAGACTTCAAAGTTGTTGTGACGCTGGCGACTCCGCCGGAGAATCTGCGGCCAGGTCTGTCCACAACAGCCAAAATCAAGACAGCTGAGAGGAAAAACGTCGTGGCGATTCCCATTCAAGCCCTGGCGGTGCGGACGCGCAAGGATTTGGAAGAAGCGGCCAAGAACGCAAAGAAACAAGGCAGCTCCAATGTAACGCTGGCAGCGCCGCCTCCTCCGGCACCGGGCGATCCCAAGAAGGACGAAGTGCAAGGCGTGTTTGTGGTCAACGGAAAGAAGGCGGTGTTCCTGCCGGTCGAGACCGGTATTGCCGGCGTGACTGACATTGAGATCACCAAGGGGTTGAAAGCCGGTGACGAAATCGTGGTCGGCAGCTACAAAGCGTTGCGCACCCTGAAGCCGGAGTCCCAGGTAAAAGTGGACAACAGCGCTCCGAAGAAGCAGGACGATCAGCAGAGCTGACGCGCCGCCAAGGACGAGGGAGATTCGAATGCCTGTCGAGACAGTAGCCACAGACTCATACCGGGAAGACCTGGTCAGTTCCGGCGTAGTGATCAAGACCGAAGCGCTGACCAAAGTCTACGAAATGGGCGCGGAGAAAGTGCACGCGCTGAGCGGCGTGGACGTGGAAATCCGCAAGGGTGAATATGTTGCCATCATGGGGCCTTCCGGATCTGGTAAGTCTACTTTGATGAATCTAATCGGCTGCCTGGATTCGCCGAGCGCTGGGAAATACTGGCTAGCAGGGCGGCTGGTGAGCGATCTGGATGATGATGAGCTGGCGTATATCCGGAACAAAGAAATTGGCTTCGTGTTTCAGACGTTTAATCTGTTGCCGCGCGCAACGGCACTTCACAATGTCGAATTGCCATTGATCTACAACGGTACACCGTCAGAAGAGCGCATCGAAAAAGCGAAGAAGGCGCTCGAGCGCGTGGACCTGATGGACCGGATGAACCACAAGCCGAATGAGCTTTCGGGCGGCCAGAGGCAACGCGTGGCGATTGCAAGGGCACTGGTGAACTCACCATCGATCGTGCTGGCGGACGAACCCACCGGAAACCTCGATTCAAAGACGGGGGAGGAGATCATGGCGCTTTTCGCAAACCTGCACGGTCAAGGAAACACGATTATTCTCGTGACGCACGAGCACGACATTGCCCAGCATGCACACCGCATTATTTTTATCCGCGACGGCAAGATTGCTTCCGATGAAGCAGTCGTGAAGAAATAAGCGGACAATTCGGCTCTTTCATTCCCTCGAGAACTGAATAAGGTAGCTGCCGGGCAAGGACAAAGCCTTTGTCTGTGGGTGTCTAGGTGTGCCGAGAGACGCAGTCTGAGGGAAAGGAAGAGCCGAATGCCGAATGATACCGGACCGGGAGAGCCATCGCTGAATAGAGATCTTCTGACGCTTGCGGCGGACAAAGCGCAAAGATACGTTCGGGACATTACTGAAAGAAGAGTGGGCCCTTCTGAAGCCGCGGTGTCTGCGCTTGCCGAACTTTGGGAGCCTTTTCCTTCGTCGTCGAGCGACCCCAGTGATGTAATCGCAAGGCTCGACCAACTTGGTTCGGGAGCAACGGTTGCGACGACCGGGGGACGCTACTTTGGCTTCGTGAATGGTGCAATGGTGCCGGCAGCGATGGCTGCGAATTGGCTAGCGGCGGCGTGGAACCAGAATGCCGGACTGCGCGTGATGTCTCCTATCGCGGCGGAGCTGGAGGAAATAGTTCTCGGCTGGATTTGTGAGGCACTGCAATTGCCTCCGGAATGTTCGGGAGGCCTGGTTACCTGCGCGACCATGGCGAATTTCACCGCTCTGGTTACGGCACGTCATGCGCTCTTGGCGCGCGCGGGATGGGATGTGACGTCGGACGGGATGTTCGCTGCGCCGCCCATCGAAGTGGTCGTCGGCGCGGAAGTGCATGCATCGATTTTGAAGGCATTGAGTCTGGCGGGATTTGGAAGAAGACGCGTCACTCTCGTGGAAGCAGATGGCCAGGGACGGATGCGCGCCGATAAGTTGCCGCGCCTTTCGGAGCGGACAATTGTGTGTATTCAAGCGGGAAACGTAAATACAGGAGCGTTCGATCCCGCGGAGGAGATCTGCAAGGCGGCAAGAGAACAAGGGGCCTGGGTGCACGTGGATGGCGCATTCGGATTGTGGGCCCGGATTTCGCGGAAGTACGACGATTTGACCCGTGGATTCGAGCTGGCTGATTCGTGGGCCACGGACGCGCATAAGTGGCCTAACGTTGGCTATGACAGTGGCGTAGTCCTGGTCCGGGATGGCGCTGCGCTGCGGGCGTCGATGGGAATAACGGCGGCCTATCTCGAACCCGGATCACGCCGCGAGCCGATGCACCACACTCCCGAATCGTCCCGGCGCGCACGTGGGGTGGAGCTGTGGGCATCGCTGAAATCGCTGGGGAGGCCAGAGTTGTGCGCGCTGATTGAGCGAACGTGCGCTTACGCACGCCGATTTGCCAAGGGGTTGCGCGAAGGCGGGTTCGAGGTGCTGAACGATGTCGTGATTAACCAGGTGCTGGTGTCCTTTGGCCGCCCTGAAGTAACTCGCGAGGTGATACGGCGTGTCCAAGAGGACGGAACTTGCTGGTGCGGCGGAACCGTCTGGCAGGGAAACACTGCGATGCGGATCAGTGTGTCGTCCTGGGCGACCACGGAAGCGGATGTGGAACGCAGCCTACTGGCCATTATCCGCATTGCGCGCGAATGCGGCGCGATGTAACCCTCTGCAAGCGCAGGGGGGCTAGGACTAATCTTTAGAAAACTACTGGCCGTGCGCGACGCTTGAATTTTCAAGATCGGCAAAGGACTGCGCTGTACTTAGATGCGTGCGTGAGAGCCGGTCGTGCCAGGTGAGTTCATCTTCGTCCCACATGACCCAGAGGAAGCCCATGAAAAAAGTCCCTGCGGAAAGGATGTAGCCCGCGCTACGGAGAAACATTTGTCTTGGTGTCGGTGGTTCGCCGGAAAAGCTGACTACCTGCAAGCCGCGCATCATCATGCCGGGAGTGGTGCCTCCGAAGATGGTGAAGAGCGCGAAATATTGCAGATAAACAATAGCGAAAGTCGTTGTGTAAACGGCGGCGCTGAGCTTGCTCAGCGTAAATTGGCCGCCGAGTGAACCGAACAGCGCCAGAAAGCCGCCATACGCAAAAAATAAGCAGCAGAAATCAATCAGCGCTGCAAGGCGCCGGTCGTCCAGAGATGCTAGTGGATGAAGTCCGGGCAGAGACTTCCTTTCGTCTCCGGTACCCTGAGCTTGTGGATTTGCCTCTGAATCTGGCGGCAAAGAAACGTCGATCACCATCCGCGCTTCTTCAAGACTGTCCTTCTTTGCAGAACGGCCAATGGCGATGCTAAAGGAAAAGTCTTCTTCAACGGATGCTGGGGGATCCGCAACTGCCAAGGAAGTCTGCGGCCGCGTCTTGCCGGGAGGGGCATCGAAAGAAAACTGAGATTGAACCGAATTTTGGGTGAACTTTCGACGCCGAGTTCGGTAGGCATCAAGACGTTGAGCAAGTTCCCCGCGCCAGGCAACGTCTTGTTCCAACTGAGGGGAGACGCTGAGAGGTCGCTCGGAATGAGCGATGCCGGCTGCGCCAAGATCGATGCGCTCCCTTAGGGAAACATTCAAGGAATCTTCCCAAACGGAAGGAACGACCGAAAAGGATGAGTCACAAAAATTACAGGCGCGTACGCTTGAAGCCAATACGGCGCCACACTGCGAGCATGTTTTTGTCACCGATGAGTTTTGCGCTGCGGACGCATCCACTCCGGTGAGGAGGGAACCTTGCTAGGATATCATGCGCCGGAAATGTCAAGCGCGCAAAAAAAGAGATATTGTAACCAAAGAGACAGCAAGTTTGCAGAAGTGAAGCCTTAGGTCGGAGCCTCAGGAGTCCATTTGCTGCGCGAGCATGTCCCGGCTGAAGGATATGCGGCGCTCTAAAGCGACGGCCGCGAAATAGGCGCAATGTCCGCGTTCCAATTCCGTCCAGGCCAGCGTCGAAGGAACAATCCGAGCAAGCGTGGAGCGCAGAAAATTCAGCAGGCTGAAATAGACGCCAATCGCCTGGACGCTATTGCGGTCTTCCGGGCGTTCCGGACAAAGCTGCAGAAGCTGCATGACACGCTTGAAATCATCACCGGAAGCGAGCCGTTGGATGCCCGTAACGTCCTTCACCTCGGCCGAGAGAATCTGCTTCGAGGATACGGCAATGAGTGAGCGGCAATAAGACACGAAGAACTGCAGCAACAGCACAATCGAACAAGCGAGAATAATGCCGGCCATCATCGGGGCACCACGGCGAGCCGCGAGGGCACGGTGCGCGCTTCTTCAGGAACGTGCCAAAACGTATATGCCCAGGACAATGGGAGGAAGCAGCCGAACAAAGGCGTGAGAGCTTCAAGGAAGGAACCGCTAGTGCGGTGGAGATTCTGCACCGCATAGTTTGCAGCAAAGAGGCTGAAATAGACCCCCAAAGAAAGCACCAACTGGATGAGTTGTGTGCGCGTTTCCCGCATCTTCAAAATGGCAGCCCAGAGAACGTAGGTCAGAACGAGACCAACGAAGTAGAGGTTTTGAGAGAGTTCGACTACGAAATGCGTCACTAGCTTTGCGCTGGATTGCTGCACGACGGCATAGGAAAACAGTGCCGTGCCTGAAAGAAGAAAAATCGTCCCCATCCTGAGATAGCGGTCCGCTTTCAATTCACTGAAAACGTGGGAATAAAGACTGCTTAAGGCGAAATACAGTAAGACCGTGAGAAGAGCGTCAGAATAATAATAGAAATAAATGTATTCCCGAGAGTTAAAGCCGAAATCGTGAAGGAATTTATAGCGCGCAATGCTCGCAACGACTGACGTCGCCATGTAGAAATTCAGAAGGAAATAGCGGCGGAAAGCACCCTTCCTAATCGCGCACACTAGCACGCTTGCTTCGAGAAGAGTGCAGATCAACCAGATCACATATTCGTATGGACCGAGCACATAGCCTTCCTTGCCGTGCCCTGGCCCATCCCGCTTATCTTACAATTCAGCGGTTACTTCCAGGGGATCGGCGGCTGAGGTGCCCCACCGTTCTTCCAAGGAATCGGTGGCTGTGGTGCCCCACCATTCTTCCATGGAATCGGTGGCTGTGGCGCTCCGCCATTTGCCATGACCACGGAGCCATCACCATGGGTGACGACCACCGTCTTCAGGCTCATTGCGCCAACCAGGACTAGCATGGCGAGAAATACAACCGTAAGTTTACGTGACATTGTGCCTCCGAGGTATAGTACAACCCCGGTGGCAGTCTATATCTTAGGGCCCCAATGTCAAGTAGCTTGGGCTATGAGCCTGTACTGAATCGATACACACCCTCCCGTCCCATCGTTTCGATAAGCTTTCGCCTATCCTGATAGGTGGGACAGTGTTCGATCCCGAGCAGGATAGATTTTGACCCTGTACAGGTCAACAGTACCATAGTACCAAGAATTATAGGACTAAGGGGCCCCCGGCAGGCAGCGACCCGATAAGAATTCGCAGGATTCCTGGGAGAATGTAAGCAAGCGAGTTTTTCCACCCTAGACCACGCGGATACAATTCGCTTTGATTGTATTCCTAGTTATAGTTTCGGTTGTAGTGAGCGGCCTTGTACTTGGGCACAACTCCTTGACACCTTCGCACGCGAATCCGTAGCATAAAGAACTGCTCCTATGCCGGCGTAGCTCAGTGGTAGAGCGAGGGTCTCATAATCCCTAGGCCGTGGGTTCGATTCCCCCCGCCGGCACCATTCAAACTAAATCTAAAGCTACTAGTCTCGGAAGTACGAGCGTCCACTCAACTTGGCGACTACCGCCTGGACGGGCTGCCACCTCCATAAGATCACACCTAGACTAGTGCCAAGGGTATTCGTGATGACATCCGTGACCCCTGACATTCTCGAAGGGATGAATCCTTGCAGCACCTCGATACTGACACTGATGATTCCACCCGATACGATTGTCACAACGGCGGCACGATTCCATTGCCGATTGCAAGTGAGGTAGGCATAGAAAAAGAAGCCGAATGGAATAAAGCCCGCCATATTAATCAAGATATCCCAAACATAACTGAGCTGCGGGGAAAACTCTTCCCAAGGAGGTGCAAGTATTCTCTTATGTAAAATCCCAAATGTCTCTGGAATGTAAAGATCAGGTCCCGGACCCATGCTGTTGTGGATAATCCCGCCGGATCGCTCCCCGAAAGAATAAAGCGCACGCACACTATCCTTTGCGATGCCTTCCGGTACCTGATTATGAGTCCACGTCGCGTAGTGCCGCGAGACCTCTTCAGATGTGAGCCCCTGATTGTAAATTGCCACACCGAACACCTTCCCTTGCCAAGGGTTGTCGGTTATAGGCGAATTTCCCACGATGAGTTGACCCGAGAAACTGTTGCAGGACAGACCAAAGTGCGGAAAACCTTTTACCCATACACCGTTCAGATAAGCCGAAGCGCTATTTGCGCCCACCGTGATTGTGAAGAGAACTCGCTCGTCCTGACGAAAAGCGTGCTCAATTTCGATTTGAGCTGTTCGCAAACGGTTTTGCCGGTCCCGATAGTCCCTTCTCACAAACAGCCCATCGCGATACTGCTTAAGCCTCAATTGAAGTGGGTTGTCCGGAGTGTAGAACGCAAGAATCGTGACGGACTCGCCGACATCTCCGCGGGCGGGTTGCAGCCAAGTCTCCAGGCTGCAGAATGGCTCCCCATTCGACCGTGTGACTTCGAATGTGCGGGAACTGAATATCGTAGCCTTGCCACCAAACTGCAGGCCGTTCTGATCTGTCAACCAACTTACCTCATTTTTGGGGAACATGTTGAAGGGCCAAAGCCCAGCCGTCAGCAAGCCCAATACGATCAACACACAAATTGGACCTAGGATTTTCATCATTACCTTTGAATGTTCTCGTCGCTTACTTGTTGGCAGCCAGATCCTTTCTTCTTCAAGAATACGCCGCTCATACGAAAGTTGGATGCCCAATAAACTATTTAGCTCACTTATATCTTCCTGCGCATCGACGGATTCAGAGGTAGTATGCTCAACTCGCCACGCAAAATGAAACGCCAAAAGAGTCGCCTAGCACGTGTCTTGGAAGGCAGAATAGATGAACTCCTCGGCGGCGGTTGACGGACACAAGCATGATTGATCGCGCGCAAATTCCCTGTATTCTGCGCGAATCTACGGTCACCGTATTCGTCAACTCTGTCGCCGGCGGAGGCAGGGCACGTTTTTATCTGACAAAGATTCAGAGACTCTTCGAATCATTCCTCGTCCACGCAGAATTTGTGATGACGAAGAGTGCGGAGGAACTTGAGTCGTCCACGCAAAATGCAATTTCACAAGGTCGCCGTGCGCTGTTTGCGATGGGAGGAGACGGAACGTTTCAAGCATTGGCGAATGCGGCCTTCGGGGCGGACCTGCTCCTAGGTGTCCTCCCCCTCGGAGGAGGCAATGATTTCGCTGCTGCACTGGGGTTGCCGGACGAGCCGTTGATCGCGGCGGATGCCATCCTGCGAGGCGAACCTCGGCTTATTGATCTTCTGAGAGTGCGCACAGCCGAAGGCCGAATACGTTTGTATGCTGGCGGAGGCGGTATAGGGCTTGATGCCCAGGGCGCGCGCTATGCGAGTGGTGCATACCGTCGTTTTCCAGGCCGATCCCGTTACATCGCGTCTGCTCTTCGCGCCCTGGTGGGATTCGTTCCCCTTGACGTTCGCATTGACTTTCCGGGCAGTGATCTTATGGCCCAGGAAACCAAAGCAATGGTTGTGGCTGCGCTGAACTCGCCGACGTACGGTGCTGGACTGAGACTGGCACCCGGCGCGACCATTGAAGACGGATCGGTCCACGTTGTCCTGATCGAGGATATCGGCACAATGGGAGTACTGCGCCTATTGCCGCGGCTGATGGGGAGCGGCGAACTTCGAACATCGCGTGTGAAACGCTGGCACGTGCGCAAGGTGAGACTGACGACACCCAAGCCTACCGTGTTCCACGGGGATGGTGAGATCCTTGGATCGACACCAGTAGAAATCGAAGTGGTACCAAAGGCAGTGCAGGTCTTGGCTCCCGCACCGCCCTAACCTACTTGCAAGGCACTGGCAAGCTGCCACCCCGGCCACTGCCGCACATTACTGAATGAAATCCAGCACCAGGCCGGTGTATCGCCGTTGAAAGCCGGCAAAGTCTCCAAAATTGGGAGAAGTAACGTTGTTGAATACGTCATGCGGATTTTGGCGATTGGTGAGATCCGTCGAATAGACGCCCAGGCGAAACTTATGCTTTTTGGCACTGTCCGTCCGCGGGATGTGGAATGCAAATTCCCGGTAGAGTCTTACGTCAAGCGAGAAGTACAGGGGGAAGCGCTCGTTGTCAGGCACACCGACATAGTCTTGCAAAACGTCCACGTTTGAATATGGCAGTCCCGTATGCACATCGGCCACCGGACTGATGACCATTTTCCACGGAAGGCGGAAGAACCCCGAAACCACAATGCGATGCGGAACGTCCGACGACAGGATTCCCGAAGCATTTGGGCGGATCACCGGAACCTGGAAAGGGACAAGAGTATCCGAAAGTGGGTTGAGGTCCCCGCGCCCTCGGCTCCAGGTGTACGAGAAACTCATATCGGCGCGCTCGCCGAGTCGATAGTGAGCCGTAATGTCCGCCTGGCGATAGTTTGAAATCCCGGTGTTCCTCAGAGCCAGCGCTCCGGTCCCTCCTGCAATATCGACCACCTGATCAAGAAGGAAGAGTTTCCGGGTTTGGCTGTCAAGATAGCTAGCCCGGAGGTTAAGATTCTTCCGGAATTGATGTTCGAGCACGACGTTCCAACTGAACGTGCGAGGGCTCGATCCAGGGTCGCGCGGTGTGCCCGGCGCACTCGGGGGAGCGCCTGAAATAAAATAGGAATTTACCAGAACGATCGGTTGACCGATCAGCGCGCCGGAAGCATCGAAAAAGCTCAGTACCCGCTCCTGATTGCTGGTGAAGTCCGCGGCAAGCAACGGGACATGGCCGTACACTTCGGCAGCGCCGGCACGAATGACTGTGTTTCCGCCATTCAGCGAATAGGCGGCACCGACGCGCGGCGCGAAAGAAGCTTCGCGACCGATGGTTTGACTTGTCAATCGTGCCCCGAAATTGAGCGTTAGGTGGCTGTTCAGCGTCCAGCGATCCTGTATGAACTCCGAAACCTCCCCATCCGATGCGCTCAACAAGCCCGCTCCCTGAAAGTCAATCCGTTCGGCAACCGAACCATCCTGTGCCAACAGCTGGATTGGATGGGAAATGCTGGTACCGTCATAGCTTCGATACAAAACATCGGCCCCTAATCTTACTTCGTGGCTGCCGTGCCAGGACTTCGTTGGGAGCTGATACGCGGGCAGGACTTCCAATTGGTTTGAATTGCGATTCCAACTGTTAAAGTAATTGCCGGCCCATCCTTCGGGCGAAATCTCCATGTCGGCGGGACCCTGCCCGTGGGCGTTGCTGTCAAAGCGGGTGTAGCGCACCAGCGTGTTCAAAACCGCTCCGGAGGCGAACTGGTAGGAATCAGAGAAACCGCCGGACACGCCGCTTCTGCCGTAGCTCGTCGACGCGGTTTGTGGAATTAGCGCATTGATATTGGCGAAGTCCAGTTCCAGAGGGAAAGTATTTACGTGGAAATTCAGCACGTGCCTATCAGAAAGGATCACCTGAACGTTTGTGAAGGACGTGGCGCTTCTCGTCTTGATCTCATTGACGGGAAACGACAAACCACGCACAGGCTGTTTTCGGATTTCGTATGTAACCTCTTCGGAAAAATTCAACTTATTCTTGATGAGCGGGCCACCGAACTCAAAACGTGGCGTCCAGTTCGCAAGCCCCACAAGGTTATCGTTCTTTCCCCGGAACGCCGGGATGAAATCCCGCAGCTTATAATCCCAAGTTCCGGAGGGAGGTTTTGTTTCAATCGTTGTCAAGCCACCCGTAAAACCTCCATACTCAGAACTCTCGGGTAAATTGTAGACCGTCATCGTTTGAATGATGTCGACGGGAATGGGAATTGAGAAGCTTCCCGAGACAGGGTCCACGTTTTCCGCCGAATCAACTACCAGCATCCCCTGACTTTCAGCTTGGCCCTTGAATGTCAGCTTGCCTGTGGAAGTCCGCACCACACCCGGAATGAGAGACAAAGCCTCCGTGAATTTCTGGGTAGGCAAAGGCAGGCTCTCCAATTGCTCGGTGTTTACCGTTGCGGTGATCGCCACATTTTGCGTGGCGATTTCGGCAACCTCTCCTTGGACTTCCACCTGCTGGTTGACGGAACTGATCTGCAGAACGACGTCCTTGACAAGCGCTTGGTCGGCTCCAAGGGTTATGGTGACGGACAATGTTTTGAAGCCATCAGCGCTTGCTTCCAGCGTGTACTTTCCAGCCACCAAATGATTGAATTCGTAGTGGCCATCCGCATCGGTCACTGTCGATTGAGGCGCTTGACCCAAGGACGGGCTCGACAACTTCACGGTGGCCCCGGGAAGAGTGTTGGTGACGCCGTCCCCGGAGACTACCGTGATCCTGCCGGTTACGGAGGCCTTAGCATCGTTTGAACTTGCGCCCTGTGGCTGCCGAGCGCGAATCGGGTGAGCGAGCAGTATCAGCGCGATGGAAATCGCGCTGCAAGCGTGAAACACAGTTCTTCGAGCCGTTTTCATCGTGATTGCGGTTCGTCTCCAAGAATGAACAGTACGTCTTGCAACGAAGACAAGTTTCCGCCCTAAACTTATGATTCGACGCTAAAAGCCTTTCGGCTGTTGCGCAATATTTTCGCCCATGTGTCCGAATCGCACACCTGTGTGCAAATACTGGCAAAGGTTTGGTAATAATAGATGGTCGCTTACGGCGTGTCCTTATGAAACACTTTGCGGCGGATATCCGGCCAGAATTCCTTCAGTTCGTTGGACAAGCCGTCATACAAAATCAGAAAACCAAATGTGGTGGCGTTTCGCGATGCCGTCCGGTCTCCGGGCACATGGTAGATGTTGGAAATCGCCGCGGCTGCCGCATTACCGATCGATTCCGAGTAGTTGAAATGATCATGCCCTGAATCCGTGCGAGTAACAAAAAGCCGATTGATCCCATGGTAGGCGCGGTGAACAAAGCGCCCTTTTCCCAACTGATAGTAGCGAGGATCTTCATGAAGCAAACTGGGGAAGATCGCCGTGGTCATATAGGTACCGATGCTGTTGTCCGCAAAGGACGCGCCGTAACGTTTCCCGTAGGCGTCCCATCCTTGTCCCCACTCTTTTGGATCATTCTTTGCCTGTGCTATTGCAGCTAGAACACCGTTGAAGGGATACGCGCCCCAATCGAAAACGCTTGCGGTCGCCAATCTGAATTTCTGGCCCGATGTGAGTGGCGGAAGCTCATTGGCGTTCTCGACTGTTCCGTAGTTCGGTAGAACCTCGAAGATGCGATCGTTAACAGTTCCTGTTTCTTTTTCCAGCTTGCTCTTCCCAACCGTCTGGCCCTGCTTGTCTTTCTCCTTAGGGTCTTTCCCGTCTTTTGCATTTGTTGGCTTGGGTTCCGCTGGGGCGGGAGTGGGCTGCTGCGGTTCTTGCTGCTGCGCCAACGCAGGCGCAACTGCGACCAGCAGTCCGATCAGTAGCGAAAGCGCAATGTTACAAGCCATCCCATTCTGTCTGCTCATAGCTAAGTCTAATTATCTCCTCGCTGACGGACCTTCCCATGACAAAAGGGATGACTCGGTTCAACAATGTCACGATGCTGGGTTCTAACTTTGATTCGCTACACGGATAAAGAGTTTTGTCGGGCCCCATCCTCAAGCGGGTATTCCTATAAGAATCGCCGGGAGTTCCGGCGAGCGGAACGTTACCAGGCATTTCGCCAAATCTAGGTTGGTTCCACGGAGAGAAATGAGTTTAGCTCTTTTTTTTGTCGATTTTGAGATTCAGAACAATGTCCTTGCGGCTGTCGAAGCTGGACACCGTTCGGGTGGGTGACTTGGCGCCTTCTTTTTCCGCATGGAGTTCGTAATCAGCGTTTGGATCCAGGCCGCTAAAACGGTAGCTGCCAGTGTCATCGGTATAACTGCTTCGCACCGAATTGGTGCGCACGTTTTTCAGAAAGACAACGCTGCCCGAGAGCGGGCTATCGGACTTGTCCGCCACCACGCCGCGCACCGTACGGAGTTGCGCTTCGCGCTTCTTGTCCTGAGCCACGCCAACAGATGTAAAAAGCGCGAGAATCACTGCCAGACCGCAAATGCGTCGCCGCACCCTCATCCCTTGCCCCCAGTAGCTGGCTGCATTCGAAATACCATGCTTTCCTCATTCACGCCCGCTTTCGCATCGACGGTGCGTGTCTGCTCCGCGAATCCTTTTGCTTGGATCACCATCTCATAGTT
>Ga0209648_10000126_pt1 | contig 51283 bp, 49 predicted proteins | sample GraSoi2013_115cm_FD_185830 | JGI IMG/M metagenome (GOLD analysis project Ga0209648, IMG submission 185830) | Grasslands soil microbial communities from the Angelo Coastal Reserve, California, USA - Sample 9_17_2013_115cm (SPAdes) (version 2) | ecosystem: Environmental > Terrestrial > Soil >... | reverse complement strand
GTCACCATGAAGATGATTCGCGCGGCGTTGCTGGCAGCCGGCGCAGTGAGCGTGATGCGTTCCGTGTACAGCTTGCCCACCCAGTTTCTCACAGCCACACGCCCGTCGGCATGCAGCGCTTTCGTTCCCGGGAAAAGCGACAGCGTGTGGCCCTCGTTGCCCATTCCTGCCAGCACGAGATCAAAGCGCGGATACTCTCCATCCTTCAGCTTGAAATATTCGCGCAGAGCCTTTTCGTATTCTAGCGCGGCGTGCCCCGCATCAGGATATTCACCTTTGATCCGCGTGACCTGCTGCGGTTTAAGCGGCGCCTTGGAAATCATCGCTTCCGTCGCCATGCGAAAATTGCTGTCAGGATGGTCCGGTGCGACATGGCGCTCGTCGCCGAAGAACAGATGTATTTTATCCCAAGGGACCTGCGAGCGCAGAGTTGGATCGTCGACCAGGAGGCTGTAGAGCGCTTTCGGGGTCGATCCCCCTGCGAGCGCCACGTTGAAGAAGCCTTTCTCGCGAACTGCCGGTGCCGCAACTTGAACGAACTCCTGCGCCGCGCGCCGCGCGATGGCTGCTCCGTCCGGCAGGATTCGAATCTCACGCTCCACGCGCGCTCCTCTTAGGTGATGATTCCCGTTTTATCCGGAACGGCAATTCGGCCGCGCTTGTCGACTTCCTCTTCGCCGATGCGCCTCCACGAGCGCCCGTCACGTTCCAGCAAATCGTCTGCTTCGATGGGTCCCCACGAGCCTGCCGCATAGTTCGGGAAACCGCGGGCGGGCAAAGCGTGCCAGACATCCAGGATCGGTTGAATCACATTCCATCCGGCTTCGACCATGTCCGAGCGCTGGAAGAGCGTGGCATCGCCCGCCATGCAATCGCGGAGCAGCCGTTCATACCCGGTGCTGTGCTCCAATCCGAAATAGGTGCAGTAATCGAAATCCATATTTACGAGGCCGAGCTTCATGATCGAGCCGGGAACCTTCGCGCCGAAGCTCAACGAAATGCCTTCCTCGGGCTGAATATGGATGACGAGGCGGTTGGTTTCCAGATTTTTTACCGTGGTGTTGCGGAACAGGACGAAGGGAGTCCTGCGGAACTGGATCACGATCTCCGTGGTGCGCTGCGCGAGTCGCTTTCCCGTGCGCAGATAGAAAGGCACGCCCGCCCAGCGCCAGTTGTCGATCTGCAATTTCAGAGCGACAAACGTTTCGGTATTCGAATCCGGCGCGACATCCGGTTCGCTGCGGTAGCCTCCGACGCGCTGGCCGTCCACTGTGCCGGCGCCGTACTGGCCGCGGACCATGTTTTTCAGCACGTCTTCGGGGTTGAGCGGCTGGATGGCGTGCAGAACTTCTGCTTGTTTATTGCGAACTTGATCGGCATCGAAGGAAATCGGCGGCTCCATCGCCGTCATGGTCAGGAGCTGGAACAGGTGGTTCGGCACCATGTCGCGCAACGCGCCTGCGGTCTCATAGAAACCGCCGCGATGCTCCACGCCGACGGTTTCCGCCGCGGTGATCTGAACGTGATCCACGTAATTGCGGTTCCACAACGGCTCGATGATGTTGTTTGAAAAGCGGAAGACCATCACATTTTGGACGGTTTCCTTGCCGAGATAGTGGTCGATGCGGTAGATCTGCTTTTCCGTCAGAACCTGTCTCAAGTCCTGGTTGAGCCGCTTCGCCGATTCCAGATCATGGCCGAATGGTTTTTCGACGATCACGCGCGCCCAGCGGCCGTTCTCTTCCTTCGTGAGGCCGCATTCGCCCAGCTTCTTGGTTATCGGGGAGAAGAATCGCGGCGCGACCGCCAAGTAGAAGAATCTGTTTCCAAGCGTGTTATGAAGTTGGTCCGCCTGTTCAATTTGTTCTTTCAGCCGCTTGTAGGCCTCGGCGTCCTGAAAATCGCCCCGGACGTAGTAGATTCGCTCGGCGATCCCGTCCCAGAACTTCAAGTCGACCGGTGCGGATGCGTACTTGGGAATCTCTTCGCCCAGCATCTTGCGAAAGCTTTCCGTGGTGTAGTCGTTGGTCGCGAAGCCCACAATAGCGAACTGTTGCGGAAGAAGATTGTCTTGAGCGAGATTGCAAAGCGCGGGAAGCAGTTTGCGTTTCGTCAGGTCGCCGGTCGCGCCAAAAATAACCATCACGCAGGGCGCTGCGGTGGGATTCGATTCTAGGTGGTTCGGGATCATAGCTGGAACTTTCTGTCTTCGGCTCCTAAACGCTTTGCGTAATTTCTAATGGCCGGACTTCTTTTCGACGTGCCCGCCGAATTGGAAACGCATCGCGGACAATACTTTCGCCGCAAAGTCATCTTCGCCACGCGATGTAAACCTTTGAAACAGAGATGCGGTGAGAACCGGCGCGGGCGCGGTGGATTCGATTGCGGCGAGGATGGTCCAGCGGCCTTCGCCGGAATCGGACACGCGGCCGGAAAAGCGTTCGAGTGAGGGCTGATCGAGCAGCGAGATGGCGGTCAGATCGAGCAGCCATGATGCCACGACGCTGCCCCGGCGCCACACTTCCGTGATGTCCGCGAGATTGAAATCGTACTGATAGTGTTCGGGATTCCGCAGCGGCGTGGTTTCTGCGTCGGCCTCGCGGTGGGATTTGCCCGCGTTGGCGTGCTTGAGGATGTTCAAGCCCTCAGCGTAAGCTGCCATCAAGCCGTACTCGATGCCGTTGTGGACCATCTTGACGAAGTGGCCGGCGCCGGAAGGGCCGCAGTGAAGATAGCCTTCCTCGGCGGTGCCCGGTACCTTGTCGCGGCCGGGCGTGCGATCCACATTGCCGCGACCGGGCGCGAGCGTTTTGAAAATCGGATCGAGGCGCTTCACGACGTCCGTCTCCCCGCCAATCATCTGGCAATAGCCGCGTTCGAGGCCCCAGACGCCGCCGCTTGTCCCGACGTCGCAATAATGAATTCCTTTGGCCGAGAGCTCTTTCGCGCGGCGAATGTCGTCGATGTAGTAAGAATTTCCGCCATCGATCACGGTGTCGCCGGCTTCGAGTTTGCCCACTAAATCGCGCAGTGATGCGTCGACCACGGCAGCTGGCACCATGAGCCAGATCGCGCGGGGCTTTTGCAACTTCTTGACGAAATCATCCAGCGATGTCGCTCCGGTCGCGCCTTCGCCTTCCAGTTGTTTGACGGAATCCGCGCTGCGGTCGAACACTACGCACTTGTGACCGTTCTTTTGCAGGCGCCGAACCATGTTGGCGCCCATTCTTCCCAGCCCGATCATGCCAAGTTGCATCGTGTCCGCTCCTCGTTTTATGCGAATGAAATGGTTCAGTGATTTACGCGATTGCCTTTTGCACGGCTTTCGCAAGCGTCGCGAGTCCCGTCTTCAGATTCTTCCCCAGGTGCACACGCAATGCGCGGCGGCCGCGTTCGGCAAGAACCGCGAAGTCGCCGCGGGCTTGCGCGGCTTTCACGATCCCGAAGGTGTATTTCTGTTCGGGGACAGGTAGATCCTTGGCATCGTCGCAAGTGATCTGCAGAAAAACGCCGCTATTGGGACCGCCTTTGTAGGCTTGTCCAGTGGAGTGCAGGAAGCGCGGGCCAAAGCCTAGAACGGTCGCCACCTTCTTCTTGTCGCGCACGGCGTGCCGGATACCCTGCAATGTCTTTTCATTCGCGGGATTCATCGTGATATAGCCGAGGACTGCGAAATAGTCACCCGCCGCCAGTCGCGAGAGATGCGCCTTCAAAACGTCTACAAGTTTCGTGCCGCCTTTCAACGCGGCGGCATTTTTTTCATCCGCGAAAAGCTTGATGCCTTTCTCTTCGAAGAAAGGCGATTCCGGCGGAAGACTTCCGGTTGTTTCGTACTGGCTCGTCAGTTTTTTGGTTTCGATCTTGCTCGCCTCGACGTCAGGCTGGTTGAAGGCGTTGATGCCGATGATGGAGCCTGCGACGGCGGTGGCGATTTCCCAGCGGAAAAATTCCTGGCCGAGGTTGTAAATGTTCGGCAGAGTGATGCGCACGACGGCATGCCCGGCCTTTTCGAGCGCGGCAACCGCGGCATCCTGCGCCTTGTTTGGTTTCGATGCCAGACGCAGATAAGCGAAGACACGATCGTTGCCATAGGTAGCTGGCTTGGCGAGGCGTTCGCGATCAACTGGGATAATACCTTTGCCGATTTTTCCGGTGGATTCGGCAATTAATTGCTCGAGCCACGCGCCGAGATCGAAGATTCCCGGCGAAGTGACGATGGTGAGTTTGTCCCGGCCGTGATTCGCGGCGACGCCCAGAATCGTTCCCAGGATGACACCCGGATTCGAATCGGCAGCAGTAGAAGCGCCGCACGCCTTGACCATCTCGTCGGTATTTTTCAGGAATTTTGCGACGTCCAGCCCCATGACAGCGGCGGGTACCATGCCGAAGTTGGAGAGCGCGGAATAGCGGCCACCAATGCTCGGCACACCCATGAAGATCCTGCGGAACTTATCAGCCTCGGCGACCTGCTGCATTTTGGAGCCCGGATCGGTGATGGCGATGAAGCGATTGCCGGCTTCCTTCTCGCCCACCTTGGCTTTAACGCGCTCGAAAAAGTATTGTTTGTAAATGTTGGGCTCAAGCGTGCTTCCCGACTTGCTCGCAACGATGCAAATCGTGCTTTTGAGGTCCGCTTTCGCTTCGATGGCCTTGATTTGCGCAGGGTCGGTGGAATCGAGAACGCGCAACTCGGGATAACCTTTGATCTTTCCAAAGGTCATGCGCAGAACTTCGGGGCAGAGGCTGGAGCCGCCCATGCCCAGCAGGAGCGCATGCTTGAATCGCGCCTTCTTTACGTCCTCGGCAATCTGCTTCAGAGCGTCAATGTGCGCGAGCTGTTCTTCTGTGATCGTAAGCCAGCCGAGCCAATTACTCTCGTCCGTGCCGCTCCAAAGCGAAGCATCCTTCTGCCACAGGCGCGCGACTTTATTATTCTTCTTCCAATCTTCGAGCGATGAAGCAACCGCCCCCGCAAGCGGACCGGGCAACTTGTAAGTCTGGCGGTTCAGACTCACGCACGCACCCCTGCGTTTTTGCCCACGGCATCCAGCAGGGTCTTGAAGGCATCGGCAAACAGCTTGACGCCGTCGACCATCAGTTTGTCCGTCACTTCTTTCATGGAAATTCCGGCCTTGGCGAGGTCGGCCATGGTCTTCGCGGCTCCCTCAACGTTTTCGGTAAGGCTGGGGCGCAGCTTACCGTGATCGCGGAAGGCATCAAATGTTGCCGGCGGAATTGTATCGACAGTGTCCGCGCCGATCAGTTCTTCGACATAGATCACATCGCGATACTTTGGATTCTTGGTGCTGGTGCTGGCCCAGAGGAGGCGCTGCGTCTGCCCGCCTTTGGCCGCGAGCGCCTTCCAGCGCGGGCCGCCAAAAAGTTCCTGATACTTCTTGTACGTGAGCCGGGCGTTGGCAATGGCGATTTTGCCACGGATGCTTTCGAGCAGAACTTTTTGGCCGGCATCCGTAGTGGTGTTGAGCTTTTCGTCGATCTTGCTATCAACCAGGGTATCGATGCGGCTGACGAAGAAGCTGGCGACGCTCGCGATGTGACTGATGTCTTGGCCCTTGGCGGCGCGAGCTTCGAGCGCCGCGAGAAATGCCTCTGCGACTTGTTCGTAAGCGGACTGCGCGAAGAGGAGAGTGATATTGATGTTGATACCTTCTTCGAGCGCCTGGCGTATGGCGGGGAGGCCTTCGGGCGTCCCAGGAATCTTGATCATGACGTTGGGGCGATCCACGGCCTTCCACAGGCGGCGAGCTTCCGCGAGCGAAGCGTTCGTATCGAAGCCAAGAAACGGTGAAACTTCCAGGCTGACGTAACCATCGCGGCGCTTCGTTTCCGCATACACCGGCTTGAAAATGTCGCAAGCGTCCTGCACGTCGCGAATCGCGATTTTTTCGAAGAGGCCGTTGGCATCGAGCTTCTTGGCGTCGGGTGACGAGAGAATTTCGTCATAAAGGTTGCTGCCCGTGATGGCCTTCTCGAAGATGGCGGGGTTGGAGGTCATCCCGCGGAGCCCGTCATTATCAATATATTTCTTCAATTCCCCGGTGGTGAGCAGGTCTCTGCGGATGTAATCCATCCAGGGGGATTGGCCGTAGGCGAGCAACCCCTTCAGAGGGTTCGTTCCCTGGCCGGTGCCAATGCTTGGGATCGTCGTCGCAGTCGTCATATTGGTTCTCCTTCACATCGAAAAAGTTTCGAAACTCTATTGTACGCCTCGGCAGGCTGGGCGCGCTTCGTGCTTCGACGCCGATCGTCATTGCTTACTGCTTCAAGCCCGCCACGAACTTTGCTTCCAGCGCTTTCACTTTATTGAGCCGCCGCACGTGCCGCTCTTCGTTCGTAAACTTTGCGCCCAGGAACGCCTTCACCAAATCCTCGGCGAGCTTGGAGCCGACGATGCGCGAACCGAGCACCAGCACGTTCATGTCGTCGTGCTCCACGCCCTGATGCGCGGAATAGGAATCGTGGCAGACTGCCGCGCGGATCCCCGGCAGCTTATTTGCCGCCACGCTAGCGCCGACGCCGCTGCCGCAGATGAGCACGCCGCGCTCGGCCTTGTGGTCCAGCACCGCTCGGCCCACGGCTTCCGCAAAGTCCGGATAATCGGAAGGGTTTTCATTGAACGCGCCGACATCCAGCACGTCGTGTCCCAATGAGCGAAGCAAATCGTCCATGGCTACCTTCAATTGAAACCCAGCGTGGTCCGAGCCAATCACGATCTTCATTGCCGGCTCACTTTCCGAGGACTTCCCTCGCGGCCGCCACGACCTTGTCCGCTTCGATGCCGAATTTCTTCAACAGATCTTTCAGCGGCGCCGATGCGCCGAAGCTGCGCATCCCAATTATCTTCCCCTTGGGGCCGGTGTAGCGCTCCCATCCGAAAGTGGAAGCCATCTCCACGGAAACCCGCGCGCTTACACTCGATGGGAGGACGCTCTCCTTATAAGCGGCGTCCTGCCGTTCGAAGAGTTCCCAGCAAGGCATGCTGACGACTCGGGCTTTGATCCCGGCCGCATTCAATTTTTCGCCGGCTTCCACGCAAAGAGATACTTCGCTGCCGCTGCCCATGAGGATCACATCGGGTTTCCCGCCCGGAGCATCCGCAAGAATGTAAGCCCCTTTCGCAACGCCTGCGGCAGGAGCATATTTCGTGCGATCAAATGTGGGCATGGCCTGGCGCGTCAGCACGAGGGTCGAAGGTCCATGGGTATGTTGCAGGATGATTTTGTAGGCTTCCACCACTTCATTGGCATCGCCCGGCCGCAGAACCAGCATGTTCGGCATCGCGCGCAAGGACGCCAGTTGCTCAATGGGCTGGTGCGTCGGCCCGTCTTCTCCCACGCCAATCGAGTCGTGCGTGAAAATGTAAATCGCAGGGATTTCCATCAACGCGCCGAGGCGCATGCTCGGCCGCATGTAGTCGCTGAAATTAAAGAACGTCGCACTGAACGCCCGGACTTTCGTCAGAGTCATGCCATTGACGATCGCGCCCATGGCATGTTCCCGCACGCCGAAGTGGATGTTGCGCCCGCGATACTCGTTTGGGTAGAAGTCTCCCGCTCCCTCAAACGTCAAGTTCGTCTTATTGGATTTGGCCAGGTCCGCCGATCCGCCAAGCAACCAGGGGATATTCTTCGCCAGGGCGTTCAGAGTTTTTCCTGAGGATTCGCGCGTCGCCATGCCCTTCGGATCGGCGGGGAAGCTCGGCAAGTCTCTATCCCAGCCTTCCGGCAATTGGCCGCTCTGCATCCTGTTCAGTTGTTCTGCTTGCTGCGGAAACTGTTTCTTGTACTCCTCGAATTTCGCCTTCCACGCTGCGCGGGCCTCGGCTCCGCGCTTTCCCACGCCGTTCTTGAACTGCTCATAGACTCCATCGGGGACCAGAAACTTCGCATCTTCGGGCCACCCGTAATTTTTCTTCACGAGTTTGACTTCAGCTTCGCCCAGCGGCTCGCCATGCGCTTCGTAGGAATCCTGTTTGTGGGGCGATCCGTAACCGATGTGGCTGTCCACCACGATTAGCGTCGGCCGGTCCTCCGACTTGAGAAAATTTTCGTAGCCGCGCGCCAGCATGTCCAAGTCGTTTGCGTCCGTGACGTGCGTTACGTTCCAGCCATAGCCCGCAAAGCGCGTCATCACATCTTCGCTGAAGGACCACTCTGCCGGACCGTCCAGGGTTACGCGGTTGTTGTCATAGATCCAGCACAGATTGGACAGCTTCAAATGGCCCGCGAGCGAAGCAGCTTCGCATGCCACGCCCTCCATCATGTCTCCATCGCCGCAGATCGCGTAGACTTTGAAGTTGAAAATGTCGAACCCGGGGCGATTGAAATTTTCTGCCAGCCATTTACCGGCAATGGCCATACCCACGCTATTCCCTGCGCCTTGGCCGAGCGGCCCGGTCGTCGTTTCCACACCGGAGGTAATGTGCGACTCAGGATGTCCCGGGGTCTTGCTGTCGATTTGTCGGAAGCGCTTGATCTCCTCCATCGAAACGGCGAGATCGTTCGAAACTTCCCCTTTGGCATTCACCGAGCGAACGCCCGAAAGGTGCAGCGTGGCGTAGAGCAGCATCGAGGCGTGACCGGCGGACAGAACGAAACGGTCACGGTTTGGCCATGTGGGATCCGCTGGATCGTAGCGAAGGAAGCGTTGCCAGAGAGAATAGACCACCGGAGCAAGCCCCATCGGGGCGCCGGGATGGCCTGAATTCGCTTGCTGGACCGCATCGATCGCCAGTGTACGGATGGTGTTGATGCTCAGCTGGTCGTTGACCGCTTCGCGATCATCTAGAACAGGGTTCGACTGGCTCACATTCGCTCCTGTCGCGGGCAGGAGGACACCCGCAGTTCATGGTCAGGTTTTAGATGCACCGCGGTACGCAACGGACGAAAGGATTTTACGCTAAAACGAAAGAACCCGCTCGCGTGAACACGTCCCTGGAACCCGATTCACGACTCTCCAGCGCGCTTCCGGAATAACCGCATCGAGACAGCATTTCGCAGCCGTCAAATGGTAAATCTGAAATACCTTGAGGAAAATCGAGAGCGGGCAAGGGCGCCTTTTTCCTTACTAGGAACTCAGAACCACCAACCGGCCCCACACGCCGATCTGTGAATTGAATTGAGCGGAGTCCCCGCGCGTGTTACTTTTTCTTATCTGCCCTGCCCGGGTGGCGGAATGGCAGACGCTGAGGACTTAAAATCGTAAATTATAGTTTTTGGAAATCCAGTAACTGTCTGCTGCAGAAGAAGTTATTGACATAAACGGTTGCCTCCGCTACTGTTGCACAACTCTTTCACACTTTCCACATTCTTGAAGGAGTTCGGGAGGCATCCGCGATGGCTGAACAATTTACCGTCATGGGCGGCAAAGTTCACGTTTACAAGCGCCCGAACAGCAGTTGCTGGCAGTGTTCCAGCTATCTCGGCAGGAAAAACCGGCGCACGAGCACGAAGGAAGACAGCCTCTCGAAAGCCAAGGAGATCGCCGAGGACTGGTACCTGCAGCTCCGCGGGAAACTCCGCAGCGGAGAAATCAAAACAGAAAAAACCTTCCGCGAAGCATCAGAACTCTACCTGCGTGAATACGACATCATCACGCAGGGCGAGCGCAGCAAGGTCTACGTCAAGTGCCAGCACTGGCGATCCACAGTGCATCTGGTGCCGTTCTTCGGCCATCTGGGCCTTTCAGAAGTCACCGCCGGCAAGGTTCAGGAATACCGCATTCACCGCCACGAAGAAGCGGTGGCGAAGCGCGGCAAGCCTCCCGCCCACAACACCATGCACCAGGAGATTGTGACGCTGCGACAAACGTTGAAAACCGCCCTCCGCCAGGGATGGCTCGACCGCCTTCCCGATCTTTCCGAACCGTACAGGTCATCCCCGAAAATCTCGCACCGGGCGTGGTTCTCTCCCGAGGAATACAAAAAGCTCTACGAGGCCACGAGAAAGCGTGCGCACCATCCGAAGCAGGAGCGCTTCAAATGGGAATGCGAACAGCTTCACGATTACGTTCTGTTCTCCGCCAACACCGGTCTCCGGCCCGATGAAGCGCGGGGCCTTCAGTTCCGGGATGTCACAATCGTCGAAGATGAAGGCAGCGGTCAAACGATCCTGGAGATCGAGGTGCGCGGCAAGCGCGGCGTCGGGTACTGCAAGAGCATGACGGGCGCTGTGCGCCCGTTCGAGAGACTGAGGGACCGGCTCCGTCCGGCGCGCGTGAACGACGCGCGCGCGGACGAGAACGGGTCAAACGCCAATAAGAACGAACCCGAAGAGTTGCGTCTTCCGGAACCGACAGACCTTATCTTTCCGAAATGGCAGCGGGAACTGTTCACGACCATCCTGGACGAAGAAAATCTCAGGTTTGATCGTGAAGGCCGACCGCGAACGGCTTACAGTTTGCGACATACATATATATGTCTGCGCCTGATGGAAGGTGCCGACATCTACCAGATCGCCAAAAACTGCCGCACCAGCGTCGAGATGATCGAGAAATATTACGCGTCGCATATCAAGACCAACCTTGACGCTACCGCGATCAACATCATGCGGCCAAAGCCGAAGAAAATTATCAAAGACCAGCCCGGAACACAAACAAGAACACAAAACCGGCAACGACCAACGCCTCCGGAAACGGACGTGTAAATTCCGTTTCGCAGCTTGTATGATAGGGTGCAGTAGCCACCCATGCGGGCGTGGCGGAATGGCAGACGCTGAGGACTTAAACGAAACTTGAGTGCTCGCCGGGAAACCGGCGATGCAGAACTGCTCAAATTCGGGGAAACCTGCAATGGCAATCCCGAGCCAAGCCCGGCGAATGAATCCAGCCGGGAAGGTGTAGAGACTAGACGGGCAGCACCTAAGCCCCGGATTTTCCGGGAGACGGTGAAGGGATAGTCCAGACCGCAAACCGGACACGAACGCTCTCCAAGCGCCGCTTCCGGGCGGCGAAAGCCGTAGACGGCATGAAAATCCTCCGGGGATTTTTCCTCATGTGGGTTCGACTCCCACCGCCCGCACCAGTTTTTTCTCCGGTTTCTTGCGCACGACAGAGGGACATATTTTCCAAAATTAATTACTCCCGCTCGCATATCCACCGAAAACCTTGTCAGTTTCTGATTCCCTCTATAGGGTGAATCTTGGATTGCAACCTGCAATCTGGAGCTTGAAAACTCCTTCTACAGCGGTCTCGTGTTACCGCAAACAACACTCCTCGACTTATGGTCGGGGAGGCATAGGTGCATGTTCAGGCCCCCTCTCGGGGCTAAAGACTTATGCGGCCTCTCTGTAGAAGGCTTTTCAACTCCCCGATCACCAGTGGGGAGGATAACCATGTTCAGGACACTCGTCAGGCGCGCTCTGCCTGTTTTCATTCTCTTCATCATCTGTGTTGCGACGCTTTCGCTCGCGTCGCCGCAGCTTGTTGCCGCCAGCAATCAGCCGGCAAAACCTTATTACGATCTCACCGACGCGCCGACCATCGCCGTCGACTGGAATAACGGTGCGATGCAAACCGTGGTGCTGGGCGGCAACCGCAAATTTTCCTTCACCGGCGGCCAACCCGGCAGAACCTACCTCCTTTCCATCACGCAGGATGCGCATGGGTCGCGGACCGTGACATGGCCGGCCGATGTGCGCTGGCCCGGCGGCACACCCCCGACACTGACGACAACCGCAAACAAAACCGACTATATCGGCTTCGTCTACAGCGGCAGGAGCAAGACCTATGACATGCTGTCCATGTCTCAGAATTACTGAGTCCGCCGCGCGGCGCGCGCTCTTCTATCATGGCGCCGGAAAATTCGCCGCCACGCTCGTGATAGCGCTGGCGGTGCTTTTTTGCGCGCCGCATCCTGCCCATGCGATTCTCACCAACGGCGAAAACGCCATCGACCTGCTCGGCGAATTCGCCTCCGACAACGTGACGCCCACTTACACGAAGAGCTGCGCCAACGATGGCAATGGGACCGGGTTTGACTTCCGAGGCGCCGACAACCCCAGCGTCATCATCGACTCCACCAATCACCGCCTGTTCGTATCGGATAGCAACAACCACCGGGTGCTGGTCTTCACGCTCACCGCCGGCAACCTCATTTCCAGCAAGACTCCCGCTAATGTGCTGGGGCAGCCGGATTTCGTTTCCTGCGGCGCCGCCACCACCCAGTCGGGCATGGGGCGCATATCCGGCATGGATTTCGACCCCACGAACAACCGCCTCTTCGTCGCGGACGGCGACAACAGCCGCGTGCTGGTCTTCAGCACATCCACCATCACCAACGGCATGAATGCGTCCTACGTGCTGGGACAATCGAATTTCACCAACGGCGGCTCCAGCACGACCGTGGCGACGATGAACACTCCTTTTGACGTCAAATACGATTCCACCAACAGCCGGTTGTTCGTGGCGGACCGGCAAAACAACCGCGTGCTGGTATTCAATGTCGCGACCGGCACCATCGCCAACGGCGAAAATGCCTCGTTTGAACTGGGACAGCCGAGCGGAACGGCATTCACCTCTGCGACCGTCGCCACGACCCAATCGGGGATGCGAGTTCCCTCCGCCCTCGCTTATGACTCCGCGAACACGCGATTATATGTGACGGACGAGAGCAACAACCGCGTGCTGGCCTTTAACGTGGCCACAGGCACCATCGCCAACGGCGAGAATGCTTCCAACGAGCTGGGGCAGCCGAGCGGGACCGCCTTCACCTCCAGCACCGCGAACCTCACACAGTCAGGAATGTCCAGTCCCGCCTCCCTCGCTTACGACTCCGCGCATACCCGCCTCTTTGTCGGGGAGTTTAACAACAACCGCGTGACGGTGTTCAACACCTCGACCATCACCAACGGCATGAACGCCGCCAAGGTGCTGGGCCAGCCGGATTTTCTCGGCAACGGCCAAGCCACAAGCCAGTCGGGTCTGTCGGGCACCGCCGGCCTCGCCTACGACTCCACGAACAACCAGCTGTACGTAGCGGACCAGGGCAACAACCGCGTGATGATCTTCAATACCAACTTCCCTACCACCGTCTCCGCGATCACCGCGCCCGTCAACGACGCCTGCGCCCTCACTGGCGGCGCTCTCTATTGCTGGGGGTATAACGGGTACGGCGAGGACGGTTTCGGCAACACCACACAGTACTTATCTCCGCAGCAGGTCGGCGCGCTGACGACCTGGACCGCCATCAGCCAGAGCGATCCCTCATACGAGATCGCTAACCCAACCTATAGCACTTGCGCCCTCACCGGCGGCGCTCTCTATTGCTGGGGACATAATTATTACGGCGAGCTCGGTCTCGGCAACACCACCCCGTTCACCACGCCGCAACAGGTCGGTACGGATACCACCTGGACCGTCATCAGCCAGGGCAGCCCCGATGCCTGCGGCATCGATAACGGCAAGCTCTATTGCTGGGGATGGAATAAATACGGCGAGCTCGGTCTCGGCAACACCACCCAGTTCACGACGCCGCAGCAGGTCGGCGCCCTGACGACCTGGACCGCCGTCAGCCAGCGTGGCAGGGACGCTTGCGGCATCGCCGGCGGCAAGCTCTATTGCTGGGGGCAGAACGTCAACGGCGAGGACGGCATCAACAGCACCACCCAGCAAACGACGCCGCTGCAGGTCGGCGCCCTGACGACCTGGACCGCCGTCAGCCAGGGTGGCGTGGACACCTGCGGCATTGCCGGCGGTGCTCTCTACTGCTGGGGCTACAACCAGTATGGCGAGCTCGGCCTCGGCAACACCACCCAGTTCACGACGCCGCAGCAGGTCGGTGCCCTGACGACCTGGACCGCCGTCTCCGTCCTGAACGACGGCTCCACCGACGGCGGCGCCTGCGGCATCGCCGGGGGCAAGCTCTATTGCTGGGGGCAGAACCAGCATGGCGAGAGCGGCCTCGGCAACACCACCCAGCACACGTCGCCGGTTCAGGTCGGCACGGACACCACCTGGACCGCCATCAGCTTTGGTGGAAGTGACGCCTGTGGCATCGATAACAGCATTCTTTATTGCTGGGGACTAAATGGTCAAGGCGAGGACGGTCTCGGCAACTTCACCCAGTACTCGACGCCGCAGGCAGTGAGCTTTGGCAACGGCGAAAACGCCTCCGACCTGCTCGGCCAGTACACCAGCTACACCTCCACCGCCACGGTGTCATATACCCAGAATCCCATTAACGGCGCTACCGTCCAGATCGGTCTCAACAACCCCTCGGGCGTGGCGGTCGATGCCGTCAATCATCGGCTGTTCGTGGCCGACACCAATAACAACCGCGTGCTGGTCTACAATCTCAATACCGACAATTCCATTTCCAGCCGCGTGCCCGCCAACGTGCTGGGGGAGCCGAATTTCGCCACGACCACCCCCGGCACCACCCAGTACTCGATGAACCAGCCCTTCAGCGTTGCCTTCGATTCCATGAACAACCGCCTGTTCGTGAGCGACCGCGGTAGCGAGCGCGTGCTGGTTTTCAACACCGCGACCATCACAAACGGCATGAATGCCGCCTATGAGCTGGGGCAGCCGGATTTCACCACCGTCGCCGCCGTCACGACCCAGTCGGGTATGGCTCTCCCCACCCAAACTGCCTACGACGCCATCAACAGCCGGTTGTTCGTCGATGATTACCAAAACAGCCGCGTGCTGGTCTTTAACGTAGCGACCGGCACCATCGCCAACGGCGAGAACGCCTCATTCGAGCTGGGCCAGCCGAGCGGAACGGCGTTCACATCCACGACCCAGGCCACCACGCAGTCGGGCATGTCTTTGCCCGAGGCTGTTGCCTACGATGCCGTGAACAGCCGCCTGTTCGTGAGCGACGGGGGCAACAGCCGCGTGACGGTGTTCAATGTCGCCCCCGGCACCATCGCCAACGGCATGAACGCGTCCAATGTGCTGGGCACGGCGAATTTTACCACCACCGGCGGAGGTACGACCCAGTCAACAGTGGCTGATCCTAAAGGTCTTTCCTATGACGCGACGAACGGACGTCTGTTCGTCGCGGACAACGGCAACGTGCGCGTGCTGGTGTTCGATGCCAGGCCCGCCACCATCGTCAACGGGGAGAACGCCTCGAACGTGGTCGGCCAGCCGGATTTTGTCACCGGCACCGGCAACGTAACCCAGTCCGGGATGGTTCTAGACAACGGAAACATCGTCTCATCCTGCGCCGTTTACGACCCCGCCACCAGCCGCCTTTTTGTCAGCGACACCGGCAACAACCGCATCATGGTTTTCGAGGGCAGTTTTGACTCGTCGGATTTCCTGAAGCTGATGCCGAATTAGACGAAACGTGAGTTTTGTCGGAGGCGAAAGCCTACGCGGTTACTATGGCTGAAGCCAGAGCAACCGTTTCCGTTCTGGTATTCCCCGCGCTCAAAACTCCCCTCGCATTCCGTTCTCGTGATAAAGCTATATCGCGCCCGCCTCTGCGGCGCGGAGGGTAAGATTCGCCTTTCGTGGAATGAGATCCGGCACCGCGCCACGAAGTTCGCCCAAGATTGGAAAGACGCTCACTACGAAAAGGGCGAGACGCAGACTTTCTACAACGATTTTTTCGAAGTGTTCGGCATTCAGCGCCGCAAGGTTGCGACCTTCGAAGAGCCGGTCAAGCGCGCAGGGTCGAAAGCACCCGGCTTCATCGATCTGTTCTGGAAGGGAACGCTTCTTGTCGAACAGAAAAGCGCCGGCCGCGACCTGACAAAGGCCAAGGAGCAGGCGCTTGAGTATTTCCCCGGCATCAAAGATACCGAACTCCCCCGCTACGTTCTCGTCTGCGACTTCCAGACCTTTGAACTCTACGACCTCGACACGCGTGAAGAAGTTAAGTTCAAGCTCGCCGATCTCCACAAAAACGTACACGCCTTCAGTTTCATTTTCGGCGGCGCGCCCCGTGTTTTCAAAGACCAGGACCCCGTCAATATCGAAGCCTCGGAGCTGATGGGCAAGCTCCACGACGCCCTGCTCGCTTCAGGTTACGAGGGCCACGATCTCGAACGCTTTCTTGTGCGCCTGGTTTTTTGCTTGTTCGCCGATGACACCGGCATTTTTGCGCCCAAGGGCATCTTCCTCGACTTCGTCCGTGACCGCACCAGCGACGACGGCTCTGACCTCGGCCCTTTGCTCGGTCAGCTTTTTGAAGTGCTCAACCGGCCAACGGACAAGCGTCATAAGACCCTTGATGAAGACCTGAAGCAATTCGAATACATCAACGGCGACCTTTTTGCGGAACGATTGCCGATGCCGGATTTCGACAGCGCAATGCGGCGGCTCCTCCTCGACGCCTGCGCTTTTAACTGGTCAGCAGTTTCCCCGGCCATCTTCGGCGCGCTCTTCCAGAGCGTCATGGACAAACAAAAGCGCCGCGCAATCGGCGCGCATTACACGACCGAACAAAACATCCTGAAATTGATCCACCCGCTTTTTCTCGACGATCTCCGGGCAGAACTCGACCGCCTGAAAGCCCGCCGCGACACGGGCCAGACCGCCGCCCTCAAAGCATTCCAGAAAAAGCTGGCCGCGATTCGTTGTTTCGACCCTGCCTGCGGTTGCGGCAATTTCCTCGTCATCGCCTACCGCGAACTGCGCGTGCTTGAAACCGAAGCACTCGTGGAGCTGAATCGCAACCGGGCGTTCGACGTGACCGACCTTTCCCAGGTTGACGTGAACCAGTTCTATGGAATTGAAATCGAGGAATTCCCGGTGCGCATCGCCGAGATCGCGCTCTGGATGATGGACCACATCATGAACATGCGCCTCTCGGAAGCTCTTGGCGGTTACTTCCCGCGCTTCCCGCTGAAAGCCTCGCCCTCCATCAAGAACGCCGACGCTCTTGAAATGGATTGGGCGACGGTCCTCGACCCGGCCAAATGCACCTATGTCCTGGGCAATCCGCCCTTCGGCGGCGCCAAATATCAGACGCCGGCGCAGCGCGCGCAAGTTGCGAAGGCCGCCGCCCTCCTCAAAAAACAAGGAACCCTCGATTACGTTGCCGCCTGGTTCATCAAGGCGGGCGCTTACATCCAGAACAGCACCGCGAAAATCGCGTTCGTTGCGACAAGCTCTATCACCCAGGGAGAGCAAGTCGCCGAGCTATGGCCGCTGCTCTTCCACCGCTACAATCTCGAAATTACGTTCGCGCACCGCACCTTCGCCTGGGGCAGTGAAGCACGCGGCAAAGCCCACGTCCACGTCGTCATCATCGGTCTCGCACTGAGAGACCAGGCCCCCAAGGACCGCCGAATCTTCGACTACGCGGATTATGACGCCGATCCCACCGAATCCGTCGTACCTGTCATTTCCCCATATCTCTTCAACGCTGCCAATCTTGCTGACCCCCACACCGTCGTCTACGAGCAGGCCGCTCCCTTCGACGCCATGCCCTCCATGATTATTGGCTCAAAGCCAATCGACGGCGGCAACTACATCTTGTCCGACGAAGAGCGCGACGCTCTCATCAAGGCCGAACCCCCCGCGCGCGCATATCTTCATCCTTTCATCGGCTCGGAAGAATTCATTAACGGCGGCAGTCGCTGGATTCTGGCGCTCCACAATGCAACGCCTTCAGACATCCGCGCCATGAAGGACGTTCACAAACGCGTTGAGGCCGTCCGCGCCTTCAGGAAGGCAAGCAAGAGCGTTCCGACCCAAAAACTCGCGGAGACGCCGACCCTCTACCACGTTAACGTCATCCCCAAGCAACCGTTCCTCGTCGTTCCGGAGGTAAGTTCGGAGCAACGCGAATATGTGCCCATCGGCTATCTTCAGCCTCCCGTGATTCCCAGCAACCTGGTCCGTGTCATCGAGAACGCCTCCCCCTCTCTCTTCGGGCTTATCACGTCCCGCATGCACATGGCATGGATGCGTTATATCGGCGGCCGTCTTGAAAGCCGATATCGTTACTCGATCGGTCTTGTTTACAACCCGTTCCCGTGGCCTTTTCTTTCCCCGGCCGCAGAAACACAAATCACCAAGCTTGCCCAAGCCGTCCTCGCCGCCCGCGCAAACTATCCAAACTCCACATTCGCCGACCTGTACGATCCCGCAACGATGCCCGCGGATTTACGCAAGGCTCATCAAGCTCTCGACGCCGCAGTAGACAAGCTCTATCGCAAAGAACCGTTTAACAGCGACCGTGAGCGCGTCGAATTCCTCCTGGCCCGCTACGAAAGAGAGCGTGCTCCTCTGGTCGTCGCCGCGCAACCCACAAAGAAACGTCGTCGCAGGCAATAGCGAAAGACCGACGACCATTTCTACCTTCATCCACATGGTGTAAGGTGGTGAACATTGCGAAAGGTCTACCTGTATGAAAACCGTAAAAGGAGAGGGAAGTGCTCAACCATCCCGCGCGCTCTTGCCCCGGTGGGCAAATGACCAAGACGGCTGGTCTCGGACAATTGCGGCCGATGTTCTCAAGAACAGGGTCCAGCCCTCGAACCTCGACATTGACCGCTATCTGAAACTCCTGTTGTCGGAGAAGAAGCTTTCGGAAGAACCTTCCGAGGCCGTTCCGAAAATCGAGGAAAAGCAGCTCACTGGAAACCCGCTCGACGCCGTCCGCCTGGACTCACTCAAGGTGGGCGACGGCATCAATGCCCTCAAGCCCGGCACGCAAATCGACTTTGCGCCAGGTGTCACCGTAATCTTCGGAGAAAACGGTTCTGGTAAGTCCGGCTTCGTTCGCGTTTTGAAACGCGCCGCCGGCGTCAGAACCGCCGAGGAAATTCTTCACAATGTTCGTGCTGACAAAAGGCCGCCGCCGAGCGCCAGCTTCACGGTCACAATCGGAACAGTGCCCCAGACGATTCAATGGAAGAATGAATTTGGCATCACTCCGCTAAATCGTGTGGGAATCTTCGACGCACGCGGCGCTCGCCTTCATGTGGAGGACGATCTCACATACGTTTACACCCCAGGCGAACTAACGTTGTTCCCCCTGGTTCAGGGCGCGATAGAGCGTGTACGCATGGCTTTTGAAGCCACGATAACAGCCAGGACTCCTGGACCGAATACGATTCTCGCCTCGTTCGACCGTTCCTGTTCCATCTACCCGATCATCGAGACACTCGGATCGGCGACAGACCTCGACGAGATAAGAAAATACGCCGTTCTACCCGCGGATATCACCGCCACGATTGATTCCCTCACAATCGAGATCGACGCTCTCAAGTCGTCGAATATCCAGAACGAATTGAGACGCTCGCGCGACCGGCTGGCCGTCGTGAAGGCCCTTAAGTCAGCGATTGAAACAGCGAAGGCATTTGATATCGCGACGTTCAGCTCCCATGTTCAGGCGCGGAATCAGGCATCCCAGCGGAGCGATCAGGCTGGCAGCAAGTCTTTCGAAGCGTCTGGAATTCCGGGTGTTCTCAGTCAGGAATGGCGGCAATTCATACAGGCCGGCGAGGAATACCTCAAAAAAAACATGGCGGCAGCATATCCCGTCACGGACGACCCATGCGCCTACTGCCGGCAACCGCTCACCGCCGCCGCTGTAGGATTGGTCAAAAAGTACCGCGATTTTTCCAGCAACGAAATCAGGGCCGCACTCGATGCCGCGGAACGAAAGCTGCGCGGCTACGCCGCGCCCGTTCTCGAACTGAAGGTGGACGTGCTGCAGCAGCAGCTTGTCGCTGAGACGAACGGCGGCCCGGATGTCCTGAACCAGGTCTTGGCCGTCGTCGAGCAGATAAAGCAGCTCAACGTCGCTGTTGCGGCTCATTCCGAAATCGACTGGCAGGACAAAAGCTCTTCACTTGCTGCCGCAGGAACCGTTGCCTCAGACGAGGAGACACGGTTAACGGAGCTTATTACCGGTCTTCAGACATCCGTAGACCAGCGCCAGGCAGCACTGAGGACGAAACAAACCGAATTGATCGAGTTACAGGGCAAGAAGACCGCAAATACCCTCCTTCCTCAAATCGAGAAGCGCGTGTCGGACGCGAAGTGGGTCGCAAGGGCTACAATCATCAAAGGCACCCTGACCAATGTCCTCCGGACGCTGACCGAGGCCGCAAAGGACGCGAGCGAAGAACTGCTTAATAAGGATTTCGGCAGGCGCTTTGAAGACGAGTGCAAGCGGTTGCGCGCTCCGAACGTGACGTTGAATTTCCCCGGCCGCCAAGGACAGGTGACGCGGCGGAAGCTGCTCGCCTCCTACAAGCCAAGTCAGGTTCTCTCGGAAGGCGAACAGAAGGCGCTTGCCTTAGCTGATTTTCTGGCAGAGGTGACATCCGTGCCGGCGTCATCGCCAGTGGTCTTCGATGACCCGATAACAAGCATGGATTATCGACGCATCCATGAAGTCTGCGACCGCGTTATCGCCCTGGCGGCAGACCATCAGATCATCGTTTTTACTCACAATATCTGGTTCGCTGCCGAGCTGCTCGGCAAAGCCGACAAAAAGAATTGGAAATACTACGACATCAGACTGGAAGGCGGCGATGCCGGGCTGGTCACCGCGGCTTCCCATCCGCGGGTCGATACCATCGCGCAGGTTAGCGGCAGGGTGAGCAAGATGATTGAAGGCGGCGACAAACAGCAAGGAGAGATCAGAGCGGCCTTGGTCGAAAAAGGGTACGAAGAACTCCGGGGCCTTTGCGAAATCGTGGTCGAGCACGAAATGTTCAAGGGCGTCGTTCAAAGATACGCTCCGAACGTGATGCTGACAAAACTCGACAAGATAAATGTCGGCAAGCTCCAGGAAGGCATGGCCGCGATAGTGCCGGTGTTCGAGAAGAGTTGCCGCTACATCGCGTCCCATTCCCAGCCGATAGAAACGCAGGGCATCCGCCCGACACTGGACGAGCTCAAGGCTGACTACAACGCGGTCCTCCAGGCCCGGCAGCCCCACAAGGAATAGCCCTAAAGATTCGCGGGAATGAATGCGAACGAAACCATCGAGTTCCGTGCTGTCGGCACGATGATGCCCCGGACACTGGACACCATCGTCGTTTCGGCGAGCTCTGCGCCATACTCTCTGTTTCCAAATTAAACCTTCTCGGTAGGACTTTTAGCGCTTTCTGCGCGTGAGAACCATGGCTCCGTCTGAAGCGCCGTGCGTACAGGTGTCTTGACGAACTCCGGGGCGCGCCAGATATACTCTGCCGCCTTCACCTTTCCTTCGGGCGTTAAAGTCTTCAAGTGCGATACTACGGCACCAACGGAGAACGGTTGCATCGTCTTTTCCTGGAAGTTGCTTTTAAGAGCCGTCCAGATGACCGCATCAAGATTTTTTGCGCGAACCCATGCAGTCATAGCGTCTTCAGGAACTCCGCAATCCAACTGTCCCGCTCCCGGAGTAATGGTAGCTTGGCCGATGTTGTCCAAGGTGGTGCCTTCGCGCGCGCGCAAATCGCACATCGCATCTGCCAGCGTGGCGCGTTTGCTCAGGCACCAAGCAACAGCAGTCTCTACTCCATGTTCGGTGTCGATCACCAAGGTCAGTGCCTTAAAGCGTTTCTCCGAGACCCGCGAGAATTCAAGCTTTAGAGTAGGCCCATCATATTGCCAGGGGCCATGCCACCTATCGAAGTCTGGGCCCCCCTCCCAGAGAAGCGATCCCCACCCGAGGATTGCGATTCTCAACTTCCGCTCCTTGCCGTCGTCTCTTCTGAAGAAGAAGCCTTCGGGACTGACGGCAGCGGTTCGCCCGCCAGTCGTTTCTTAACCAGCCCGGCGAGGAAATCCGCAAACGGGGCGATATCCTCGCCGACGCTCGCTTTTTCAAGAGCCTCCATATAGATCTTGCGGTCTCCCACAGGTATGACTGTCCACGGGTATCCACCCGACGCCATCATCACGTTCATCAGAAATCGCCCCATGCGCCCGTTTCCATCCATATAAGGGTGGATATACACGAATATGAAATGTCCGAGCGCGACCCGCGCGGCCGGATGGGCTTCTTCGCGCAGCAAATCAAAAAAAGCCGGCATGGCGTCCCTCACCGCTTCGCGGTTCAGCGGCACGTGCATTGACTTCCGAATATAGACTTGGCCGTTGCGGTAGCCGGCAAGGTCTGCCGGTTTGAGAATACCCACTGTTACACCCGGTGCGAACAATTCCCGATACCACGTCCTGTGATCGTTGTCCGCCACCGTGCCGGCGTTCTCGCCCCGCAGCACGCGGCGGACGCTTTCCTGCACAACTTGAAAAGCCTGCCAGTAGCCGCGCGCCGCCATGGCATTCCGCTGCTCCCGGTCGCCTTCATTCTCCTCAGGATTCCAGGTGCCGCTGCGGACACGTTCAATCAACTCACGGCTGACACGATAGCCCTCGATCGACAGCGAGTGATACGCGTCTGTGACATAGGCATCATTTACGCGCTTCATATACGCCTCGATATCGCGCGGAACCCCTGGCGCCTTCGGGAAGCGGTCAATGACCGGCTCCCGCATCTTCTGCCATAGAAGCCTGATCCTGTTCACATAGGGCGAGGTTTCGCGGGAGCTGATGACGAGAGACGGCTTGTCCGCGAAAGGATCGCTTTCACGCACGTTGTATCCGGCCGCGGACATTGTTTTTACAATCTCGTCCGCCATGTGTCCGCGCCCGATATTGCGGAAGGCGCCGGCCAGACGGCCGGCAATCACGGTATGTCCACCCTCCAGCAGACGCGCAAGCAGGTCGGAGCTGTCGCGGATCATCGGCAGCACCGTACGAACATCGGTCGAATGATTTGAAAAATAAGTGGGGGAGCACGCGACCAGCGCCGATTCCGGCAAGAAAAGGCGCAAGCCTTCTTTTTCTTTCCGGTCCGCTGCGACGGGCAGCGCCGCGCGAAGATCCAGAAGCGATGTGCCGTGCGGAAGTTTCGTAACCTTGTTCCGGCCCCCCGGCGATCTCACCATGAGCTGCCGGGGTACCGTCCAGTTCCCGGCGTGGAGCGACAAAGACTGTTCGGGCGAAAGAGACCATTCCGCGCCAAGACGCTCTTCCAGATAGGCGGCGCAAAACCGCCAGAACGACGCATACCAGGCCGTGCTCTCGCCTTTTACTTCATCCGGGCGGCTTGGAATATACCAGCCTTTAATAACCTCCTGGAGGAAGCCGTTCGACAGGAGGCGTTCCCGATGCGTGCGCGGCAGGTCTCTTGCGCGAATGGCGGCTGGCCCATCCGCGGTCTGAAGCTTGTGGAGAAGTTCCAAAGACTGTGCCAGTTTTTCGGGCGGTGTCGCCATGAGTGATTCCTTACATTAGCTTATTCTGCTGCACCATTATTAGCTTATTGTGTTGTACCATTTTTAGCTTATCGTGTCGAGTGTAAATTAGCTTTTTCTGCGGTGATTTCATAAACCACTCGTCCCGTCACTCAGCCTGAAGCAAGCCCGCCTTCTAGTTCTCTCCCGCACCCGCACCCACTTCCACCCCCGTACCCACCACCCGCACGCCCTTCCCCATCATTGGCCATGACCATTTGCATCATCGTCCCCCTCGTCCTCGCCGCCGGCAGCGGCGGCGGCATCACCATCGCCACGGTGGTCATCATGATCGGCGCCGTCATCGTCATCGTCGTCTTCTTCTTCCTCGCCTTCGTCCTTCCCATCCTTTTTTCTCTATTCTTTCTTCACCCTTTCCTCCCACCCGTTTTTTCTCTTCTTCCTGCATCCCTCGGACTCTTTCCGGCCTTGTCCCAGAGCCGTGCTCCCCGTCAAGGGTCTGCGATGAACTCCGGCTGCGCCTCCGCCCTGTGACTGGTCCGCTCGGCTCTTAAAGCTGGCCTCCATTCCGAAGGATTTCGGAAAGAAAAAAACTTTTATTAATGGAGGAAAACACAATGCAGAAAACAGAAACAACAGAACGTCAGGACGTTTACACACGCATCACGGCCCAGATCGTCGCCGACCTGGAAAAGGGCGTGCGCTCGTGGGTGAAACCATGGAACGCCGAACACGCCGCCGGCCGGATTACCCGCCCGCTGCGGCACAACGGCCAGCCCTATAGCGGAATCAACATTCTTTCGCTCTGGATGTCCGCGACGGTCCAGAATTTCGCAGCGCCCATCTGGATGACCTTCCGTCAGGCCCTCGAACTCGACGCGCATGTGCGCAAGGGCGAGAAAGGCTCGCTCGTCGTCTACGCCAACAGCATCACGCGCACCGAACACGACGACAAGACCGGCGAGGATGTCGAGCGCGAAATCCCGTATATGAAGGGTTACACCGTCTTCAACGTCGAACAGATCGACAGCTTGCCGGAAATCTACTACGCGAAGGCAGAATCCACCCTCGACCCCGTGGCCCGCATCGATCATGCCGAGAAATTCCTTCATGCCACTGGCGCGAAGATCGCCCACGGCGGAACGCGCGCCTATTACAGCCTCTCGACCGACGCCGTGCAGATGCCGCCGTTTGAATCCTTCCGCGATGCCGATAGCTATTATTCAACGCTCGCGCATGAACTCACGCACTGGACGAGCTCCAAAAACCGCCTTGACCGCGACTTCGGCGGCCACCGTTTCGGCAGCAATGCCTATGCCCAGGAAGAACTGGTTGCCGAATTGGGCGCGGCTTTTCTGTGCGCCGACCTTGAATTAACACTGGAGCCCCGCGAAGATCACGCCGCCTATATCGCCAACTGGCTGGAAGTCTTGCAGAACGACAGCCGCGCGATTTTCACCGCCGCCGCGCACGCGCAGAAGGCCGCTGATTTCATCCATAAATTCAGCGCGAGCATCGGCGAGAAAGTCGAGGAGCCCTGTGCGGCTTGACGGCATTCGCGCTTGCGGACAGCTTCTACCAGGCAGGGGAGCGGGCGACCGCTCCCCCCGCACCCATTCTTGCCCCCGGCTGTACAACGCCATCGAGAACGTGTAGGTTCCTGAAAAAGACGGTCAACATTCATGTATACAACACCTACACAACGACAAATGCTCTGAAATTTTGCAAGGATACCAAACCCTTAGTAGATGTGGTTTATGGTATATAGATACATTAATGATACTAAGTAGTTGACACTGAACGTCTTATTCTCTACAAATTGTTATACACAAAGTCTGCACAGATAAGCAGATCAAAGACTTACAAATTACTTATACCCAGATCATGTACAGAAAGAAACCCATGTCATGCCCTTCCTCACCGATGTCGAGAAGCTCAAAGCCGGCCTCATTATCTTCCGCAGATCAGACGTAAAGCACCGCAACTGGTATTGCCGGGTCAAAGTGCCCAAGGAAAACCGATACAAGATCATTTCCTTGAAGACCTCAGACATCCATGAAGCCCGCAACAAGGCATTTGACCATGAGGCGGAAATTCGCATTTTAGTCAAGCACGACGTTCCGATATTCGAGAAGACATTTGCTGACGTGGCCACAGAATACTCAGCGTTTCAGAAAGGAGCTGCCACAGACGGCCAGATATCAATGAACCGCTGGCGGATCATCGAGTCCCATATCCGCCTGCAGCTCATCCCCTACATGGGGAATATTCAGATCACTCTCATCGGTGCAGATAAATGGAAGTCCTATCTTTCCTGGCGCAAGAAAAACGGCACAGTCTGGCGTAAGGAAGACGGCAAACGTGTCAGCTACCCTCCCAAGGATGGCACGATCCGTGTGGAAATGATGACCTTCCGCGCCATCATGAACTTTGCCGCCGACAAGCAATATATTCGCGAAAGGCAGCTCCCAAGGGGCAAGCTCCCATTGGACAGAGCGAGGCGGGAGGAATTCACGCCGGGGGAGTACCGCCGCCTGCATACAGTCGCCCGCAGCTGGATCAAGAAGGCGAAGACAGAATGGCATAGCTGGTACCGCAACATGGCTTACAACTTCATGTTGGTGATGACCAATACGGGCATGCGGACGATTGAGGCCGGCAATCTCCGCTGGCGCGACATTGACATCAGGATGGACGAACAGAACCGCCTGTTCGTACGTCTCAAAGTGAGCGGCAAAGGAAAGTTCAGACGGCTGGTTGCCGCGCAAAACGTAGCTACATATCTCGACCGTATCAAATCAATCAGTAAAGCCGCCAAGCCTGATGACTTCGTATTCACAACCCATACAGGAAAACCCGCTACGACTCTCTATGCGACCCTGGTCACAGGCCTTCTCACAGAGTCCGGCCTGCTTTACAGTGAATCCGGAAGCAGAAGAAGCACCTATTGTTTCCGTCACACGTACGCGACCTTCCGCCTCATGGGAGGCGTGGACATATATTTCCTGGCAAGACAGATGGGAACATCCGTCAAGATGATCGAGGACTACTACGGCCATATCGAGCCCGACAAGAATGCGGACCGCATTCTTCATGGAGTGCCAGAATGGGTCCCGATCACAGATGACTCTGGCGAACCAGACGCCAGCGTGAACGCTGGCGGAGCCAAGAGCAAACCCGCGAAACCACGAACGAAGACGTGACCGTGCATTGCCGGACCGCCTGTGAAGCGTCGAGCTCGACGCGGCGGCCATCCTATGTTGCGCGCAGAGTTTCCGACGCCGCCTGCAGCTCGTCGTGTTACGCGAGCACCCTGAAACTTGTCGCAGACGTGTGGCAGGAGAATCTGATGGCTGTTTAATTGAGTCGAGGTAGCAATGTACCCTGCGTTATCGGTTCAAGGAGCGTCTTGAAGAAGCATGCCGTTTTCCTCAGCGAAACTTCTGAAGTGCTTATATGCTACGTCGTATGGCAGTTTTTTGAAGAATCTCACTTTGGTTCCGTATGTCTCTGGCACCTCAAACAACTCGTGCTCGAACAGGTGCCCCGTCCCCCATTTGGATATCACGCGATTATTCCCAAGGCTTAACCCGGCGTGCTTGAAATGTCCTTCATCATTGAAATAGAGCACAATATCGCCTGCCTGCGCCTCAGATGGAGCTACCTCATCTAACAACCCGTTGTCGAGAAGCCAGTAAACGAAGGCTCCTCCCGCAAACACACGGTTGAAGCCGCGCGCAGCTAGCGCCACATATTCTGGTTTCTCAGTAAAATCGAACACCTGCATGACGCAAGTGTATCTCCGTAGCGGATGTGGCGAGTCAAGAAGCACAACTGTATTAGGATAATTCCGACTCACTTCATCGAGCAGGGCCGGATGTTCCGCTACATGCTCCACCTCTGTCATTTTCTGTAGTTTTTCTCTCAGCATTTCGTTGGCCGCCGGGCTTGGAGTCACCTGAGTTTCACCGACCAGGGTCGCAAACTCTTCCACGTCCGTATCCACGATCCCGAGTAAGACAAGTTTTTCATGAATGTTTCGGACGTACTTGGCGCAAGCTCCGTCCCTTCCTCTTGCGGTTCTGGCCATCTCTGCGCGCCGCGCCATCGGGATGCTTCCAACGTATGTGCGGTCGGTCCTGTCATTGACGGGCGTAAGTGCGCGAACCTCCCGCCCGTCAGGCAGCCGCACCGGGAGTTCAACAAGCACGAAGGACGCGCCTTCCCGGCCTCTCAACACTTTCTCCACGGCAACGCGTTGCTCCTCCGGAAACTCAAATGCCGTGCCCGTGCATACGGCATTTTGACTGGGCTCAAGTCCAAGGGTCGGCCCCGGCGCGACCGATGTCCCCCAGTTCCTCGTTGACTTCTTATTGAATGACCGCCGGTAATTCGCAAGCACCGCGCGATCTACATGCGTGCCTCCGAGTTTCTGCTCCCACCCGTCCCACATCAGCGACCCATAGCCAAATACCCACATGGTCGGAACCTCTCCTGCCTGAATTCCGCCGTTGCGAGAACTAGGCGAAATCAAAAAAATCAGCCAGCAGCAAACCGTTCACTTTTCGACGCCGCGCATCGATCCAGCAGACCTCCACGGACTCAATCCGCCGCAATTCATCGACCAGTCCCATGTGCCCAGTTTCTTGCAGGCACACGTCGTGCCTGTCCGGGCTCAGGAAGACAACGCGCGTCCGCTCGGGTTTGAAGTACCGGACGAACGCGCGGCATGTGCCCACTACATCCGGCATGTGATGCCTGGAGTAAGGCTGGAGCGCGCCCGCGAAGTTCCATCGCCTCCCTAATCGAGGAGTGTTCTCCTCAATTTTCTTGGCCGTCTTTTCCAGGAAATTCGTTGGAGTGTTTCGTCCGCGCCTCCTGCCAATGGATTCCTTCGCTTCATGGGGCGAGGTCAGTCGGAGATAAAGGCAACGCTCGTTCGACAACCGATAGAATTCAGGCAAGTTCCTTTCCGTGGGAATGTTTCCATGTGTGCCCAAGCGGAGGTCGCGAAACATGCTCCGCAACTGATTGCTTTTTCCTGAATTCGGCTCGCCGACGACGAACAGTGCCCGCTCAAAATAATACGAAGCCATTCTTTCCCCTCTCACCGCACCCGTCCATCACGAGTGCCGGCACTCCAGACGAGGCGCCCGATGCTTTTGAACTTGCTGACTGCCAGTGCGCCGCGCTCGTTACGCGCCTTCGAGCCTGGTGCGGTGAGCGCCGCGATAACGGGCTTCCGATCCGCCTCGTAGATCTCCGTGGCGTCCAGATTTTCATCGAGGAGGACCAGCAGCACGGCATCAAATTCCTTGCTGATGTCGATCGATCCCATTTGTTGCCCCGGTTTGCAGCCGGACAGCATACACCGACCTTTTATCTGGAACCGTCGGCCGTCGGTGCGGCGGATCGCGTCGTAGCCAGCATTCCGCGCGGGTGTGAGTTCGACACCCAACAGGCGGGCAGCTTCGTACTCGGCGACCTCGCCAGTGACGCCGAGGGGTTTTCCGGTTAGCGCCCGATATTCCTGCGCCAGCTTCTTCGCTGCCGAGAGCACTTCCAGAATCCGCTGTTCTGCACTCATCTCGTTTCGTCCATCACAATGCTCACCGCTCAAGTCAGAGCAGCACCTTGCGCCCGTTGGCGTGCACACGTCAAGCCTCGCAGCTTTCGGAGCTGTCAGATACTTCTCTCCTGACAGGGTTTGCATTACCTTCGGGCATCTTTGCCCCCTGCCATTCACGGTCGCTCCCCGCGTCAACAGGAACAATCGGTTCCCCCGCAAGCGGTTCCCCCCAATTTTCCTGTGTGACGCCGCGCCCCGCTTCTGGCTCATCGGAGGCATCGCCCGAGAGGGTAATTCAAACGAAGGAGAAGACCATGACTGACATCACCAACATCCCGCTCAACAAGCTAACAGCCTGGGAAGGCAACGTCCGCAAGACGCAGAACAAGGCCGGCATCGACGAGCTGGCCGCGAGCATCAAAGCGCACGGCCTGCAACAGAACCTCGTCGTCAGGAAAGACGGAAAGAAATTCGCCGTCGTCGCCGGAGGGCGGCGGCTGAAGGCGCTGCAATGGCTTGTCAAAGCCGGTGACATCGAGCCCACCTGCGATGTTCCTTGCCGTATCACGGAAGCCGCCGACGCTGCGGAGATCAGCCTGGCCGAAAACGTCATGCGGGAAGACATGCATCCCGCCGACCAGTTCGAGGCGTTCCGTGACCTTGCGGACAAAGGCATGCCCGCCACCGACATCGCTGCACGTTTCGGCAAGAGCGAAACCCATGTTCTCAAAATCCTGAAGCTCGCCCGCGTCAGCCCGAAAATCCTCAAGGCTTATCGTGCCGCCGACCTCACGCTGGAGGACGTGATGGCGTTTACCGTGACCGACGATCACGCAGCGCAGGAGCGCGTCTTCGCCGTGATGGCCCCGTGGCAGGGAGCATCGGAGATCCGCGCCGCCCTCACCGAGAACGATATTGCCGCAACCGACAAGCGCGTGAAATTCGTCACGCTCAAAGCCTACGAAAAAGCCGGAGGCACAACCAAGCGTGATCTGTTCAGCGACGATGACAGCGGCGTGTATATCGAAGACTTGGGCTTGCTCGATACCCTCGTCACCGAACGACTCGAAAAGAACGCCAGAGCCGTTCGCGCCGAAGGCTGGAAATGGGTTCAGGTCACCGCGGACTTCGCATACCAGCAGAGCGCGGAATACAGGCGCATCCGTGCCGAGCCTGTTCCTCTGACTGCGTCTGAGCAAAAGACGCTCGACAAGCTGCAAGAGGAATACGCGCGGTTGAATGACGAATGGAACGATTGCGATGAAGAGCTGCAAGCGCGCCCGCGTCTCGACGAACTCGAAAGGCTTATCGCCGAAATCGAGGATCGCGACGGCGTCTGGACAACCGACCAGCTCGCCGTGGCCGGAGCCGTCGTCTCCATCGACCATCAGGGCAAGGTGAAGATCGAGCGCGGCTTTGTGCGGCCCGAAGACATGCCGAGGAAAACCGGCAAAGCGAAAAACGCGAATGCTTCCGCTGCTTCCGGTAACGAAGGTGAAGCAGAACAGTCCGCCGGTCTCTCTGCCTCTCTCGTCGAGAGTCTGACCGCCCACAAGTCAGCGGCTCTTGCGGCAAGCCTGCTGGATGCGCCGGACAAGGGTCTTGCCGCCGTCGTTTACGCCCTGGTGCTGGACGTGTTTCGCCACCGCCACGACACCGCCCTGAAACTCTCAGCGACGGTGCAATCGCTGCAACGCGTTGAAGGTTCGACCGCCTTCCAGCGCCTCGAAGCAGCCCGCGAAACCTGGGGCCAGCGTATCCCCGGCACTCCCGGCGATATCTGGCATTATGCCGAATTCCGGATTATGCCGCGCCAGGTGCTGACTCCCTCGGAATCAAGGACATCCCGGCGCGGCTCATCGGCATAATCAGAGCGCTTCAAGGAACGTGAGCAGCTTGTCATCGGGACGATAGCGTCCAGGATTGGATGTCGGAGCTGTCATGCGTGCGAGCGCTTTTTCCTTGAGACTCAGGTCGGCGTGAATGTAGACCTGAGTGGTTTCAACCGATTCATGCCCGAGCCAGAGCGCAATCACAGACTGATCGACGCCGTGGTGCAACAGCTCCATCGCCATGCTGTGCCTGAGCACGTGTGGACTCACCCGTTTTCCCACAAGCGAAGGGCATGATCGTGAAGCCAACACCGTGTGTCTTCGCACGACGCATTCGAGCGCATCGCGGCTCAGCCTGGTTCCTCTATTGCTGGGAAAGAGCAGACCGCTATCAGCGCCAGTCAATTCTCTGAGCCAAACCTCCAGAACCTTGAGCGTTTCCCGCCGTAAAGGCGTGCAACGCTGCTTACGCCCCTTGCCCATGCAGCTAATGTGGGCGCCGGCGCCGGTCGCAATATCGCAGCGGCGCAGGTTGATGAGTTCCGATGCTCGTAACCCCGTTTGAAGGGCTACCATCAGGATCGCATGGTCACGACGCCCGACCCATGTGGAGCGATCAGGCGCGGCCAGTAGCGCATCTATCTCCGCCCGATCCAGAAAATCCACAGTACGCCGCACATACCGCTTGCCCGGCATGGCCAGGATTCTCTGGCAATGGAGCATGTAGGCGGGCTCGTTCATAGCCACAAACCGGAAGAAAGAGCGGATGGCGGTGAGACGCGTGTTGCGGCTGCGGGCGCTGTTGCCACGGTGGGTCTCGACATGGACGAGGAAGTCGCCCACGAAGGCTGAGTCCATGTCCTCGACCTTTAGTTTCGTCGGCGCCCTACCTGTCCGTTCACTGGCGAAGCGCAGCAGCAGACGGAAGGTATCGCGATAGCCGGCAATCGTGTTCGGACTCGCCTCCATCTGGGTACAGAGCCTGTCAGTGAAGAACTTCTGGATGAGCACGGGAAGTGTCGTATTCATGACCGCACCCCCTGTTCCAGAGACACCTCGGCGCGCCGGCAAGCAAGATCAAGCAGTTCCGGAATGGCTTGGATGTACCAATATGTATGTTCCGGATCTGCATGCCCCAGATAGGTTGTGAGCTTGATCATTTCCTGCGTTGGATTCTTGCCCATGCGATACCAGTCCGCGAGCGTCCGGACGGCAAAGGTATGGCGCAGATCATGTATACGCGGTCCGCGCCCGCTCCGACGCCCGTGCCGATTGGACTTCTGAACTGGCCGTAGGCCAATATTCTGGCAGACGTATGCAAAGTAATACTGGGCGCGAGCGACGGACAGGCGTCTTCCGTCCTTTGAGATGAAGAATGATGTTGGACGGCCGCCGAGAAGTCGGTCCCGTTCTTTAGAATAGACGGTCAACCTGATCTTTGCGCTCTCGGACAGTGGTAATAGGCGGCCCTTTCCAAGCTTCCCGCGTCGCACCGTCAACACTCCATTTTCTAAATCAACATCGTCGACATCAAGTGAGGTCGCTTCGCTAATCCGGAGGCCGGTGACGGCGATGAGTCCGAACAATGTCGCATAGGCCAATCCCCGTATACCGTTGGCGGACGGTAGTTCAGCAGCGGCGTCAATGATGCGGCTGATTTCTTCAGCACTGTAAATATAGGGTCGACCACGCCGGATGCGGCTAGGAATCAATCCGTGTGGAGGAACTTCATGTCCCGGATCGAGCCCGTGCACCCATTGAGCAAAGAGCCTGATCACACCCAGACGCTGGGACCACGTTTGCCGATTCGCACGACCGAACGACGTCTGCCATCGTAGAAAAAGATCGGTGCTGAGGTACTTGGCATCTTCCCCATCTGCGAAGGCAATAAATTTGCGCAGGAGCTTTTCTGCCAAGGCAAGCTCATATCCGAGGCTGCGCCGGATGGACAGATAACGGTCGAGTTCTTTGGATAAGGAGCTCATTCTGCACCTCCCGCCACCGGCCACGGCTGGGCGATTGAGCGCAGACCATCAACATCGAGCCTGGCATAAATCATCGTGGAAGCGCGCGTGCGATGCCGGAGCATGTCGCCGATCTCTTCCAGCGGGGCACCGCGCCGTACGAGATTTGTCGCCAGACTATGCCGCAGAATATGTGACCCCACATAAGGTGGCGGCGGGATCAAGTCGGTTTTAGCAAAGGCATTCTTGAGAATAATATTGATAACATCGCTGTCCCTAAACGGTCGATGAGGTGACCGGACGCCCACGAACAGTGCGCGCGACGTCGTTATGCGATCAAGGGCGATGTAATCAGTCAAGGCCTTGCCCACGTCAGCCGGGAGAGGAACACGGTCATGCCTTTTACCCTTGCCGCGTACGAGTACCTCGCCTGATCTCCAGTCGATATCGTCGACCTGCATGGCAATCACTTCCTGCGCCCGCAATCCCAGGCGGGCGAGTAACAGCACCATGGCGTAATTGCGACGTGTATCAGACCGGGCCGCATTGAGCAGGATTTCCACATGCCCGGATGTCAAATGCCTAGGCAACCTTGCACCATATCGCCGTGCGACGCGCGGAATGCCCATGGCAAGATTGGTCACCGTGACGCCGGACGTGAACAGATACCGAAAGAAGTTTCGGAGAAAACAGGAGGCGCTCTTGTCCCGGCGCTGCGGATTTCGTGTTATCAGATACTGTAGAAATCTTACGATGTCACTCGACGTAATCTGCGACGGGTCCCAGACTTCTTCTCCAAAACGAAATTTGAGAAAACGGTCGGCTATCTGCCAATAGTGAGAAACCGTTCTCTCGCTCAAACCCCGCTGATGACGCAGGTAGTTCTCATAGTTTTGCCTCAATTCCACGCGGACGATTTCTTTGGCTGTGAGCGGCACGGGCGGCTTCCCGACACCTTGGGTGGACAGAAATCTGATAAATCTCCTTGTTATTGAAGCAGCATAGACCCTGCGTCTCGGGCTCCAGCCTGTCTTTGCGGCAACCCTCGAAGCTTGCGTCTCATCCAGGTCTTTCAGGGCAAGTTTCTCCGCCCTCATCATCTTGGCGAGAATGTATATGCACCCAAGGTTTTGGCTGACTGTGCTCTCGTCGCGGTTTTGGTTAACAAGATCCTGCCGGAACCGCCAAAGATGATCGCCGAACAATTCAAAAGCGGTGTCAGCAGCTCTGCGGATTTTAAGTTTTCTGTGTACGTTCATTGCTTTCTCCTTCTGTTTGTGGGAGGCAAGTAAGCAATGAAATCCTCTGGTTCGCAATGGCTGGTTGGGCAAGATTATGCCGATCAGCCGCGCCGGGATGTCCTTGATTCCGAGGGAGTCAGCACCTGGCGCGGCATAATCCGGAATTCGGCATAAGTCCAATTATGCCGATATCGGCATAACTGGACGTGGTGCCTTGAGCAGGATCAGGCCGTCCTGCTTGACCTCCTGACCTTCTGCGCCGCCTGCACGATCAACGCCGTGCAGATGAAAGCCGACCGTCCGGATGCCCCGAGACTGGCGCACGCAGGTCAACTTGCTGCTGTGCTCCATCTCGACATGACCGCATGGTTCACGCCGACCGCCGAAAACTATTTCAATCGCGTCAGCAAGGTTCAGATACTTGAAGCCTTGCAGGAGGCGAGACAACAGCCCCCGGCACCTGCCTGGGGGAACCTCAAGAAGGCGGAACTTGCCGCGCTCGCCGAGCGCGAGACCGCCGCAACCGGCTGGCTGCCCGTGCCGCTACGGCAATAATCATAAGCAGCCACGCCATGACGCCGGTCGCGCAGGCGACCGGCGTTTCTGCACTCAGTCGCAATCACCCGCGCCCGTGAGCTTCAGCAGCAGCAATATGCAAACGCTCACGCTGAGAATCTTGTCATCGCCTGATTCTACCTATAGGGTGAATTTTGGATTGCAATTGCAGTCTGGAGCTTGAAAACTCCATTTCGTAAGCGGTCTTGTGTTACCGCAACAACACTCCTCGACCTAATGGTCGGGGAGGCATAGGTGCATGTTCAGGCCCCTCGCGGGGCTAAAGACTTATGCGGCCTCTCTTACGAAGGGCTTTTCAACTCCCCGATCACCAGTGGGGAGAACACACGCGGCATGTATGCGGTTAGCGAATTCATACGCGGCGCTTTGACAGATCGACTGTTCCTTCGCCTCACACCAAAAACAAAACAGCAGCCCGACGCAAACCCGGCGGATGCCGCAATAAATGCGGCAGGGCGCATCCTCATCCTCCCGCTTCTCTGCCTTCTGATTTCTGTCTTCTGGTTTCCGGCTTCCGCCCACGCCGCTTGCGCCAGCCCGGCGGGGCCCGAGGGGGATATCGCGTACAACAGCACATTCCATGTCATGCAGTACTGCGACAACCTCAATGTCTGGCGCGCAATGGGCTCGGCCGGAGCCGGCGGTGCTGGTTGCTCAGGTCCGGCCGGGATCGAGGGAGCTTTGATGTACAACGGCACCTACCACATGCTGCAATGGTGCGACGGCACGAGCTGGCAGGCGGTAACGGCGGCGAGCAGTTCCAGCTTCGGCCCGACCACCGGCCTGGTCGGCTGGTGGAAGTTCGATGAAACGAGCGGCACAAGCGCGGCGGATTCATCCAGCACCGGCAATACCGGCACGCTGACCGCCGCCGGTACAAGCTGGGTGGCGGGCAAGATCAACAACGCCGTCAATACAGATGGAAACGCCGGTCACTACGTCGATATTCCCAGCAACGCTGCCTATGACTCGACCACGGGGACTTGGGCAGGATGGTTTAAGACCAGTGCCGCCTGCTCCGGCAACGGGTGTGTGATCATGACCCGCGCCGATACCTCCAGTTCCGGCAGCGGAATTGTCATCTATCTCTGGAACGACCATAAGCTCTATGCCGCTGTCTATTGCGTGGGGGGCGGCGGCTCCTGTAATCCTCTTACTGTAGGAGGAGGGAGCAATCTCAACGACGGGAACTGGCATCATTTCGCGCTGACGTTCAATGGAACAAGCACGGCCAACTTCTATATCGATGGTGTACTCGTCCAGAGCGGCACGCCTTCCCAGGCATGGTCCTTTAATGCCAATCCCGTGCGTTTCGGGCAGGCCCTGGATACCTGGTGGCAAAAACTTGCAGGCTCTATCGACGACGCCCGCATCTACAACCGCGTGCTGTCGGCAACCGAGGTCACTGCCTTGGCCCGTAACGGTTGCACCGGGGTAGGCCTGGCCGGCTGGTGGAAGATGGATGAGGGCGCGGGCGGCACGACCGCGGATTCCTCCGGCAACGGCAATACCGGCACGCTGACCAACAGTCCGACATGGACCACCAGCGGGAAGTATAACGACGCGCTCGTCTTCGCCAATGCCTCGAATAACTATGTCGATGTCGCCAACCCGGCGAATTTCGCCTTCGAGCGCACCAATCCGTTCTCGCTTTCAGCCTGGGTCTACCGCACCAGCGCCGCGACTGAAGGTGTCATCATTGCCAAGGAGACCGGCCCCACCGCCTGGACCGGATACAGCCTGTGGATGCCACCCGATGGAACACCCAACTGGTGCAACGGTGTTGCCTGCACGACCAACTGCCTTATTGCGGAGCTGAACAACGACGCCGCCGCCGATGCCAACGACATGTGCATTCAGGTGAATGGCTCTGCCGTTACCACCAACGCCTGGCACCATGTTGTCGCAACCTATGACGGCAGCGTCACTGTTGCCGGGATAAGACTGTATGTGGATGGTGTCCTCCAGACACCGTCCACATCCCTCAATACCCTCACCGCCAGCATACTCAACGCCACCGACCTCAAGATCGGCACGGATGCTCCCGTCCAGAACGATTCATTTACCGGCACCATCGACGACGCCCGCGTCTACAACCGCGTGCTGTCGTCGGGCGAGATCAAAAACTTGTACACCACCGGCACCGACGCCGTTGAAGGGCAGCTGATGTACAACGCCACTTCTCACATCCCCCAGTTCTGCGACGGCACCAACTGGCGCGCGACGAAGTAGGATGTCGGAAGGACGAGAACTCTGGCGATGATTCAAGGGCGCGGGCCACGAGGAGGGCGAGGGCGGCCCCGACTGCCGGTGCTTGGCCGCACCTCGGAAAAACGGCGGCTGCCTTTCTCATGGCCATCGACCACCGTCTTGCCGCCGATGCGTGCCTGACCGCAGACTTGCCCGCAATTCACAACCCGCACATGGTCGAATATCTCGGAATCGCCGTAGGCCAGTCCGTTGTCACGAACCTGTGACGCGCCGAAAACTTTTGCGTTATCGAACACGACTCCGTTTTTGAAGACCCACCCGTTCTCAAAAACCTGCCCGTTGCCGAGAACCTGCCCTCTATCGCTGACCCGGCCGTGGTCGTAAACGCGCCCGCGGCCGTAAATTTGTGCGTCGTCTGATATCACTGCCTGATCGTAGACTTGCGCGTCGTCGGCCACCCAGCAATCGCCGTCCTGGCTCAGGTTGCGCTCCGACCCGACAAAGCCGCCCAGGTCGCCCGCCTTCACGTTGCCGAAATCCTTGAGCGCCCGAATGCGGTAGAGCGTCGTACCCGCCACCACGATCTGCCGATCCGGCACGAGTTCGTATTTCTTCTGATCTCCGGAAGTGCTGCCTGTGAGCGACATCTGACACACCGTTCCTCTCTTCAGTATGACCGTCAAAAATTAACAAACAGTTACCAGAATCCCTGTCTTCGTCGTTTCCGGTGTTGTCCAGCTCTTTCTCCTGAAGCCGTGTGTGCAAACCCCTATGGAATCGTCTGATCCCTGCCATGCGCAGGCGCTTGCCGCGTAAACAGGAAGCCTTGGTTCCCCCGCAAGCGGTCCCCCCAATTTTCCTGTTGACGCCGCGCCCTGGCGCATAGCGACGGGGACTCATCCCTTCGGGGATTTGTTCAAACACGAAAAAAGGAGAAAGAGCTATGGAATCACAAAACGAAACGACCGAAGATTTGGTCTCGGCCATTCTTGACGAACACGAGCGTGAATTGTTTGATGACGAACTGGAAGGAGAATGAAAATAGGAACGACTGTCGTTCATTGCAAGCGCGAAAAGCACGATGTTTATATCGGCCGCCCCTCGAAGTGGGGCAATCCGTTCGTGATCGGCAAAGACGGCTCACGCGAGCAGGTGGTAGCGAAATACAGGCAATGGCTGCTCGGCCAGCCGCAACTGCTGGCCGCGCTGCACGAGCTGAAGGGGAAAACACTCGGCTGCTGGTGCTCGCCAGAAGCGTGCCACGGCGACGTCCTCGCGGAGCTTGCGGACAGGCCATAAGGCACACGCGCTCGCCCCCAGCGTGCGGCGGATTTCATCTACGGCATGCACACAGCCCCGCAAAGCGCTCAGTCCTTCAGCCAAAGTGAAAGCTGACCCCGTTTACCTTTCCACGCGTCGCCTTTGCGCAGAAAACCGGCTTTCGAGAGCACGGTTTTCATGCGCTCGCAGTCTGTCGTCGCAAACAGCGGGCCTTGGTGCTCTGCGAGCAGGGCCGCAACAATCTTCGGAGAAAGATGATTCCCCCGATGCGCAGGGTCTACGGCGACATAACCCAGCTCCGGCGTGTCGGCAGGAAAGGCATGGCCGCTGGGCTTCGCAACCTTCTTCGCTGCGTAGCCAGGGCGACGGCGCTTGATGGCGCCAACGCCGACGATCTGCCCGCCTTTCCGGACCACGGCCAGCAGGTCCGCCCGAGCCAGTTCCCGCGCCGCCGATTCCGGATCGACCGCTTCGCCCTTTTTCACGATAGCGATACACGCCGCCATTTCACCTTCGTCCAGGTTCTCCGGCACGCAGGCTTGCACGACGTAGCCCCGCTCCCCCTCGTCCTCTTGCTTCTCGTCCACTCAGTCCTCCATGCGGGCGTTGTCGGAGCCGCTGTTGTGTGTCGTAAACCGGATTTTGTCAACGCCCTTCAACTGGTCTGCGGCTGGTGCCGGACGGTGTTCCTTGCCGGATTGCCAGACGCTGACCACGCCACGATGAGCGATCGCCGGTATCTGTTTACTTTACGGATCGTTTTCCGATGTTGTCAGATCTTTCTCCTGAAGACGTGTGTGCAAACCCCTATGGAATCGTCTGAGCCCTGCCATGCGCGGGCGCTTGCCGCGTAAACAGGAAGAATCGGTTCCCCCGCGAGCGCGGTCCCCCCAATTTTCCTGTTGACGCCGCGCCCTGGCGCATAGCGACGGGGACTCATCCCTTCGGGGATTTGTTCAACACGAAAAAGGAGAAAGACCATGACAACACAAACCGAAACGACCAAAGAAAAACAGATACCGGCCTTCTACATTTTTGACACTGTCGAGAGCGACGGCAAGAAGGAGAACAAGCGCGTCGGCGCCGCCTTCGCCCACAAGAAGGGCACCGGATTCAGCTTCCTCATCAACGGCAAACGCTACGCGGCGTTTCCGCCGAAGGTGAAGACCGCAGCAGCAACCGTTCAACCAGCGGCAACCGGGGGGAAGGGCGCGTAAGCGCTCTTTCTCTCCCAACAACAGGAGATCATCATGCACTACGAAATACAGCACTACACGATCGGCAACGGCTGGAGGAACGAGTGGTTCTACGACGACGGGAACGGCGTCCGCGCCGAAACCTTCGGCACACTCGCGGAAGCCTGGGCGGCCGTTGCGGAGTTCTTCGCCGGTCTCGCCGAGGATGTCGCCGCCGGTTACTGCCCACCCTGCGAACGGGCCGAATTCCGTGTCCGGCAAGTCATCGGCGGTGTCGCTGCCGGAGAGCAGGACGCTGCGGGAGGTGCGCTGTGAGAGCCTCAACCGAACTTCACCGCTTCGAGTGGAACGGCGTTTTGCTCGAAGTCACCTACGCGCCGCAATGGTTGCCACGCGGCATCCTCGGCGAGGACATCGTCCACCTGAAGGTGCGCAGCATTTACCCGACGGACGTTCCACTCCCGTTTGCGAAACACGGCTTCTTCAGCAGCACGGTTCTCGCTTCCACCGTGGCAGCCGCTGGCGGCCCGGTGGACTACATTGACGTGATGCTCGAAGCGGAAAACGCCGCCGCCTGAAGCAGTTCCGCCGCGGGTGCATTCACCTGCGGCGGAGCGCGGGGCTTAGAAACCCGGACCGCGATTGCGTGGGGGCAGGTACCGTTTCGCCTGTTCCTGACGGATGTTGTCCAGCGACACCATGGCGTTTTTCCATTCGAGCGACCCTTCCTCCGCATCTGCGATTGCATTCAGCACCAGGCTGAGTAATGCGTCCAGATCGTATTTGCTGCGATACGCCAGTTCTGTTTGTGTAATGAGTCTCATGTTTTCCTCCTCTGCTTCGAGGCCCCCACCTCGGAGGCCTTTCATGCTTCACGGGAGGGCGCGTCCTCAGGCGTGAGCCGCATCCGCAGGACCGCAACGAAGAGAAGGAGCCTTGCGCTTGCGGCTACACACGCCAGGACGTGCGACACCGGAATCTTCAAAAGGCCTGTGAGAGGGGAATCTGCAGAAGGAAAAAAAATGAAGAATTCGAGTCCACACAACTGAACAGCGCACTGAGCAGCCCGGCTGGACAGAGCTTTACGCCGTGGCTGAACCGAGAAGTCTCATGCGTGCCTCGCCGGAAAAAAATGCAATGGAATTGGAGCTGGAAATAATGTTTCAGGGACAAGGTCACAAAAGGATTATAGTAGCCGCTAACCGGAACGGGCTTTAAGCCCTCGACCAATATGCGCACGCGACACACCGACCCCAGGAGGATGTGGCGGTGTGTACTGCTCGTTCTCATTCTCTGCTTAAACGCTGCGTCGGATTTTGCCCAGGTTCCCCAAGCCAATACTGCGCAGGGCGGACTGTCGGCAGCCGACTATAAGCACGATGTCGCCCAGGCTGTCGGCATCCAGTATCGCTGGAGAGAGGCGACCGCCCGCTACAACAACAAAGAGATCGACCTTGCCACGTACCAGAGATCAGCCAAGGTTTTTGGCGATGAATACAGGCTCCTCTATTCAAAATGGCAGGCGGTCGGCAAGGGAGCTGACCTGGAGCGCGATTACAAGCGGCAACTTGCCGCCGTGCCGTGGCCAGGACGGTCGCCCAAGGCTGCGCAAGGCAAGGTAGCGCAGGGCGACAGAGCGGCGGCGGTTGCTGCGCAATCCCAGCAGGCGCGGGAGGAGTTGGCAGGCCGCCGCTTTGTCTACATCATCACTATCGCCATCGTGGGAGTCTTTCTGTTCCTTTTCCTCTTCCTCCTCAGACGAAAACCCAAAGGGCGCGGCGTCTCCGACATCTACGGCACGGCGCGCTATGCTCCTCAGCAACTCGACATCGCGGATGAAAGGTGCCTCGCGAACGGGATGTTTTTCGGGAAGAGCAGCGCACCGGGACTGAGAGGCAGTAAGCTGGAAAATTTCGGCGCGCCTGTTTGCTCGACACCGGAACATCACACGCTCATCGTCGCTCGCACCAGAACAGGGAAAGGGACGCGCGTGATTGTCCCGACGCTGCTGCGGTATGGCGGCTCCGTCTTCGTCATCGACCCCAAGGGCGAAAACGCCGCCATCACCGCCCGTGCGCGGAAAGAGATGGCGCCGGAGCAGACGGTGCGCATCCTGAATCCGTGGAACGAGCTCTCCGAGACCTTCCGAAGCCAGAACCTCGGAGAGCCTGCCACGTACAACCCGCTCGACATCCTTGAGAGGTCCGATCCGAATGCGGTCGCCGTGGCGCAGACGCTGGCCGCCGCGATCTGCCCCGCTCCCGCGAACGCCAAGGACCGGTTCTGGCAGGGGAGCGCGGCCAACGTGCTGACGGCGGTATTCCTGTGGCTGGCCGACCACGCGGAGGAGCGAAAGACACTGGCGCGGGCCAGGGAGATCGTGAGCCTCAGCCGCAAGGACTTCACGACAAACTACCTCATCCCGATGGCGGCGAGTGAAGCCTTCTCCGGAGCGATCCGGGAGATGGCCGCGCCGTTCGTCGATCTTGCGGATGAAACCTATAGCGGGGTCATGTCCAGCCTGAGCGAGAACACCAGGTTCCTGAGCGACCCGCAGGTGAAGGCCTCGACAGCGACGTCGTCGTTTTCGATGCAAGACCTCGTGACGCGGAAGACCACCGTCTACGTCGTCATCTCCACGGAACGGATGGAGACGCAAAAGACATGGGCGCGTCTCGTTGTCGCTGCGGCCATGCACGCCTTCAAGCGCCCGAAGAAGAGGCGGGAGTCCGGGCATCGCTGCCTGTTTCTCATCGACGAGTTTGGGGCTCTTGGCCATATCGACGACCTGCCAAGGGACATCGCCACGATGGGTGGGTTCGGGGTTGATTTTGCGCTGGTGGTGCAGGGGCTGAACCAGTTGAAGGACCACTACGGGGACGCGAAGGACACGATAATTTCCAACTGCGCGTACCAGTGGTTCTGCAATCTCAACGACCTCGACAGCGGAAAATACCTGAGCGAGGTGCTGGGCAAAAAGACCGTCGTTACCCAGAGCAGCTCGTATTCCACGTCGAAGAGCGCCAGGAGTTCCAGTGATACTCAGACCACCTCACATGGCGAGACCGGGCGCTCGCTGCTCAATCCAGACGAACTCCTCAACCTGGGGAAAAACGTGGCGATCCTGATTCAGCCCAAAGGTCACCCGCATTACCTGAGGACCGTGGATTACTGGAACCTACCCCAGGCTTTCGTCAGCTTGAGGAAGAAGCATCGGTCCCTGTATTGGGAGCCGCCTCTCCGCTACGACAAAAACCCCTATGTAGACCCTCCTCCGCCTCGTACTGGATCGGGCAAGCAGAGGGCAGAGAGCAAAGAGAAAGCCCGAAGCGACCCATCCCCAGGTCGGCCGAAAATGACGGTCGAGGATGCGCGGGATATTCTCGGGGTGAAGGCGGGGGCGACTTTCGAGGAGATTCGGGCGGCGTACATGAACCTGATGACGAAGGTCCATCCCGATCATGGCGGCTCGGATTATTTCGCCAAAGAACTCAACGCGGCCAAGGCGTTACTGACGGGGCAATGAGTGCTGCGGCGTTTTTTGCGCGGCTCGTTAACCCATATTAACGGCGAATCATGTTATACTTCGTTATAGAAATAGGAAGCCTCCCACGGCAATGACCGACGTTAATTGTTCGTCAATGGGTCAGTGCTATTCTGGAAATAAGAGAGCCGCAGCACGGTTTACCGTGCTTTGCAAGCCATGCGCGGATATCCGCGCGGCTTGGCAAGGGGGTCACTTCGTCCCCCGTTGCATCCCCCAGAGCAGGGGGTTCTTCCCATTTCCCCTGCACCCCTCCGCGTGGCCGGAGAGAGCAAGAGCCACGCAGCCGAGGGATACCACCAGGCCGTTCCGCCTGGACCTGACCAGGGGCTTTCGCGCCCCCTGGAACCACGACCAGGAGTATCCCTCCTGGACCTGGACCAGCCGTCTGCTGGACCGCTCTGGGGCTCGTGCCGCCCCTGAAACCGGGCAGGAATTTGCGGCGCACACCAACTGAAAGGAAACGTCATGACCGGCACGATTGACAAATGGACAGCCCGCATCAGGGTGATGGAGTGCGAGTTTTCCGATGAGGAACTGGAGATGCTCGAAGGGCGGGCCGCCGCGCTGGGGCTCACCCTTGAAGAGTATCTGCGCGTTACCATGGGCCTGGCGCCGTAACGCGGCCTTCCCATGTCCAGCGGCAGCGACAAACGGCAACGCCCCAGCCAATCCCTCGTTAGGTGGACCAAGGAGGAATTCGCCCGTGCTGCGGCCAAGGCGGATAAAGCCGGCCTCGCCATGGCCGCTTTCATCCGCGCCGCCACCCTTGGGGATGCCGGACCCCGCGCCCAGCGCCGCCCGCCCGCCGATCATAAAGCCCTGCGGCAGATCCTGGGCGAACTCGGGCGCGTTGGAAACAACCTGAACCAGATCGCCCGCGCCCTCAACGCCAGGCAGCAGCTCAAGCTCCCGGAACTGAAAGAGGCGCTGCGTGCTTACCTCGTCCTCCGCGAAGCTATTTTCCAGGCGCTCGGCAAGAAACACGGTCCCGCCCCATGATCATCAAGGGTGGCAGCCGCAGCGGACCGGAACAACTCGCCAAGCATCTTCAGCGGCGCGACACCAACGAAACCGTCGATATTCTCGAACTTCAGTCCCCGGCCCCCAATCTCAACGAGGCCCTGCGGGACTGGCAAACCCTGTCCGAGGGAACGCTCGGCACGAAGGGTCTTTATCACGTCAACATCGACCCGGCCAAAGAGTACGTCATGACTCCGGAGCAGTGGCGGCGCTGCGTCGAAGTCGTGGAAAAGGAACTGGGTTTCGAGGGCCAGCCCCGCGCTGTCGTCATGCACGAGAAGCATGGCCGCCAGCATATCCATGTCGTCTGGGCGCGGACCGACATCGACACGATGACACTGCGGTCGGACAGCATGAATTACCCCGCCCATGAACGCGCCAGCAAGGCCCTCGAACTTGAATTCGGCCACGCGCCGGTGCCCGGCAAGCACGCGAAAAGGGACCGCGAGAAGCAGCCCGAATTCCCCGACGCAGCCGTCAACCATGCCGAATGGCAGCAGGCGGAACGCACGGGCATCAAGCCGGATGATCGCAAAGACCAGATCACCGCCCTCCAGCAGGCCTCCGACAGCGGACAAGCCTTTAAGACCGCCCTTGAAGCGCAAGGCTACATGCTCGCCAAGGGTGACCGCCGCGGTTTCGTCCTTGTTGACCAGGCCGGGGAGGTCTACAGCCTGGCCCGCCAAATTCGCATGAAGACCGCCGAACTGCGCGAATTCATGAAGGGCATCGATCCGCAGACGCTTCCGACGGCCGAAGAGGCAGCACAGCTCCAGCAGCAAAAGCTGGAGGAAAAGAAGCAGGCGGCAGAGAAGCCGCCCGAGCCATCTCAACCCGCTGAACAAACGCCCGCCGACCAAACGAAGAACCCCTCGCCGGAAGAAATTCAGGCCATTCAAAAGGCCGTCGCCGAACGCCAGGCCCGCGAGGTTGCCGATATGCGCCAGCGCCACGACGCCGAATTCCGGCACACGCGCGACATCCTAGATGCGGACATGGCGGAAAGCATGGGCCATTTTGACGCCCGGCAGGAAGCGGAACGCGCCCGCTTCGAGCGGGAGAAGGCACTGGCCGCGCGTCTCGACCTTGTCATCGGCACGATCCAGCGGTGGTGGAATCCGAAGCTCGCCAAGAAACGAGACACCGAGCGAGAGCGTCGGCAAAACGAGATGCAGGGGCGCCAGAAAAAAGAGCGTGACCAATACGAGGGGATGCTGAAACAGACGCGGGACATCGAACTCGAAAACCTTACCGAACGCCATGCACAACAACTCCGCGACCACGCGCAGAGGACCAAAGAGGACCTCGACCGCTACCTCCGCGAGCAGGAAACCGCCCGCAAACTCCGAGCTGAGATGGAAGAACGCGAGCGAGAGCGTGAGCAGGAACATACCAGGGACGGCCCCGAATGGCCGCCCCCGCGCGCACGATGAGCGGCTCTCGCTTCCTGCGACCAAAGCTGAGCCGCTTCTTTAACCAGGTTGCACAGGCTTACCAGCGGATCTCTCGTTTCGTGAAGGGCGCTGCTGCCCCTATGCCGCCTTCGCCGGATAATTTCTCGTCGAAGTTTTATACAAAACCGCCACCTGCGGAAGCCGTCACCACACCGTGCCCGCCCGGCCACTCCCGCTTCCTGCCGCCGAAAACGCTGAGCCGCTTCTTCAATCAGGCCGCGCAGCCGCGCCAGCGGACCTCGGGCTCCATGAAGGGCGCTACCGCGCTTCAGTTGCCAATGCCGGACATCTTCTCGTCGAAGTTTTTCAAACCGCGAAAACCGCGCGCGAACCCCCGCCCGAACTGGCCGCCCGGAAAGCCCCGAGGCCCCGGCCGCTGACGCCAATCATTGTGGTATCGACTGGCGCAGTAGCTACCATGCGTAACCTATTATTTCTTGGGTTCGTGACCGCTTTTGTTGCGCGCACGTTCTGCGATGCGATATTCCATCCCTGCCTTTGGTGTCGGTGGCAGAATGTCGCCACGTACGACAGTCCGCTCCTTCCCTGTTTGTCCGCCTCGCGGGCCGATCAGTTCGTAGAGGCCCGAGACAGGCGCTTCTTCACCCGGTTTCAGATTGCGTTTCATTGATTCACTCCCTCTCCGGCTCGATTTTCCATGCTCATTTCCGTTGCGACCTCATCGGATTGTTTCTGTCGAAACTTCTCGTACTTGCGCTGGTAGACATCCCGGTAATCGGCGTCCTGGCAAATGCATATGCCGCGCGGGTCTTTCGCCGCAGGTTGTGTCAGGTAGGACCCCAGCGGCCTCATAACGTCAATTCGGGTCACAACCGTGCCAGGGCGGTTGAGCCCGAGAGCATGTCGGACCGCCGCAGCCGTAAGAAGAAGCCCGGCAAGGGCCGATTGATGGGCAAGTGGAACGTGGACTTCCTGCCGTGGCGTCCCGACCGCGCCCAGGGGGATCACGGCACCGCCGCAAAAGCCCTCGGTGTACAGGTTCCGAACAGGGCGACCCTCAAACGGGAGTAAGCGATCAATCGGAATGGCTCGGCTTGTGGCAATTGAATCAAGCAGGTTGCGTGGAACGCCGTCGCCATTGTGAAGGAGCGCTCGGATCTGCATCAGCCGGTCAGGGACACCGAGGGCTGAAGCAATGATCGCGTCTTCGCTTTCGAGTGCGTGCTCTGGAAGGTACAAACAAGCCACGCAGGCGCCGTCAAGGAAGTCGTGACTTGAGACGCCCAGATCACCGGGCTGTGTCCATGCGTTTCCGATCCAGTGTGGTAAAGATGCTTGTGCAGCGCGACGATCTCGCGAATTGTCTAAGGCAAGAATCATTCGTTGCCACGCGTAGCCCTTCGACGCTACAAAATTCTCGAAATTCAGCGCTTGGGCCTCTGCCCGAATCCTTCCTTTGAAGTATCGCGCGAGGACCTCGACCTTGATTCCGCCTTCATCGCTGCGCTCAGCGAGTATGTAGCGCTGCAAGTTACCGAGATCAATGATTTGATGATCGACAATCTGCAACACGCCTTCCAGGGGCAAGCGCGACATCGCCCAACCCGCCGCGTTCCCAATCGCGCCGGCCCCAACAAGCACGATCTCACCGAGTGACCCTGAAAGCACCACATTGCGGCCTTGCTCCAAACCACCTTCGAGCACCGAGAAAGTCGCATTCCTGTCAAGAGAGGTGTCATTCCCTTGAAAGATCAGGCGGAAGAGGTTCGCGGCGGCAATGCAAGCGGCGGCCCCGGCCCCAAATGGGTTTTCCGAGTTACCCAAGGTTCGTGGCTCCGCGGTCCCGACGAATGCGTCCCAGTTATTCGAACCAACAAAGATGCGCGGCCACCCTCCAGATGGGGGAAGTTCAGCTCCGATGGCGATTTCTACCGTCGGCTCGGAAGCAAACTCTATCTTGGGATTGATCCGACGCGCGAGGCTTATCGCATCGTCAGTGGCACGCTGCGCGCCAATTTCGCTGCGGACCACGAGCATGGGATAGAACCGCGCGAGCAACCGGATCAGTAGATCAAGAATTGCGCGGCCCTCACTGCATTGCGCCGCTTCCGTGCCAATGGCGACTCCCACCCGCACGCTGTCGAGAACTGCGCGGATGCGTTGTTCATCGAACCCGCCTAATACTTGTGAGGCGGCCAACGCGTTGCGTGCGTAATAGTCAGCGAGTGCCATCCTCTAATCCTCGAACTGAATGATCTGCTTGGCTTCATCGGGCGAGAGTTCATCCCAACCGGAATGACCAAGTCGGTAGCAGGCGACGCCGTCGCCACGCAGGCCTGCGCACCCGAAGTCTGGAACAACCAGCGAGAGGCCACCCCGCACGGTGACGATCGGGTAGGTATCGTCTGTGTCCGAGTGGTAGGCCTCGGTGGGGTGCGAATGGACCTGCACAGCAAGCTGCTCACCATGCTCGAACAACCAAACGTTGAGGCGGTGCAGCTCGTCCCCCTCCACGCGCACGCAGAGCCCGTCGGAAAATCGGTACGCGGTTTGCCGCGGTACGTGTCCCGTGCGCACATGAAAAGTGTCGTGTTCCTGCACGCCGCTCCATAGAACAAAGCACTCCGAGCGAGCGCGTCCTGCAGCACGCAGTTGCGCGTCCGCCTCCTCGACGACTGTCGCGGGAACAGAGAATCGCGTAATGGCCTCCAGCGTGTTCACGATGGCGGTTGCCCGTAGTTAAAGCCAACCTGAGGCACAAGCTGCACGCCAAAGCCGGTAATCGGTTCAACGCCGTAGCGGTAGATTATCTCGAGAAGCCGCACGAGCCGCCCAGCCCCACTAGTGCGATGAAGCTCCCAAAGGTCTCCACTGTGAGCTGGGTGGTTGTGGTATTCGCGAACGCCGGCGAGACAAAGGAACGGGATTTCGTCGGGCCCATAAGCCTGCATATACGGCTGCACGCTCCCGACCATCATTTTCTGTTCCGCTGGCATACCCGGAATCGAGATCTCCTGGGCCGGGAGAGCGCGGTTCAGCGGATTGGGGAGCTCTTTGAACTTGTACGGCTCTCCAGTGAACGGGTCCACGATTCTGACGGAGGGTGGCTCGGTATCGTAGTTGGTGTAGTCGAAAGCGACACCCATTACGACCGCAGCCGGCTTCAGCTTTGCCAAAGCGAGCACAACGAGCACTCTAGGAAACTCAGCTTCGGCGAGGAACCAACCCCGCCGCCGATATTCCCCGCCGACCGCATGGTAGTCGGCTATCTCGCGATCAAATTTACAACGCGAGACTCCCGGATCCGCATACTGGACGGACATTGCCTAGCCTCCAATACCGGCTTTCAAGTTCAAGAACAGCGTAGTACCCGGAGCGAAGTTGAAGTCCTCGATTTTTCGTGTTGGGTCGAGAACTTGTCCGCTGGCATCCCTCAGCTCCCAGTTGCCGATCGGCTGCCCTGAGTTGCCAGATTGATTGAGGGCATGCTCGATCAAGGTGCTGAGCGGTGCCTCGACGTTGGCTTTCACCACCACCGGCTGCCCGTTTACCACGACCTTTAGCTCAATCTCGTTTCGGCCCGCCATAAACTTGCCTCCTTACCGTCTGGACGCCCGGCGAAATACTGCATCCCCACGGTGCATTATGGGAATATAGGGAAACCACGGAGAACTGTCAAGTGTTATAATTCAGTCCTTGGGGAGGGCCTTTGGATAAGGTCACATTCGCGGTGAAGTTCGTGAATGCGGGAACGGGGTCGGCGCTCTGGGACGATCCTGACGCGACCGGTTGCTGGAATCGGGTCATCGAGCGAGTCATGCCTCGGGACCGCCGGCACGGACCGATGATCGGAATCCTGGATCTGGCGATGTTGCGCCCTACGCCGGTTGTCTTACAAGATGTCATTGTGGCGATCGGTGAGGACGTGCGCGCCGGCCGCTACGGCAATTTCACGTTTGTAGTTAGCAGTAGAGACGATGCGACTCGAAACGTTGTCATCGACATTGCATCGGCCAAGGATCTTGCGATCTTTGTTAGCTCGTCGCCGACGCATCTCGAACAGGCGGAACCGGTCGGTGATCTCACTACAAAGGACCGGGAAACCCTGAATCTGGTCCTCCATGCCGGGGGAACCGTGACGGCCGCTGAATTTGCGGAACAGCTTGGCATCGAGCAGACCACGGCGGGAAACCGCTTGATAGCACTTAACAAGAAGGGGTTTCTCCAGCGTATCGAGCGCCCTCATCCCGTCGGTGACCAATTCATCGACCCGCGCTCTGTACGCTTGGATCTCCGCCAGTAGCCACGCCCTTCCGATTATCCTTTTCCCAAAAACTTACTGTTCAATCCAGCACGGACGCTTTCATCACTCCAGAGAAGCCGTTCGGGGTTGCCCCGTTCGATAGTGCGTCTCCTGCGCCGCACTTCCACGTTTTTCGGCAGGGGCTTCAGCAGCCAGCCGGGTTTCTCGCTGATGACAGTGCACTCGCGCACGAGAAGCTCGACCCATCCGTCCGCATCACGGATCACTTCGGCGGTGACCATGCGGTCGCCGGCATTCACGGCGCGGCCCCGCAGGCGCTGCCGCTTTTCCCATACGGCTTCTTTCCACCGGATGACGTCCGCCTCGATGAATCCGCTCCCGCAGGGAACCCACTTCTGCATCCTTTATACTTTCCTTACGTTTCTCCCGAAATTTACACATATACTTGCACAGTTTCACGTTGCTCTGATATAACAACAATGGATGCAGTAGTTTACGAGCACAGGAAGCGGACTTAAAATCCTCCGGGGATTTTTCCTCATGTGGGTTCGACTCCCACCCCGGGCACCAGTCTTTCTTATTGAAAATGAAGGAGTTGTTGGGCCGCTCCTTTCCGTGTACCTCTGGTGTACCCCACTTTGCAAAAGAACGAGCGGATCGCGGCTCCAGGCGTTAGCCAAATCCGCTTCCAGTTGTTCCTGTCGCGAGCGCACCCACGGTGCGTAATGCCTCTCTGTGATTCTCACGCTTTGGTGGCCCAGCAAAATCGCGACGCGTTCGATGGGCACTCCGGCAAGAAGCAATTCAACGGCGAACGTGTCGCGGAAGCGGTGCGCGTGTCCATTCGGAACGTTTGCGAGTTTGAAGAGTTTGCGCAATCGCGTTTGCCAGCTCCGTACGACGCTTTCTAGCTTTCCCCTTCCGCTCCAGAAGAAAAATTTCTCACTGCCTTTTGGCGTTGCTTCCAACGCCGATAAGACAAATTCCGGAAGGATTGTGTTCACTGGCACACCCGTCTTCTGCGTGTAGAGGAAAAGACGGTTGCCTTCGAGCCTATCTGTGCTGAAGTTGACCGCATCTCCAATTCGCATCCCGCTGTAACGAAGTAATAGAACAAGACCGCGAATGCGCCGTCCGTTCTCGATCCCGTGACTCGGCATCTCTTCTTTGTATTGATCAACTGCTGCAAGGATTCGCATCATCTCTTCGCGGCCAAATGGAAGGGTAGGACAGAGAGTTATCCTCGGGGCCTTCAGATCGAGTGCCGGATTTTCGGTTACCCACTTGCGTTTTTGAGCGAAGCGAAAGAATGCGCGCAACCGTTCGAGTTTCTTGGCGCTCGAACGGGGACCGTCTTTCCATTCGGAGCGAAATTGACTCACCTTTGACAAGTCAAAGTCCGCCAAGACACGAAGACCGCGTCGTTGGGCGAACTCTTCCATTTGGCGGTTCAACAACTTGTATTTTCGTGCCGTAGAGTCTTTGAGTTTGCGGGCCTCGATGTCGGCTAGGAATTCCTTCCATGCTTCCTGCGTAGATTTTCTTGTCAGCTGGGATGTGCGGTGATTTTCGATCTCCCATTCTCGGATCATTTCTTGGGCGCGCTGCCAGTCCCGGACCTTCAGTGATTCACGTATCTCCGTGCCGCCCAGTATTCCATCAACCCAAATGGGGCATCTGCAGTTGCGATAACTTCGGCCTTCATCACGCCGTCTGCAGCTTTTGAGATGTCTTCGATAGGCTGTGAGCATGAGGTGGACCTCCTACTGCGATGCTGATTTCGATGATAACCGAACGTGAACGCTTTCGACGACCGATTGCGGAATACGCAAAGTAAGATAACGCCGCTTGCGGCGCGGATTCGATTCTCCAATCACCAGCACGCCAGCTTCACGCTCGAAAAGCTCACGGACTTTATCAGGGCTCAAGTTCCACATTTCGGCGATTTCCGTAACGGCATAATGCCGCTCGATGTGCACCGAGGTCTCGA
>Ga0209648_10000125_pt1 | contig 51404 bp, 54 predicted proteins | sample GraSoi2013_115cm_FD_185830 | JGI IMG/M metagenome (GOLD analysis project Ga0209648, IMG submission 185830) | Grasslands soil microbial communities from the Angelo Coastal Reserve, California, USA - Sample 9_17_2013_115cm (SPAdes) (version 2) | ecosystem: Environmental > Terrestrial > Soil >... | reverse complement strand
CATGCTGGCCGTCTCGCGGCGAGCAAGCGTGGCTCTCCCCGAACGCCGATCATCTCGCCCCACTTTCCTCTCTCCACCTGACGAGAGCCGCAGACTTTCCGTCTCGGGGGAGGGTAGGCCAGTGAGCAAGCCGTTCGCGGGCGTCCGGATCCTCGACTTCACGCGCTACCTCGCCGGCCCGTACGGGACCTACCAGCTGGCGCTCCTCGGCGCCGACGTCGTGAAGATCGAGTCGCGCGACGGCGACGAGACGCGGAGCCAGGCGATCAGCCCGGAGTGGGCGGCGCGCAAGATGCCGCCGTCGTTTCTCGCGGTGAACGGCAACAAGCGCAGCGTCACCCTCGACCTCCGGCGGCCCGAGGCGGTGGACGTCGTCAAGCGGCTCGTCGCCCGGACCGACGTCGTGTGGGAGAACTTCCGGCCGGGCGTCATGGACCGGCTCGGGCTCGGCTACGCGGCGCTCTCCGCCATCAACCCGCGGCTCGTGTACTGTGCGGTCTCGGGCTTCGGCCACACGGGGCCGGAGCGGACGACCGCCGCGTTCGACGGCAAGCTGCAGGCGATGTCCGGCATCATGTCGATCACGGGCGAGCCGGCCGGCGGCCCGATGCGCGCCGGGTTCGCCCTCTGCGACACGATCGGCGGCATGACGGCGGCGCTCGCGGTGGCGAGCGCGCTCTACCAGCGCACGCACACCGGCCGTGGCCAGTTCGTGGACGTCGCCATGCTGGACGCCGCGCTCGCCTTCATCCCGGGCCCGGTCTCCGAGTACACCGTGGCCGGCATCGCGCAGGGGCAGATCGGCAACGGCTCGGTGAGCCGCAAGCCGACCGCGAACCGGTTCCGGGCACGGGACGGCTTCATCGTCCTCGCCGTGCTGACGGAAAAGCAGTTCGTGAGCCTCATGCGCACGCTCGGGCGCGCCGACGCGCTCGACGATCCGCGGTTCAAGGACTGGGCGGCGCGCACGGAGCACCAGGCGGCGCTCCGCGAGGTCATCGAGGCGGCGCTCGCGACCGACGACCCCAAGGCGTGGGAGGCGCGGCTGACGGCGGCGGACGTGCCGTGCGCCTGCATCTGGAAGATCGAGGAGATCGTGCGGCACCCGCAGCTCGAGCACCGCGACGTGCTGCAGACGGTCGACTCGCGCTACGGCCCGCTGCGGCTCGTGGCCGCGGGCTTCCGGCTCGCGCACGGCAGCCCGCGCATCGAGCGCGAGCCGCCGACGCTCGGCGAGCACACGGACGAGGTCCTCGGCGAAGCGGGCTACGCGCCGGCGGAGATCGAGCGGCTGCGCGGCGCCGGCGTCATCTGAGCTTCAGGTCGCCCTGACGTCGGTCAGGTGGATCATCTCGGGGCCTCCATGCCTGCGACTCGCGCGCCCTCCTTCAGGCCGTCCGGTGGATTGACCACGAGCCGGTCCCGTCCCGTGACGCCGGCGAGGATCTCGACGGACTGCCCGAGGTCGCGGCCCAGCTCGACCTTCTGGTAGTGCACGGTGCGGTCGTCCCGCACGATCAGCACCTGCGGCCCCGCCGCTCGCGCGATGAGGGCCGTGGCGGGAATCAGCCACACCGCGTCCGCGGGGACGATGCTGAACTTCACCTGCGCGTACATCCCGGGCATGAGCGCCAGGTCCTCGTTGCGGAGGCGCACTTCCGTGAGCAGCGTGCGCGACGCGGGATCGAGGGCGCCCGCGGTGCTCGCGATCTTCCCGACGAAGGGGCGCTGCGGGTATTCCGGCACGAGGATCCAGGCGTCCTGCCCCGGCGCGATGGACCGGACGAAGGTCTGGGGCACGCTCACGAAGATGCGGAGGGTCTCGACGTGGGCGATCCGGAACAGCGGGCTGTTGTTGATGCCGCTGCCCGACGTGATCAGCGCGCCGCGGTCGATGCCGCGCGCCGTGATGATTCCCGCGAACGGCGCCGCCACCCTCTGGAAGGACTGGAGCGCCAGCAGGCGCTGGACGTTGGCCTCGTTCGCCGCCACGTTGGCGCGGGCGGCCCCGACGCTGGCCTCCAGCGCGCCGATGTTGGCCTGCATGGCGTCGCCGGCGGCCTGGGCCGCCGCCGTCGCCGCACGGGCGGCGGCGAACCCCGCGCGCTTCTCGTCCGCGTCCTGATGCGCGACCAGCTCCTTGCGCTCGAGCTGGATGAAGCGCTCGGCGGTGGCGCCCGCGAATCCTTCGTTCGCCTTCGCTTGATCCAGCGTGGCTCGCGCCTGCTGCAGGGTCGCCCTGGCCTGCGTCAGGCTCGCCTCGGCCTGCGCCAGGCCCGCGCGTGTCTGGGCGAGCGCCGCCCGGGCCTGGGCGAGCTCCTGGTCGAGCTCGGGCGTGTCGATCTGAGCGAGGATCTTTCCCGCCGGCACGCGGTCGCCGATGTCCACGTAGCGCTCGCGGACATAACCGTTCGTGCGGGCGTAGATGGCCGTCTCCTCGATCGCCTGGATGTTGCTCGGCAGGACGAGGTCGGTCGGGCCGTCGGCGCGCCGGGGGAGCACGAGGCTCACGGGCACGACGTCCGGGTCCGGCGCGGTGGACGCCGCCACGCGCTCCGCGTTCTGGCGCAGGCGCGGCGCCACCCCGATAGCGAGCAGCACGACGAGGACGAACAGGCCGATGAGCGCGGTCCAGGTCTTCTTCGATCTAGCCATTCAGGTGATCCTCCTGCGGGGGACGACGGCGAAGCAGGCTGTACACGAGGGGCACGAGGAACAGCGTGGCGAACGTCGCCACGGACAGGCCGCCGATGACGGCGCGGCCGAGCGGAGCGTTCTGCTCGCCCCCCTCGCCGAGGCCGAGCGACATCGGCAGCATGCCGATGATCATGGCGAGGGCGGTCATCAGGACGGGGCGCAGGCGCGTGGCGCCCGCCGCGAGCGCGGCGCTGCGCGCATCGGCGCCCGTCCCCATCTGGTCGTTCGCGAACGAGACCATGAGGATGCTGTTCGCGGTGGCCACGCCCACGCTCATGATCGCGCCCATGAGGGCGGGCACGCTGAAGGTCGTGTGCGTCACGAAGAGCATCCAGACGATGCCGCAGAAGCCGCCCGGCAAGGCCGTGATGATGATGAACGGGTCGAGCCAGGACTGGAAGTTGACGACCATGAGCAGGTAGACGAGCGCGACGGCGAAGATGAGGCCGAGGCCGAGGCGCAGGAAGGCGGAGTTCATGCTCTCCACCTGGCCGCGCACGGCGATCGTGTGGCCGGGCGGCAGCGTGGGCCGGAGCTCGGCGACGATCTTCTGAACGGCCGCCGCCACGCTGCCGAGGTCGCGCTCCTGGACGTTCGCGTAGACGTCGAAGACGGGCTGGACGTTGGAGTGGCTGATCACGGCCGGCGTCTCCCGTCGCTCGAGCGTCGCCAGGTTGCTGAGGAGCTGCTGCTGGCCCACCGTGCCCTGCGTGACCGACGTGTTCATGAGGGTGTTGACGGAGTCGATCCGGTTCTGGGGCGTCTGCACGACGACCGGATAGTTGATGCCGGTGCGCGGGTCGGACCAGTAGTTGGGCGAGACCACCGCGCTCGAGCTGAGCGAGACGAGTACGTTGTTCGCGACGTCGCGCTGGGTGAGCCCCAGCTCGGCGGCGCGTGAGCGGTCGACGTTGACCAGCAGCGAGGGCGTGTTGACCACCTGGTGCAGGTGGACGTCCACGGCGCCCGGGATCCGCGCCATCCGGGCCGCGACGCCGAGCGCGATCTCGTGCGTGGCCTTCTGGTTGTATCCGATGACCTGGACGTCGATGGGCGCCGGCAGCCCGAAGTTCAGGATCTGGCTCACGATGTCCGGCGGCTGGAAGAAGAAGGTGACGCCCGGGAACTCCCGCGGCAGCGTCTCCCGGAGCGTCTTCATCCAGCGCGCGGTCGGCTGGTGCCGGTCCGGGTTGAGCCCGACGAGGATCTCGCCATCCGACGGCCCGATCGTCACGCTGTCCGTGAACGCGAGGTTGATGGGCTGCGGCTGCCCGATGTTGTCGAGCACCAGCTGGACCTCGTCCCTGGGGATGAGGCGGCGGATCGCCGCCTCCACGTCCGCGAACACCTGCTCGGTCTCCTCGATCCGGGTGCCGGCCGGCGCCCGCACGTGAAGCCGGAACTGTCCGGTGTCCACGGCCGGAAAGAAGTCGCGTCCGACGAAGGGGAGGAGCGCGAGCCCGCTGGCCACGACCAGAGCGAAGGCCACGAACACGCGCGCCCGCCGGGCGAGGGCCGCCTCGAGCGCCCGGACGTACGCCGCCCGGAGCGCCTCGAAGCGGCGAATGAAGACGTCGTGGATGCGATCGAACACGCCGGGCGCCGTGCCGCCATGTTCGCCGCCGTCGTGAGCCTCGCTCGCGAGCAGGTAGCGGACGAGGGTGGGGACGAGGGTACGCGACAATAGATATGACGCCAGCATGGCGAACACGACGGCCATGGCGAGCGGGGTGAAGAGATACTTCGCCGGGCCGACGAGGAACACCACGGGCACGAACACGATGCAGATCGACAGGGTCGAGACGAAGGCGGGCGTCGCGATCTGCGCCGCGCCGTCGAGGATCGCCTGGAGGAGCCGCTTGCCGAGCCCGAGATTTCTATGGATGTTCTCGATCTCCACGGTGGCGTCGTCGACGAGGATGCCGACCGCCAGCGCGAGCCCGCCGAGCGTCATCACGTTGAGCGTCTCGCCGAGCGCGCTCAGAACCGCCAGCGACGTGAGGATCGAGAGCGGGATCGAGATGGTCACGATCAGAGTGCTGCGCCAGCTTCCGAGGAAGAGGAGGATCATGAGACCGGTCAGGAAGGCGGCGATCGCGCCCTCGGTGAGCACGCCCGCGATGGCGGCGCGCACGAAGAGCGACTGATCGAAGAGCTCCGTGACCTCGAGCCCCGGGGGCGCGGCGGCGCGGATCGTCGGGAGCAGATCCTTGAGCTGCTTGACGATCGTGAGCGTCGAGGCGCCCCCCTTCTTGATCACCGTGAGCAGCACCGACCGGCGGCCGTCCCGCCGGACCAGGTTAGTCTGGACCGCGAAGCCGTCGCGCACGTGGGCGACGTCGCGCACGTAGACCACGGCGCCGTTGACGTACTTGACGGGCAGATCGTTGAGCGCGGCGAGCACGTCGGGGCTGCTGTTGAGGCTCACCCGGTATTCGCGCGGCCCGAGCTTCACGCTGCCTGACGGCAGGGTCAGGTTCTGGAGGTTGACCGCGGCACTGACGTCCGCCGCCGAGATCGTCTTGGCCAGGAGCGCCTGGGGATCGAGGTCCACCATGACCTGGCGCGGCTTGCCGCCATAGGGCAAGGGGAGCGTGATGCCCTGGATCGGCGCGATCTGCTGGCGGATCCGGTAGATCCCGTAGTCGTAGAGCTCGGCCTCCGAGAGCGTCTTCCCGCTGAGCGCGAGCTGGATGATCGGCACGCTGGACGCGCTGTATTGCAGGATGAAGGGCGGGACCGCACCGGGGGGCATGCGACGCAGGATGGTCTGCGACACGGCGGTCACCTGAGCCAGCGCCCCTTCCACGTTCACGTTCGGCTGGAAGTAGATCTTGATGACGCTGACACCGGGATACGTCTGCGACTCGATCGTCCGCACGTCGTTGACCGCCGACGAGATCGTGTACTCGGAGAAGGTCGTGATACGCGAGGCCATGTCTTCGGTGGTCAGGCCGTCGTAGTTCCAGATCACGGACACCACCGGAATGTCGATCTCCGGGAAGATGTCCGTCGGGGTCGTCACGATCGCGAACACGCCGAGCAGCACGATGACCAGCCCCATGACGACGAAGGTGTAAGGGCGCCGGAGCGCGAGGCGAACGATCCACATGCCCTGAGGATGCCGGGTCGATGTCGTGCGATTCGGACCGGGCGAAGTGCCCGATCGAATATGATCCTGTCGATTCGGAGGTCCCTCGCTCGACTACAGCCTGAGGGGAGACACACCGGCCTGCGCCACATGGCGCTCATTTACGAAGGTGAGAAGATGGGTGGAAATATGTCAGGGAGGAGCGAGGCATGAGCGGGATACGGGTACTGGTCGGCACGCGCAAGGGCGCGTTCGTCCTGACGGCGGACGGAACGCGCGAGCGGTGGGACGTCAGCGGCCCCCACTTCGGGGGCTGGGAGATGTACCACCTCAAGGGATCTCCCGCCGACCCGAACCGGCTGTACGCGTCGCAGTCCAGCAGCTGGTTCGGCCAGCAGATCCAGCGCTCCAACGACGGGGGCAAGACGTGGGAGCCGGTGGGGAACAAGTTCGTGTACGACGGCGTCATCGGCACTCACCTGTGGTACGACGGCACGCCGCGCCCCTGGGAGTTCGCGCGGGTCTGGCATCTCGAGCCATCGCTGACCGATCCGGACACGGTCTACGCCGGGATTCAAGACGCCGCCTTGTTCCGCTCGACCGACGGCGGCCAGACCTGGCAGGAGCTTCCGGGACTGCGCGAGCACAAGTCAGCGTCGCTCTGGCAGCCGGGCGCCGGCGGGATGTGCCTGCACACGATCCTCCTGGACCCGAGCCATCCCGGGCGGATCTTCATCGCCATCTCCGCGGCGGGCGTGTTCCGGAGCGACGACGCCGGCAAGACGTGGCGACCGATGAACCGCGGCCTGCGGTCCGAGCAGATCCCCAACCCGACCGCCGAGGTCGGCCACTGCGTACACCGCATCGCGATGCACCGGTCGCGTCCGGGCGTGCTGTTCATGCAGAAGCACTGGGACGTCATGCGCACCGACGACGCCGGCGAGTCGTGGCGGGAGATCAGCGGCAACCTGCCGACCGATTTTGGATTTCCGATCGACGTGCACGCGCACGAGCCGGACACGATCTACGTCGTTCCGATCAAGAGCGACTCGGAGCACTATGTGCCCGACGGAAAGCTGCGCGTCTACCGCAGCCGGACAGGCGGAGACGAGTGGGAGGCCCTCACGAAGGGGCTGCCGCAGCGCGACTGCTACGTCAACGTATTGCGCGACGCGATGGCCGTCGACGCGCTCGATCCGTGCGGCGTGTACCTTGGGACCACCGGCGGGCAGGTGTACGTGTCGGCCGACGCCGGGGACAGCTGGGCGTCGATCGTCCGGGATCTTCCGTCCGTGGTGTCCGTCGAAGTCCAGACGCTGGCATGATCCGGGTGGTGCTGCCGGCGCATCTGCGGACGCTCGCGCGCGTCGACGGCGAGCTGAAGCTCGACGTCGACGGTCAGGTCACGCAGCGCTCGGTGCTCGACGCGCTCGAGGCCTGCTATCCGATGCTGCGCGGGACGATCCGCGACCACGTCACGCACCAGCGCCGCGCCTTCGTGAGGTTCTTCGCCTGCGAGCAGGATCTCTCCCTCGAATCGCCGAACGCCCCGCTGCCCGACGCCGTCGCGACGGGGGCCGAGCCTTTTCTGATCGTGGGCGCCATGGCCGGCGGTTAGCGTCGCCTGCGGAGGAGACCGTTCATGACCTATGCGCTGTGGATCGTTCAGGGGCTGCTCGCGGCCCTCTTTCTGTTTGCCGGTGGCGCGAAGCTGGCCCTGCCGCTCGACCAGATGGCGGGGCCCGTGGCGCTGCCGGGCTGGTTCTTGAGGTTCCTCGGCGTGGCCGAGGTGCTCGGCGCGCTCGGCCTGATCCTCCCCGGCCTGCTGCGCATCCGGCCGGGGCTGACACCGCTGGCCGCCGCGGGGCTGGTGATCATCATGATCGGAGCGACGGCGGTCACGTTGGCGGGCGGTATGGTGGCGATGGCGCTGATGAACGTGGTCGTGGCGCTCCTCGCGGCGTTCGTCGCCTACGGTCGCTGGCGGCTGGCGCCGCATCGCGGGTCGTCTCACCCGTCGGTCGCCGCCGTTAGATAACTTTCTGCCGGGTGTCGATTCAGACCCCGCCGTTCGACTTACCGACGGAGGCTCACGTGAAATACATGCTGCTGATTTGCCGCGACGAGCCGGCCTGGGCCAGGCTCGACGTGACCGAGCGACGGCAGATCTACACGGAGACCGTGACGCTCTCAGAAGAGCTCACGTCGCGCGGGCAGTATCTTGGCGGCTTCCCGCTGCACCCGTCGTCATCGGCGACCAGCGTCCGGGTGCGCGACGGCAAGCCGCTCGTGACCGACGGTCCGTTCGCGGAGACCCGCGAGCAGCTCGGTGGCTACATGATCGTCGACGTCAAAGATCTCGACGAAGCCATCGCCATCGCCGCGCGCATCCCGTTGGCTCGCACGAGCACCGTCGAGATCCGGCCGGTGAGGGAGGGCGAGCCGACATGAGCACGAGACGTCGGCTCGTGAAGATCCTCATCGCGCTCGCAGCCATCGCCGTCGTGCTCGTCGTCGTCGTCGCCATGCGGCCCTCCGAGTTCCGCGTCGCGCGGACGGCCCGGATCGCCGCCCCCGCGCCCGTGCTCTTCGCGCAGGTAAACGATTTCCACAAGTGGGAGGCGTGGAGTCCCTGGGCGAAGCTCGATCCGGCGATGAAGCAGGCGTACGAGGGCGCGCCGGCCGGGACCGGCGCCGTCTACACGTGGGCCGGCAACAAGGAGGTGGGCGAAGGGCGGATGACGCTGACGGAGAGCCGTCCGAGCGAGCTGATCAAGATCGAGCTCGAATTCTTCAAGCCCTTCGCGACCACTAGCACCGCTGAGTTCACCTTCAAGCCCGAGGGCGATCACACCCTGGTGACGTGGAGCATGACCGGCCAGAACAACTTCATCGCCAAGGCGGTTCACCTGTTCATGGACATGGACACGATGGTCGGCGGCCAGTTCGAGAATGGGCTGGCGCGAATGAAGTCGGTGGCGGAAGCGGTGCACAAGCCGTAGCACGTCGCGGCCGGGCATCGCGCTTCGAGCCGGAAGGAGACACGAGGATGCGATTCATGCTGCTGGTCAAGGCCGACAAGAGCTCGGAGGCGGGCGTGCTCCCGACCAAGGAGCTCGTCGCCGCGATGGGGAAGTTCAACGAGGAGATGGCGAAGGCCGGCGTGCTGCTCGCGGCCGAGGGGCTGCACCCGAGCTCGAAGGGGGCGCGCCTCACGTTCTCCAGGGGGAAGCCCACGGTGACCGACGGGCCTTTCGCCGCGCCGACCGAGCTGCTCGCCGGCTTCTGGTTGATCCAGGTGAAGTCGAGGAACGAGGCGATCGCGTGGGCCGCGCGCGCCCCCTTCGGCGAGGGCGCGGTGCTCGAGGTCCGCCAGGTGTTCGAGGCGTCGGACTTCCCGCCCGAGATCCGTCCATGAAGGTCTTCTACGGCTGGGTGATCGTCGGCGTCGGGATCGTCGTCACCTGCATCGGGCTCGGGGCGATGCTCTCGCTGAGCGTCTTCCTCCAGCCCATGGCCGCGGCGATGGGCTGGTCGCGAACGGGCATCTCGATGGCCGCGCTCCTCAACTTCCTCTGCATGGGCGTCGGATCGTTCGTCTGGGGCGCGCTCTCCGACCGCTTCGGCACGCGCGCGGTGGTGTTCTGGGGAGGCGCCCTCCTCGGCCTCGGCCTGGTGACGGCGAGCCAGGCGGCCACCCTCGGCCAGTTCCAGGTCCTCTTCGGGGTCATCGTCGGCTTCGCGGCGGGCAGTCTCTACACGCCGCTGACGGCGGCGACCATCCGCTGGTTCACGCGGCATCGCAGCCTCGCTGTCGCGCTCGTCTCGGCGGGGTTGAGCCTCGGCTCGGCGACGGCGGCGCCCCTCGCGCGCTGGCTCATCACGAGCTACGACTGGCGCTTCGCCATGCTCGTGCTCGGCGACCTCGCGTGGCTCGTGATCATTCCCTGCGCGTTGCTCGTGCGGAACCCACCGGCGGCGCCGGCCGGCGCCGCGGCGGCGGCGACCGCCGGCGCCGACGGCCGCGAGCTCACGGTGGCGCAGGCGCTGCGCACGCCGCAGTTCGCCGCCATCGCGCTCACGTTCTTCGCCTGCTGCGCGGCGCACTCGGGGCCGATCTTCCACATGGTCACCCACGCGATCGACCACGGCGTGACGGCGATGGCCGCCGCCACCGTGCTCAGCGCCGCGGGCGTGGCGTCGCTCGGCGGCAAGATCCTCTGCGGGCTCGTGGCCGACCGTGTCGGCGCCAAGCGCGTCCTGGTCGGCGGCCTCGCGCTCCAGGCGGTGGCCGTGAGCCTCTACCTCTTCACCCGCGACACCGCGAGCTTCTACGCCCTCGCCCTGGTGTTCGGCTTCGCCTACGGCGGCGTGATGCCGCTCTACGCCATCCTCGTCCGCGAATACTTCGGCGAGCGAATCATGGGGACCATCTTCGGCGCGGTCGCGTTCACGTCCACCATCGGCATGGCGCTCGGGCCGTGGGCGGGCGGCTGGCTGTACGACACGTTCGGCAGCTACTTCTGGCTCTACATCGGCTCGGCGGGGATCGGCCTCGGGGCCGTGGCCATCGCGTTCGCGTTCCGCCCGCCCGGCCCGCTTGCGGCGGCGGTGCCGAGCCCGAGCGTCGCTAGCTGAGCGCCCCGGGTGTCGATCGGGGCGCCGCTCGTTCGACTAGAAGGTGAAAGGAGACCAGCCATGCGCTACATGCTGCTGATTTACGACGACGAGAAGGCGTGGGGCAAGATGTCCGAGCCGGAGCGGGGCGCGATCTTCAAGCAGTACGGCGAGTTCACCACGAGCATCCGCGCGAGCGGCGCCTTCCTGGCGGGCGCTCCATTGCAGCCGACCAGCACGGCGACCACCGTGCGGGGCAAGAACGGCAAGACGGTCACGACGGACGGCCCCTTCGCCGAGACCAAGGAGCAGCTGGGCGGCTACTACCTCGTGGAGGCGAAGAACCTCGACGAGGCGACCGCGCTCGCCGCGCGCATTCCGTCGGTGCGGGTCGGCGGCTCGGTCGAGGTGCGGCCCGTCATGGAGATGGGCCCGCCGAAGTAGCCCGCGCGCGTGCACGCGGTCGCCCGGTGGGGTAGGCTGCCCACCGGGCGGCCATGCGCATCGACGAGATCTTTCGCGCGGAGCACGGGCGGATCCTGGCCACGCTGATCCGCCTGCTCGGCGACTTCGACGTGGCCGAGGAGGCGCTGCAGGAGGCGTTCGCGGCGGCGCTCGAGCAGTGGCCGGCGGCCGGCACGCCGGCGAATCCGGTGGCCTGGCTGGTCGGCACCGCGCGGCACAAGGCGATCGACCGCCTCCGCCGGCGCGCGTGGCTCGCGGAGAAGCGCGACGAGATCGCGCGGCATCTCGAGCTCCTGGCCGCGGAGGAGGAGGCGCCCGTGCCGGAGGACAGGCTCCGCCTGATCTTCACGTGCTGCCATCCGGCGCTCGCGCCCGAGGCGCAGGTGGCGCTCACGCTGCGCACGCTCGGCGGGCTCTCGACCGAGGAGATCGCGCGCGCGTTCCTCGTGCCCGCGGCCACCATGGCGCAGCGGCTCGTGCGCGCCAAGGCCAAGATCCGCGACGCGGGTATCCCCTATCAGGTGCCGCCGGACGCCGCCCTCGCCGAGCGCCTCGAGGCCGTGATGGTGGTCGTCTACCTCGTGTTCAACGAGGGCTACGCGGCGAGCTTCGGCGAGCGGCTGGTCCGGCGCGAGCTGTGCGAGCAGGCCATCCGGCTCGGGCGCATGCTCGTCGAGCTGCTGCCGGCGCAGGCCGAGCCGAAGGGGCTGCTCGCGCTCATGGTGCTGCACGACTCGCGGCGCGAGACGCGCCTGAGCGGCGCGGGCGACCTCGTCCTGCTCGAGGACCAGGATCGATCGCGCTGGGACCGTGCGCAGATCGCCGAGGGCGCGGCGCTAGTCGAGGCCGCGCTGCGCGCCGGCGGACGGGCGCCCGGTCCCTACGCGCTGCAGGCGGCGATCGCGGCGGTCCACGCGCAGGCGCCGACCGCCGCCGCCACCGATTGGGCGCAGATCGCCGCCCTGTACGGAGTGCTCGCCCGCGTGCACCCCACGCCGGTGGTCGAGCTCAACCGGGCGGTCGCGGTCGCGATGGCGGACGGAATCGAGCGCGGCCTCGCCCTGGTGGAGGAGCTCGACCACCGCGGCGAGCTCGCCTCGTACCACCTGCTGCCCGCCGCGCGGGCCGAGCTGCTACGCCGGCTCGGCCGCCACGCCGAGGCCGCCGGGTCCTACCGTCGCGCCCTCGCGCTGGTGAGCAACGAGACCGAGCGGAGGCATCTCGAGCGACGGCTGCGCGAGATCGCGTCGTAGGGCCGCCCTACACCGCCGCGCGCTCCCGCCACTCCCTGATCTGGGCGGTGTGCTCCCGGTAGTGCGCGGGGCCGGCGTCCTCGAACAGGCCCCGGGCCGCGCCCCCCTGGGCGAACTGCTCGTCGGGCACGCGGCCGGCGGCGCGGACGAAATCGCGGTGCGAGGTGTCGAGCCCGGCGAGCGCCTCGGCCGTCTTCGCGCCGCTCTTCCGCTCGACGAACCGCGCGTTCCACGCGTCGAAGTCGTCGTAGGTCCCCGGCGGATAGGGCGCCTCGCCTTTCGCCACGTGCGCGAGCGCGGGGATCATCGCCTCGTGCCATCCGGAGATATGGATCACGATCTCCCGGACGCTCCAGGTGCCCAGCCACACGCGGCCCATCTGGTCCTCCGTCAGACCGTCGATGACCTTCCTCAGATCGGCAAACGCTTCGTCTGCCTCGTGCAAAAGCCGGGCCTTGTGGCTCATCGGGTCCACCTCCGGGATGATTGATCTCTATGCGCTGAGACCCCGGCCGGTGGCCGATGTGAAATGAAACCGATGCTACTTGCCGGTCGACACTCCGACCACCTTGAAGCCCCCATCTTTCTCCTGGAACGTCAGGGTCCCGGTCCCGCGCACCTCGTTGTCGCCCACCTTCACGGCGAGGACCGCGATCGCCACGCCCTTCACCGCGCCGTCGACCCGCACGGTCGAGAGCCCGCTGAAGGGGAACACGAGCTTCACCTCCGAGGCGGACCCGGGCTTCAGCGTGTAGGTTTTGTCCCCCACGCGGATCGTCACCTGCTCGCCGGCGACGGACTTCAGCTCGTCCCACCGCTCGTGGCCCCACGCCATCAGGAATGTCTGCGCGATCTCGATGGGCCCCGGGGCGGCGGGCTGCTGGGCCACGGCGGAGGCTGCGAACACCAGAGCGACGAGCGCGACCAGCATCGCGATTCGAATACTCATGGATGTCCCCTCCTTGGGTGGTGACTCGATGGCTCGACTCATCTCGCTCAGTCGTCGCGCGGCTCGTTGCGGATGAACCGGCCCGTGCGCAGCTCTTCCAGCGTCTGCTCGATCTCCGCGCGCGTGTTCATCACGAAGGGCCCGTAGCGGGCGATCGGTTCACCAAGCGGGCGAGCCGCGGCGAGGAGGAAGCGCCCTCCGGCCGCGCCCGCCGCGGCCTCCACGACGTCGCCGTCCCCGAACACCACGAGGCCGGGCGCGTGGACGGGCGTCTGCTCCGGCCCGAAGCGGACGTCGCCGTGGTCCACGTAGGCGAAGGCGGTATGGCCTCGCGGTACCGCCTCGCGGAACCCGGTCCCGGGTGGCAGGGTCACGTCGATGAACTTCGGCGCGACGGCCAGGCCTTCGACCGGTCCGACGAGCCGCCCGCCGCCCGCGTCACCGGCGATCGCGCGGATGATCGCCCCGTCATCGGTCGTGGTCTCCGTGAGACGGTCCGCCGTCAGGTCGCGATACTTCGGCCGGCCCATCTTCTCGCGCGCCGGCAAGTTGAGCCAGATCTGGAGCCCGGCGATGCCCTCGGGGCGCACCTGGGGCATCTCCTCGTGCATGATGCCGCTGCCCGACGTCATCCACTGGATGTCGCCGGCGCCGATCGTCCCGCGGTGCCCCAGCGAGTCGCCGTGCCGGACTTCCCCCTTGCGGACGAGGGTCACCGTCTCGATGCCGCGGTGAGGGTGATACGGGAACCCGGCCTCGTAGTCGGCGGGCTCGGTCGACTCGAAGTGGTCGAGGAGCAGGAAGGGGTCGAGGTGGTCGAGCTTGCGCGTCCCGATGCTGCGGCGGAGACGAACGCCCGCGCCCTCGACGACGGGCTCCGGCGTGACGACCTGGATGACGGGGCGCGAGGACTGGGTCATGCATCGTAGTATATCCGTAGCAGAAAGGAGCCGCAGGCCATGTCGATCCAGGAGGTCCGCGCTCACCTCGCGAAGCATCCGGCGCCCGAGGCCCTCGACGCCCAGCGGGTTCAGTACGACAAGGCGGAGCGTTTCTTCAAGCTCCCACCCGGCGTCGCCGTCGAGCCAGTGCGGGTCGGGGGGCTCGGCGCGGAGTGGCTGCGGCCGGCCGGCGCGCGCGCCGACACGACGGTGCTCTATCTCCACGGCGGCGGTTACGCGATCGGGTCAGCGAAGTCGCACCGCCACCTCGCCGCGGCGATCGCCAAGGCGGCGGGCGCGCGGGCCCTGCTGGTCGATTACCGGCGCGCGCCCGAGCAGCCGTTCCCGGCCGCCGTGGAGGACGCCGTCGCGAGCTACCGCTGGCTGCTGGCGACGGGCCAGGCGGCGCGGCGGGTCGTCGTCGCGGGCGACTCGGCGGGCGGCGGGCTCACCGTGGCGACGCTCCTCGCGCTGCGCGACGCGGGGACGGCGCTGCCGGCGGCGGGCGTGTGCATCTCGCCCTGGGTCGACCTCACGTGCAGCGGGGCGAGCTACCAGACGAAGGCCGCGAGCGACCCGATGGTCACGCGCGAGGGTGTCGGGCGCATGGCGACGTGGTACCTCGCGGGCGCCGATCCCAAGTCGCCGCTCGCCTCACCGCTCTACGCCGACCTCCGAGGTCTCCCGCCGCTGCTCGTGCACGTCGGCAGCGAGGAGGTGCTGCTCGACGACGCGCGGCAGCTCGCCGCGCGGGCCAAAGCCGCCGGCGTGGAGGCGACCCTCTGCGTCTGGCCGGAGATGGTCCACGTCTGGCACTGGTTCCTCGGGATGCTCGACGAGGCTCAGGCCGCCGTCGACGAGCTCGGCGAGTTCGTCAGCGCGAAGGTCGGGTGAGGGGCAGGACCTTCCGGCCGAAGAGCTCCACCGTCCGCACGGGATCGCTCGCGAGGCTCACGGTGAACATGAGCCGCCGCACGCCCGCCTGCCGCGCGGCCCGGACCTGCTCGATGCAGTCGGCCGGCGTGCCGGCGATCGCCAGGCGCCGGCGCAGATAGTCGAAGAGGCCGAGCCGCCGCACGAGCCCGGGATCCATCTCGCCCTGTCGCGTCGTGTACGTCTCGCGGAGCCGGCGCGCGGCGGGCTGGAGCTCGGCGGGGACGCCGCGGCGCTCCGGCGCGCCGCCGAGGATGTACGCGCCGACGAACCCGAGGATGTTCCCGAGCTTCTCGAACGCCTCCTCGCGCGCGTCGCTGCAGTCGAGGCACGCGACGTGCCAGGCCTCGAGGTCACGCGCGCCGTCGCCCGCCGCCTCGGCCCCCGCGCGGATGAGCGCCGCGGCGTCGCGCACGAGCGCGGGCTCGAGCCCGTAGTTGACGAAGACGCCGTCGGCGACCGCACCCGCCGCCCGCAGCGCTGCCGGGCCTGATGCGGCGGCATAGACGGGCACCGCGCGACGCACCCACGGCAGCTGCACCTCCGCGCCGGCGTACGTCGCCCGCTCGCCGCGGAGCAAGGTCTTCAGGCACTCGACCCCGTCGCGGAGCGCGCGCGGGCCGGCGGGCGCCCCGCCGACGCTCGTCACCCCGCTGTGGCCCGCCCCCACGCCGAGCACGACGCGGCCCGGGGCGACGAGTTCGACGGACGCCGCGGCCGCGGCGGTGGCCGCGGGGTGCCGGCTGACGAGGTTCGTCACGCACATCGCGAGCCGCACGCGCGTCGTGGCCGCGGCCGCGAGCGTCAGCGCGACCCAGGGGTCCATCGCGTTCACCGGCGTGTCGGCGATCCCGACCAGGTCGAAGCCCAGATCCTCGCCGAGGCGCGCCATGCGCTGCGTGTACTCCGGACTGTACGGCCAGAAGAAGAAGCCGAAGCGCACGGGCCGTCAGGGCTTGACGGGCGGAACGTCGCGCGAGTACGCGGGCAGCTTCAGGAACTCGTCCGGCCGATAGGTCCAGAACTGCGAGACCATCGGGTAGGTGTGGAGGACCGTGTTCTGAAGCTTGCCCCCGATTTTCTCCACCTTGAGGATGTAGACGTTCTCGGTCGGGTTGCCGAATTCGTCGAACTTGATGGGCCCGCGCGGGTCCTCGGTCGTGTCGGCGGCGCGGCGCAGGGCGACGAGGAAGCGCTCGCGGTCCTCGACCTGGCCCTCGACGAGCGCCGCGGCCTCCACGATCCACTGGCCGGCGCTGTACATGACCGCGTGGAAGTACGCCGGTGTCTTGCCGAACACCGCCGGGGCCATCTGCATGAAGCGCCGGTTCGCGGCGGTCGCCAGCGTCGGGCTCCAGATGAGGGCGCCGACGATGCCCGTGGCCTCGTCGCCCATCGCCCGGATGACGTGCTCGTCGGTCATGACACCGCTGCCGATCAGCGGCAGCCGCGCCTTCCACCCGTACTCGTCGTACTGCTTGATGAAGCGCGCCGCCTGGCCCGCGACGAAGACCGCGCAGGCGGCGTCGGCGTCGCGGCGGAGCTGCGTGACGTACGGCGCGAAGTCCATCACGTTGAGCGGCACCCAGATCTTCTGCGCGACCCGCCCGCCCGCGTCCTCGAACACGCGCTGGAAGCCGCCGATCTGCTCGTGGCCGAAGGGATTGTCCATCGCGATGGTGGCCACCGTCCGGTACCGGGACACCTTCGCGGCGTAGTCGCCCAGCGCGTGCATCGGCTGGCTCGCGGCGAAGTTCGTGCGCAGGATCCACTTCGTCGGCCGCCGCTTCGTCAGGTCGTCCGGCGTCGTCAGGTAGAGCGTGGGGAGCCGGTCCTGCTCGATCGGCTGGACCAGCGCGTAGCCGACGTTCGCCAGGAGAATGCCGGTGAGGACGTGGATGCGGTCCTGCGTCACGAGCTTGCGGTACTTGGCGAGGGCGGTCGTGGGGTTGCCCTCCGAATCCTCCTCGATCAGCTCGATCTTGCGCCCCGCCACCTGATACCCGCGCGCCGCGAGGGCGGCGCGCAGGCCCTCGAGCATGTCCTTGCCGGCCTGCGCGAAGATCCCGGTGAGCGGCCCGAGGTACCCGACGCGGATCGGCTCCGCGCCGGCGGCCGGCGGCGGCCACGCGAGCGCGAGGACGAGCAGCGCCGCCGTCGCGACCGAGAGCAGCCCGCGCGGCCGGCCGGAGCGTGTGGGCATCGCCCGGAGAAGATACCACCGTTCGAGCGGGACAGGCCTCATCAGCCCTCGAGCCCGGTGAGCCTGCGGAAGAGTCCCTCGCGGTGGAGCCGGGCCACCGGCTCCTGGTCGATGACGTCCTCCGGCGCCGGGAGCCGCGGGATGACCCCGAGGCGATGGAGCATCTGCGCCGCGGTGCGCACGCCTTCGGGCGTCGGGTACATCGTGCCGCCCATCAGCTCGGAGAAGTAGAGGTAGGACGCCTCGAGGACCTCGCGGTCCGTCTCGCCGCTGTACTTCCGGATCACCTCGACGCCGAACTTTCCGTCGGCGCGGAAGCGGTAGACGCCCTGGGCGTACGCGCGGACGTAGCGCAGGACGACGTCGGGCCGGGCCTTCGCGTAGCGCCGGGTCGTCGCCGCGCAGCTGTTCTGGAACGCCACGTCGAGGCGACGGAGGTCCTCCACGAGGTTCCAGCCACGCTTGGCCGCCTGGAAGGGCTCGGGCGAGTGCATGATGACGACGTCGACCTTCGCGGGGTCGAGGAGACGGTCGAGTCGCGGTCCGTCCGTTCCCACGGGGACGAGCTCCGCGTCTTTGTCGAGGTCCCAGCCCCAGCGCTCGAAGGCGAGCGCGATCGCGCAGTGGTCGGCGTCCCCGCGGGCGAGCACGCCCCAGCGCTTGCCGCGCAGCTCCGGGCGCGTCGTGAGCCCGGCGCGCGCGGTGACGTAGGTGGCGGTCCGGCTCACCCCCGAGGCGACGATGACCACGTCGGCGCCGTCGCGCAGGTTGATGGTGATGACGTCGGGCGAGACGGTGTTGGTGAACTCCGCCTCGCCGGCCACGAGGGCGGGGAGCGCCCGCGGGTGCCCTGCGTAGAACTGTAATTGAGGATCGAGCCCGTTCTCCTTCATGTAGCCGCCCTCGACGGCGGCGAAGAGGGGCGAGGTCCCCACGCCGCGATTGCCGCAGGCGATGCGAATCTTCTCCATGGCCGCGTCCTTTCCGAGCCCTACAACGCTCAGCCCTTCAGCGCCGACAGGTCGAAGCCCTTCCGCAGCGCGCGCTGGAGCACGAGGAACAGGAGGAAGACCGGCAGGGTGGCGAGGACGGCGATCGCCATCTGCTCCGTGGGCGGGTTGCCGTAGTCGTCACCGAAGCGCACCAGGCCCAGCGGGTACGTCCGGAACTCGTCCCGCGACACGACCACGAGCGGCCAGAGGAACTGGTCCCAGCTGTCGCGGAAGGAGAACAGGGCGAGGACGGCGAGGGCCGCCTTGCACTGGGGGAGGATGATCGACCAGAGGATGCGCACCTCCCCGGCGCCGTCGATTCGCGCCGCCTCGAGGTAGTCCGACGGGATCTTGAGGATGAACTGGCGCATCAGGAACACGCCGAAGGCGTCGATGAGCAGCGGACCAGCGATGCCCTGGTAGCTGTCGACCCAGCCGAGCTTGTGGATCACGAGGAAGGTCGGGACCAGCGTCACCTCGAGCGGAAGCATCAGCGTGCTCAGGATCACCAGGAGCAGGAGCCGGTCGCCGGGGAAGCGAAACTTGGCGAGCCCATAGCCGGCGAGCGTGCAGAAGAGGACGTTCCCGAGCATCACCGACGCGGACACGACGGCGCTGTTGAGGAAAAACCGCGGGAACGCCGAGCGCGAGAGCGCGTGGGGGTAGTTCTCGGGGTGCCAGACGGCCGGGATCCACTCCGTGACGAGCTGGAACATCTTCTCCCCGGCCTGGAACGAGGTGGTCGTCATCCAGATGATGGGCAGGACGAAGAGGAAGGTCAGGGCCGCCAGCGGCGCGAGCCCGCCCCAGCCGAAGACGGCCTTCACGATCGCGCGCCGGCTCACGAGTACTCCTCCTCGCCCCGCATGAAGAGCCGCATCTGGGCGAGGGTGAACACCATGACGATCGCGAAGAGCACCACGGAGATCGCCGCCGCGCGGCCCATCTTCATGTACGAGAAGCCCGTCTCGTAGATCAGCATGGACAGCACGCGCGTCGCGTTCCCCGGACCGCCCCCCGTGATGATGAACGGCATGAGAAAGATCCGCGCGGAGAGGAGCGCCGCCACCACGACCACGAAGAACGTCACCGGCATGAGCAGCGGCAGCGTGAGGTGCCGGAAGCGCCGCACGGCGCCGGCCCCGTCGATCTCGGCCGCCTCGTAGTACTCGGGCGGGATCGTCAGCAGCCCCGCCAGGAACACGACCATGAAGTAGGGCGCGAAGCGCCAGACGGTGACCAGGATGATCGCGGGCATCGCCAGCGTCGAGTCCGTCAGCCAGTCGAGTCGCCCGAACCCGATCGGGCGCAGGAGCTGGTTCAGGAGGCCGTGGGGGTGGAAGAGGAACCGCCACACGAGGCACACGGCGAGGATCGGCATGATGTTGGTGAGGAACATCGCGCTCATGCAGGCGCGCCGGCCGGGACCTCGCGTGTTGATGGCGAGCGCGAGCCCGAGCCCCACGAGCGTGATGAAGACCGTCGAGCCCGCGATGTAGACGAGAGTGTTCGCGAGCGCCTCGCGGAAGATCGGGTCGCGGGCGATGCTCTCGTAGTTCTCCAGGCCGACCCAGCGTGGCGGATTCAGCATGTCGTAGGTGGTGAAGCTGAGCCCGATCGCCCACAGCATGGGCCCGTACTTGAACACGAGGAAGAAGAGGATCGTGGGCATGACGAACGCCATGCCCCAGAGCCGGATGCGCCAGCGGTAGCTGATCAACGGGCCGCGCGGCGCCGCTCAGGCCTTCTTGAACTCAGCGGTCGCCCGGTCGACCTCGGCCGCCGCCTCGTCGAGGGCGGCCTTGATGTCGGCGTTGTTGAGCATGACTTTCTGGACGGCGCGATGCATCGCGTCCGCCAGCTCCGTCCAGATCGGGGTGCGCGGGAAGAAGACGCCGTTGTCCTTGGCCTTGATGATCTCGCGGACGTGCGGGAAGCTCTTCACCCGCGGGTCGTCCGTCCAGCCGCTCTTCCGGGCGAGGGTGAACGGCGCCGTCGCCTGCCAGCAGTCGACGAGGTCCGACATGATGAACCGGTACATGTCGTGCAGCGCCTCCTGCTTGTCCTTCGGCGCCCGCGCGTTGACCACGAAGTTGAAGCCGTAGCACGTGGTGTAGCGCTTGTCGGGCGTCACGCCCGCCATCTGGACGGGCAGGAAGTAGCCCTCGGCCTCCATCACCGGGTTCTGCGACTTGATCGCCGCGGGCGGAATGGGATGACAGCTGAACATCGCGCAGCGCTCCTTCAGCCAGTCCATCTGGGGCAGGGGGAAGGTCGCGATCGAGTCGGCGGGATCCTCGGCGCCGTACTGCCGGGCGAGCGAGGCGCGGATGGTCATGGCCTTCACCCCCGCCTCGTTGTTGATGGTGCACTTGCCGCTCGCGTCGAACCACTGCCCGCCGACCTGGGAGACGATCGGATTGAACTGGATCATCGTCCACTGGGCGGCGTGCATGGCGAACTTGAACCCCTGACGCGTGAACTTGTTCCCCTGCTTGATCGTCAGTCGCCTGGCCACCTCGCCCAGCTCCGTCCACGTCGCCGGCTGGTCCTTCACGGGATCGAGGCCGACCTCTTTGAACTGCTTGGTGTTGAGGTAGTTGCAGAAGCCGTAGAACCAGAGCGGGTAGCCGTACGCCTGGCCGTCCTTGATCGCGCCCGCGACGAAGGCGTCGGCGTGGTCCTTGCGGAAGGCGTCGAGGGACGAATAGCCGAGGAGCTTCACGTCGAGCGGCGCGATCAGGTTGCGGGCGAGCCACGTCGGCATGAGCCAGTCGCCGGTGACGAACCCGTCCGGCGCCGTGCCCGTCGCGTAGCCGACCGACACCTTCTTGCCGAGGTCGGCGAAGGTGAACCACTGGAAGTCCACCTTCACGTTGGGGTTCTTCTCCGTGTACTGGTTGACGCGCTTGTGGAGCCACGGGCGCTGCTGGGGATTGTCGAACGTCCAGAAGGAGAGCGTGATGGGGGCCTTCGGCTGAGCGAACACGCGCGTGCGGGTGGTGGCGACCGCCGTTGCGCCGGCGCCCAGGGCGCCGAGCCGCGTGAGAGCCTGGCGTCGGGTTACCTTGGGTTCGTGGCGTGCTGTTTTCATGGCCCCCTCCGATCTCGGCGGGACGCTATCCCGCGGGCGACGCGAGTGTCAAGACCGTTCGCGTCACGCCGGCGTGCGCGATTTGAGTTCGGCCTCGCGCCTGGAGACAATGGCCGGCACCCGCCGCGGCGGCGGCCGACATGCTGAACTCTCGGCGTCGAGCGCTCCCGGTTGTCCGGCGCGTCCTGATCTACGCGGGGCTGGCGCCGTTCCTGTTCATCGCGCTGTTCCCGGTGCTGTGGATGGTGATCACCGCGTTCAAGGACGAGCGGGATCTCTACTCCATGCGTTCGATCCCGTTCTGGTTCTACGAGCCGCCCACCCTCAAGCACTTCCACCTCCTGTTCACGCAGACCTGGTTCGGCACGTGGGTCGTCAACACGGCGCTCGTATCGATCTGCGTGGTCGCGATCACCCTGGTGACGGCGGTGCCGGCCGGCTATGCCCTCGCCCGCTTCCGCCTCCCCGGCAGCGGGGGCACCGGCATCGCGATCTTCATGACCGACCTCGTGCCGCCGATCGTCCTCTTCATCCCGCTCGCATACGTGGTGGCCAGGCTCGGGCTGTTCGACTCGTGGTGGGCTCTGGTCCTCGTCTACCCGACGCTCACGATCCCGGTCTGCGCGTGGCTCATGCTCGGCTTCTTCCGCGCCGTGCCGCCGGAGATCGAGGAGGCGGCCTGGATCGACGGGTGCGGCCTGATCGGCGGGCTGGTGCGGGTCATCGTGCCGCTGAGCGCGCCCGGGATCGCGACCACGGCCATCTTCGCCTTCACGCTGTCGATGCAGGAGTACCTCTATGCGGTGGTGCTCTCGTCTCCCGTGGATCAGAAGGTCGTCACGGTGGGGCTACCGACCATGCTCATCCGCGGAGACATCTACTTCTGGGGCGCGCTGATGGCGGGCGGGCTACTGGTCGGCGTGCCGGCGGCCCTGCTCTTCAACGTCGTCCTCGACCGGTTCATCCATGGGCTGACCGGGTCCGGAGGACCGTAGAAGATCGTATCCTGTAGCCTGGAGGGGTGATCCACTTTCGCGGAGGGGCTGACATGCGCCGAATCGCTGCGTCGCTCGTCGTCATCGGTCTTCTGATCGTTCTTCCCATCCCGCGGCCGCGTCCGCTGGCGGCTCAGGAAGAGATCAGCGCCCAGGAGATGAACCGCCTCGCGGACGCGCTCGCGGGTCGCCGCGCGGCGCGTCGCCCATCGCGGGCCCGCGGCCTGCCCGACGTCTACCAGCGCGCGGCGCGGGCCGTGCCGTTCGTGATCGCCGCGGACGGCACCGGGAGCTCGTACGTCGTCGGGATTCAGGGGACGTCCGCGCTGCTCGTCACGAATCATCACGTCGTGGAGAATCCGATCCGCCTGAACGACGACACGTTCGTGCTCGTGGTCTTCTACGACGACGAGCTCGCGAAGGAGGAGTTCGACCTCACGCGCGTGAAGGGCTGCCACGACACCGCCAGCGCGTGGTGTCGGGCGTTCCGGGGCGCGGTTCGCCGCGCCACCATCGTCGCGTCCGACGCCGGTCAGGACATCGCGGTCCTGATGGTCCGGAACGTCCCCGCGGGCGTCGAGCGCCTCCAGCACGCGCCCCTCAACAGCGTGCGCACGGGCGAGGAGGTGCTGGTCGTGGGACACCCCCTGAATCTCCTGTGGACGCTCACGACCGGGATCGTCAGCGGCGTGCGGCAGAGCTTCATCCAGACCCAGGCACCGGTGAATCCCGGCAACTCGGGCGGGCCGATGATGACGAAGGAGGGCCAGGTGCTGGGAGTGGTGACCGCCCGCCGGAAGGACGCCGAAAACATCAACCTGGCGATCCCGATCGCCCAGGTGGAGTCCTTCGTCGCGCGCGTGACTAAGTGACGCCCCCGAGGTACATGCGCCTGACCTCGGGATTCTCCAGGAGCTCCTGGCCCGTGCCCTCGAAGCGGTTCTGCCCGAGCTCCAGGACGTAGGCGCGATCGGAGATCTCGAGCGCACGCGCCGCGTTCTGCTCCACCAGCATCACCGTGAGCCCGTTCCGAGCCAGCCCCACGATCGTGTCGAACACGTCGTCGACGAAGCGTGGGGAGAGCCCGAGCGAAGGCTCGTCCAGCATCATCATCCTCGGGCGCATCATGAGGGCGCGCCCCATCGCGAGCATCTGCTGCTCGCCGCCGCTCAGCGAGCCGGCGAGCTGGCGGCGCCGCTCGCCGAGCCGGGGAAAGAGGCTGAAGACGTAGTCCATGGACGTCGCGAGCTTCGCCTTGTCCCGCTCGAGGTAGGCCCCCATCTCGAGGTTCTCGCGCACGGTCATCGGGCCGAAGACCACGCGCCCCTGCGGGACGTAGCCGAGCCCGAGGCCGAGGATCTGGTCGGGGCGCCGGCCGATCAGGCTGCGCCCGTCGAACACGATCTCGCCCCGGAGGTAGGTGATGAGCCCCATGATCACCTTGAAGGTGGTCGACTTGCCCGCGCCGTTCGGGCCGACCACCGCCACCACCTCGCCCGCGTTCACGTGGAGCGAGACGCCGTGCAGGATCTGGATCGACCCGTAGCCGGCCTCGACGTCGCGGAACTCGAGCAGCGCCATCAGCGGGCGGGCGCGGCGCGCCGGCGGCCGAAGTAGGCCTCGATGACCCGCTCGTCGCGTCGGATCTCGGCGGGCGGCCCCTCGGCGATCTTCACCCCGTAGTCCAGCACGAAGATCTGCGCGCAGTGGTTCATGATGACGTTCATGTCGTGCTCGACGATCAGGATGGTCTTGCCCTGCGCCTCGAGCCGGTGGATGTGGTCGAGCAGGTGCTGGAGGAGCGTGCGGTTCACACCGGCCGCCGGCTCGTCGAGCAGGATGAGGTCGGGATCGGTCATGAGCGCGCGGGCGAACTCGAGGAGCTTCTGCTGGCCGTAGGAGAGGCGCCCGCCGTACTCGGCGCGGAGGTGCGTGAGCCCGACGAAGGCGATCAGCTCGTCGGCCCGCGCGCGGGCGACCCGATCGGGCACGCCCGGCCCCACCACCGAGAGCATATTCTCGAGCACCGTCATCTCCCGGAAGACGCGGGTGATCTGGAAGGTCCGCGTGATGCCCTTGCGGAAGATCTGGTGGGGCTTGAGCCCGACGAGGTTCTCCCCCCGGTAGAACACGGCGCCGCCGTCCGGCGACGCGAGCCCCGTGAGCAGGTTGAACGTCGTCGTCTTGCCCGACCCGTTGGGGCCGATGAGCCCGGAGATTTTTCCCCGCGGCACGGCGAAGCTGCACCCGTCCACGGCGCGGACGCCGCCGAAGGACTTCCTGAGGTCGCGCGCCTCGAGGACGACGTCGTCCGAGCCTGGCGCCGTCAGTGGACCATCCCCTTCCTGGCCCAGCCGCGGTCGATGGCAAACCCCACGAGGCCGCGCGGCATGAAGCGCGCGACCAGGACGATGAAGAGCCCATACGCGATCAGGTGGGCGGTCGGGAAGTTCACCCACGTGAGCTCCTGCACCGTGTAGAGGATCACGGCGCCGACGATCGGGCCGATGACGGTGCCCTTGCCGCCGAGCATCGACATGAGCGCCATCGCGATCGTGATCTGCACGAAGAATACCGAGGGCGGGTCGATGTAGAGGACCTTGTAGGCCTGGATGCCGCCCGCCACAGCCGGGAACACGCCCGAGAGCGTGAAGGCCGCGAGCTTGTAGAGTGTGGTGTCGATGCCGAGCGCCTCGGCCGCCACCTCGTCCTCGCGGATCGCGTTGAGGCGCACGCCGAACCGGGAGTGCCCGATCGCGTAGGTGACCGCGATGGTGACCACCATCAGCGCGAGCATCGCATAGTACGTCGGCAGCGAGGTCTCGGCGCTCGGCAGGCTGATGCCGAGCCCGCCGTGGGTGAGACCGTCCCACACCGTGGCGACGACGCGGGTGCCCTCGGCCGCGCCGAGCATGGCGATGGCGAAGTAGGGGCCCTTGAGGCGCAGCACCGGATAGCCGAGTGCCACCGCGGCCACCGCCGCCACCAGCGCGCCCACCGCGAGCGTCGGTAGCCAGGGCCAGCCGTAGTCGGTCACGAGGATGGCGCAGGCGTAGGCGCCGATGCCGTAGAAGGCCACGTGGCCGAACGACGTGTAGCCGGTGAAGCCGCTGATGATATTCCAGGAGAGCGCGAGGACAACGTACATCATGGTGAAGAGCGCGAACGAGCGCAGGTACACGCTGAGCATGGGGGGCAGGAACCCGAGGGCGAGCCCGAGGGCGCCGAGGAGGGCCAGGTTCCGCGCGTGCTCGTGCCGCCCCATCGCGCCGCTCAGTCCTCCCGCAGGCCCATGAGCCCGGCCGGCCGGATCAGCAGGACGAAGATCATCAGGCCGTAGGAGGCCAGCTCGACCATCGCGGTGCCGTTGGGAACCATGAGGGACACGAGGTTCTCGAGCACCGCCAGCATGAGCCCGCCGATGAGCGCGCCCACGTAGTTCCCGCGCCCGCCGAGGATGATGATGGCGAAGGCCTGCAGCGTGTACACGACGCCGGTCTCGGGGTTGAACCCGAACTGGATGGACACGAGCGCCCCGCCCGCGGCGGCCAGCGCCACGGCCAGGCCGGTCGTGAGCAGGTAGACCCGCCGCACGTTGATCCCGCACACCATCGCCACCTCGGCGTTCACGGCGGTGGCGCGGACGGCCTTGCCCAGCCGGCTCTGCTGGAGGAACACGTAGACCGCGGCCGTGATGACCAGCGCCATCACGAAGCTGATCACCCGGTTCTGGCCGACGGCGATGGTGGAGGTGAGCTGGACCGTGCCCGGGGCGTAGGGGATCGTGCGGAAATCCGTGGTGAAGACGAGCTCCACGGTGTAGATCATCACGAGCCCGAGCCCGAAGGTGATCAGGAGCCCCGTGAGCTCGGGCTGCCCGACGACTGCGTCGAGCAGGAGCTTCTGCATCGCCAGCCCAAACAGGAACGCGACGGGCAGCGTGAGGACGATGGACAGGAGCGGGTCCACGCCCAGGTAGAAGAAGCAGACCCACGTGAGGTAGGCGCCCAGCATCACCATCTCGCCGTGGGCGGCATTGATGATGCGCATCACGCCGAAGATCAGCGTGAGCCCCACCGCGAACATCGCGTAGACGCCGCCCTGCATGACGCCGGCGATGACGACGGTGGCCAGGTTCGCCAGCCAGCGCTCGTCGAACCGGACGGTGCCGGCCCAGGCGCCCACGACGAACGGCAGCGCGTACGCGCAGACCAGGAACGCCGCCAGCAAGTAGAGCCGCCGGACCTCGGACCGCTCCACGCGCTAGGTCGGGTCTACCGCTTGCTCCACTCCGGCATCGGCAGCTCCGCCTTGGTCTCGGCCCACTTCTCGGGCCAGACGACCCGGCGCTGCCCGCGGAGGATCTGGAAGGTGATGCCCTCGTGGGAGTTCATGCCCCTGGCGTCCACCTTGTAGTGGCCGAAGATCGTCTGCACGTCGATCGTGGCCATGGCGTCGCGGAGCTTCTCGCTGTCGAAGCCGCCCGCCTTCCGGACAGCGGCCTCGGTGACCTGGAGCGCGCCGTAGGCGGCCCCGGCGTGGTAGTTGGGCTTCTCGCCGTAACGCTTCTCGTACCGCTCGATGAACTCCTTCATGCCCGTATAGCCGAGCACGGCGGGGAGCGGCTCCCACAGGCTGAAGCCCAGGATGTAGTCGGCGGTGGCGCCGAGCTGCTCGGGGAAGTTCGGCAGCGCCGGCCCCACGGTGCTCGAGAAGAGCTTGAAGTTCAGGTTCAGCTCGCGCATCTGGCGGAGCTGGGCCGCGGCGTCGGCGAAGTAGCTGTTGGAGAAGATCGCCTCGGCGCCCGCGGCCTTGATCTTCTCGAGCAGCGCGGTGAAGTCGGTCTGCTTCGGCGGATAGTTCTCGTCGAGGACGACCTCGAGGCCGAGCTTCTTCGCCCAGTCCTTGACGCCCTTGCCCGACTGGCGGGGGAAGAGGCTGTCCTGGCCGATGACGGCGATCCGCTTCACGCCGATCTGCCTCGCGAGGTGGACCGCCCCCTTCTGGAAGTCCTCGGCGACGGCCACGATGTTGAAGATGTACCGCCGCCCCTTTTCCCAGATCGTGCTCGCGGAGGCGCCGTACGCGACGAGCGGCATCTTGTAGCGCTCGGTCACGTTGGAGACGGCCTCGGTGATGCCGCTCGAGTACGGGCAGAGCACCAGGTCGACTTTGTCATCGGTGATGAGCTTCTCGTAGAGCTTGATCGCCGTCTGCGTGTCGGACTTGTCGTCGAGCAGGCGCAGCACGATCTTGTGACCGAGCAGGCCGCCGCGGGCGTTGACGTCGTCCACCCACAGCTTGATCGAGTTGACGTTCCGGCCGGCGGGCTCGGCGTACTGTCCCGTCATGGAGATCGCGCCGCCGATGAGCACCTCGTTGTTCGGGCGGTGGTGCGCCCAGGCGGGGCCGGCGCCGGCGCCGAGCACGAGGAGCGTCACGAGGGCCCAGGGGAGCATCCGAATTGCCGTTATCGTCATCTGCGGTCTCCCGTCGTTCGGGTTGTCTTTCGGTCGAGGGGTGGAGCCGAAGCTACTTGAGTCGAGGATCGAGCGCATCGCGGAGGCCGTCACCGAAGAGGTTGAAGCCGAGCACGGTGACGAAGATGGCGAGCCCGGGAAAGAGCGACAGCCAGGCGTTGTCCTGGATGAAGGCCACGTTGGCCTTGAGGTCCCAGCCCCAGCTCGGCGTGGGCGGCTGGGTCCCGAGGCCGAGGAAGGACAGCGTGGCCTCCACGATGATCGACGTGGCGATGCCGAGCGTCGTCGTCACGATGATGGGCGCCAGGCAGTTCGGGAGGACGTGGCGGAAGAGGATCCAGGGATCCCGCACGCCGAGCGCGCGGCACGCCTCGATGTACTCCTTCTCCTTGACGGAGAGCACGCTGCCGCGGACGAGGCGCGCGTAGATCGGGATTCGCACGATGGCGATAGCGCCCGTCACCTTGATGGTGCCGAGCAGCCCCGCCGTCGGCGCGAAGATGACCATGAGGATGATGGCCAGGAGGTAGATCGGGAACGCGAGGATGAGATCCATCACCCGCATGATGCCGGTGTCCACTCGGCCGCCGTAGTACCCGGCGATCATCCCGAACGGCACGCCGACGAAGAGCGCGAGCAGCACCGACGACACGCCCACGAGCAGCGAGATCCGGCTGCCGTGAATGGCACGGCTCAGCATGTCGCGCCCGAGCTGGTCGGTGCCGAGCGGGTAATCCCAGCTCGGGCGCTGGAAGGTGCGAGTCTGGTCGCTGGTGATCGGGCTCCTGGGCGCCAGGACGTCTGCGAAGATCGCCACCACCAGCAGGGCGCCGACGATTCCCGCGCCCACGAGCGCGGTCGTGCTGCGCCGGAGCCTGCGCAGCCCCTGCGCCAGCGGTGATTCCGCAGGTTTCGCGCGCGCCGGCCAGGCGACTCCGGTGGCCACCCGGAGGTCGGCCTCGCCCAGGCTTCCTCCGCTGATCGGCCGGGGCTTCGTCCGGAGCGCGTCGCCACCGTCGGCCATGGTCTCCTCAGGCGTACCGGATGCGAGGATCCAGGAACGTGTAGGTCAGATCGACGATCAGGTTCATGACGACGAACGCGACGGCAGTGATGAGAGCGAAGCCCTGCACCTGCTGGTAGTCGCGCGCGATGATGGCGTCGATGCCGAAGGTGCCGAGCCCGGGCATGGCGAAGAGGGTCTCCACCACGATCGCGCCCCCGATGAGGAAGCCGACCTGGAGCCCCATCACGGTCACGGTCGGGATGAGGGCGTTCTTCAGCGCGTGCTTGAACACGACACTCCGCTCGCCCACGCCCTTGGCGCGGGCGGTCGTGACGTACTCCGTCCGGATGACCTCGAGCATGCTGGCGCGGAGCAGCCGCGTGAGGATGGCGGCGCGCCCCACGCCGAGCGCGAGCGCGGGCATGAGGACGTGCTGCAAGTTGCCCCAGAGGCTCACCCCGCACACCATCATGGGGCAGGTCCCGGGCAGGTACACCCAGCCCGAGCTGGGCAGCAGCCCGCCCAGGCCGATGGAGAAGACCAGCAGGAGCAGGACACCGATGAAGAACTCGGGAATGGAGACCCCGATCATGGCCGTCGTCGTCGCGGTGTAGTCGGCCCAGGTGTTCTGGCGCAGGGCGCCGATGATCGCGGCGGGGATCGCGATCGCTAGCGCCACGCCCATCGAGAGGACGATCAGCTCGAGCGTGACCGGCAAGCGGACCAGCACGTCGTGGAGCACGGGACGCCCGCTGAGGATCGAGATGCCCCAGTCCCCCCGAACGAGCTTGCCGAGCCAGATGGAGTACTGGACCACGATCGGTTTGTTCAGGCCGTATTCTTCGCGCACCTTGATCGCGTCCTCCTCGGTGTAGGCGTCGCCGAGCAGGACCACGACCGGGTCGCCGGGGACCGACTGCATCATCACGAACACCACGAGGGTGATCATGAGGACGGTCGGCACGATCTGGAGCAGACGCTTCAGGACGTAGCTGCGCATCGACTACTTGTCCAACCAGACCTTTTTGTAGTGAACCTTGAACTCGGCCTGGTAGACGTAGCCCTTCATCCACGGCTGCGCGATCTGGTAGAACGGCGAGCCGGAGATGGTGTTCCAGTAGAGTTTGTCGGCGGAGAACTCCTGGAACTCCCTGGCGATGGCCTTGCGCTTCGCCTGGTCCATCTCGCGCGCGTAGCGGGTGTAGTACTCGTCGACCTTGGGGTCCGTGTGACGCGAGTGGTTCCAGGCCGCGGTGGTGGTCGACAGGTAGGTGTTCTGGTCCACCGTCAAGAGGGACGCGAGATCTTCGACGTACATGTCGAACGGGCCGTCCTGCGTGGTCGTGGTCAACCAGCTGGGCTTGTCAACGAGCCGGATGTTCGCGGTCACGCCGATCCGCGCCATCTGCTCCTTGATCACCGTGACGATCACGTTGAACACAGACTTCTCGGTGTTGGTCAGTAGCTCGAAGGTCAGCGGCTTCTGCGGTCCGTAGCCGGCCTCGGCCAGCAGCGTTTTCGCGCGGGCCGGGTCGTAGGGGCACATGGGGGTGACGTCGACGGTGTCCAGCGTGCCCGGCGGGATGATCCCGAGCCACGGCGTGGCGTGTCCCTTGAAGGCGATCTTGACGATCTCCTTGCGGTCGATGCCGTAGCACGCGACGGCCTTGCGCACCCGGAGATCGTTGAAGATCGGATGCGGCGCGCGATCCTTCGACATGGGCTTCCCATCAGCCGGCACCGTGACCTTCATCATCGCGACCATCGGTGTCGTCTCTTTCCCGGTCATGATTTGGGCGCGCGGGTTCTGCGCCCTGAGGATGTCGACGTGATCGGCCGAGAAGTCGGCGATGAAGTCGATCTCGCCGGCCTTGAACGCGGCCATCTGCGTGACGGGATCCTTGATCACGCGGATCACGACGCGATCCAAGTAGGGGACTCCCGGTTCGAAGTATTTGTCGAAGCGGTCCATGACGAGATGGACTCCCTTCACCCACTCGACGAGCCTGAAGGGCCCGCATCCGACGACCGCCTCGGGCTTCCCGGCCCTCCGCTCCTCGGCCGTGTACTTCTGCGTCGCGGCGGGCGAGTAAAGCACGAGCCCCATCCGGTACGCGGCCAGCATGTGCATCATGAACGCGTACGGATGCTTGAGTCGGATCTGCACGGTATACGGATCGAGCACCTCGACCGAATGCACCGCCTCGTAGAACGTCCGCATGCTGGATCTGGTCGCGGGGTCCATGATGCGGTCGATGTTGAACTTGACGACGGCGGCGTCGACCTGGGTGCCGTCGTGGAAGAGAACGTTCTTCTTGAGCTTGAACGTGTAGAGGAGAGCGTCGGGCGAGATCTGCCACGATTCGGCGGCGTCGGGGACGAACTTGCCGTCGGGGGTGATACTGATCAGCCCACAGCCGACGTTCGTCGCGACCCAGATCATTTCGTAGCCCGGCACGGTGTGGAAGTCGAGACCCAAGATCTCGTTGCCGTAGGCGACCCGAAGCGTGCCGCCGCGCTTCGGCGTTTGCGCGGCGGAGAGGTCCGCCACCAGGAGAGTCAGGGAGAGCAGCGCGATCGAACCGAGCGTGAGGGCAAGCGAGGGACGCTTACGACTCATGATCGTCTCTCCTCCCTTGGTTTCGAACGAAGGATGCCACACTTTACAAGACATTCCACTTGTCAACAAGCGGTTATCAGCGCCCGGAGAGCGCCGTGATGAGGCACACGCCGAGGACGATCAGGAGCGTTCCCAGGATCACCCGGCCGCTGAGCGTCTCGAGGCCTCGGAGGAAGAGGGGCGACAGGAGGAGGACGAAGATCGGCGCCACCCCGTAGAGCGGAGCGACGACGCTCACCGAGCCCACGCTGAGCGCCACGACGTTCATGAACACCGCGCCGTTCTCCGCGACGCCCGCGGCCACGAAGTGAGCGAGGCTCCGGCCGCGACAGGCGATGGCGTCGCGTCGCCCCGCGGCCAGCAGGAACGCGCTGAAGGCGACCAGGGCCGTGGTCACGTTGATCGCCGAGCCCGTCACCGGGCCCATCTGACTCAGGCCGAGCTTTCGGAGGACCGCCACCACGCCGAAGCACGCGGCCGAGAGCAGGGGCAGCGCGAGCTGCCACGGACGGAACCCGAGGCGCCTGCCGCCGAGGGAGAGCAGGACCGTGCCCACGACGATCACCACCGTGCCCGCCACGATCGGCGCGGTGACGCGTTCGCCGAGCAGCAGGATGGCCAGGCCGGAGGCGACGAGGGGGTGCAAGTTGATGACGGCCGCGGCGATCGAGGCGCCGACCTTCTCGATGCTGACGAATCTGGAAAGCCGGCCGCCGACCGTGCCGATCAGGCCGGCGAGGACGAAGAAGGCGATCCCCGCGGGAGCCATGTGGCCCAGCCCGCCGGTGAGGAGAACACCGACCCAGAGGCCCGCGGTGCCGACCACGAGGTTGATCCAGACGCCCGTGTACGGGTCGCTCCCGCGGAGGCCCTGCCGGACGAAGATCGTCGCGGCTGCCGAGCTGAGCGCGGCGCTGAGCGCGAGGACGTGCACCAAGTGTGGCATCGGGGGCCGAGGGAGGAGCCTAGCACGGACGCGGAGAGCTACGTCAGGCGGCGGAGCGCCTCCGCGGTCGCCTCGTCGGCGGGAAAGAAGCACTCGACCCGAAGCTCATGGAGCGTGATGTCGTAGGGCGTCCCGAGGCTCGCGAGGATCGTGAAGAAGCTGAAGCGGACGTCCCCCTTCCGGAGCTCGATGGCGAGGAACGGCGCCGTCGAGGCGTCGAGGTCGAGCGTCCGCCACCGGCGCGGGACGTCGGGATAGGAGAGGAGCTCGTCGAGCAGGCGGCGGGTCTCGGCGTCGCCGGTGCGCAGCAGGTCGCGGTGGAGCCACTGGATGAAGGCCGCGGCCGTCGCGTCCCAGTTGACGATGAAGGGCCGCAGTCCCTGCGGGTGGTACGAGAGCCGCTGAATCTGATTTCGTGACTGGACTTGGCTGGTCCTCTACTATTCCCGGGGTGCGCCTGCCCTTCTTCTACGGCTGGGTCATCGTGGCCGTCGCCTTCGTCACCATGGGAGTCGGTGTCAACGCGCGCACCGCCTTCTCGCTCCTTTTCCCGCCGATCCTCGACGAGTTCGGCTGGGAGCGCGGCGTGACGGCCGGCGCCTTCTCGTTCGGCTTCCTCGTCTCGGCGGCGCTGAGCCCCGCGCTCGGCCGGCTCATGGACCGCCGCGGGCCACGGGTCGTGATCGAGCTGGGCGTGGGTCTCATGGCGGCCGGGTTGATGCTGGCCACGCTGGTGCGCCAGCCGTGGCACCTCTACGCGACGCTCGGGGTGCTCGTCGGCGGCGGCAGCGTTTGTCTCGGATACACGGGTCAGGCGCTCTTTCTGCCCAACTGGTTCGTGCGCCGGCGGGGGTTGGCCATCAGCGTGGCCTACTCCGGCGTCGGCGTGGGCTCGATCATCCTGCTGCCCTGGCTTCAGATCCTCATCGAGAGTTCCGGCTGGCGCGCCGCCTGCTGGGCGATGGGGATCTTGATCGTGGCGCTGCTGGCACCGCTCAACCTCCTGCTCAGACGGCGGCCCGAGGACCTCGGACTCGAGCCTGACGGCGATGGTGGTTCACGCGGCACCGTCGCCGCCGGTCCGGTGGCGAACGTGGTGGACGCGGCGTGGGTCGCGGTGGACTGGACGCTCGCGCGCGCCATGCGCACGGCCCGCTTCTGGTGGATCGCGCTGGGCTATTTCTGCGGCCTCTTCGCGTGGTACGCGGTGCAGGTCCACCAGACGAAGTACCTGGTCGAGATCGGGTTCAGCGCGACCGACGCGGCGTGGGCGCTCGGCTTCGTGAGCCTCGCGGGCATCCCCGGCCAGATCGTGCTCGGCCACCTCTCGGACCGGATCGGCCGCGAGTGGGTGTGGACGGCGGGGAGCCTCGGCTTCGTGCTCTGCTATCTGGCACTCCTGCTCCTGCGTGAGATGCCGACGCCGCCGCTGCTCTACTTCATGGTCGCGTCGCAGGGCATGCTCGGCTACGGCCTCACCTCCGTCATCGGGGCCATTCCGGCCGAGATCTTCCAGGGCCGGCACTACGGCACGATCTTCGGCTCGCTGATGCTGGCGTCCATCGCGGGCGGGGCCGCGGGGCCGTGGGTGACGGGCGTGCTGCACGACGCGACCGGCAGCTACACGCTCGCGTTCTGGATCGCGATCGCGTGCAGCGCGCTCTCGGCGGTGACCATCTGGCTGGCGGCGCCGCGCAAAGTGCGCGCCGTCGCCGGGCGTGTCGTCAGCGCAGCGCCTGACGCAGCGAGCCGGCGATGAGCGAGACGGCGCGATTGCCGGTGTCGATGAGGCGCCCCATCGGCACGAAGCCGTGGAGCATCCCGCCGTAACAGACGTAGTCCACGCGCCCGCCCGCGTCGCGCAGCCGCTCGGCGTAAGCGTGACCCTCGTCGCGCAGCGGATCGAAGCCCGCGGTGACGATGAGCGCCGGCGGCAAACCGGCCAGCGAGCGCGCACGGATCGGTGAGGCGCGCCAGTCGGCGGCCTCCTCGGCGGCGTTCAGGTAGTGCGCGGCGAACCAGCGCATGCTCTCGCGCGTGAGCATGAACCCGTCGGCGAAGTCCCGATACGATCGCGTCTCCGCCGCGAGATCCGTGACCGGATAGAGCAGCACCTGGAGCCGGATCGGCGGCCCGGCCTGATCACGCGCCATCAAGGCGACGACCGCCGCCAGGTTGCCGCCGGCGCTGTCGCCGCCGACCGCGAGGCGGCCGGCGTCGATCGCGAGCTCGCCCGCGCGCGCGGCGACCCAGCGAGTCGCCGCCCACGCGTCGTCGACCGCGGCGGGAAACTTGTGCTCGGGCGCGAGACGGTAGTCGACCGCGACGACGCACGCCTCCGAGTCCGCCGTGAGCTGACGGCACAGCACGTCGTGCGTCTCGAGGTCGCCGATCACCCACCCGCCGCCGTGGAAGAACATCAGCGCCGGCAGCGGCGTCGAGGCCGGGATGCGCGCCGGGCGGTAGACGCGGAGCGGAACGGGACCGCGCGGGCCGTCGGCGGCGAGGTTCTTCACCAGGCCGATGTCGGGCGGCGTGGGGGTCGAGGCCGGACGCGTCTCGCGGAACAGCTGGCGCGCGTCCTTCGGCGAGAGCTGGTGGTACGCCGGGCGGCCCGACGTGACGACGAGCTCGAGCACGGCGCGCGCCTGCGGATCGAGGGCCGGAGCGCTCGGGACGGTCATCGACGGACGGCCGGCTGCGCCAGCACGTCGGCCGCCTGCTTCTCGACCGCCGTGCCCTTGAAGAACTCCGGGTTCACCTCGCCCCAGAAGCGCACGGCGTTGGCGAACATGAAGTCGCGGAAGTCGTCGTCGGTGAGCAGGCCGTGCTCGACCAGCTCGTACGCCTCGGGGACGACCTCTGTCATGTCCGGCACGTCGAAGTGCCCGATGTCGGAGCTGAAGATCGCGTTGAGGCGCGCCCCCAGCGGGTTCGCGCGGCGGTTGAACGCCCAGGCGTTGATGGGATCGTCGGCCTCGCAGCCGAAGTAGAAGCGCGGGACGAAGAGCTCGCGGATGTCTTCCTTGCGCTCGATCTTGCAGCGGAAATAATCGTCGAGGTCCTCGATGCCGCCGGTCAGTCTCGAGTTCGAGTCGCCCTCCAGCCCGTCGCCCCGGCGCACCGCGTCCACCACCGCGTCGCGGCCGTACTTCTGCGCGAACCCGAGCAGGGCCGCGGTATCGAGCCTGTCCGGATTCGTCCTCTCGATCGCCTGCCGGTTGCGCTTGTCCCAGTGCCCGATGAGGTCCGCGTAGAGCATGCAGGCCCAGCCGACCCCGCCCTCGAGGAACGCGAAGTTCAGGTCCGGGAACCGGCGGGTGACGCCGCCGAAGAACAGCGCCTTGCAGACCGCGTGGCCGGCGGAGGCGAAGTGGCCGATGTGGTTGTAACAGAAGTTCGACGGCGAGTTGCGGAGGAGGATCGAGCGCGCGCCGTTGTGGAAGCTCGGCGCGACGCGGAGCTCCCGGCACTTGGCCCACACGGGATCGTAATCGTGGTCGCTGTCGATGCCGATCACGTCGTACCACTCGACGAACTTGGACGCCGCGGGATGCTCCTCGGCGAGGACGGGGACGGGGCGCCGCATGAGGCCGCCGATCATCAGGACCTTGTACCCGAGCTGCCGGACCGCGTACTCGACCTCCTCGAGCGCCTCCTCCGGCGTGTACATCGGGATGATCGCGGCGGGAATGACGCGGTCCTCGAGCCCGCGGAACTGATCCGCGGCGAACACGTTGTAGGCGCGACAGATCGCGCGCCGCAGCCGCGTGTCCTGCATGCGGTGGTATCCGAGCCCGGCCGTCGGGTAGACGACCGCGAAGTCGATGCCCAGGTCTTCCAGCCGCTCGTACATGAGGCGCGGCAGCATCGCCGTCGCGCGGTCGAGCACGTTCTCGCTCGGTGACCCCCAGAACGCCTCCTGGCCGATCCGGCGCCGCCGCCGCTCGGCCGGGGAGAGCCTGAGCGAGCCGGGGACGCGGTCGCTGGCGATCGCCAGAGCCTCGGCGGCGGCGTCCCCGCCGATGCGGCGGAACTCCTCGCGCATGATCGGCGCGTACTCCAGCCAGTGGCCGTCGGCGTCGATGATCGGGTGGCTCAGGCGGGTGCGAAGCTTCCGGGCGTCCGTATGGCCGTTTCCCTGCATGGCGGCGCCTCCCTGGAGAGCTGGGTCGTTGTCGGATGATACCCCACCGCCGGGCGCAACGTCCTCGACGCCTCACGCCATGACGACGACGAACCAGCGGCCCGCGTGGAGCGTCCGGCCGCCGCCGAGCTCGGCCGCGAGCTGCGCGGGAGTGAAGTACCGCTTGTAGACGGTGTAGCGCGAGCCGTCGCTGAGCTTCCGGGCCTGCATCTCCTCCGGCCGCACGTCGTCGCGGAGTGCTGCGTCCACCACGACCAGGGTCGCGGCCACCCGGCGCGCCTCGGCGAGGAAGCGCGCCCGCGCCCCGGTCTCGAGATGGCCGTAGAAGTGGCCGGTGAACACCGCGTCGAATCCGCCGGCGGCGAACGGCAGCGCGGCCGCGTCGGCGCGGACGAACGTGCCGCCGGACACCCGCGGTCGGGCGATCGCGAGCATCGCCGCGCTCTGGTCCACGCCGGTCACGCGCCCGCGCAGCCGGCGCGTGAGGAAGCCCGTGCCGCACGCGACGTCGAGCACGCGGGCGAACGGGAGCGCGGCGACCGCGCGCTCGACGGCGGCGAGCTCGGCCTGCCACCCCGGGCGCTCGCGCCGGGCGAAGAGGCCCGTCCCGAGGTACCAGTCGTCGTACTCGGGCGCGCGCCGATCGTAGTAGGTCTTCACGCGGGGTGCATGTCTAGGCCTTGCCCCAGTACGCGCGCGCGGCCGGGAAGACGGGCCGGCACCGCGTCGGCTCGCTCGGCCCGTCGAGCGCGTCGGCCGCTGCGCGCCAGACGGCGTAGTGCGGCATCGCGCGATGCGCTTCGAGCGCGGCCTGGTCCTTGTAGACCTCGTAGAAGTAGTAGACGTTCTCGTCGTGCTCGTCCTGGAGGACGTTGAAGCGCAGGCAGCCCGGCTCGTCCCGCTCGGAGCCGAGCGCGTCCACCTCGATCGCCTCGAGAAAGCGCTGTCGGAGCTGCGGCCTCACGCGCACCTTCACCCAGATCGCCAGCATCGTGGCCTCCTCGTGTCGTCGGCGGGTGGCAGAGGGATCAGTACTTGATGGACAGGCTGAAGCTGAGGCCGAGGGCATCCAGACCCGCGTCGAATGTCCTGTCGAGTCCGGACGGGCTCCAGCTCAGCCCGGATTGGCGCATGCCCAGAAACCGGTATTCGCCGGTGATCTCGGCGTTCGCGCCGAGCCCCAGGACCACGCCGGCGGCCGTCTTGAGCTGCTGAGCCTTCTCGGGACGGAGGCTCCGGAGGCCCGCGGGCAGATCACCGTCGAGCTCCTCGGGGCGCCCGACGGCGAAGTACGGCGCCACGGACAAGGTCGGCGCTGGGCTCGCGGGCTCCGTCCGGGGGTCGAGCGTGAGCCGGATGGGGAGATTGTAGGGCGTGAGGCTCAGCGAGAGATCGAGCTGGCCCCAGGGCGTCAGGACTCCCGCGACATTCGGAGGGCTCGGGGCCTCGGGTCGGTCGGCGGCGCCCACGGGCGCGGCCGCCGCGGCGAGCGCCACCAGCGCCGCGAGCAGCGCGAGGATCTCTGAGCGACGCATGACCGATCAAGTATAACTAGTTTGCTGGAACACTCAATCAGCGGGAGGACGACCATGATCGCAGACCGTTACCTCAAGACCGTGCTGACCGTCATCGGCCCTGGCGCTGGCCGTGATCGCGGTGCGCCCGTGGCTCCCCGCGCCCGCCCCGGCGCAGGCGCAGACCTCATCAGCCAAGTACGAGATCAGCGTGCCGAAGTCGTGGGGAAGGTACGTGGCCTTCAGCAATAACAACCTTCTGCTGGAGACCCCCGACGGCGTCCTCCGCATCGTCGACGTCGAGGGGAAGGCGCCGGAGTACCCGAAGGTGAAGGTGCTGATCAGCCGGCAATAGCGCAAGGGCGGGTGACGGGTTTTGTCACCGCGATGACCAAGAGGGTCGGATTGCATCCCCGCACAGGCGCGGGGAGTTTCAACATCTCCGCGGTCGGCGACGGCGCGACCGTCCCGGTCCCGTAGCGCTCGAGCGGTCGATTCAGGCGTCCGGGGGAGGGCCGACCCTCCCCCGTTTCTTGTCTGGAGGTCCGAGGCGGGGGGTTCGCTCAGGACGCGGAGACTTCGAGGGCCCGAAGCGTGAAGCCGGCGACTATCTCGCGCTTGGCGTCCCGCACCGGCTCGAGCGCGGCGCGGCCCCAGGGACGCTCCCTCACCTCGAGCGCCATCGTCGCGCTCCCGTTGACGCCGAGGTCGAGGAGGTCGAGGCCGTGGACGGGCTCGAAGCCGAGGTCGTCCATACTCCGCACGAAGGACCGGGCGAAGCGCTGGACGACGAACAGCATCCGCGGCGCCCGATGGGTCGAGAGCCGCGTTCCCCGAAACAGGTGGCGGACCGCGTCGGGGTTCCGGCGGCACCACCGGTAGGCGCCGACGACCTTGAAGAACATCTCGTCGTCCCCGGCCACCCCGGCCACTATCAGCGTCAGCGCGCCCGTCTCGTCGCGCGCGACGATGTCCACCGAGGACTGGCCGATGAGAAAGCGCGTGTCGACGACCCGGAGACCGGCTTCGACGACCTCGACGTTCGTCTCGACCAGCTTCCTCAGCGCGAGTGTCTCGACGCCGACCGTCATGGCCCGTCCTTCGATCTCAGGAGGTCGGGGAGCCCGCCAGCGCGGTTCGCATGGTCGCGGCCCGGACCGCGGTGGTGGCGTCCAGGTACGTGGGGCCCACCTGCCAGGTCTGCTTGAGGCGGCTCCGGAGCTCGCTGAGCACCTTGACGGTGTGGGCGTCGCAGATGCCGTGAGAGTCGAAGTTCGCGGCGGAGTCGTCCACCCGAATCACCGCAGGCCGCCCTTCCTTTTCGCACCAGGCACAGACGATCCTCATGACGTCCTCCCCCCGCGTGGCGCCCGGAACGTCGCTGGCATTGCGGGGAGATTGCGGCCTGGGGGGAGCGACAACAATCGGGGTAATCCCTGAATCGAGGGCGGGGAATCCCCCCAAAGGCGTCAGGGGGCTCCCGGGTCCGCACCACCACCCTGGGTAGAGCGGTGGCGAAGCGCGTCAATCGGCGGTGGGGGTCAGGCGAAGACGACGACCCCGCGGGCGACCTGCCCGCTCCGGAGCGCGTGGAACCCCTCGTTGATCTCGTCGAGCTCGTATGTCCGGCTGATGAGCTGGTCGATCTTCAGCCGGCCGTCGAGGTAGAGGTCCACCAGCCGCGGGAAGTCGATGTTGGGGCGCACCGAGCCGTACATCGTGCCCTTGAGGTTCTTCTCCTGGAGCGCCATCAGGTACGGCGTGATCGGCGCGCGCACGTTCATGGCGGCCATTCCGACGATGACGGCCGTGCCGCCCGGGCGGATCGCGTCGAGGATCTGGAGCGTCGTCGCCTCGCCGCCGATCGCGTCGAAGGCGTAGTCGGCCCCGCGCCCGCCGGTCAGCTCGCGCACGCGGTCCACGACCTTCTCCTTCGACGCGTCGAGCGTGTGCGTGGCGCCGAACTCGCGCGCGAACGCGAGCTTGTTCTCGAGGAGGTCGCACGCGATGATCTTGCCCGCGCCCGCGAGCCGCGCGCCCTGCACGACGTTGAGCCCGACGCCGCCGCAGCCGACCACCAGCACCGACGCGCCCGCCTCGACCTTCGCACAGTGGGTGACCGCGCCGACGCCGGTCGGCACGCAGCAGCCCATGAGCGCCGCCTGCGCCCACGGCATCTCCTTGCGGATCGGTACGAGCATCTCGGCGGGGCAGACGACGGACTCGGCGAAGGTCCCGATGCGCGCCATCTGGAAGATGTCCTGTCCGTTGCGCTTGAGGCGGCAGGTGCCGTCGAGCAGCGTCCAGCGCACGCCCGGGTGCCCATCGCAGAGGATCGAGCGCCCCGTCGAGCAGTAGAAGCAGCGCCCGCAGTGCGGCCGGAACGAGAAGATGACGTGGTCGCCGGGCTTGACGCCGGCGACGCCCGCGCCCACCTCGGCGACGATGCCGGCGGCCTCGTGGCCGAGCGCCATCGGCAGCGGGAGCGGCCAGTCGCCGTTCATAATGTGCCAGTCGCTGTGGCAGATGCCGGCCGCCATCACGCGCACGCGCGCCTCGCCGGCCTGCGGACCCTGCTGCTCGACGTCGACGACCTGGAGCGGTTTGTTCGCCTCGTAGAGGATCGCGGCTTTCATGGGTGGGCCTCCTCAGGAGACCGCGCGGCGCTTGGCATTGACGTAGTCGACCAGCACGTACTCGCCGAGCCGCTCGGGCGCGGCGAAGAACGCGCGGCCGCGGTTGATGCGGGCCATCTGCTCGACGAACGCGACGAGCGAGCGGCTCCGCTCCAGCATGAAGGTGTTGATCGTGATCCCGTCGCGCGTGCAGCGCTGGACTTCCTTCAGCGTCTCCTCGAACGTGCGCCGTGTCGGCGGATACGAGAACTCGGCCTCGCCGCCCTCGAGGTGGGCGGTGGGCTCGCCGTCGGTGATCATGATGATCTGCCGGTTGCCGCCCTGCCGGCGGCCGAGGAGCCGGCGCGCGAGCTGGAAGCCGTGGTGCATGTTGGTGCCGACGTTCCACTCGGTCCACGCGAGGGTCGGGAGCTGCTCGGGGCTGAACTCGCGCGCGTAGAGCGAGAAGCCGACGATGTGCAGGCTGTCGCGCGGGAACTGGCCGCGGATCAGGGCCGTGAGGGCGAGCGCGACCTTCTTCGCCGGCAGGAAGTAGCCGTTGTTCAGCATCGAGCGGCTCATGTCGAGCATGACGACCGTCGCCGCGCGCGTCGAGAGCTCGGTCCGGTGGACCGCGAAGTCGGCCGGCGCGAGCCGCACCGGCGTGCCCGGCCCGCCGCGCTCGACCGCGTTCATGAGGGTCCGGCGCAGGTCGAGCAGGAACGGGTCGCCGAACTCGTAGGGCTTGGCCTCGTCGGTCGGGTCGCCGCCGGCGCCGCGCCGGCTCACCGCGTGGCGGCCGAACCGGTCGCGCTTGAGGACGGCGAAGATGTCGCCGAGCGCCTTGTCGCCGATCTTCCGGATGGCGCGCGCGGTCAGCTCGAGCCGGTCGCCCTTGCGCTCGAGGTACCCCGCCTCCTCGAGCTTTCGCGTGAGCTCGCGCAGCCGCTCCAGGTCGCGCTGCGACTCCTCGCCGAGGAGCCGACCGACGCGCTCCGGGTCGACGCGCTCGAGGTCGCCCGCGTCCTCGACGCCGCGGAGCTCGCGCTCGAGCTGGTCGAGCTGCTGGAGCTCCTCCATGAGGCGCATGGCCTCGCGCATGCCGAGCTCCTCGTCGCCACGGAAATCGTAGCGCCGGGCGAGCTCGTCGAGCGGCAGGAGCTCGCCGAGGCTCTGCGCGAGCTGGCGCATCTCGGCCTCGAGCCGCTCGTCCTTCAGGAAAAGCGAGCTCATCATGTCCTGGAGCTCGCGGCGCTGATCGGGGGCGAGGCTCGCCATGAGCGACTGGAGCTGGGCCATCTGCTCCGCCATCCGCTCGAGCAGCTCGTCGAGGCTCTCGACGCCCGGGAAGTGCTGGCCCCACTTGTCCATGAACGCCTGGAAGTCCGGCTCCTCGCCCTCGAGCCGCTGGCGGAGCATGCGGTTCAGGTCGCGCATCATCTCGCGCATGCGCCGGAGGTCCTCGGGCGTGAGGTTCTGGAGCGCCTGCTGCATGCCCTGGGCGAACGGCTGGAGCATCTGCCGCTGGAGCGACTTCAGCAGCTCCTCGAACTTGCGCTTCGCCTCGGGCTCGGTGAAGTCGTGCTTCTGGAGCTCGCGGATGCGGCCGGCGGGGTCGGGCGGGAGCCGGTCCAGCCGCGCGAGCTTCGCCGCGCGCTCGCGTCCGTTCGGGACGCGGCGCTCGACGCCCGCGCGCTCGGTCCGGATCACGTCGTCGAGCTTCTGCGTGATGTCGTCGAGCGCCGAGCCGAGGTCGTAGCGGTCGAGCCGCTGCTGGCGCTGCCGGCGGAGCCGCTGGAGCAGATCTTGAAGTCCGGGCACGGGCGCGCCGTCGGGCCGCCGGGCGCCGCGCTGGAGGAGCCGGCGCAGCGCGCGCCCGGGGTCGCCGTCGGTCAGGAGGTCGTCGGACATCGCCGACAGGAGGTCGTCGGCGTCGAGGTCGTCGAGCTTCTGCGAGCCGTCCCAGCGCGAGTAGCGGATGCGCACGGCCCTAGCTCCGGTACCGCTGATGGCCGGCCTGGACGTCCTTGTTGAGCTTCTTGTTCAGGTGGAGCCCCTCGAGCAGGAACTCGAGCGCGGAGGCCGTCGTGGCGGGGTCGCCGGCGCCGAGCTTGCGCACCGCGGCCTGGAGCGGGCGCGCCTGCGCGATCTGCTTCACGTACTCGCTCGAGGACATCGTGTCGGCCACCGTGATGTTGAGGCCGCCCTGGAACGCGGCCACCACCTCGTCGAGCTCGCCGCCGGCGAAGCTCCGGTTGAAGACGTTCAGCACCGCGCGCTGGACGAGCTTCGCGAGCACCTTGTCGTCGCCCTGCTCGCCCAGCGTCTCGAGCTCGATCTTGCCGCTCGTGGACGCGGCGATCGCGCCGAGGTCGCTCACGCGCGGCGCGGCGTCGGGCTCGCCGAGGCGGATCGCCCGCTTGAGCGCGCTCGAGAGGAGGTTCTCGTAGTTGCAGATGCTGACGCGCACCGAGACGCCGGAGCGCTGGCTGATCTCGGTCGAGCGGCGCGCGAGGTGCGTGAGCTCCGCGATCACCTGCTTCATGTAGCCGGGGACGTGCGTGGCGATGCCGTCCTCGGCGAAGCGCGTGAGCTCGGCCTCCATGATCGTCATCTCGTCCTCGAGGCGCTTCGGATAGTGCGTGCGGATCTGCGAGCCGAAGCGGTCCTTGAGCGGCGTGATGATGCGGCCGCGGTTCGTGTAGTCCTCGGGGTTGGCGCTGGCGACGACGTAGAGGTCGAGCGGCAGGCGCACCTTGTAGCCGCGGATCTGGACGTCGCGCTCCTCCATGATGTTGAGGAGGCCGACCTGGATCCGCTCGGCGAGGTCGGGCAGCTCGTTGATCGCGAAGACGCCGCGGTTGGTGCGCGGCAGGAGGCCGTAGTGGATGGTCAGCTCGTCGGCGAGGTAGCGTCCCTCGGCCACCTTGATCGGGTCCACCTCGCCGATGAGGTCGGCGATCGTGATGTCCGGCGTGGCGAGCTTCTCGCCGTAGCGGCGGTCGCGCGGGAGCCAGCCGATCGGGGCGGCGTCGCCCCGCTCCGCGAGGCGCTGCCGGCACGCGGCGCAGATCGGCGCGAAGGGCTCGTCGTTGATCTCGCAGCCCGCGAGCGCGGGCACCTCGTCGTCGAGCAGGCCGATCAGCAGGCGCGCCATCCGCGTCTTCGCCTGGCCGCGCTCGCCGAGGAACACGATGTCCTGGCCCGAGAGGATCGCGTTCTCGATCTGCGGGAGGACGCTCTCCTCGTAGCCGACGATCCCCGGGAAGATCGGCTCACCGCGCTTGAGCCGTCCGATGAGGTTGTCGCGCAGCTCCTGCTTGACGGACCGCTGCTGGTACCCGCTGTCCCTGAGCTCTCGGACGGTCCCCGGCTTGGCCATGCCCAATGATAGCCCTTCCTCGCCGCGCGCGCCCCTCAGCGCCCGAGCAGACGGCGGAGCGCGCCCTCGAGCGCCGGATCGCCGAACGTGAAGCCCGTCGCCTGGAGCCGCGCGGGCACGACGCGCGCGCTGGCGAGCAGGAGCTCGTCGGCCATCTGGCCCAGGAGGAGGCGCGCGAGGAAGGCGGGCAGGGGCAGGAACGCGGGGCGGCGGAGGACACGGCCGAGCGTGCGCGCGAACTCGCGGTTCGGTACGGGCTCGGGGGCGACGGCGTTGACCGGCCCCGCGAGCGCCGTCGTCGCGAGGGCGTGGAGGATCGCGCCGCAGAGGTCGTCGACCGAGATCCAGCTCATCCACTGGGCGCCCGAGCCGACCCGCCCGCCGAGCCCGAGGCGGAAGGGCCGGAGGAGCGTCGCGAGCGCCCCGCCCGCGGGCGACAGCACCATGCCGATCCGCAGCTGGACGACGCGCATGCGGCGCCGGGCGGCGGGCTCGGCCGCCGCCTCCCAGTCGCGGCACACGTCGGCGAGGAAGCCCGTGCCCGCGGCGCTGTCCTCGGTGAGCATCTGGTCGGCGCGGTCCCCGTAGTAGCCGACGGCGGACGCCGCGACCAGCACGCGCGGCGGATGCCGGAGCTGCGCGAGCGTGTCGGCGAGGAACGCCGTCGAGCGGACACGGCTCGAGCGGATCCGCTGCTTGCGCGCCTCGGTCCAGCGCCCGGCCGCGACGCTCTCGCCCGCGAGGTGCACCACGGCGTCCACGCCGTCGAGGCGCGACGCCTGGATCGTGCCGAAGTCCGGATCCCACCGGATGGGTTCCTCGCCGGGCGGCCGCCGCGCCGTCGCGGGACGCACGAGGCGGACGACGCGATGCCCCGCGCTCGCGAGCCGCTGCGTCAGCGCCGTGCCCACGAGACCCGTCGCGCCCGTCACGGCGACGCTCATCGACATGGCGGGTAAGATACCCCGGTGCGGACGGTCCCGTGCTCGGAATCGCCCGGATCGGTGGTATGCTCCGGGTTGCGGTCGCAACCCGCCCGCAATTCCCGCGAGAGTGGCGAAACTGGCAGACGCGCTGGATTTAGGATCCAGTGGGCCAAAAGCCCTTGGGGGTTCGACTCCCCCCTCTCGCACCACCGTGGAGCGCCGATGAAGATCGAGCCGGAGCGTCGATGAAGGTCGCGGTCGAGGAGATCGAGGGCTGCAAGCGCCGCCTCGCGGTCGAGGCGCCCGCGGACGTCGTGCGGCAGGAGTGGGAGCGGGCGTACGGCCGCGTGCAGAAGCAAGCCCGCTTGCCCGGCTTCCGCCGGGGACACGTGCCGCGCGCGCTCGTCAAGGTGCACTTCGCCGACGACGTCCGGCGCGAGGTCGCCGAGCACCTGATTCCCGACATCTACCGGCGTGCGCTCAGCGAGGCGCGGCTCGAGCCCGTGGACGAGCCCGACCTCCAGGAGGTCAAGCTCGAGGAGGGCGCGCCGCTCTCGTTCGTCGCGGTCGTCGAGGTGAAGCCGGCGATCGCGCTCGGCGAGTACAAGGGCGTCGTCGTGGAGCACCGGCCGAAGCCCGTCACCGCCGAGGACGTCGACGCGGCGCTCGAGCAGATGCGCGAGCAGCAGGCGCAGTTCCGCGCCGTGGACCGGGCCGCGGCGCCCCGCGACCTGCTCGTCGTCGATTACGCGCTGGCGCTCGAGGGCGAGGAGCCGTCGAGCCAGTCCGGCTACGAATTCGTCGTCGGCGGCGGGACGGTGCTTCCCGAGATCGACCAGGCCGTGGTCGGCATGCGCGCGGGCGAGGAGCGGCGGGTGCCGTTCCGGTTCGCCGACGACCACCGGCGCGAGGCGCTGCGCGGCAAGGGCGGCTCGGCGACGGTCAAGGTGACCGAGGTGAAGGAGAAGATCCTGCCGGCGCTCGACGACGACTTCGCCAAGTCGCTCGGCGAGTTCGAGTCACTGGCGACGCTGCGCGCCGAGGTCCTGAAACAGCTCGAGGCGCGGCGCGCGCACGACGAGACGCGCGAGCTTCAAGACAAGGTCGTGGACGCCGTGCTCGCCGCGCACGCATTTACCGTGCCCGACGCGCTGGTCATGCGCCAGGTGGCGCACCAGATCGAGCACGCGCGCGAGGGCCTGCGCCGCCAGGGGATCGATCCGGATCGCGTGCCCTGGGACTACGGCAAGATGCTCGCCGAGCTCAAGCCGGCCGCCGAGACGTCGGTCCGCCGCACGCTCCTGCTGGAGGCGATCGCCGAGCGCGAGGGGATCGCGCCGGGCGACGCCGAGGTGGACGCCGAGGTCGAGAAGATCGCCCAGGCGAGCCAGCGGCCCGTGCCGGCCATTCGGCGTATGATGGAGAAGAGCGGTGATCTCGAGGCGCTCAAGCGCGGGTTGCGCGACCGCCGGACGCTCGAGCTCCTCGTCAACCAGGCGAAGATCCAATGAGCCCAAGGAGACGCACGATGGCGCTGGTGCCGATGGTGGTCGAGCAGACGCCGCGCGGCGAGCGGGCGTTCGACATCTTTTCCCGCCTGCTGAAGGAGCGGATCATCTTCCTGCCCACCTTCATCGAGGACGAGCTGGCGAACCTCGTCATCGCCCAGATGCTCTTTCTCGAGGCCGAGGACCCGGACAAGGACATCTTCCTCTACATCAACTCGCCCGGCGGCTCGGTGACGGCCGGGATGGCCATCTACGACACGATGCAGTACGTCAAGCCCGCGATCGCGACGATCTGCATGGGCCAGGCGGCCTCGATGGGCGCGCTGCTGCTCACCGCGGGCACCAAGGGCAAGCGCTTCGCGCTGCCGCACGCGCGGATCATGATCCACCAGCCGCTCGGCGGCGTGCAGGGCCAGGCGACCGACATCGACATCCAGGCCAAGGAGATCCTCCGGATGCGGGAGGAGATCAATCGCATCCTGGTGCACCACACCGGCCAGTCCATGGAGAAGATCCAGCGCGACACGGACCGGGACTTTTTCATGACCGCGGAGCAGGCCAAGGAATATAGAATCGTCGACGAGGTGATCTCGTCGAAGCCGACCCCCCGGGCGGTGAGCGAGGCGCCGGCCCTCGCCGGCCGGGAGTCGAGATAGGGAGCGGATGGCCAGACCGCGCGAAGGCAACGGCACGCTCAAGTGCTCGTTCTGCGGCAAGAGCCAGAACGACGTCCGGAAACTGATCGCCGGCCCGACCGTCTACATCTGCGACGAGTGCATCGAGCTCTGCAACGACATCATCGCGGAGGAGTGGGAGGAGGAGAAGAGCCGCGAGCTCCGCGCCCTCCCCAAGCCCGCCGAGATCAAGAACGTCCTCGACCAGTATGTGATCGGCCAGGAGCGCGCGAAGAAGATCCTGGCCGTCGCCGTCCACAACCACTACAAGCGCATCGAGTCGGGGACCGAGGCGGGCGACGTCGAGCTTCAGAAGTCGAATATCCTCCTCATCGGGCCGACCGGCTCGGGCAAGACGCTCCTCGGCCAGACGCTCGCCAAGATGCTTCGCGTGCCGTTCACGATCGCCGACGCGACCACGCTCACCGAGGCCGGGTACGTCGGCGAGGACGTCGAGAACATCATTCTGCGACTGCTGCAGGCCGCGGACTATGATGTGGAGAGAGCCGAACGAGGGATTGTCTATATCGATGAGATAGACAAGATCGCTCGGAAATCGGAAAACCCGTCGATCACCCGCGATGTTTCAGGCGAGGGCGTGCAGCAGGCGCTGCTCAAGATCCTCGAGGGCACGATCGCGAACGTCCCGCCGCAGGGCGGCCGCAAGCATCCCCACCAGGAGTTCATCCAGGTGGACACCTCGAACGTGCTCTTCCTCTGCGGCGGCGCGTTCGTCGGGCTCGAGAAGATCATCGAGGCGCGCGTGGGGCGCTCGGGCATGGGCTTCGGCGCCGACATCAAGAGCCGCGAGGAGCGCCGGGTGGGCGACCTCCTGACGATGATTCAGCCGGAGGACCTCTTGAAGTACGGCCTCATCCCCGAGTTCGTCGGGCGGCTGCCGATCATCGCAACGCTCCACGACCTCGACGAGCCCGCCCTGGTCCGGATCCTGAGGGAGCCGAAGAACGCGATCGTCAAGCAGTACCAGAAGTACTTCGACCTCGAGAAGGTGCGCCTCAAGTTCACCGAGGACGCGGTGGCAGCGATCGCCAAGGAAGCCTTGAAGCGCGGCACGGGCGCGCGCGGCCTCCGGGCGATCCTCGAGGAGGTCATGCTCGAGATCATGTACGAGCTGCCGTCGATCCAGGGGCTGAAGGAGTGCATCATCACGCGCGAGGTCATCGTGAACCGCGAGCGGCCCCTGCTGGTCTCGGAAGCGCAAGAGCAGTCGGCCTAGCCTGAGCGGCACCCTGTTCGTCGTCGCGACACCGATCGGCAACCTCGAGGACATCACCCTGCGCGCGCTCCGGGTCCTCAAGGAGGCCGCCGTGGTCGCGTGCGAGGACACCCGGCGGACACGCGCGCTCCTCACGCGCTTCGACATCCACACGCCGACCGTGAGCTACCACGAGCACAACAAGCTCGCGCGCGGCCGGGAAATCCTCAGGATGCTCGGGGAGGGCAAATCGGTCGCGCTCGTCACCGACGCGGGCACGCCCGGCATCTCCGACCCTGGCTTCCTGCTCGTGCGCGAGGCGCGGGCGGCGGGGATGCCGGTGGTGCCGGTCCCCGGGCCCGCGGCGCTCGCGGCGGCGCTCTCGGCCGCGGGGGTCCCGGCCGACCGGTTCGTCTTCGACGGCTTTCTGCCGGTCAAGCCCGGCCGGCGCCTCAACCGGCTGAAGGCGCTGCGCGGGCTCGAGACGACGATCGTCCTCTACGAGTCGCCGCACCGGATCGTGGCGACGCTCGAGGCGATCGGCGAGGTGTTCGGCGAGGTCGAGCTGGTCGTGGCGCGCGAGCTCACCAAGCAGTTCGAGGAGATCGTGCGCGCGACCCCGGCGGCGCACCTCGAGCGGCTGCGGGCCGCGGCGGTCCGCGGCGAGTTCGTCCTGGTCATTCCGGGCTGAGGCCCGGGGCCGGCCGGGTGCGGCACTTGTGCTACACTCCCCACGCATGCCGGCGAAGAACCCACGGCTGAACGTCGTCCTGGAGCGGCCGCTCTACCAGGCGCTGGAGCGTCTCGCGCGGCGCGACGGCACCTCACTGTCGCTGAAGGCAAGAGACCTCCTCCGCGAGGCGCTCGAGGTGTACGAGGACCAGGTGTGGGCCCAGATCGCGGAGGAGCGGGAGCAGACGTTCGACCGGGCGCGGGCCCTCACGCATCAGCAGGTGTTCGGCGCGACGAAGCGCAAGCGTCGCTGAGTGGCCTTCGAGGTCGTCTTCCATCCGGCGGTCGCCGCCGCGGACCTGCAGGCCGTGCCGGCGAACATGCGGCGACGCCTCGATCGCGCGATCCGGACACGACTGACGACAACCCCGCAACAGTACGGCGCACCGCTGCGCGGCTCGCTCCGAGGGCACTGGAAGCTCAGAGTTGGGGACTATCGCGTTCTGGTCCGGATCGTCGGCTCGGAGGTGTGGATTCTCAAGATTGGCCATCGGAGCGGTGTGTACGAGCGCGTGTTCGGGCGCCTCGCGTGGAGGCCGGGCGGTGGCGCCGAGCGCCGGAGCCGCTACGGTCGGCGGCGCCTTCGCGCGCGTCGAACCAGAGTCGCCGCGAGAGGCGGTATACTGAGTCGTCCATGACGGTTCCGAAGGCGCTGACGATCGCCGGCTCGGACTCCGGCGGAGGCGCCGGCATCCAGGCCGATCTCAAGACGTTCTCCGCGTTCCGCGTGTTCGGCATGTCCGTGCTGACGGCGATCACCGCGCAGAACTCCGTCGGCGTCCAGGGCGTGTTCAACCTGCCGCCGGAGATCGTCGGCGCGCAGATCGAGTCGGTGCTCTCCGACTTCGGCGCCGACGCGGTGAAGGTCGGCATGCTCTCGACGGCGCCGATCATCGCCGAGGTGGCGCGGCGCCTCCGCGCCCGCGCGCAGGCGCCGGTCGTCCTCGACCCCGTGATGATCGCGAAGTCGGGCGACCCGCTGCTCGAGCCCGCGGCGCGCGACGCGCTGATCAAGGAGATGCTGCCGCTCGCGCACGTCGTGACGCCGAACCTCCACGAGGCGGGGGCGCTCGCCGGCATGACGGTGGCGAGCGAAGCCGACATGGAGGAGGCCGCGCGGCGGATCCTGGCGCTCGGGCCACGCCACGTTCTCGTCAAGGGCGGCCACCTGAGGGACTCGGCGACGGACATCCTCTGGAACGGCCGCGAGCTGACCCGCTTCACGGGCGCGCGCCTCGAATCGCGCAACACCCACGGCACCGGCTGCACCTTCTCGTCGGCGATCGCCGCGGGGCTGGCGCGCCGGCAGCCGCTCGGCGACGCCATCCGTGAGGCGAAGGCGTACGTGACGGCGGCGATCCGCGAGGGGTTCCGTGCCGGTGCGGGCGTCGGGCAGCTCCGGCACTTCGTGACGGGCTGGTAGGTATGGCGGGCGCGGTCGACGACAGCAAGATGTCGTTCATGGAGCACCTCGGGGAGCTCCGCACCCGGATCCTCCGGAGCCTCTATGCGCTGCTCGCTGGTGCCCTCCCCGGCCTGTATTTCAGCCAGCAGATCGTGGACTGGCTGGCGCGCCCGGTGACGAAGCTGAAATACTCGCTCGTTTTCACGGCGCCGGCTGAGGCGTTGTGGGTCCAGATGAAGGTCGGGCTGATCGTCGGCCTGTTCATCGCGTTTCCGGCGGTCCTCTGGCAGGTCTGGCGGTTCATCTCGCCCGGGCTCCACGCCCACGAGAAGAAGTACGCGGCGCCGTTCGTCGTCGTCGGCTCGCTCCTCTTCATCGGCGGCGGCGCCTTCTCGCTGTTCGTGGTGACTCCCAAGGCGATTGAGTTCCTGCTGGGCTACGCGCGGCCGGGGCTCCAGCCGATGATCACGCTCGAGAACCTTATCGATTTCCTGCTGAAGTTCACGCTCGCCTTCGGTGCGGTGTTCGAGCTGCCCCTCCTCATCACGGTCCTGGCTCGGCTCGGGATCGTCTCGGCGCGGCTGCTCGCGCGGAACCGCAAGTACGCGATCCTCGGCGCGTTCATCGCCGGCGCGGTGCTCACGCCGACCCCCGACGCTTTCAACCAGACGCTCATGGCCGGCCCGATCATCCTCCTCTACGAGGTCGGGATCGTCTGCGCGCGCATCTTCGGGAAACGACCACTGGCGCCTGTCTCCGAGAGCGCTACATGACGGACCGATCTCAGGCCACCCACGTGGGTTGCGGGAGCGGGTTCGACGACACGCATCTTTCTCAGGCCACCCACGTGGGTTGCGGGAGCGGGTTCGACGACACGCATCTCTCTCAGGCCACCCACGTGGGTTGCGGGAGCGGGTTCGACGACACGCATCTCTCTCAGGCTACCCACGTGGGTTGCGGGAGCGGGTTCGACGACACGCATCTCTCTCAGGCCACCCACGTG
>Ga0209648_10000124_pt1 | contig 51595 bp, 59 predicted proteins | sample GraSoi2013_115cm_FD_185830 | JGI IMG/M metagenome (GOLD analysis project Ga0209648, IMG submission 185830) | Grasslands soil microbial communities from the Angelo Coastal Reserve, California, USA - Sample 9_17_2013_115cm (SPAdes) (version 2) | ecosystem: Environmental > Terrestrial > Soil >... | reverse complement strand
AGGGGCAGGGGTGGGGGGCTACGTCGGCAGGCCGAAAAGCGACGTCACGCGCGCGGTGTCGAGCATCGCGGACATCTCATCGTCGGGGGGCCGGCGCTCGAAGCGGCTCGCGGCGTCGAGGACCTTCGGCAGGAGCGTCAAGTCGCCCGCCGTGTTGAGGAACACGCCGGGCACGCCGAGGGCCCAGTGCACCGCCCGGTCGATGTCCGCCTGGTCCTCGAGCGGCTGGTACCACGTGGTGTGCGTGCGGTCGGCCGCGGCCCACGGCCCGCGCGCGATGGACTTGATGACCTGGACCGCGACGTTGCGCTCGCGGCAGATCGCGAGCACCTCCTCGAAGCTCCGCCGGTAGCGCTCGTCCTGCGCCATGAAGAAGTTGTACGGCAGCAGCACCGTGTCGAAGTCGAAGCGCGCGAGGCTCCGGCGGTGCGTGGCGGCGATGGTCCAGCCGTGGCCCGTCACGCCGACGAACCGCGCGAGGCCCTGCGTGCGCGCCTCGACCGCCGCCTCGAGCGCGCCGCCGGGCCCCATCGCCTGGTCCCAGTCGTCCGGGTGGCCGAGCGAGTGGAGCTGGATCAGGTCCACGTGGTCCACGCGCAGGCGCTCGAGCGAGCGGTGGATGTCCTCGCGCGCCTCGCGGGCGCCGCGGCTCCCGGTCTTGGTCGCGAGGAAGAAGTCCTTCCGGTGGCGCGCCATCCACGGGCCGATGCGCAGCTCCGAGTCGCCGTAGCGCGCGGCGGTGTCGATGTGGTTGACGCCGTAGCGGAGCAGGAGCTCCAGCGCGCGGTCGGCGTCGGCCTGGCTCGCGCGGGCCAGCGCCGCGCCGCCGAACAGGGTGACCGAGCTCTCGTGGTCGGTCCGTCCGAACGGTCGTCGCTCGAGCATGGGGCGCCCTCCGCCGTGACAGCATAGCCGAATTTGGCCCTTGACCGCGGCGTCGCGCGCGGTGTAGTTGGGCGGGGATGCGACTCCAGGGGAAGATCGCGCTCGTCACCGGGGCCCAGCAGGGGATCGGGCGGGCCATCGCGCTCGGGCTCGCCCGCGCCGGTGCGGACGTCGGGATCAACTACCTCGACGACCGGCCGGCCGCCGAGAAGGTGCTGGAGGAGGTCCGCGCCGCCGGGCGGCGGGCGGTCGTCGTCCAGGCCGACGTGGGGCGCCCCGCGGAGACCCAGGCGATGGTCGCGCGCGTCGCGGGCGAGCTGGGCGGGCTCGACGTCCTCGTCAACAACGCGGGCGTCTTCCCGCGCGTGCCGTTCCTCGAGATGCGCGAGAGCGACTGGGACCTCGTCCTCGACGTGAACTTGAAGGGCGGGTTCTTCTGCGCCCAGGCGGCGGCGCGCGCGATGCTCGCCGCCGGCCGGCGGGGCTCGATCATCAACCTGGCGTCCCAGGCCATCCGGGGTTCGGTGCGCGGCGTGCACTATTCGGCGAGCAAGGGCGGCGTGGTCGCGATGACCCGCGCGATGGCGCTCGAGCTGGCGCCGCACGGGATCCGCGTGAACGCGATCGCGCCCGGGCTCACGGACACGGCGCAGCCGCGCTATGGCCACAGCGAAGTGGAGCTTCAAGCACTGGCGAGCGCCGTCCCGCTCGGGCGCATGGCGCTGCCGGACGACATCGCGTCCGTGGCGGTGTTCCTCGCGAGCGACGACGCGGGCTTCATGACCGGCCAGACCGTGCACGTGAACGGCGGCTCCTACATGCCCTGAGCGCCGCGCTCGGGAGGGGAGGGACGACCATGCGATTCAAGGACAAGGTGGCGCTCATCACGGCGGCGGCGAGCGGGATCGGCCGCGCCGCGGCCGAGATCATCGGCAGCGAAGGCGGGACCGTCGTCGGCGTGGACACCGACAAGGCCCGGCTGGACGCCATGGTGACGGCGATCACGGGCGCGGGCGGTCGCGCGCAGGGCCGCCCGGCGGACGCCTTGAACGCGGCGCAGGTCGAGGACGTGGTCGCGGGCGTCGTCAGAGAGCTCGGGCGGATCGACATCCTGGTCAACGCGGTGGGCGGGAGCACCATCATCCCGCGGCCCGCGGCCACGGTGGACGAGCTGACGCCCGCCGAGTGGCAGCGCGTCATCACCTTCAACCTCGACGGGACGTTCCTCTTCTGCCACGCCGTGGCGCCGGTGATGAAGCGCCAGCGGAGCGGCAAGATCGTGAACATCTCGTCCATCGCCGGGCGCGGCCTCAGCGCGAGCAGCAGCAGCGCCTACGCCGCGGCCAAGGGCGGGATCATCGCCTTCACGCGGAAGCTGGCGCACGAGCTCGGGCCGTTCGGCGTCACTGTCAACGCGATCGCGCCCAGCCTGACGCTGACCGAGCGCATCCGCCCGCGGTGGGAGCAGCGGACGTCGCAGGAGCAGGCGGACGAGATCGCCCGCACGCCGCTCCGCCGGGTCGCCGAGGCCCGCGACCAGGCGCGCGTGATCTGCTTCCTCGCGTCCGGCGACGCGGACTTCGTCACCGGCGTGACCATCGACGTCACCGGCGGGACCTAGCGGGGACGGCCCGACCTTCGCTGGCCGTGCCCGCTGCACGCGCTGGCCTTCAGGACGAGCCCGCCAAGATATGCTGCAGCACCTCGCGGCCTATCCCGGCGGCCTCGATACGCGTGTACGGGGGCCAACATGCGGAGAGCAAAGGACGGCGGTGGCGCGCGCGGCGGAAACGGCGCCGCGATAGGCTGCAAGAGCTCGCAGCGCTTGCGGTGTTATACAGACCGGCCTATCCTTCGGCCGAATTCTAGGTATGTGGCTAGGAGACCGGCGTAGCGTCCACAGAATGTGAGGGTTTGTGGCCAAGAAACGAGGATCAAGGACGAGTCATCCCAGGCAGAGGCCAAAAGAGCAAAGGAGTACAAGCCGAAACCGGTCTCGCATGCCGCAGTCCGTCCTGATCCTGGAGTGCGACGCAGAGCGGCTCGCTCTAGACGGGATCTCGATGGCCCGTGATGTTCACTCAATGGTCGGACGTCTTCTGCCTGCCGTGCGGCGCGATCTGGTGCAAGTGACGACTGAGCAGAAGCTTCTGGCGGATTTCGCTGACCGTGCAACGCGTGGCAACAAGTACGATGTCGTGCTGGTCGTCGGCCATAGTAGCTTAGAAGGGTTGGCTCTCGCCCGGGACAGGCGGCCTCGATGGCCCGTGGTAGCGAAGTGGCTGGAGCTGTTCTCTCCTCGGGTCGTCGTTCTCGCTGGTTGCGAAGGTGGACGCTGGCTTCCGTCGAGGGCGTTATTCGACGGCCTCAATACTCTGAAGGAAATCTACGGTACGCCCGTGCTTTCTACTCAGCCTCAGTTGCGGGCGCTTGAACTGTTGGTCCTCTTCCTCTTAGCAGGAGGCAAGGTATCCGTGGAGTGGCTTCCCTGGGTCCAAGCGGCGGCCTTCGCGCTCACAGACGGCGTGATTTTCCGGCAGACGCGCGCGGAGTTCCGGTCAGGCGGACTTGCCGAGGCGGCGATTTGGACAGTGCTGGAACATATCCTCAGGAAGTCGCTCGGCAGGTAGGGCGTGGCATACCACATAACTCTCCGCTTCAGCGGGCCGGCTGCGCCGGCCGCTGAGCGGAGACGTTAGCTGGACAAACGAACAGGGAGCGGCGAGAGGCTCGTGAGGACAGCCGCGGGAAACTTTGAAGACATCCTGATCCAACGGTTTCGCGACTTCCTGCGCGCATACGATCTCTACTGTCCGTTCACCAAGTACGGGCAGCTCGAGTACCATGTGGCGACGATTGATCGGCGGCGACAGCACAGGACGGCGCGCGCCGCTCTCGAAGATCGCGAATTCCGCTCGAGTTTGTACGATGTTCTTAGGGCTTGGCAGATCGGCACTCGCCGGTCGAATCTCAAGCCCTTCAGATTGTTTGAGGATGCACTCCTATCCCAGGTGCAGCACATCCAGGAATTCGATGGCTTGGCGATTGACAATGAAAACCTCAACGTCAGGGCGATTGCGAGCCGCCTGGCCGCATTGGCGCAGAACCTCGGCATCGTGGAGAACAAGAACCGCGTTGTCGCAGGGTCGAAAGCACTTCACCACATTCTCCCGGATCTCGTCGTGCCCATCGATCGCGCCTACACGCAGGAATTCTTCGAGTGGCCGACTCCTCGCTTCCAATACAATCCTGAGAGCTGTTTCATCGAGGCGTTTGAGGCCTTTGCACGTATCGCCCGCGCAACAGATCCGGTGCAGTACGTCGCAACCGGCTGGTACACCTCGCGAAGCAAGGTCATCGACAACGCGATCGTTGGGTTCTGGTGCTTCGTGAAGGCGGAGGTGAAGCGGCACCAGCTAACTTCGCGCTCCACCGGCCCGGAGGGCTCGCGTTGCACGCCTCCGGCCGGTGAGCGCGGGCGCTAGGAAGCCAGAACGACGTCCGTGGACTATCAGGCGCTCCTGAACCGGCATCTAGCACGATACAAGCAGGCGGTACTCGGCATTCGACAGCCTGGAATCTTCAAATACCGTGGCCGCGATGTGCCCAAGGACCACATCCTCCCGCTGCGGTTCTGCTGGGAGAACCTGCTGCCGCCCGCGCGGTCCATGGTCAAGGCCTTCTGTGCTACCCGCGGACGACTGAAGCTCCATCAGTACTTTCACCATCTGAACTCGTCGCAGGCGTTCGCCTTCAATCTCTTCTTCCCGTACTTCGAGGGTGGTGAACAAGCGAGCGCAGCGCTCCTTCGCGCCCTTGGCGTTCAGCAAGCTGGCTTGGTGTCGTGGGAACCCGAGGCTGTACCCGACGAAGACGAAGGCACCAATCTCGATATGCCCTGTGTCCTCAGCAGCGGTGAAGTCGTGCTCTGCGAGGTTAAGCTCTCAGAACGCGACTTCGGCAAGGCGTCGAACGACGCTAAGCACCGGTCGAAGCTGCAGGACACTTATCGTCTACTGCTGGCCTCCCACGTAGCACATCGGCTCCTGACGCAGGAAGCATTCTTCGGCGCGTATCAGATCCTTCGGAATATCTGGCATCTGGTGTCGGAACCGAAGTCTTGCTTGCTGTTCCTCCTCCCCCGCGCCAACGAGCCGTTGTGTCATGAACTGGAGTCGATTCTTCGACAGGTCTGTCCAGAAACCCGAACGCGCATCACTTCCGTCGCGATCGAGGATGTCCTTCGGACCCTCCAAGTGGATCCCGGCTGCCCCTCCGAGCTCCGCGAATATGCCGGACAGCTTGAGGCAAAGTATGTGCCGGCTGCTTGCTCACAAGGCGCTGCTGCTGGCGGCGCCTCTGACGCGCCGTCCGAGCGAAGGCGAGGACGGCGCTACTATTGAATGGCGCCGCAGCAGAGCGCCAAGTCGTTATACGCACAGAGGACGGGAATGAGCGCACGTCGCCTGACCTGGCGTGAAAGCGTCGCTGCTGCGGTAACGCGGCTAATTCAGCGGTCGGGGCGGCGGACGTTCTCTCGCGATGAGCTTATTCACCATGAGCTGCCCCGAATGGTAGAGGAGACCCACTCCGACGGCCAGACGCCTTGGCAAACCGTTAGCCGGATTCTTCAGGAACTGCGAGATGACGGCCAGCTTGAGTTCTTGCGGCCTGGCAAATACCGAGCTCTCGGCGAGAAAGTTCGCTGATGCAACTCCCTCGCGCGCTTGCGGCCGTCACCCCCGGCAGAGCCAGTGCGTATAGTTGAGGAGTTCAACTACCGCAATGCGGAAGCGGTGATCAATGCCGTGGATTCGGGTTTGCTATCGCGGCTGCGGGGAGTCCTCACCGCTCCATCCAGCGTCCTCAACCTCGCCGTCGCTGGCGGACCGAGAGCGCTATCCAGCCAAGTTCAACGGTGGTTCCGCGCCGCAGGATGGCAGCACGAGGTCGCCTCCGTCACGGTACCAGGCATGCGCTATGACCTGTATGACGGAAGGGTCCCAATCGAAATCGAGTTGGGGCATGAGCGTCTGGTTTATCCCGACTTCTTTGAGTTCCTCGCGGATTACTCAGCAGGGCACATACCGGCGGGCGTGATGATTGTCACGTACACGCCCCGCTCTTTCGGACATACTTGGCACTGCTCTTTGGGTAGCACGCGGCGAAAGATATTGGCGATAGGTAGCGTGTACCTTGTCCCAACGCTTGTCATAGGGGTCGATCCTTGATCAGTACGAGGCCCGTCGGGGTGTTGGTGATTGAGCCGCCGCCGCGAGCGAAGCGAGCCGCGGCCGGGCCAAAAGCCGAGTTTGCTTGCCGCGGGGGACAAACGTCTATACACTGCTGTGGTGCGGTTCGAGTGGGATCCGCGGAAGGCGGAGGCGAACCTACGCGCCCACGGCGTGAGCTTTGCAGAGGCGGTCACAGTTCTGGAAGACGCCTTCGCCTTGACTCAAGCGGATCCGGACGCTCTCGAAGAGCAGCGGTTCGTAACGCTGGGCCTGAGCGACCTGGCGAACCTGCTCGTCGTTGTATACGCGTACGCGGGGCCGGACATCATCCGGATGATCTCCGCGTGGAAGGCGGACAAGCGTCAGGGGGAGCTTTATGAAGAAAGCCGTAGCTGAGAAATATCGCAACATAGACTTCTCGCGTGCGAAGCGTGGCCCAGTCATCACGCCCGAACCAGGCAAGACGAAGATCTCGATCCGGTTAGACAACACGGTGCTCGAGTACTTTCGAAACCTAGTCGACAGGGCCGGGGGCGGTAACTATCAGACGCTGATCAACGACGCACTACTGGAACACGTCCACCGGCGGTCGACTCTCGACGTCGTGCGGCAGGTTGTGCGTGAAGAGCTTGCGTCATACCGGACCGCGGTACCGGACCGCGGGGGTCAACTCCACGCTACAGCGGACACGCTCTGCGCGCCGCTGAGCGTGACCGCTCGCCGCGTCGCACTTGACTCGCCGCCGGGGCGGGATATAGTCCGGACCACAAGCAGGTCCATCGTCGCGCCGGGGAGGCTCCCATGAAGGACGGGCTTCGCTTCGTCGACTCCGACATGCACGTCATGGAACCGCCGGATCTCTTCGACCGCTACCTGGACCCGAAGTTCAAGAGCCGGGTGAGCGTCCCGGTGGGGGCCGACGGACGGCCGGCGCGCGGCACGTTCGGCGCGATCCTGCTCGACGGGACGCCTACGACGGACGCCGACCTCCAGCAGTACCGGAAGCGGCGCCGCCCCGGCCCGACGCAGAGCACGCAGCCCCTCTCGGGGTCCCGGCTCGCCGACACCGGCCGGCTGGACTTCGCCGTCGAGCGCGATTACAACGGCGAGGCGCAGGTGATGGGCATGGCGATGGAGGGCGTCGACATCGCCGTCCTCTACCCCACCACCGGCCTCTCCCTCATCGCCCGCAACAACCTCGATCCGCAGCTCTCGCTCGCCGTCTGCCAGGCCTACAACAACTGGATCCACGAGTTCTGCCAGTACAGCCCCGAGCGCTTGAAGTTCGTTGTGATGCTGCCCGTGCACGACGTGCACCTGGCGTGCAAGGAGCTGGTGCGGGGCGTGAAGGAGCTCGGCGCCGTCGGCTCCTTCATGCGCCCGAACCTCGTGAACGGCCGCTACTGGCACTCGAACTACTGGGATCCCCTCTACAGCGTGCACGAGGAGTTGAACGCGACCTGGGGATTCCACGAGGGTGTGGGCGCCGTGTACTCTCGCATGACCGAGCTCTACGGCGAGAACCGGTTCTACCGGCACGTCGCCAGCCACTGGATCGAGATGCAGCAGGCGATGGTCGCGATGATCATCGCGGGCGTGTTCGAGTTCCACCCGAAGCTCCGCGTCGGCTTCCTCGAGGCCCAGAACTCGTGGGCGCCCGGACTCCTGTCGCGCATCGAGTGGGACTACCCCCAGTACCGTGACAGCCACGCGCCCTACCTCTCGCTCACCCCGCGGGAATACTTCCGGCGCAATTGCTGGGCCGCGGTCGAGGGGAGCGAGCCCGAGATCGAGGCGACGGCGGGGCTCATCGGCGCCGACCGCATGTGCGTCTCGACGGACTACCCGCACTTCGACTCCAACTTCCCGCACGTCGCGGACAACCTCCTGAAGAACGTCCCCCGCAAGATCGCGGCGGACATCCTCATGGGGGGCGCGAACCTCTACGGCCTGACCGAGGCCGACTTCAAGAAGGCCGACGCCGCCGCCGCGGCGGGCAAGCCGAGCACGGCGCCCCGAGGCCGCTAGCCCACGTCTCCGCCCCGTGGCGCGGCGTGGGCCGCCGGCGCCGCGGGGCGGAGAGTCGTGGCGCGGCGGGTTACGGGGTCTTCGGGGCGGGCTGCTCGCCGTCCTTCGTCTCGATGCGGACCGGCGTGACCGCGGTCCGGGCGAGCTTCCGGATCTCGAGGTGCACCCGGCGGTTGAGCTGCTGGCACTCCTTGGTGGGCTCGTCGCAGAGGGCGCCGTCCGGCCCGATGGCCACCACCTTGATGGACGTCTCCGGGACGCCGAGCTCGACCAGGAACCGCTTGACCGCGTCCGCGCGCCGCTGAGCGAGGACCTTGTTGTACTCGGCCGGGCCCTGGCGGTCGCTGTGCCCCTGCACGAGCGCCACCCAGACGCTGGCGTGGTCCATGAGCGCCGCCTTCTCCTGGAGGAGGCGGACCGCATCGGCGCTGAGGCGGGCGGTCTTGAAGTCGAAGTAGACGTCGGCGTGGATGACCTCGAGGTTGGCGGGCGCCGGACCCACGGCGGGCGGTGCCGCCGGCGCCTCGGCCGCCGCGGTCGCGACCACGGCCGGCTTCGCGTCCGTGCCCCTGGACGCGACCCAGTAGGTCCCGAAGGTCGCGGCGCCGACCATCAGGAACAGTCCTGCAACGATCGCTGCGTGCTGTGTGTTGGTCATGGGTGGTTCCTCCTTGGGGGAGGAGGGAGAGCAACGCGCGCGCCAGGACGGTCGGACTCCCCAGGACGAATAGTTTCACGCGCTTGGGCGCGGGACGCGCTCGGCGCCATGCGGGGACGCCCCGCATCCCCGCACGCGTCCCCTCACACCGGGGCGAATGGTTTCACGGGCTTGGGCGCGGGACGTGCTCGGCGCCGTGCGGGGACGCCCCGCATCCCCGCACGCGTCCCTTCAGACGCGCGTCTGAAAGTGCTGGCGGACGAGGACCTCGAGCGAGCGGAAGTGGCGCTCCGGCAGGTTCTTGAAGCGGCGCCGGCACGCGACCACGGCGGCCTCGGCGGACTCGAAGCCCTCGACGGCTCTCAGAAGATGCTCGTGGTACTCGGCGAGCTTCAGGTCCACGGCGCGAGCGAGCGCCGGGTCGCCGGCCAGCGCCAGCGCGGCCTTCCCCCGGTCGCCGCGGGAGTCGACCAGGGCGCCGAAGCCCATGCCCTTGAGCCGCTGGGTCACCGTGCTCCGGTCCCACCCGAGCGCCCGCGCCGTCGCCTGCATGTCGAACCCGTGCCTGCGCAGGCAGTCGAGGACCGCGGCGTCGCCCGCGGCGTCGGTCCGCGCCTCGCTCGCCCGCGCGAGCCGTAGGTCCTCCGGCCCGAGGACGGCCCGCTCGGTGAGCGCGACCGCCTGCTGGATGCAGTGCTGGAGCTCACGGACGTTGCCGGGCCAGTCGTGCCCCTCGAGCGCTTGAAGCGCCGCCGCGGAGAGCGCCACCGGCCGTCCTGCCTCTCCGGCGGCGTCCTCCACGAACCGCGCCGCGAGCGGCGCGACGTCCTGGCGCCGCTCGCGCAGCGGGGGAAGGCGGAGGACGAGGCCTTTCAAGCGGAAGTAGAGGTCCTCGCGGAACCAGCCCGCGACCATCCCGCGCTCGAGGTCGCGGTTGCTGGCGGCGACGACGCGGACGTCCACCGCCGTCGCGCGGGTCGCGCCGACCCGGTGGAAGGTCTTCTCCTGGAGGACCCGTAAGAGCTTCGACTGGTGCTCGGCGCGCAGCTCGCCGATCTCGTCGAGGAAGATCGTTCCGCGGTCGGCCTGCTCGAAGTACCCCCGGCGCTCCCCGATCGCGCCGGTGAAGCTCCCCTTTACGTGGCCGAACAGCTCGCTCTCGAAGAGCTCGGGCGGGATGGCCGCCATGTTGACCGCCACGAAGGACCCGCCGCCGCGGGGGCTCAGGCGATGGGCCGCCCGCGCGAACAGCTCCTTGCCCGTCCCCGGCTCGCCGGTGATCAGGATCGGCAGCGTGGCGCGCGCCGCCTTCTCGAGGTCCCGGAAGAGCGCGAGCACGGCGGGATCGCGCGTGATGATCCCGATCTCCGCGCACCGCCCGCGCAGGCGCTCGAGCTCGGCGTCATCGAGCGGCGCTAGGCGGGTGTCGGCGGCTCGCAGCTCTCGCTCAAGCGCGGCGAGCCGGCCTCGCGTGTCTTCCTCCCGAGCGCGAGCCTCTGTGAGCTGGGCCCGCAAGGCGTCGGCCGTCTGGAGGCGCCCGCGCGCCTCTTCGAGGTCCTCTTCCAGCGCCTCGACCGTGGACTCCTCGCGCACCAGCGCCTCGCGGATCCGCTGCACCTCTCCCTCGAGGTGCCGGAGGCGGTAGGCCGAGCCGAGCTGGCGGAAGCCGAGGGCCCCGGCGGAGGCCGCGACGACCGACGCGAGCGGCAGGACCACGGGTGCCACGACGCCGACCGACGGCGACAGGAGCAGCGCGGCGGCATAGCCCGATGTGAGGCCGGCGACACCGAGGAGCGCCGTCCACCATGGGAGCGCGAGCCAGAGCCACGCGGTGAGGACCGCGATGACCAGCGTGCCGGGCAGGGTCCACGCGAGCGGCGCCTCCCTGAGCCACGACCCCGCCAGCACGGCGTTCACGAGCTGGGCCTGGATCAGGACGTCGGACATGAGGCCGACCGGCGTGCGACGCTGCTCCCGCTGAGGCTCGACGAGCACGAGGACGATCTTGTCGTCGGCCAGGCTCCGGAGCCTCTCGGCCCGCCGCTCGTCGATCGCGGTCCAGACCTCGAGGAAGGACACGACGTCGAGCCGCTCCGGCGCGGCGTAACCGAGGAGCGCGCGGCTGCGCCCGTCGATGGCGATCGGGCGCGACCGCGGGACCCTCACCCACTGGCCCTCGATCACGATCCGACCCGCGGGGCCGTCTCCGGCCACGGCCAGGAGGCCGAGGCCGAGCGCCGGCACGGCGCGGTCGCCGAGTCGGACGAAGAGCGGAACTCGGCGCACGACGCCATCGAGATCGGCCGGGGCGACGGTGTGGCCCACGGCTCGAGCGCGGCGGGCCAGTCCGGACAGCGGCGCGCTCGCCTCCGCCTGCGGCAGGGCCAGCGGGATCTCGGCAAGCGGCGGCCACGACGCGTGAGCCTCCGCTGACGGGAGAGCCGGCGCCACGTCCGTCGCGCCCGGCCGGAGGTCGAGCGTGATCGGATAGACGACGTTGCCCGCCAGCGCGGTCGCCTGGCTCAGCAGCGCGTCGCTCGACACGCCGCCCCGGCCCGGTGGGCTCGGCTGCCCGAGGGGGGCGTCCACCCCGATGGCGACGGCCCCGGCGCGCGAGAGGCTCGTGATGAGCCGGGCGAGGATCGCCCGGTCCCAGGACTCCGCGCCGAACCGGGCCTCGCTCGCCGGATCGCGCACGATGACCAGCAGCGCGGGGCTGACCGGCGCCGCGCGCGCGCGGAGCCCGCGATCGTAGACCGACCCCTCGAGCGCGGTGACGGCCGCGCCGCCCAGCATCGCGACACCGAGCGCCGTCAGGCTCGCCGCGAGCCCGATGACCGCGGCCGGCAGAGCGCGGCGTGGGATCACACGCCTCCTACCTGACGGGCGAGCGCAGGCCCTCGGCGGCCGCGCGGTCGAAGTAGCCGAGGATCCGCGGGTCGTGCGCGGGCAGCAGTCCCTCGACACCCCGCTCGTACAGCGCGTCGAGGAGCCGCTGCGCGGGCTCGCTCAGCGCCCCGGCCTCGCGAATCAGCACCGGCACCGCCTCGCCCACGCGCCCCTGCCGCAGGAGCGCGCCCCCCACGGTGTCGTCGCCGTTCGGCGCCAGCTCGGGGAAGTCCTTCCAGAGCGCCGCCCGGTAGTCGCGGAACGCCTGCTCGGCGGCGGGGCGATCGGCAGCCGCGCGGCGCCCGCGTCCCAGCGCGACCTGTCGGAGCTGCGCCAGCGCCTCCTCGGCCGGCGTCACGCCCTGCTCGGCCGCCCGGAACCACCACGCGATCGCCGTCGCCAGATCGCGCTCGACGCCGAGGCCGTCGGCGTAGGCCGTGCCGGCGAAGTACTGCGCCCGCGCGTGCCCCGCCCGCGCGGCGGCGAGGAGCTCGGGCGCCGCCTCGGCGTCGCGGTGCGCGAGCCTCAGCACGAGGGCCAGGTTGTAGCGGGCGTCCTGGTTCTGCGGATCGCCCGCGAGGACGCGACGGTACGCGTCGATCGCCCCGTCGAGATCGCCCTGGGCGTAGCGGACCACGCCCAGGCTGTAACGCGCCTGGAGCTCCGCCGGCTGCGCGGCGAGGATCCGTTCGAGCTCGACGCGCGCCGCCACCCACTCCTGCTTCGCCACGAGCGCGGCGGCCAGGGTCAGCCGGGCCGACACGGTCTCGGGCTCCCGGCCGAGGGCCGCGCGCAGCTCGTCGACGGCGGCGTCGAGGTCGCCCAGGGCGTAGAGGGCGAGCCCGAGGCTCGCGCGCGCCTGGGTGAGATCGGGCCGGCGGCGCAGCGCCTCGCGCAGCGCCGTCGTGGCCGCCGCCATCTCACCGCGGGCGATGAGGGCGCGGCCCCGCTCGAGATACCGCTGCGCGTCCGCGTCCCCCGCCGGCCGGGCGGGAGACACGACGGCGCCGCACCCGGCCTGAGCGAGGGCGAGAAGAAGGAGGAGCGAGCAGAGGCCTCTCTGCGTCAACGGATCAAATCATAGCAAAGGACCTATACTGGCCAGGACGGATGAACACGTCCACGGACGCGCTGCGGGTGCTGATCGTCGAGGACGAACAGGGCGTGCTCGCGGCGCTCACGGACTTCGTGCGAGAGCTGGGCTGCCAGCCGGTAGCCGCGCGCACGGCCGAGGAGGCGCTGCGCGTGGTCGAGGGCGAGCGCGTCGACGTGGTGCTGCTGGACCTGCGCCTGCCGGGCATGAGCGGGCTCGACTTCCTCCGGCTCCGCGCCGTCCGCGACGGCGGCATTCCCGTCGTCGTGATCTCGGGGGTGGCGACCGAGCAGGAGGCCCACGAAGCGCTGCGGCTCGGGGCGCTCGAGTTCCTGCGAAAGCCCGTCGGCCTCGAGCGGCTGGCCGGCGTGCTGACGTTCCTCGAGGTGCACGTCCTGAAGGGACAGGCCTACCGGCGGCGCACGCCGCGAGCCACGGTGACCTTTCCGCTGCGCGTGGACGCGGAGTGGGAGTGGAAGGTGCTCGACGTCAGCGCGCTCGGCGTGAAGATCGCGCCGCAGACCTGGCTCCGCGCCGGCGCGACCGTGCAGCTTGTCCTGGCCCTCCCCGACGGCGAGCCGCCGCTCACCGTGGACGCCGTCCTCGTGCGCACCGAGGCCGAGGGCGACGTGCTCTCGTTCCTCGATCTCGAGCCCCACGCGTTCGAGCGGCTCAATAGATTTGTGAAGCAGATCCGGGAGGCCGGCTCGGAGCCTTCGCGATGAAGTCGAGGAACGCCGCGGCGATCGCCTGAGCGACGGCCGGCGCGCGCCTGCGGAAGAGGTCGTGGCCGGCGCCCTCGATCGGCACGAGCTCCGTGCGCGCGGGAATCAGTCGCCGCGCGGTCTCCACCTCGTCGAGCGTCCCGAAGGGGTCCACCGAGCCGTGGACGAAGAGCGCGGGCGTCCGGAGCTCGGGAAAGTGCGCCGTGCGCGGGGCGTCGCGCCGGCCCGGCGGATGGAGCGGGTAGGAGAGGAGCAGGAGGGCGTCTGCGAGCCCGGGCTCGCCGGCGGCGAGGATGCTCGCCTGGCGGCCGCCGTACGACTGGCCGCCGAGACACACGCGTCCGGTCGCGCGGCCCCGCATCGCGTGGACGGCCTCCGTGAGGCCGGCGCGGTCGCGCGCGGCGTCCTGACGCCGCGGCGGGCCCTTCCGCCGCGCCTGGCGGAAGGGCAGGTCGTACCGCTCGACGGCGAGGCCGCGCGCCTCGAGCACCGTGGCGAGCGCGACGAGCAACGGCGCCTCGGCGTCGCCGCCCGCGCCGTGCGTGAGGACGAGCCCGTCCGCCACGCGGGCGGGGGCTAGGAGATGCGCCGGTAGAGGACGTGGCGCCGGTTCTTCGTGTACGAGCGCACCTCGCCCGGCCAGCGCCCGGCGTCCACGGCCTTCGCCCACGCCGCGCTCGTCAGCACCTCGGGGCTCTCGAGCTCGTAGAGCGCGTTGTACACGGGCTCGTTCTCGAAGACGATGGTCTTCCGCTCGCCGCCGATGATCATCGTCAGCTCATGCTTCTTGAAGCGCGCCGCCGAGATCACGCCCGGCACCTTCAGGATGAGCGGCACGTGGTCCGTGTCGTAGACCTCGTTGAAGACCTTGTCCTTCGCGGGCTCGATGTCCATCGCGGCGCTGAACACGTACCGGGTCTGAATGGGCATGGCGGTCTCTCCTTTCGCGCGTCCGGCTGAGCGAGGAGAGCTTAGCAGATCAGGCTCTCGCCCAGAGCGCGAGGTCGCGCGCCGCTCTGACGCCCGGCAGCGAGAACAGGCGGCTCCGCAGCACCCCGAGGAGCGAGCCCGCGAGCATGAGCCTCACGGTGCCGACCCGCCACACGAGGAGCGTCGTGATCGTCAGGACGAGGATCACGATCGCGAACGGGTCGGGAAGCGCGTACGGCGCCAGACGGAACAGGGACACCGCGAGAACGCCGATCACCGCCGGCCCCATCCCCTTGAGCACCGCCCTCGTCCACGTGAGCCGCCTCGCGCGGTCGAGCACGGGCAGGACCGCCAGCATGATGATGAACGACGGCAGGAAGACCGCGGCGGCGGCCACCGTGGCGCCGGCGACACCGGCGACCTTGTAGCCTACGTACGCCGCCACCATCAGCACGGGGCCGGGTGAGAACTGGCCGAGTGCCAAGCCGTCGATGAACTCCCGCGGCGTCAGCCAGTGGAATTGCTCGACCACCTGGTCCTGGATGAACGCGAGCATCGTCAGTCCGCCGCCGACGGTGAGGGCGCCGACCTTGAAGAAGTACACGCCGATGTCCAGCAACCCCGCGGGCTGAGGGACGCCGCGGCTCGCGGCCGAGACGGACGCCGGCGTCGACCACCAGACGGCCGGTGCCACGGCGAGGACCGCGGCCAGCGAGCCGAGGGCGATCGCTCCCAGCCTCTTCGAGTGGAAGAGAAAGAGCCCCACGGCGCCGGCGAGCAGGAGGATCACCGCGACGCCGAGAGGGCTCGCGAGCAGGGCGCCGGCCGCCGCGCCGCCGATGACGGCTTGCGGGACCGTACTCGCGGTGGACCTGGCCAGCCGATAGACGGCGACCAGGAAGATCCCGAGGACCACCGGCCCGAGACCGTAGAGCGCGCCGCGCATGATCGGCGTGACGCCGAGGGCCGCATAGCCGATCGTGAGCGCGAGCATGACGACGAAGGCGGGGAGCACGAACGCGACCCCTCCGAGCAGGCCCGCCCACCAGCCACCGCGGGCGTACGCGAGGAAGATGCCGAGCTGCGTCGCCGTCGCGCCCGGCAGCATGTTCACCAGGGACAGGCCCTCGACGAACCGCTCGCGGGTGACCCAGCGCCGCTTCTCCAGCAGCTCCGCCTGCATGATACCCATGATCGCGGGACCGCCATAGGACGTGGCCCCCAGTCGGAGGAACGTGGACACGATTTCCTTCCAGTTCATGGTGACACCCTCCTAACGGCGCTCGAGCGCCAGCCGGACGCCGAGCCCGACGAGCACGGCGGCGGTCACGCCCTCGAGCATCCGCCGCACGCGCCGGCGCTCGAGGAGCCCGCGCAGCGCGCCGACGAAGACCGACACGCTGAGAAGCCAGACGACGCCCATGCCGACGTGGATCGCCGCGAGCAGGAGCGACTTCGTGAGCACCGCGTCGGTGACCCGGATGAACTGCGGAAGAAACGAGAGGTAGAAGATCGCCACCTTCGGGTTGAGGAGATTCGTCAGCAGGCCCTCGACCAGCGAGCGTGACCCGCCGCCGGCAGGCGCCGGGCCGTCGGGGACCGCGGCCGCGTCCGGGCGCCGCAGGCGGAGGAGCGACTGGGCGCCGAGGACGATCAGGTAGCCGGCGCCGGCGAGCTTGACCACCTCGAAGGCCAGCGCCGAGCGGGCGAGGATCAGCGAGACGCCGAGCGCGGAGAGGGTCGCGTGGACGAAGATTCCCGCGCTGATGCCCGCGGTCGTCAGGAGCCCGGCCCGCCGCCCGCGCGCGAGGACGTTGCGCATGACCAGCATCGTGTCGGGGCCCGGCGTGACGGTGAGGAGCGTGGCCACGCCCACGAAGACGAGGAGCTGAGGGTCCACGTCAGGCCCCCCGATCCTCGTACACCGAGGCCCGATGCGTGTCCGGCAAGAAGACGTAGACGGTGTTCCGGACCCCGTCGAACGCGAGCGTGTGCGCGCCGCGCCCCGTCGTCACCGTCTCGATGCGGCGCATCCGATCGGTCTCGAAGACCTCGATCACCCCGGGGTCGCCGATGGCCACGTACAGGTGGCGGAGCGCCGCGTTGAAGAAGATGACGTCGGGCGCGCCGGCCAGCTCCGCCTGCGCCAGCACGTCGCCCGAGGCGCCGTCGAGGACCACGAGCGCGCGGCCGTCGCACGCGCAGAACAGGCGCCCCGTGGCCGCGTCGAGATCGAGGCCGTGGGGTCCCGCGGCCGGGACTGTGAAGGCGCCGGCGATCCGTTCGGGGCGCGCGGCGTCGACGATCGCGATCTGCGGCGGATCGGCGATGTTCACGTAGAACCGGCCGCGCTCAGGATCGAAGATCGTCCAGCGCGTTCGTCCCTCGACGGGAATGTCGACGATCATCGCGCGGCCCGCGACGTCGACGACCGACATCGTGAACGAGCCGGGCCGCGCCGGATCGCCCACGTTCGCCGCCAGGAGGAGCCCGCGGCCGGCGTCGTAAGCGAGACCGTTCGGCCGGAGCCCCACCTTCACCCTGGCGAGCGTCGCGTCCCGCGTCGAGGACACGATGGCGACCGTGTTCTCCGCGCGATTCGAGGTGAACACGAGGTCGTGCGCCTCCGCGACGAGCGCCCCGGCGACACCCGGAAGGTGCGGGATCGAGCGGAGGTACGTGTTGGTCCGGCAGTCGATCACGTCCACCGCGTCGTTGGCCGTGTGCGCGACGTAGAGCCTGCCCGCCGGGCCGTGCACCGCCGCGTGATCGAAGCCCCCGGCCTTCGCGTGTTGCGGCAGGTCGACGTCGCCGACGTGCTCCAGCATCACGCGATCATTTCGCCCGGGCGCGGCAGTAGGCGTAGAGCGCGTCGTACGCCGGGAACTGCTTCGCCATGTTGTCGTGGTCGTCCTTGGCGATCGCCTGGAACCCCGTGGCGAGCGCGTAGAGGCCGGCCGACTCCGGCGTGAGCTGGCGGGCGTCCGTGTCAGCGCCCCGGACGATCGGCGCGAGCGCGCGCAGCGCGGGGTCGTCGAGGCGATATTTCTCGACGAACGCGTCGAACGAGCACCGCTCGCCGTGGTGGCCGAGCTCGACGCCCGGCACGTCGTAGGGGACCGCCTGCTCGCGCTCGGCGACCCTCATGACCTCCGCCGGGGGAACGAACAGGAACTCAGCCTCCTTGTCGATGAAGCGCGTGATGAGCCAGGGGCAGGCGATCCGATCCACTCGCGCTTTCTCTCGCGTCACCCATTTCATGGCTGGCCTCTTTCTCCGGTCGTGGCTTCGTGCTAGTTGGTTCCACGGACGACGAAATCGTCGAAGGCCGTGATCGAGTCGGCCTTCGTCCACAGCCCGACCTGTCCCGAACGGAGGCGGGCATCCCGGTGGTCGAGCAGGAGCCGGCCGTCGAGGTGGCCCTGGATGCGATCGCCGACCGCGACGACGCGGAGCGTGTGCCACCGGCCGAGCGCCGGGCGCTCGACGGTCGCGCTCGCCAGCTGGCGCCGGCCGTGGTCGTAGGCGTACAGGCGGAAGTTGTTCTCGAGCGCGTTGGCTCGAATCACGTAGTAGCGTCCGTCCGCGAAGCGGAACACGACCCCGCCCGACGCGTCTTCGCGTCCCGAGATGGGCTTCACGCGCACCGAGACGTCGACGTCGGCGTACGGTCCGCCGGGCGCGACCACGACGTTGAAGGCGTTCTGCACGGCGCGCTGGACGAGCACCCGCCTCCCGCTCGGCGCGCCGTCCATCTCCTCCACGCCCCAGCGCCCGTCGACCGTCGTCCACCCCTCGGCGCCCCCGGTCTCGAAGTCGAACCGCCGCGCAGGCGGGTCCCCGGGCACCGTGAGCTCCGCCGCGCCCGTGGCGCGCGACAGGCCGAGCCACGTCCAGAGCATCGCCAGCGACCCGAGCACCCCGCGACGTGACCAGCTCACCGCTTCCTCCTTCAGCTCTTCTGCTTCAGGACGTCGTAGAGCCCGTCGAACAGCGCCATGCCGCGCTCGAGCAGCTCGTGGTCGTCGTGGAGCGTGGCGGCGAGCGCCAGGATCGCCAGGTCCACGCCCGTGGCCTCGCTCCGCGTGAACTTGCCGTCGCGCAGGTCCGCCTCGTGGACGATCTCGGCGATCGCGCCGAGGCGCCGGTCCCTGACGCCCCCGCGCTTCAGGAGCGTCTCGAACGTGCAGTCCTCGCCGTGGTGACCGAACTCCGCGCCGAGCACGTCGAACGGGATCCCCTTCGTCGCCGCGTCCGCCTGGTCGGCGAACTCGAAGCGCGCCTCGTGGTCGAGGAACCGCTTGATGAGCCACGCCGACGCGATGCGGTCGATGTGCGGCCGCGGCCGGGTGACCCACGTGCTGCCCGGCGGCGGGAGCGTGCCGTGGCGCCGCGCGCTCGCGGGCCGCGGCCGCGCCTCGGCGGCGCGGAGCCGTTTCGCCGCCGTCTCCCACAGCGCGCGGGCCCGGCGCCCGATGGGCGCCTCGAGATAGTCCACGGTGCGCACGCGCTCGAGCTCGCGCTTGAGCGCCTCGAGCCGCGCTTTGATCGGGTCGACGGGCCCCCGCCGGGCCGCCCGGTGTCGGTCGAGCTGGGCCAGCACCTCGCGGCAACCGCGGATGACCGCCTGGTACTCCGCCGCGCGCGCCGCGTGGAAGAGCGACGTGAGCTGCGCATCGCTCATGGTGTCGATGCGGTCCACTCGGAGGAGCGTCGCCTCGCCGCGGAAGGACTGGACCTCCTGGACGAGCCACTGGAACGCCTCGGTCGCCTCGGGCGTCTCGGGCAGGATCCACGCGGCGCCCCTGAGCTTCACCGCGCCCAGGCGCTTGAGCTTGCGCCACACGCCCACGCGGTGCCGGGACGGCGTCGGGGGGAGGCTCAGGAGCAGCGTCAGCCAGCGCATGGACGGAAAGTAACTATTGCTACATCAGAAGTCAAGTGTTACAGTCCGCCAAAGCCTCGGGGAGGGGGGCGGGCATGGACCAGGCGACGACGACGCGGGTGTCGATCCGGCGGCTCGCGGCCTACTATCTGCGCCTCGGCGCGATCGGCTTCGGCGGTCCCGTCGCGCTCGTCGGCCAGATGGAGCGCGAGCTGGTCCAGGACCGGAAGTGGGTGACGAAGGACGAGATGCGCGAGGGGATCGCCGTGTGCCAGTCGCTGCCCGGGCCCCTCGCGATCCAAGTGGGCATCTTCATCTCGTACCTCCGCGGCGGCTTCTGGGGCGCGTGGGCCGGCGGCTGGGCGTTCATCCTGCCGAACTTCGTCATCGTGAGCGTGCTCGGCGCGCTCTACGTCCACCTCGGCCGCTCGCCGCGCCCCCGCCGGCCGTGGCCGCGGCCGCGCCCGCGACCCTCGGCAAGCTCCTCGTCTTCTTCCTGAAGGCGGGCTCGCTCACGTTCGGCAGCGGGCTCGTCATCGTCCCGTTCCTCGAGACGGGGCTCGTCCACACGACGGGCTGGCTCGACGAGCGGCAGTTCCTCGTGGCGGTCGCGATGGGCATGCTGAGCCCGGGTCCCGTCGTGATCACCGCGACGTTCGTCGGCTACCTCGTCGCGGGGTTCTGGGGGTCCGTGGTCGCCACGGTCGGGATCTTCCTGCCCTCGTTCCTGCTCGTCCTCATCGTCGCGCCCATCCTCGTCCGCCATCGCGCGAACCCCAACGTCCAGGGCTTCGTGAAGGGCGCGTATGCGGCCGCGATCGGGACCATCCTCGGCGCCTGCGTCCTCCTCGGGAAGATCGCGGTGGGCGACTGGCTCACCGCGGTCGTCGGACTCGCCTGCCTGGGCGTGCTCTTCCGCTGGAAGGTGAGCAATCCGCTCCTGATCGCCGCGACCGCGCTCATCGGCCTCGTCGCGTTCCCGCTGCTCAAGCCGACGTGGGTGTTCGTGAAATGACGAGCGCGCGGCCCGTCCTCTTCGTGTGTCTCCACGGTGCGGCCAAGAGCGTGCTCGCGGCCGCGGACTTCGAGCGGCTCGCGCGCGCGCGCGGGCTCGATCTCCGGGCCGACTTCGCGGGCACCGAGCCCGATCCCGCGATCGCGCCGCGCGTCGCGCAGGCGCTCCTCGCCGAGGGCGTGGACCTCGGCGACCGGCGCCCGCGGCGCGTCACGCGCGCCGACGTGGAGCGGGCGTCGCGCGTGGTCGCGTTCGGCTGCGACCTGGGCGAGCTCGCCGCCGGCGCGCGTGTCGAGCAGTGGGACGTGCCGGCCGTCGGCGACGATTTCCAGAAGGCGCGCGCGGTGATCGACGCGCGGCTCGCCCGGCTCCTCGACGAGATTTCCTGAGCCCGCGCCGTCGCGCTAAGGCTAAGATAGCGCGTGGGAGGGGCGCCCATGACCATCGGCGGCTGGATCTTTCTCCTCGTCCTGGTCGGGCTGATCGTCGGCTTCATCGCGGCGTACAACAAGCTCGTCGGGCTCCGCCAGCGGTCGGCGGAGGCGTGGTCGGACATCGACGTGCAGCTCAAGCGCCGCACCGACCTCGTCCCGAACCTCGTCGAGACCGTCAAGGGCTATGCCGCCCACGAGCGGGGGACGCTCGACGCGGTCGTGCGCGCGCGGGGCGCCGCCGTGGCCGCGCAGACCCCCGAGGCGCGCGCGCAGGCGGAGAACGCGCTGACCGGCGCCCTCCGCCAGCTCTTCGCGCTGGCCGAGGCGTACCCCGACCTCAAGGCGAACCAGAGCTTCACGCAGCTCCAGACCTCGCTCGGGGAGATCGAGAACGCGATCCAGGACTCGCGCCGCTACTACAACGCCGTCGTGCGCGACTTCAACACGGCGATCGACACCGTGCCGACCAACTTCATCGCGTCCTTCTTCAGCTTCGCCAAGCGCCAGTACTTCGAGCTCGACAGACAAGAAGATCGCCAGGCGCCGCGCGTGGCCTTCGGGAGCTAGCGGCATAAGGCGGCTCCTCGGCGCCCTCGCGCTCGTCCTCGGCGCCGCGACGGCCGGGGAGGCGCGCAGCTTCGCGATCGACGCCTTCGTCGTGAGCCTCCAGGTCAATCCCGACGCGAGCCTCGTCGTCCGCGAGGACATCACCTTCGAGTTCCGGGGCGCGCACGACGGCATCTTCCGCACGATCCCGGTGCGCTACGACCGTGGCGGGTACGAGTTCGCCCTCCGCCTCGAGGGCATCGGCGTCTGGGACGAGGGCGGAAAGCCGCTCCGCCACGAGGTCTCTTATCCCGGCCGCTACGTGAAGATCAAGGCGTGGGTGCCGGGGGCCGTGGACACGAAGAAGACCGTGACGATCGTCTACCGCGTCCGCCGCGGGATCCTCAACTTCGAGGACCACGACGAGCTCTACTGGAACGCCACGGGCGACGAGTGGGAGGTCCCGATCTTGACCACGGATGTGTTCGTCAAGGCGCCGCCGGGCGTCACCGACGACGGCGTGCGGGCGGTCGCGTACACCGGCCCGCGCGGCGCCAGCGGGCAGGACTACCGGCTGGACCGCGTCGAGCGCTTCTGGCGCTTCACGACGACGCGCGCGCTCCGGCCGCGCGAGGGCGTCACCGTGGTCGTGGGCTGGCCGGTCGGCCACGTCGGCCGCCCGTCGGCCGTGCGCCAGGGGCTCTGGTTCCTCGGCGACAACTGGCCGCTCGGGCTCCCGCTCCTCGCCCTCCTCGCGGGCTGGCTCGCGTGGTGGGCCTACGGGCGCGACCCGGGGGCGAAGCGCTCCGTGAAGCCCGAGTACGAGCCGCCGCTCGGGCTTCTGCCGGCCGAGGCGGGCGCGCTCGTGGACGAGAAGGCCGAGCCGCGCGAGCTGCTCGCGACCATCGTGGACCTCGCCGTCCGCGGCTACTTCAAGATCGAGCAGATCACGACGCTCGCCGGCCGTTCCGACTTCGTCTTCCATCGCCTGAAGCCGATCGGCGGCGACCCGGCGCTGAAGCCGTTCGAGCTCTTCGTCCTCGCCAAGATCTTCGGCGCCGACTGGACGCTCTCGACGTTCACGCTGTCCGAGATCCGGCGCGACTACGACCACACCTTCCCGCCGATCCGCGACCGCCTCTACCGGATGATGGTCGAGCACGGCCTCTTCCCGACCTCGCCGGCGAACATGCGCGCCGACTGGCTCTTCCCCGGCGGCGCCCTCCTGGCGCTCGCCTTCGTGCTCCCGCAGTGGGGGCCCGCGTGGCTCGCCGTCTACGGCTTCGAGCTGCCGGCCGGGCTCGCCGCGAGCGGCATCGTCCTCATGGTCTGGTCGCGCTTCATGGCGCGCCGCACCTGGGGCTTCATGGCGCGCCGCACGTGGGTGGGCGTGCAGACGCTCGTCGCCGTGCGCGGCTTCCGGGAGTTCCTCGAGCGCGCGGAGAAGGACCGGCTCGAGCGCATGCCCGCGGACACGCTGCACCGGTTCCTGCCGTGGGCGATCTCGCTCGGCGTCACCGAGCGATGGATCTTCAACTTCAAGGGCGTCAAGGTGGACGAGCCCGCCTGGTACACGAGCCCGTCGCCGTTCTCGCTCGACACCTATCACGCTGGCCTGGCGGCCTTCGGACAGAACACGAGCGAGGCGATCTTGACGACGCGCACGGGCGGCTTCGGGAGCGGCGAGAGCGGCTTCTCCTCCGGCAGCGGGAGCGGCGGGGGCGGCGGCTCATCGGGCGGCGGCGCTGGCGGGGGCGGCGGCGGGACGTTCTAGCCGGCGCGGCGCTCCGAGGTTTGACCGTGCCGGGACCGCGTGATAGCGTTTGGAGGCTTCGGGCTCGTGGTGCAGCCTGGTTAGCACACTGGACTGTCAATCCAGAGGTCGCGGGTTCAAATCCCGTCGAGCCCGCCATTCAATCAGCGCGCTGAGCTTGGTCCCCGCCTCCGCGCTACATTCACTAGCCTTCGGATGTCGTCATGGTCTCTCAGACTCGGCCTCCAGGAAGGAATAGTCCCACACGGAGACGCGATAATGGTCCGCGGCCGGCACATGCGGGATCTCGAAGTACGCGCGCTGGAATCCACCGACGCCATCGGGAACCCACGCGATCTGCTGACCGACGACCGCGCCGGACGCGTCGAGGGCCTGCGCAAGCAGGCGTACCCGGTCGGCGGGCTCCCCGTATTCGCTGGTAATATGGCCGCGAATGCGCTTGCCCCCGCCGGGTTCGGGCTCGACCGACCAGTCGAGCTTGAACCAGTGATCCCAGCCCAGCATCAAGGTGGTCGTGGATCCGGACGGGGTCAGGTAAGGGCTCGTGGCTCCGCACGCCGTCGTGGCGACGGCCGTCAGTGCGAGCAGGGCGGCTGAGAGGATCGATCGGGCGTTCGTGGTCATGGTGCTTTCCTCTCGCCGACTACCGGCGGATGTCCTGCAGGCCGCGCGATTGAATGCCCTGGGTAATGGCTGGATCGAGGTCAGGACGAAGTGATGGGGCCCCTTCGTCCTCCAGGATCCGGTGATCCATGTGCTGGCGGGCTTCGATCGCCTCGGCAGCGTCGGCGGCGTCCTTCTCCACCTCGGAGGCGGGAGGGAGAACGACGGGAGCCCGCGACCCAAGTTTCTCCTTGGCGAAGGCGGGCGTCGAGAGAGCGAACGCCCCGACGAAGAGCATGCCTAGCGCGAACGCAGGTCTGATCATGAGGATCACCACCTCCAACCCGTGAAGAACGGATCGTAACGGCCAGAGTACGGCCATTGCGGGTAGGCCCACCGAGCGTCGCGAAGCTCCCGCGCGGACTTCATGGCGGACTGCAGACTCGTGGCGATAAAGTGGCGCGACTCCGGCGACAGGGAGTGCTCCGTCCGCATCAGCCGGAGGGCTGCGTCGACCTGTTCGGTCACTCGGGCGCTCTGAGTCAGATCGCGGAACGCGCGAAGGTGCTCCGCGGCCGAGTCTTCGTCGCCGCGCTCGAGATAGCTGAGCCCGAGGTAGAGCTGGGCGTCCGCCCGCGTCGGTTGCTGGCTCACCGCTTGGTTGAGGTCCGCCAGCGCTTCGTCGTAGCGCGCCTGCCCGTAGTGTGCGACCCCCAACCCCACGAGCGCATCGGTCCGTTCCGGGCGTTCTTTGAGGGCCGTCTCGAACTTGCTCGCCGCCTCCGCATAGCGGCCCTCTCGCAATGCGGTCTGTCCCATTCCAACCGTGGTGGCGCAGCCGCTGATCGCGAGGGCGATCGCGGCCAACAGCATCGGGTAGCACCGGCGCACGCTGACCGTGAGTCGGTTCTGGTCCTTTCCGTCAACCATATCCATCCTCCTCATACTTGTTTGATGCCCGTCAGCACGTCCGGGTTGGAGAGCGTCGATCCAACGGGCGGTGGTGCCGGGCGCCTTCTCAGAATGACGAGCGAGCCGACGAGCGCGACGATCATCACCGTCAGCAATCCCAGCTCGAGCATCGCGCCCTGGAACGCCCCGTTGCCCTTCTCGAGGAATCGCGCGAACTCGGCGGTGAGCACCAGCAGGCGCCGGACGGCGGCGATCAACCCGACGATCAGGAAGGGTTCCGGCACGAGCGCGTGCTCGCGGAAGGAGACCTGAACGGTGTAGAGGAGCTCGACGATCATCAGGATGAGGAGGATCCGGTCGAGCAGCTCCACGGCACGGTCGGGCAGCGCGTCGCCGAGGATCGCTCGCACAAGGGCGACGGCCACGGCGACGAGCAGCACGAGCGCGATCGCTGCCAGGAGCGTTCCCAGGCCCGCGTAGACGGTATCTTCGACCCGCATGAACGCCTGCACGATCGATTCGCGCCAGGCCTGCATCTCCAGGCGCGGCCGGTTGTCGGTCATCCTTCCGTGCTCCTTTTCGACCTGAGTTGTCCTTGTGACGGTCTGACCGGCGTGTTGGTTGCGATGTGTCCGCCCGGACTTGCGCATTCTTGCGAAGAACTTCGCCGACACCGTTCACGGAGCGCGGGTTGGGGCGTTGCGTCGGCCGGCGTCGATCAGATGCAACGACGACCGGCCGCGCGCCCTCTTAATGTGCGGGAGGCCCTGTGGGCTACCTCGTTCTGTCGGCGGTTCTCATCGTCATCACGATGGTCATTCTCGACCGGCTCGAGTCGACGCGAACTCGAACGACCCGGGCGCGGCAACCGCGCCGCGAACAACTGGACACGAGACCTGGGCGTAGCAGGTAACCTGCTGGAGGCTCATATGGGTTTCTTGTCGTCGGGCCTGCTGCCACGTCGCTTCGGCATCATCGTCGTCCTCGGTCTCGCGCTCCCCGCGCTGTCCTTCGCCCACGACGTGCCTGGGGCGTGGGCACAGTCCGGTCAGGCGGCGACCGAGCCGAAGCGGCCCGCGTATCAGCTCGGATCGGCCGGACGGTTCAACGAGGACTGGTCGGTGCTGAGAGGCGTCGACCTGGACAAGACCGACGACTTCTGGGACCGTCTGAAGTTCATTTCCCTGAGCCCCGACCAGGACGTGTGGCTGACCATCGGCGGGCAGGCCCGCGAGCGCGGGGAGTACTACCGACAGTACCTGTTCGGGGCCTCGGAGCCCAAGCAATCCGATGCCTATCTCCTGTCCCGGTACCGACTGAGCGCGGACCTCCACGTGACCCAATACTTCCGGATGTTCGCCGAGGGGAGGAGCGCGTTCGCGCTGGACCGCGAGCTGGCGGGGGGCCGGACGACCGCGTACGTCGACGAGTTTGACCTGATGAACGGCTTCGCTGACGTCATGATTCCGTTCGCCAAGGAAGCGAGCGTGACGCTGCGTGGCGGTCGTCAGGAGCTGATCTTCGGTTCCCAGCGCCTGGTCGGGCCGGGGGACTTCACGCAGGTCCCTCGCGCCTTCGAGGGCGGCGCCGCGATCGCCCAGATCGCGCGCTGGACCATCACCCCGTTCTGGACCCAGGTGGTGGTGGTCGACAAGTACCGCTTCAACAAGTCGACCTCGGACCTGGAGCTGTTCGGCGTATTCGGCACCGGGCCTCTTCACGTCCTGCCCGTGAGCCTGGACCTCTACTGGCTGGACGCCGACAACAGGAGCGCCACCTTCAACGGCACCACCGGACGGGAGCGGCGCCATACCCTCGGCGGGCGCGTCTGGGGCAAGATCGGCGCCACCGGCCTGGACTTCGAGGTGGAGGGCGCGGACCAGTTCGGGGCGGTGGGCCGCGGCGACATCGCGGCTTCGATGTTCACGACCGTTCTCGGCTACACGCTGCCGATCCCGCGGCTGTCGCCACGCGTCTACCTCGAGTTCGACTACGCGAGCGGAGACGACAGGCCCGGAGGGAACGTCGGAACGTTCAGTCAACTCTACCCGAACGCCCACTCGTTCCTGGGGTATATCGACTACATCGGGCGACAGAACGTCATGAGCCCCAACGCCGGGCTCACCCTCAGCCCGATCCACGGGCTCACGCTTTCGCTCCAGCAGTACTTTTTCTGGCGGGCGTCGGATCGTGACGCGATCTACAACAAGAGTGGTGGCGTGCTGCGGCCGGGAACCACCACCACCGCCCGCTACGTCGGCGCGGAGACCGACGTTCTCGCCACCTACAACTTCACCCGTCATCTCCAAGGCTATACGGGCTACAGCCGCTTCTTCACCGGCGAGTTCATCAGCAAGACGGGCAAGGACAAGGACAGCGACTTCTACTACGTGGCGCTCCAGTACACGTTCTGACCTCGCGATCGGCGTTTCCGCAAGAATCAGCAACTGCAACCGTTCCCCCTTCCGGGGTGGCCCGACCCAACCAACGTAGGGTAGACGCCTCCGCCCCGACAACCTAGCCTGGTAGCAGATCGACTCGACTCCGACATTCACTGAGGGACAGCGAGGGGCGTATGGGCGAGCGCGACAGGCCGGTAGTCTCCGTCGTGGATGATGACGCATCGCTGCGTCGGTCCCTCAGGAATCTGCTGCTGTCGGTCGGCTTCCGAGTCGACACGTTCGCCTCTGCGGAGGAGTTCTTGAGATCCACTGAGCCAGAGAACACCGGTTGCCTGGTGCTCGATCTGCGGATGACCGGCATGAGCGGCCTCGACCTCCTCCGGCATCTCGCGGCCGCGGGCTCGCGCGTCCCCGTGGTCGTTCTGACGGCTCGCGGCGACGAGGAGACGCGCGAGCGGTCTCTCCAGGCCGGCGCGGTCGCGTTCCTCGAGAAACCCTTCGACGGCGATGCGCTGCTGGACGCGATCCGGGCCGCCTGCATTGACACAGGAGCGACGCCGAGATTCGGGCTCGGCGAGGATGAGATGTCGGCCGACTCTCGAGATGGAGGAGATGGGCATGAGTCTTGAAACGGTTCTCGAGCCCGAGACGAGCACCGTCGCTCATCGGCGGCGTGCAGACCGGGATCTCGACCTCGTGGAAGCGCTTCGGCTGCACGAGCCGACGGCGGCGGAGCGCCTTGTCACCACGTACGGTGTGCGCGCGTATCGCTTGGCCGCGCGCATCACAGGAAACGGGCCGGATGCCGAGGAAGTCGTGCAGGACGCGTTCTGGACCGTGGTCCGGAAGATCGATACGTTCAGGGGTGAGTCGGCCTTCGGCTCCTGGCTCTATCGGATCGTGGCGAACGCGGCTTACCAGAAACTCCGCGGCCGGCAGAGCCGGAGTCGAGACTTGTCCTTGGATGAGGTGCTCCCATCGCTCGATGAACGGGGCCGCCACGTCGGACCCATGGCCGACTGGTCGGCCGGTGTGGACGACCAGTCGATCCAGACTGAATTGCGGATGGCACTGACCTCGGCGATCAACGAATTGCCCGCCGTCTCTCGGACCGTGCTTGTTCTGCGCGACGTCGAGGGCCTGTCGAATCTCGAGATCGCGGAAGTCCTGGGCCTCAGCGTCGCGATTGTGAAGTCTCGCGTGCACCGCGCCCGGTTGTTCCTCCGCACGCAGCTGGGCGATGCCATGACGACGTTGGATGCAACGACAGCCACGTCATCCGGCTCGTGAATCGGATGGCCATGGCGGACGTGAAGCCAAGAAGATGAGGTACAGGCGCTTCATTTTCGCGCTCCTACTGCTACCGCTAGCCGGGGGGAGTGCGCCCGCGGCCTCTGAAACCTTTGTCAGTCCCCCGGAGATCGTCAGTTCCAACGGAGTGCTGAGCGCCACGCTGACGGCAGGGGCGGCGATGGTGAAGATCGGAAACAAGGATGTTCTGGCCTGGGTCTATGACGGCGTCTATGTACCACCGACGCTCAGGGCACGTCCGGGGGATACGATCAAGCTCAAGCTCGTCAATAGACTCGGCACGCCAACCAACTTGCACTACCACGGGCTGGGAGTCTCACCCCTGGGGCGATCGGACAATGTCTTCGTTCACGTGGGGACGAACGAGGTGTTCGATTACGAGGTCGCGATTCCGCGAACCCACGGCGCCGGGCTCTATTGGTATCACGCGCACCAGCATGGGTCATCCGAGTCGCAGGTGGGCGGGGGGATGTCAGGCGGCTTGATCATCGACGGTATCCTCGACCCGCTCCCCGAGCTGAAGGGACTCCGTTGATCGCAGAGTCTTCAAGGAGCGGGTCATGCTCCTCAAAGACTCTGCGATCAACGGAGATACGATCGGCCAAAAGGACGACCCTGCAACATCAAGCCGCACGCTGAACGGCCTCATCAATCCGACGGTAAAGATCCGCACGGGTGAGACACAGTTCTGGCGCATCGGGAACATCGGCGCCAACGCCTATTATCGGCTCGAGCTCGAAGGGCATGCGTTTTACAAAATCGCGCAGGACGGCAACCGGCTGAATCAGATCGTGGAATTGAAAGAGATCGTCCTGCCCCCGGGTTCACGCGTCGAAGTGCTGGTCCGGGGTGGCGCGCCGGGCATGTACAAGTTCAGGTCCCTCGCCTTCAATACCGGGCCGCAAGGGGACCAGAATCCGGAGGTGACCCTCGCCACGATCATCGCTGAGGGGCCGGCACAGCAACCCATCCCACTTCCCGCGAAGCTGCCACCGGTGGCCGACCTGAGGAAGCAGCCCGTCGCTCATGAGCGGGAGATCGTCTTCTCGGAGGTTCCCGGTAAGTTCTTCATCAACGGTAAGCAGTTCGAGATGGACCGCGTCGACACCACGGTCAACCTGGGGGATGTCGAGGAGTGGACCATCCGTAACGCGTCCGATGAGATGCACACGTTTCACATCCACCAGCTCGACTTTCAGGTGGTCGAAGTGAACGGGCGGCAGGTGCCGTTCGTCGGCGTGCAGGACAACGTCAACGTTCCGGTCAGAGGGGTCGTGAAGATTCTCGTCCCGTTCACCGACCCGGTGATCGTGGGGAAGTTCGTCTACCACTGCCACATCCTATCGCACGAAGACAAGGGGATGATGGCGGTGATTGAGGTCAAGCCACCACGCACGGCGACAACGCCAAAGAGGTGAATGTCCATGATGAGCTACCGCGTGTGCGACACAAGAATGGTCCTGTCACTCGCGCTTGCCGCCGCCACGCTGTTGACGGGGTGCGCGACGATCCGCAGCTCGGAAGCGCGCTCCACCGAGCAGGTGCTGGCGGCGGCCGGGTTCGTGATGCGGCCCGCTGACACGGCCGAGCGGCAGCAGCGCCTCGCTGCGATGCCGCCCTACCGGCTCCAGCATCACACCAAGGACGGCAAAGTTGTCTACACGTACGCCGATCCCGACGGGTGCAAGTGCCTCTACGTGGGCGGGCCCAAGGAGTACTCGGAGTATCAGCGCCTGCGGCTGCAGCGTCAGATGGCCGCGGAGCAGGCGTGGGCGGCCCACGCGGCTGAGATGGACTGGGGCATGTGGGGCCCGTGGTGGTGGTGATCTAACCGGGGTCCTCACGAGACCCCATCAGGAAGGGAGAGCATCATGAGCAAGAAACACGTAAGCGCGACACTGAGCGACCATGGCCGCCCTGAGGCCGCTCGCGAGCCCAGGGAGCTCCAGCACTACGGGACGGTGGTCAGACTACCCATCGCGCTCGACGCTTCGATCTGCGCCGCCAGCGTCGACAATCTCAACCAGGTTCTCGCCGACACGATGACCTTGCGGGACCTCTACAAGAAGCATCACTGGCAGGTGAGTGGGCCGACGTTCTATCAGTTGCACCTCCTGTTCGACAAGCACTTCGGTGAGCAGAGCGAGCTGGTGGACTCCATCGCGGAGCGGATCCAGTCGCTGGGCGGCGTGAGTATCGCGATGGCCCACGACGTGGCGGAGATGACCCTGATTCCTCGCCCGCCGCGTGGCCGCGACGACGTGTCCGTGCAGCTCGCACGGTTGCTCCACGCCCACGAGATCGTGTTGAAGGAGGCTCGGGCGATGGCCCGCCGGGCGGCGGAGGCCGGCGACGACGGCACCAACGACCTGCTGGTGAGCGACGTGATCCGGACGAACGAGGGGCAGGTCTGGTTCCTCTCCGAGCATCTCGTGGACACCCCGCTGGTCGCGCACGACGGCGTGTAGCCGCGTCCCGACGGGCGTCACTGGGAGCTGAACCCGAAGGTGGCGCCTCCATGCCCTTCGATGATCGAGCGGCTGATCGACAGCCCCATGCCCATGCCGCTGGGCTTGGTGGTGAAGAAGGCGCTGAACGGCTCATTGCTACCTCGGTTCCGAGCGGTCCGCGTCAGTGGGCCGTTTCCAGCTCCGTGCCGAGCGCCTCGTTGAAGCGGTTGGTGAAGTTGGCTGCCGCGATGCTGAGCGTGAGCTGCACGACCGCTTCCGGTGACAGCTGCTTCTTGAGCTCTTCCACGAGTCGCGAATCGACCTGTACTTTCTCGGTCATCTCCTCCGCGTAGCGGATGACCAATCGCTCGAGATGGGAGAAGAGCGGGCTGTTTGTGTAGTCGGCCAGCGCCGCGAACTTCTCCTTCGGCACTCCAGCCCTCTGCCCGAGGGCCGCGTTGTGCGTCGCTCAGTAGTTGCAGCGATTGATCTGTGAGGCCTTCACATAGGCGAGCTGGCGCAGCTTGAGATCGAGCGCGCCCTCGCGCAGCGTGCTGTACCACGCGACGAACGGCGCCACGGAGCGGGCGTGGTGCGCCATCAGCCTGAAGATGTTCAGCACGCGGCCAGAGGCTTTCTTCATGTTGTCGTACACCGTCTGGACGTCGGGCGGGACCTGCTCGCGGTCGAGATACGGAAGTCTTGCGGCCATCATGTCCTCCTCGCGCTACGTCCCCATCCGTCCTCCATAGAATGCCAGCGATGGGAGCGCTGTACCCCCCGGAGCTGTCCCTCGTGGAGGTGCCGCGGCGAGCCCGACGCCCACCACCTCGGATTCGAGTCGGCGGTGCTCATGTCAGGGCGACACTACGCTGGGCACCTTCGTAGGGCCCCGGCGAACTCGTCGGCCCACAAAATCCCGCTCCGTATCGACTTAGCACCCATCTGCACTGTGAACGTTGCCCGGCCGGAGCTTGGCCGCGAGGCAATCGCCGTCCGGGTTGAAGACGAAGAGCGGGTGGTAGCAGACGGACTCGAAGTGGCCATTATAGGCGGACTGCTCTTGCGCCCCGTGGACTGGGCTCTCGGAGCTGTCGATATCGAGAGTCACCCGCCTCCGGGTTCGCTATCCTACCCAAACTCGAAAGATCGATCACGAGGCGCTCGGCCTGCTGTCCGGCGCGACGTCTGCCGGCAGCGGCGGCGGCCCGACGGGTAGCGAGAAGTGGAAGATCGCGCCGTGCGGCTCGTTCGGGGTGGTCCAGAGCTGGCCGCCGTGTGCCTCGACGATCGAGCGGCTGATCGACAACCCCATGCCCATGCCTCCGGGCTTGGTGGTGAAGAAAGCGCTGAACAACTCGTCGCGATGTTTCGCGGCGATGCCGACGCCGGTGTCCTGGACGGTCAGCCTAACACGGTCGCGGTCGTGCGTCTCCGATCGGATGGTCAGTTCCCGCGGCCGGCCCGTCACCGACGCCATCGCCTGGATGGCGTTCATCACGAGGTTGAGGCTCACCTGCAGCAGCTGCACCCGGTCGCCGAGAACCGCCGGCAACTCCGGGGCGAGCTGCAACACCAGTGAGACGTCGTGATGGCGCAGCTCGGTGCGCGCGAGCGGCAGCACGTCGCGGACGACGTCGTTGACGTTCACCGGATCCTTGCGTGGCGCACTCTTCGTCGCCAGCTGCCGGATGCGCTGGATCACTTCCGCCGCCCGGTGACCGTCCGTCGCGATCGCTTCGAGCGCTTCCCGGACGCGTTCGAGGTCGGGACGCGGGACCGCCAGCCAGTTGAGGGAGGCATTGGCATCGGCGACGATGGCGGCCAGGGGCTGGTTGACCTCGTGAGCGATCGACGCGGCCAACTCGCCCAGGGTGGTCACGCGGGTGACGTGCGCGAGCTCCGCCTGCGCCTGCTGCAGCGCTTCCTCGGCCCGGACGTACTCAGTGATATCGCGGCCGATGACTAGTGCCGCCTCCACCCGTTCCGAGTCTGGGCGCAGGGGCGTGAAGGTCGTCGCCATGTATCGCGCTCCGGACTGGGCGCGGATCCACCCTCCGCCGGCGACGTCTTCGCCCGCGAAGCATCGGTCCAGCTTCGGTTTGGCCCTCTGCTCGAAGAACTCCATACTCAGGACCTCAGCGAGGTGCATCCCGACGATCGTCTCGCGTGGCAGGCCCCAAACGCGCTCGTGGACCGGGTTGACACGTCGGTACCTGTAGTCTCTTCCGACGATGGCGATCGTATCGGGGGAGCTCTCGAACATCTGTCTGGTCAGATACTCCGCGCGCTTGCGCTCGGTGATGTCCATGACGGTCGCCAGCACGCTGTCGAATCCAGCGGAAGACGTCGGGAAGGTGATAGTACACAGCACCGTCAGCAGCTCGCCCTTGAGGGTCTGGAGAACGGTCTCGGCCTCGAACAACGTCCGGCCCTCGGCGATCGCGACGAGCTGCTCGATAAAGACCTCGCACGTTTCCGCTACTAAGATCCTGTCCAGTGAGGCGAGCAGCTGGGCCTTGCTCTCGGCCGCGAACAACTTGACCGATACCGCGTTCACGTCGACGACCTTCACCATCGCGATCGCGTCCTGCACGAATTGCGGGTGCGCGGCGAAGTACGCGCGGAAATCGCGCACGCCGCCCGATCTGAGATCATCGATCGCCGCCTTGACCCGGGAGAAGTCCTCCTCCCAGATCGACACCCCGGTCGACTCGAAGATGTGGCGATAGCGCTTCTCGCTCTCACGCAGACGGTGAAAGATCGACAGGCTCGTTAGCGCATCCTCGAGGCGCCGGCCGATCTCCTGGAACAGGAACTCCTCTCGTGGTGTCCACAGGCGCGCGTACGAGCACTGGCTGACGCCGAAGATGTACGGCAGCTCACCCTTCGGGTAGAGCGCCATCACGATCCTGGATTGGACACGGCGGCGCTGCGCCAGTTCGCTCGACACCGGGTGCGCCGAGTGCGGTCCGAACTGCACAGGACCGCTGGACGCCCGCACGGTACGAAACATATCGGCCGTCTCCGGGTCGATCGGCACCTCGTCGCCCACGCCGAGGAGACTGGGGAACTCAGGACGCGTCCGCTGCATCTTGACCTCGTGAGAGACGGCCTCAGGGTCGCAAGGATGCATCAGCCACGCGCGATCGCAGTCGAAGATCGACAGCGCAGCGCCGAGGACATCGCTCATCATCTGCTCGAGGTCATTCGTGGTTTGCGTGACTCGATGGATGCGATCGATGCTTTCGAGCAGCCACACGTGCCCCTGCCGTTCCGCGAGAGCCGCCTGCAACTGCTCGTTGCTCCGCTCGAGATCCGCCGTGCGTTCACGAACGCGCGCCTCGAGCTCTGCGCGGATCCTCCGCAGCGAATCCTGTGCCCTGCGCCGCCCAGCGCTCACGGTGGCAATCAACAACCCCAGGAGCGCGAACATGATGAGACGAGGAAGCTCGACGCGGTCGACCGCCAGTGAATCGAGCGGCAGCGTGAAATAGTAGGCGAAGGCCAGCGTGGCCAGGCCCCAGGCAACCAGTGCGGGCGGCAGCCCACATATCCAGCCGACGGTCAAGATTGCAACCAACGACAGCTGGCCGACCACGAGCGCGACAGGGCGCAGCCACAGCGCGAAGGCGACAGTGGCTGCCACGGCGAGAACAGCCAAGCCGTAGCGGGCGAGCGCGATTTGCGCGACGTGACGGCACATTGGCGTCCCTCAGTGCAGACGGCAGGGTGGTTCGATCTTGCTCGACATGCTCCACCGTTCGTGCAGCGCACCGCTCGTCATGGGCATTGTCGAGACGGCGATCACGTCGACGCGAGAGCCCTGCGTACGGCGTCCAGGAGGGCGGGCGTCCGAACGGGCTTTTCAAGGAATGCTGTCGCGCCGGCCTCGAGGCATCGCCACCGCGTCTCGTCGTCGCCGTGAGCCGTCAGCATGATCACTGGGATGCGTGAGCCGGTGGCAGCCAGATGTCTCAGCTTAGAGCGATTCTCCGCAGTATGAACGGCGATGTGCGATCGGGTCACCCGAGCACCTGACTTGCAGCTACAGCTGGCGCATGAAGGCGACCAGGGCCGCCTTCTCCTGCTGCGTCAGCTGCACGCCCAGCACGAGGTTGAAAAACTCCACCGTATCCTCCAGCGTCAAGAGGCGCCCATCGTGCAGATATGGTGGCGAGTCCTTGATCCCCCGAAGGGTGAAGGTCTTGATGGGGCCCTCGGCGTGGATCCACTGATCGTTGATCGTGCGCGGCTTATAGAAGCGCTCGACTTTCAGATCATGCATCTGGTTGTCGAGATACGAAGGGGCCGGATGACACGACCCACAGCGCCCCTTCCCGAAGAACACCTCCTGGCCCAGGCGCTCCTCCTCCGTGGCCTTGGCGGGATCGAGGGTCCCGAGCACCGTCAATTTCGGGGTCGGGGGGAAATCGAACATGTTCTGCATCTGGGCCATCATGGCGACCTGGCTGGCCCGATCAGGAAGATTGACCCCTTTCTTGGCGGCGGTGACGTGGTCGCCGTCGAAGTAGGCGGTGCGCTGCTCGAACTCCGTGAAGTCCTCGACGGATCTCAGCGAGCGCTTGGAGCCGTGGATCAGCTGATTGAACATCCCGCGCAGGCTCACCGTGTCGATCCGGAAGCGCGCCGGCTGCGGGCGATTGTCCGGGTTCTGGTGGAAGGCGGCGTTGGTGTGGCCGTTGGAGTGACAGTCGAGACACGCGACGCCGAGGCTTTGGCATCCTCACGTCGGTCTTGCGGTCGTCGGTCTGGTTGAACTGCTGCTGCGGGAACGGCGTGAGCAGCAGGCGCATGCCTTCCATCTGGACCGGCGTCAGGATGCCGTCCAAGATCGCGAAGTAGTTCCTGATCGTGAGCAGTTGCCCGCGCGAGACATCGCCCAGCTCCGGCCGGGTGGTCAGGAACAGGGGCGGAGGAAACTCCGGCAGGAGATGGTCCGGCAGATCGAAGTCGGCGTCGAACCGTTCGAGCGACCGCCCTTCCTGCTTGTTGATCTCCGCGATCTCGAACTTCGGAAAGATCATGCCGCCGGTCACGTGCTTCACATGCGGCAGGGGCAAGAACCCCTTCGGGAAGAGATCCTTTTCCCGAATCTCGTCGGGGGACATGGCGGCCAGCCGCTCCCAGGTCAGGCCCGCCGGCAGCTTGACCCGCACCCCTTGCTGGACCGCCTTCCTTCCGCCGGACATCATCAAGCCCGGGGCGGGACGGTTGCTCAGGTCGTAGCGTTCGGCGAGCAACGCTTGCTGGCGCTGCATCACGGTGGCCTTCGCCGCTTGGTCACTCGCCCGGACGGTGGCGAAGTCCTGCTCGACCACAGGGAAGTACGTCTTGCCTGAAGGGGGCTGGGTCGGGGGCGCCTGGGCCGCGCCCAGGCCATACAGCAGCAGTCCTCCGCACAGCCCACCCAATCCTGCCCATCCAAGTATTGCAACCCGTCGTTGCATAGCTGGTCCTCCCCTTTTGCTATCCATGGGCACTTCTCTCCTCGGGGGCGCGACGGATTCCAGTTACCATCAAATAGGCGAAAGCGGTTGTCGCGAGGTTGAGCTCGAGCCGGAAGCACACCACGGTCAGCGATGCCAGAGCCGTGAAGCCGAGCAACAACTGCGCTGCTGGACGCCGGAATCTAGCGGTCTGGTCGTGCTTCATTGGCAATACCAGCCTCCCGGACCGGTCGTGCGTGCTCCTCGGGAAGAACTTCGCTTGCCCGGGCAGCCTACACCCGGCGGAGACCGTGGTCGACCCTACCTTGGTAGGGGTGCGCGAGTCCGTGGGGAATAGGCTGAACGATCGAGGAAGTCTCGCCAGCTTCCGGCCCTGAGCGGCGACGGGCCGCCCAGGAGCCGGCCTGGCGTGCGGTGAAGGTCCCGCAACGTTACGGGGCCTGCGTGATGGCGTCGTCGCTCTTCAGGTCCGCGTGGGCAACGCCCATGAGCGGCACCAGAACGGCGACGAGCATCAGTGCGAGGACAATGGCTCGCTTCATCTGTTATCCCTCCCTTCTCTCTCACTTCTTGGGAGGGCGGCCGCGCGCACGCCGATGCTGCGCGTTCTTGCTGAACTACTTCGGCGCTCTTACACAATCGTGCTCGTCGATAGAGATCTTCGTCGGCCGGTGGGACCCTACGTACTGCGCCGCTTGAAGATATAGAACAGATAGCCGAACGCGGGCAAGAGGACCACCGCTCCGACAGCGAGCGCGAACTGCAGAGCATCGAGCGTGGATGCGACGGTCGCCGTGTTACTCAACGTGAGATCGGGGACCACGATATGGGGATACTGCGCCAATCCCCAACCGACCAGGATCAACGTCACCTGGCCGACCGCGCCCGCCCGCGCCCATCGAAAGCGGCGATACCACAAGGTCATCAGCGCACCGATCGCGCACACGCTGGTCGCCGCAACGAGGAACGGCGCCCACCAGCTCGTGAGCTTTGCGAAGATCTGTGGCGCCCCATCGCGCGCGAGAACGAATGTCAGTGCCGCCGCTGGCGCCAGCAGCACGCCCGCCACGAGCGCCCGCTTGCGGAAGTCCTCCTGCAGGTCTGGTTCGTGCTCGGTATCGACCGTGAGGTAGGTGGCGGCCAGGAATGCGAAAAGGCCCTGGGCGAACAGACCGCAGGCGACGGCGAACGGCCGGGTCCAGCCCGCGAAGAAGCCACTCGACAGCCGTCCGTCGACGACGCGGATCTCGCCCGAGGCGAGGGCACCCAGGCAGAGGCCGAGGACGAACGGCGTGAAGAAGCTCGCCCCGCCGAAGAGCGTGCTCCAGCGCCGGTGCACCGTATCGTCTTGAGCGTCGTACTTGCGAAAGACGAATGTGGAGCCGCGCAACACGATCCCGAGGAGGATCGCGGTCATGGGGATGTGGAGCGCCGTCATGATCACGGCGAATGCGCGTGGAAAGGCGGTGAAGAGAATCACGATGACCAGGATCAACCAGACGTGATTCGCCTCCCAGATCGGCGCGATTGCGTGCTCGATAGCCACGCGTTGCCGCAGCGCTCGAGGCCCCGAGGCCAGCAGGTCCCACATGCCGCCACCGTAGTCAGCACCGCCCGACAGCGCGTAGACCACGAGCGCCGCCAGGATGACGGCCCCCAACGTGTGCTCAACCGCCACGCGACGCCCCCATGCGCATTCGTCACCTGGTCCGTGTCGAGGTCGGATGCGTTTCGATGAACTGGCGGCGGAGCAAGTACACGAGGATCACGGACAGGAAAAGGTAGACCGTCGTGAACGTGACAAACGGTACGACGAGACCAGGCATCGGCGTGACGGCGTCGGCTGTGCGCATCACACCGTAAATGATCCACGGTTGGCGGCCGACCTCGGTGACGACCCACCCCGCCTCGATCGCGATGAGGCCGAGAGGACCGGCGACGACCAGTGCGCGCAGCAGCCAGCGGTCGTCGGGCAACCGTCGCCGTCGCCACCAGAGCCACCCGGCCCAGGCCGCGAGGATCAGCATGGCGAACCCGGCGGCGACCATGAGATCGAAGGCCCAATGAACGATGCGCGTGTCGGGCCATTCGTCCCGGGGAATGCTGTCGAGACCCCGGACCGACGCTTTTGCATCGCCCTGGGCGAGCACGCTCAATCCCCAGGGGATCTGGAACGCGTAGCGGGTCGTCATCGTCGCGTCATCCGGGATGCCGCCGATGGTGATCGGCGCGCCGGCTTCGGCCCCAAGGCCCGCCGATGGAAGACGTTGCCTCGATCCCGCAGGAGAAAGAACGCGTGGACGGCCGCGACGGCGAAGCCCGTCGCCACGTACGCGGCCAGCGTCATATGGATGACCTGCTGCAGACTGGCGGGGTTCAGCATGGCGGCCATCGGATCGATCTTCGTGACCCGGCCATCGACCAGCTCGAACCCGGTCGGCGCATTCATCCAGGCGTTCACCGTGACGACGAATATTCCGGACAGGAGGCCGCTGACGGCGACGACGACTCCCGCGAGCCAGTGCACCACCGGTGAGATGCGGTCCCAACCGTAGAGGTAGATCCCGAGGAAGATCGCTTCGGCGAAAAACGCGAAGCCCTCGAGCGAGAACGGCATTCCGATGATGCCGCCCGCGTACTCCATGAATCGCGGCCAGAGGAGACCAAGCTCGAACGAGAGCACGGTGCCGGAGACGGCGCCCACGGCGAACAGGATGGCGGTGCCTCGCGCCCAGCGCCGCGCGAGGTCCAGATAGATCGGCTCACGGCTCCGGAGATGCAGGCCTTCGGCGATGGCCATGAGCAGCGGCATGCCGATGCCGACCGCCGCGAAGATGATGTGGAACGCGAGCGACATGGCCATCTGGGAGCGGGCGAAGACGAAGTCAGTCATTGGCCGAGGAGCTTGAAGATGATCGTGAGACCGAACACGAAGAACAGCGCGGCTGCGGCACGGCGTATCCAGACCATCGGCAGTCTCGTCGTGAGGTAGATCCCGGCGAATACGGCGAGCGCGTCCGCCGCGAGCATCCCGAGCGTCGTAGCTGCCGTCACAGCCGCGGGAGAGCCGAACCGCGCGGCGAGCGCTACCGTCGCAAGCTGCGTCTTGTCGCCCATCTCCGCTAGGAAGAACACCACAGCCGTGGTTACGAGCGGTCCCCACGTGGGCAGCCTCACGAGTTCGACGGAACTATCCGGGACCAGCGTCCAGACCCCGAACCCGATGAAGCCGAGAGCGAGAACCCATTGGACTGCGGCCGCGGGAATACGGTTCGCCGCCCACACCCCGACCGATGAAGCCAGAGCGTGGTTGATGGTGGTGGCAATGAGAATGCCGAGCAGGACGGCCCAGGGGGGGCGATATCGGGAGGCCATCGACAACGCCACCAGCTGGGTCTTGTCGCCCATCTCCGCCAGCGCGACGACCAGGAACGAACTCAGGAGCGTAACAATCACGCGTCACGCCGCGGCGATCAGGATCTGGCCTGTTCGAGCTGCTCCTGACACGCCACGCAGGTGATGGCATCGGGAACCGCGAGAAGGCGTTTCGGCGGAATGGAGGTCCCACACTCGGAGCAGACTCCATACTCACCATCCGCCATCCGCGTCAGCGCTATTTGCAGACGCTTGGCCCGCTCAGCCAGCCGCGTCGCGCTGAGACGCGCCAGCTCTTGATGCTCGACACTCTGCGCGAGATCGAGGAAGTCGCTGCTCGCGGAATCGGCCGTGGGCCCCGCGACCCCGTTCTGCAGTCGTGCGACGACATCACGGTATGTCTTCAGCAAATGCGTGGCTCTCATGGTCTTCATTTCTCCACCCGTGCTTTGGATGCGAGCGGCCCGTTCTTCGATGCAGGGAGCCTCCCCGAACGCCCTGTGACGCCGCATGGCCGGTTGAGCTCCACCTGCCGGCGTCGATCGTCGAGGCGCTGCTGCCTCGGCTCGAGTGAAGGCCTGACTTGCGCGTTCTTGCGGGAAGGCCCCCGGCGTCGTAACCGGCGGCTCGAAGAGGCCGTCTGAAAGGTCGACCGCGAGACTCTGGCCGTTGCCATAGGGGAGTGCCATGGATCTGTCACGGCGGGATTTCCTCAAAACATCCGGCAGCGCCTTCACCGGGACCGCGTTGGGGGGCCTTGCGGGCGTCGGCGCGAGCCTGGCGCCGACCCTGGCGCAGGCGCAGGAACTGCGGATCAAGCACGCGAAGGCGATCCCGAGCGTCTGTCCTTATTGCTCGGTCGGTTGCGCCACGCTGGTTCATACCGTCGAGGGGAAGATCGTCAACATCGAGGGCGATCCACGAAGCCCTCACAACGAGGGGACGCTGTGTCCCAAGGGTGCGGCGATCTACCAGCTTCACGTGAATCCGAACCGCCCGACCAAGGTGCTCCACCGCATGCCGGGCGCGACCGAGTGGGAGGTGTGGGACCGCGAGCGCGCCATGAACCGCGTGGCCGAGCTGGTCAAGAAGACGCGGGATGAGACGTTCGTCGAGCGGCTGGAGAACGGCAGGCTGGTCAACGTCACCACGGCCATCTTCTCGCTGGGCGGCGCCACCCTCGACAACGAGTGGAACCACATTCAGCAGAAGCTCATGCGCGGCCTGGGGATCGTCGCGATCGAGAACCAGGCCCGTATCTGACACAGCTCCAGCGTCCCCGGTTTGGGGACACGGCTCGGGCGCGGGGCGGCCACGATGTACCCCCGCAGCATGGCGGATTCGGACTGCGTCGTGATCCAGGGATCGAACATGGCCGAATGCCATCCGGTGGCGTTCCGGTGGCCGATGCAGGCCAAGCTCAAGGGCGCAAAGCTGATCCACGTCGATCCGCGCTTCACCCGCACCAGTGCCATGGCCGACATCCACGCGCCGATCCGGGCCGGCTCCGATGTGGCGTTCCTGGGCGGGCTGATTCATTACGTGCTCCAGTCCAAGCGCTGGAACACGGACCCGTTCTTCAAGGAGTTCGTCGTCAACTACACCAACGTGGCGACGATCATCGACGACCAGTTCAGGGACACCGAAGACCTCGACGGCGTCTTCTCCGGGCTCCTGAAATACGCGCCGGGCATCAAGGAGTGGCCGCTCGACGGATTCGTCGGTCAGTACGACACGCGGACGTGGCAGTACGCGGCGGCGCCGACCGGCTCCCCCTCGACGCCGCCGCCACCCGGGCCACCCTTCGACTCGCTCGTTCGCTCGCTGCTCACGCCTCCGCCGCGCCGCGACGAGACGCTCCAGCACCCGCGCACCGTCTTTCAGATCGTGAAGCGGCATTTCAGCCGCTACACGCCCGAGATGGTCGAGCGGGTCACTGGCTGCTCGCAGGAGACGTTCCTCCAGGTGGCGGAGACGATCCTCGCCAACTCAGGCCGCGACCGCACCACCTCCTTCGCGTATGCCGTGGCCTGGACGCAGCACACCAACGGCCCTCAGATCATCGGCTGCTGCGCGTTGCTCCAGCTGCTGCTGGGAAACATCGGCCGCCCTGGCGCCGGCGTGATGGCGCTCCGGGGGCATGCCTCCATCCAGGGCTCGACCGACGTCCCGACGCTCTACCACTCGATCCACGGATATATGAATCACCCGTCGGCGTTGAAGCGCCACGCCTCGCTCCGCGACTGGCTCCGCACAGAAACAACACCGCGGGGCTACTGGGCCAACACCCCCAAGTTCATGGTCTCGTATCTGAAATCGATGTACGGGGCGGCCGCGACGAAGGAGAACGACTTCGGCTACGACTGGCACCCGAAGATCATCGGCGATCATTCTCACCTTCCGATGTTCGTGGCCATGAACGAAGGACGCGTGAAAGGAATGCTGTGCATCGGCCAGAACCCGGCGACCTCGCTCAACGCGAGCGTGGAGCGCAAGGGGCTCGCCAGGCTCGAGTGGCTCGTGGTCAAGGACAACTGGCTTACCGAGACCGCCACGTTCTGGCAGAACAGCCCGGAGATCACGAGCGGCCGGCTTCGCAGTCAGGACATCAACACGGAGGTCTTCTTCTTCCCGTCGGCCCAGGTCGCCGAGTACGAGGGAAGCTTCACCAATACCCAGCGGATGCTGCAATGGCACTTCAAGGCGACCGATCCGCCCGGCGACTGCCGCACCGATCTCTGGTTCACCCATCAGCTCGCCAGGCGGCTCAAGGCGATGTACGCGGATTCGACGCTGTCGCGCGACCACGGATTCAAGAACTTGGTCTGGGAGTTCGATTCCGACGATCCGCGCGAACGGGAACGCGGCGAGCCCGACGCCCTCAAGATCCTGAAGGACATCAACGGCTACTACACCGACGAACCCGGCAGGCATCTCGCCGGCTTCGGCGATCTCAAGGACGACGGATCCACGACGTGCGCGTCGTGGATCTACTGCGGCGTGTTCCCATCCCCGGACCGCAACCTCTCGGCCCGGAAACAGCCGGACGTGCCGAACACGCCGGGAGCACAGCTCGAGTGGGGCTGGGCCTGGCCGGCCAACCGCCGCATCCTTTATAACCGTGCCTCGGCCGATCTCCAGGGAAAGCCGTGGAGCGAGCGGAAGAAGTGGGTGTGGTGGGACGGCGCCAAGTGGACGGGCTACGATGTCCCCGACTTCGCGCCCAACAAGGCGCCCCTGTCGAAGGCCGACCCGAATGCCATCGGGCTCGACGCGCTGTCCGGCAGCGAGCCCTTCATCATGAAGCCGGACGGCGTCGGCTGGCTCTACGTGCCGACCGGGCTCGTGGACGGCCCGCTGCCGGCGCACTACGAGCCGGCGGAATCGCCGGTACGGAATCCGCTATACCGCCAGCAGTCGAGCCCGGTCCTCAAGTACTGGAAACTCGCCGGCAACGAGCTGGCGCCCACGGCTGATCCGCGGTTCCCGTACATCGTGACGACCTACCGGCTGACGGAGCACTACCTGTCCGGCGCCATGAGCCGCTGGAACCCGTGGCTCACCGAGCTTCAGCCCGAGTTTTTCGTCGAGATCAGCCCGGAGTTGGCCGCCGAGAAGGGCATCGGCAACACCGACTGGATCGCGGTCTCGACGCCGCGTGGCCGCATCCGCGGCAAAGCGCTCGTGACGCGGCGGATGCGCGCGTTCACGATCGACGGCCGCACCGTCCACCACGTCGGCATGCCGTTTCACTGGGGTTACCAGGGGCTGATCACCGGTGACGCCGCCAACGAGCTCACGGCCCTCGTCGCGGATCCCAACGTCTCGATCCACGAGGGGAAGGCCTTCGTCTGCAACGTGGAGAAGGGCTCATGACGGAGCCGATGGGCTTTTTCACCGATACGACGGTGTGCATCGGCTGCAAGGCGTGCGAGGTCGCCTGCAAGGAGTGGAATCAGCTTCCGGCGGCGAATGGTGGCGTTCGCCCGCTGAGCGGCGATAGCTATGACAACACCCGCCACCTCGACGGCATCCACTGGCGCCACGTGAAGTTCATCGAGCAGTTCAGCGCGGACCGCCGCCAGGGGCGCTGGCTGATGATGAGCGATGTCTGCAAACACTGCGTCCGCGCCGGCTGCCTCGAGGTGTGCCCGACGGGCGCCATTATCCGGACGGAGTTCGATACCGTCGTCATCCAGTCGGATGCGTGCAACGGATGTCGCGACTGCATCGGCGCGTGCCCGTTCGGCGTGATCGACATCAACCCCGTATCGGGCACGGCCCAGAAGTGCACGCTCTGCTACGACCGGATGAAGGTGGGCCTCGAGCCCGCGTGCGCGAAGGCTTGCCCGACGAAGTCCATCAACTTCGGCACGATCGTAGATCTGAAGAAGATGGCCCAGGCGCGATTGGGTCAGCTGCAGCACGCCGGCGAGAGCCGCGCGTATCTGTACGGCACCGACGAAGGCATGCTCGGAGGGCTCAACTCGTTCTACCTGCTCGTGGACAAGCCGGAGGTCTACGGGCTGCCGCCGGACCCGCAGCTGCCGTCGCGAAATCTCAAGTCATCCGCTGTCTGGTCGACGCTCGGGGCCGTCATCGTCACTCTCACGAGCCTGATCAGCTTCCGGAACCGTGGGAGAGGCGATGTCTAGCACCTTCTTCACCGCTTCACCTCACTGGCGCTGGCTGATCCTCGCTTACTTTTTCCTGGGCGGCCTCGCCGCAGGCAGCTACTTCCTCACCACGCTGCTGGATCTCTTCGGCAAAGGCCGGGATCGACGCCTGGTCCACCTCGGCTATCTCATCGCGTTCCCCCTCGTCTGCGTGTGTGGATTGGTGCTGACTGTCGATCTCGGGCGACCGGAGCGCTTCTGGCACATGCTGGTCCAATCAGAGACGCTCCGCCCGATGCTCAAGGTGTACTCTCCGATGTCGACCGGCGCATGGGCGCTGCTTCTCTTCGGAGGGTGCGCCTTTCTCTCTTTCGTTGCGGTGCTCGCCGAACGCCGCCGGCTCGGCTGGCCGCTCCTTCGCCAGCTCGGCCCACCCGCGTTCGTGGGCCGGCTCGTGACCGTGATCGGCGCGCTTCTCGGCTTCTATGTGGCGGGCTACTTCTCGGCTTCTATGTGGCGGGCTACGCCGGGGTCCTCCTCGCCGTCACGAATCGCCCGATCTGGGCGGACACGACCCTTCTCGGGCTCACCTTCTTGATCTCGGCGGCGTCTACATCGGCGGCGCTCTTGATCCTGCTCGGCTCCTGGGGCGGCGCGTCGGACGACAGCATTGACGCGCTCGAGCGTTTCGATGCCTCCGTCCTCGTCCTCGAGGCGGTCGCGATCGCCGCGCTGATCGTCTCACTCGGCCCGATCGCGACGGTGTGGCTGAATGGCTGGGGTCTCCTCCTCGCCGTGATGGTGCTGGGCGGGATCGCGCTTCCTTTATATACGCGGTTACGGGGCCGGAGCCCGCGGCGGGCGATCGGGCCGGTGCTGGTCCTCCTCGGAGGGCTGATCCTCCGCGCCGTCATCATCTTTTCTTCGGACCAGCTCACATGATGCAGCGCTGGCGTTCGATCGTCCTGCTGCTCCTGGCCGGAGCCGCGCTCGGCTGCACGAGCCCCGAGTCCACCCGGGCGCGTGGCGGCGAGGCAGGGGCCGACGTCGGCAACCATCCACGAGGGGCAGTCCAGATCCACGCCGGCGCCGAGATGTACTACGGGACGCGAACGCATGGTGACGGGATAGGCCAGCGTGCCTTCATCGGCGGCACGGAAACGGTGGAGCGGTAGTATGGCCGCCGCAGAGTCGCGATCTCTGCTCACCACGCTGGACGCGGAGCATCCAGAGTGGCGACCGCTGCTCGCGGTCATCGAGGAGGCGCTGCGCGAGGCGGAGCGCCCGCAGTGGGCGCGATTCGTGCCCGCGCTCGAGCACCCCGGAGGTGGCGGCCGGCCGCTGCTGGATGGCGCCGTCATCAACGTCGCTCCCAGGCTGGTCGGGCGCTGGGTTCGTCACATCCTGGGAGTCGCGGCCGCCGCCGGGATCGAAGTGGAGCCGGTCGCCAGAGCCGTTGCAGCGGGATCGCTCGACCCATTGTCGCTCTTCGAGACCGCGGTGTCCCAGGACGTCGATCGCTTCCACGAGCTGGCGCGAGTCGGGGCGGACTCTCGCGGCCTTCTGCGGGGACTGGCGTCGTTGATCGCCATGCCGATGCTCCAGAGCTGCCGGCGGGCCTGGGCCGAGCGGGTGCCCGCAGGCTGGGCGTACGGCTACTGCCCGATTTGTGGTGGCTGGCCGGCGCTGGCGGAGACGCGCGGGCTCGATGGCGCCCGACATCTTCGATGCGGATGCTGTGGCAGTGACTGGCGAACCGAGTGGCTGCGCTGTCCTTTCTGTGGCGAAGGCGACCATGAAAAGCTCGGCTCCCTGGTGCCGCCGGACAGCCTGACGCGGCAGACGATCGAGGTGTGTGACCGCTGCAGTGGATACGTCAAGACCATGACGACCCTCAGTGCGATTCGGCCCGAGCACGTGGTGCTGCAGGACCTCGCCACGCTGGTGCTGGATATAGCTGCACTCGAACGCGGCTACCGCCGCCCGGCGGCGAAGGGACACGGGATAACGGTGAGCGTGGTCGCGGAGTCCTCGCGGCTGCGCGATCTACTCGGTCTGCGACCGTGACGCAGCTGCGACCGGCGGTCGTCTGCGCCGCCCTGCTCGAGGCGCTCGATGCCTCGGAGGGGCGACGCCGGCGGCGCAAGCGCGACACCACGCCCGACGCAATCGGGATGTCGCTCAAGCGCCAGCTCCTCGTCCAGTCGATCGAAGCCGATCCCGATCCCGAAGCGTTCGAGGCGTGGCTTCTCGAGCATTGCCTCACCGGGCCCGCGGATGTCTCGATCGGCGCGCTGCGCGCCATGGCGCGGGAGGTGCTTGCGGAGTGGCAGTTCGCGGCGGCCTCCGCCGACTTTCGCGAGTGGCTGGCTGCGGGTGCCCCGTCCGAGGATCGCGGCCCGGCGTCGGCTGCGACGCTCGCGCTTCGGCCGTCGTCCAAAGACGTAGACGGGAGGTAGGTGACACCGATGGAAGAGATGCTCATAGAGGGAACCGGACTCGTCAGCTCGCGCGTCGCGCTCGGCACGTGGTCGATCGGCGGGTGGATGTGGGGCGGAAGCGACGAAGGCGAGGCCATCAAGACGATCCGGACGGCGCTCGACCTCGGCATCACGCTGATCGACACCGCACCGGCCTATGGATTCGGCCGGTCCGAGGAGCTCGTCGGACGGGCCCTCGCCGAGCACGGCGAACGGGAGCGCGTGCTGATCGCGACCAAGGCCGGGCTCGAGTGGCGCGACGGCCAGGTCTACCGGAATGCCTCGGCAGAACGGATCCGGGCCGAGGTCGAAGAGTCTCTGCGACGGTTGAGAACGGACTACATCGACATCTACCAGGTGCACTGGCCAGACCCGCTCGTTGCTCTCGGCGAAACCGCCGCGGCGCTTCGCCAGCTCTTCGAGCAGGGAACGATCTGCGCGATCGGCGTGAGCAACTTCTCACCCGAACAGATGGAGATCTTCCGGGCCGTGGCGCCGCTGCATACCGTGCAGCCGCCCTACAACCTCTTCGAGCGGCAGATCGAGCAGGACGTTCTCCCCTACGCCGGGCAGCAGGGCCTCACCGTCCTGGCGTACGGTGCGCTGTGCCGGGGGTTGCTATCTGGCCGCATGCGACCGGACACGCGGTTTCCCGGCGACGATCTTCGCCAGACCGATCCGAAGTTCCAGCCGCGACGGTACGGGCAATATCTCGACGCGGTCGCCGCGCTCGACCGCCTGGCCCGCGAGCGCTACGGCAAGAACGTCCTGGCGTTGGCGGTTCGCTGGATCCTGGATCAAGGGCCGACGATCGCGCTCTGGGGCGCCCGACGGCCCGATCAGCTTTCGCCGATCGAGGATGTGCTCGGTTGGAGGCTCGACGACGACGCGCGGACGACCATCGATCGCATCCTGGCGGAGACGATCAGGGATCCGGTCGGCCCGGAATTCATGGCTCCACCCGCCCGCGAGAAGTCCTGATGCTTGGATGGCTCTTTCAGACCGACGGCAGCATCGTTCCGCTCGTGCTGAGGCTGACGCTGGCCGTTGTGATGTTCCCCCACGGTGCCCAGAAGACGCTCGGCTGGTTCGGTGGCCACGGCTTCAATGGCACCATGGGTTTCTTCGTGAAGTCGGGCATTCCCGGCCCCTTCGCGTTCCTGGCGATCATGGCCGAGTTCCTCGGGCCGCTCGGCCTGGCAGTCGGCCTCCTGACCCGTGTGGCGGCACTTGGCATCGGCATCGTCATGCTTGTCGCGATCTTCACCGTCCACAGGCAGCACGGATTCTTCATGAACTGGTTTGGCATCCAGCAGGGCGAGGGCGTGGAATACCACCTCCTCGCTCTCGGCCTGGCGCTCGCGCTGATCTTCAGCGGTCCCGGGGTATGGTCGATGGACGCGCTGATCGCTCGCTAGCGATCGGTTGGAGGGAGCGAAACCCGTATGACCAGACTCAACATCAATGGCAAAGCAGTGACGGTCGATGTGCCCCCTAACACGCCGCTGCTCTGGACGCTGCGCGACGAGCTCGGACTCACCGGCACCAAGTTCGGGTGTGGCATGGCCCTCTGCGGCGCGTGCACGGTGCACCTGGACGGCACGCCGACGCGCTCATGCGTCACGCCGATCTCGGCTGCGGAAGGCAAGAAGGTCACGACGATCGAGGGAATCGGCGCGACACCTGTCGGCCAGCGCGTCGAGACTGCGTGGCGCAGCCTGAACGTCCCGCAATGCGGCTACTGCCAGAGCGGGCAGATCATGCAGGCCGCCGGCCTGCTCGCCAAGACGCCGAAGCCCACCGATCGCGATATCGACGAGGCCATGGCCGGCAACATCTGCCGCTGCGGCACCTACCAGCGGATTCGCGCGGCGATCAAGGCCGCGGCAGGGAGGGCGTGAGATGGCGGCGATGCTCGAGAACGTCAGCCGCCGAGGCTTCCTCATCGGCGGTGCTGCCGTCGGAGGCGCTCTCGTGATCGGGTTGCGTCTTCTACCGCGAGGGTTCGCAAGCAGCCCGTCGGCGGCGCCGGTGGATGTGCCTCGTTTCAATCCCATGGCGTTCGTGTCCATCGACGAAACTGGGCTCGTCACCGTCATCGCGCACCGATCCGAGATGGGCCAGGGCGTCCGTACGGCGCTCCCGATGGCCGTCGCGGACGAGCTCGAGGCCGATTGGGCTCGGGTGCGTGTCGTGCAGGCGGTCGGCGACGAAGCCACCTACGGCGGACAAAACACGGACGGCTCGCGAAGTCTCCGACACTTCTTGCGGCCCATGCGTGAAATGGGAGCCGCCGCGCGCCAGATGCTCGAGACGGCGGCCGCCGGCAGGTGGGGCGTGGACGTCGCGCAAGTCCGAGCGCGGAATCATCAGGTCATCCACACGCCGACGGGCCGGGTCCTCGGGTACGGCGAGCTCGCGGCAGCCGCGCGTGAGCTGCCGGTACCACGGCCAGACGAGCTCAGACTGAAGCGGAAAGAGGATTTCCGTTACATCGGGAACGACGTGCCGATCGTCGATCTCGACGACATGACGAGCGGCCGAGCCGGCTACGGGATCGACGTCAGGCTGGCGGGAATGAAGTACGCGGTGATCGCCCGCCCGCCCGTCTACGGCGGTCGTGTCGCTTCGTACGATGAGGGCCCCGCGCTCGCGGTGCCCGGCGTCGAGCGGGTCGTGAAGCTCGATGGCCCGCCGCCGCCGTCAGGCTTTCAGCCGCTCGGAGGCGTGGCCGTCATCGCGCGCAACACGTGGGCGGCCATCCAGGGCCGCGGCAAGCTCAACATCACCTGGAACGACGGGCCGAATCGATCCTACGAGTCGGCCGCCTACAAGACCAAGCTCGAGGAGACGGCGCGCCGCCCGGGGAAGGTCGTGCGCAACCAGGGCGATGCGCTGGCGGCGCTGGCCTCCGCCGCGCGCGTCCTCAAGGCCGACTACTACGTTCCGCACATCGCGCACGCTCCCATGGAGCCACCCGCCGCGGCGGCCAGCGTCACCGGCGGACGGTGCGAAGCGTGGGCGTGCACCCAGAATCCGCAAGGGGCGCGCGACGAGCTCGTCAAGGCGCTCGGGATCCCGGCCGACCGGGTGAAGGTGAATGTGACACTCCTCGGCGGCGGCTTCGGCCGCAAGTCGAAGCCCGACTACGTCGTGGAGGCCGCGCTGCTCTCGCGGGCCGTCGGCGCTCCGGTCAAAGTGACGTGGACCCGCGAGGATGAGATCCACCACGACTACTACCACACGGTCACCGCCCAGCATCTCGAGGCGGCGCTGGATCCTCGGGGCCGCGCGATCGCCTGGCTTCACCGCAGCGTGTTCCCGGCGATTCCGTCGACGTTTCAGCCGAATGTCCGGTACGCGAGTGACGGCGAGTTGAGCCAGGGCGTCATCGATGTTCCGTATGCCATCCCGAACATCCGCGGCGAGAACGGTGAAGCCGAGCCGCACGTCCGCATCGGCTGGTTCCGCTCCGTGCTCAACATCCCGCACGCCTTCGCGGTCTGCTCGTTCGCGGACGAACTCGCCCACGCGGCCGGGCGCGATCCGAAGGACTACCTGCTCGAGTTGCTCGGGCCCCCGCGCCGCGTCGACGCTGGCGCGCACTACGAGAACTACGGCGATGACATCAATGTCTACCCGATCGACACGAGCCGACTACGCGGCGTCGTGGAGCTGGTCGCCGAGAAGGCGCGGTGGGGGCGAAGCCTTCCCGCCGGCCACGGCCTCGGGATCGCCGTCCACCGCAGCTTCGTGAGCTACGTGGCGATCGTCGTCGAAGCCGCGGTCGGCAAGGACGGCACGGTGTCGGTGCCGCGCGTCGACATGGCGGTCGACTGTGGCTTCGCCGCATATCCGGACCGGATTCGCTCCCAGATGGAAGGCGCCGCCGTCATGGCCCTGAGCTCGGCGCTCTACGGTGAGATCACATTCCGGGAAGGGCGGGCGCAGCAGAGCAACTTCAACGACTTCCAGGTGGCGCGCATGAACGTGGCCCCCAGGGAGACTCGCGTGCACATCGTCGAGAGCGATGCGCCGCCCGGCGGCGTCGGGGAACCGGGCGTGCCGCCGTTCGCTCCGGCGCTATGCAACGCTATCTTTGTCGCGACCGGGAAGCGCATTCGCCGCCTGCCCATCGCGGATCAGTTGCGAAGTGAGAACGACCCTCGAAAAGGAGATCGGCCATGACGCTCGCGGATAAGACGGTGACGGCGGTGACGACACGCGCGCTGGCGTTCGGGCTCGGGCTCGTCCTGCTGACGACGCCGGCGTGGGGACAGACGGGACAGACCGGCGAACCGGCGGCCCAGCGCTGGTTTCGCGTCAGCTGGGCGCCGTCGACGGGCGATGTGGTCTCCAGCATCAAAGGGAGCGTCTTCAACGACTCGCCGTACCGGGTGACCGACGTGCGCCTGCAGATCGAGGGCCTGGATGCCGACCGTCAGCCCGTTGGCCGAACGCGGGCGTGGGCGATCGGTGACATCGGGCCGGGCGGCGAGACATCCTTTGTCGCCGAGCCCGTCCCGGGTGCGGTCAGCTATCGGATCACGGTCGTTTCCTACGACCTCGTCTCGCTGGGCCAGGCGCCTTAGACTGAGGGACGTTGTCATGAGGTTGGCGGGTTTCCTGCTCGGCGTGATGGCCGCAGTCACCGCGGGCTGTGGCGATTCGTCCCGGGCCGCCGGGCCGCTTCCGACCTCGGTGGTGAAGGTCGAGCCGGTCGTCGAGCGGGACGTGCCGATCACCTTCGAGTATGTAGGGACGCTGGTCGGCTACATCAACGCGCAGATCCGCGCCCGGGTCAGCGGGCACCTCGTGAGCCAGAACTACCGGGAGGGCTCCCTCGTCAAGAGCGGCGACCTCCTGTTCCAGGTCGATC
>Ga0209648_10000123_pt1 | contig 51706 bp, 42 predicted proteins | sample GraSoi2013_115cm_FD_185830 | JGI IMG/M metagenome (GOLD analysis project Ga0209648, IMG submission 185830) | Grasslands soil microbial communities from the Angelo Coastal Reserve, California, USA - Sample 9_17_2013_115cm (SPAdes) (version 2) | ecosystem: Environmental > Terrestrial > Soil >... | reverse complement strand
GAGCGGGCGTCGTACAATGGCAGTATAGAAGCTTCCCAAGCTTCGGACGTGGGTTCGATTCCCATCGCCCGCTCCAGAAACCTTGTTTCCCTCTAATAACTTAGCGATTGGTCGCGGCGGCAAAAGGCGGCATTAAAGAGCAAAACGAGCTTCGAGGGTGGCACCGCTAGCTCGCGCGAAAAGCCCGAAACACAATTCCGCACTTCGCAGAATTCTGGCTGTTGCTGTTACAGAGTGGCAGTTGCTTGGAACTCAATGAAACTTAACGGTACTGACAGCCCGTTATTGGTACTCTAAGGCTCCCTTTGCCACGACTCATCGGACCCTGAACGGACCCACGTCTTTGATTTCACCTATGGATACGACGCGATCTTCGGTGGCCATCGCACTTGCGGGGCGTTGACGGTATCGAGGATTGTATTTCAATCTGTGGCGCAATCGCGTAGCCAAACCCCTGACTTTACGCTATTGAAGGAGCGACAATTCGGCACCCGATCCAAACGGAACCACTTGGAGAGATCATGGCGACAATTGGGACTTCCAGCAAAACTTCGCGGAAATGTGTGACCAAACCATCGCGTTCTAACCACGGCGCACCATGCCCGATGACGACGACTCCAATTGGGGGTCTAGAACCCCAAGACTGCGCGCATCCGAAGAGCCGAGAGCGGAAATTACCCGATACCCATTGCGCTCTAGGACGGCCGCTCTCTCCGCCAGCAGACTCGGAGAGAACTCCACTTGCAAGACAGTCTTCATGCTCGACTTGGTCCCCTCAGAGTGATCATCACCGAACACAGGTTCGTGAATCCAGAGGCCGACTTGTTCTTGTCTGTTGAGACTATGCCTTCACACCTGCTTTACGCAGGAACGTCATCATGGGACACCAGTCCGTAAAAGCCGATTGGAACAAGTTCAAGCCGACGAAAGCCGTGAAGAGAAACCAGTAGTGGCTTACCCAGTATCCCAAAGCCAAGGAAAGTAGCACAAAAGCACCTGCAATCAGCCTAAGGTAACGTTCTAGGGTCATGGTATTGCCTCCTTTTCAATCTGCTGCGGGCACTGGATCTTCACCACCAGGTGGCAGAGAACTTGTACCGCTGCGTTCACTCAGGTAATAAAGAACCGGAACAGTCATTCGAGAGAGCACCGTCGAGGCGACCTCCCCGGCCATCAGTGAAATTGCCAGTCCCTGGAAGATCGGATCAAACAGAATCACGCTCGCACCGACAACAACAGCCGCCGCCGTCAGCAGCATGGGACGGAAACGCACCGCTCCTGCGTCGACCACGGCTTGTTCCAGCGACATTCCGTGCGACCGGCGTAGCTCGATGAAGTCCACAAGAATGATTGAGTTTCGAACGATGATTCCCGCGCCAGCGATGAAACCGATCATCGACGTCGCGGTAAAAAATGCTCCCATCAGCGCATGCGCCGGTAAGATGCCGATGAGCGTTAGCGGAATCGGGGCCATGATCACCAGAGGGGTCTTGAACGACTTGAACCAACCGACCACCAATACGTAAATCAGTACCAACACGGCAGCGAAGGCTAAGCCGAGGTCACGAAATACCTCGACCGTAATATGCCACTCACCGTCCCATTTCATGGCGTAGTGGCTTGTGCTTTCCGGGAGTATCGTGCCCGAATAGAGCTTTACATGGCCGCCGTCCGGCAGTTGGAGCTTATTGATTGACTCGTTCATCTGAACGATCGCGTACACAGGACTTTCCACGATTCCGGCAACGTCCCCGGTGACGTACACCACAGGCCGCAAGTTCTTGCGATAAACGCTTTGATCAATCACGGTCTCCCGTATGTTGGTGACCTCGCGAAGGGAAACCTGTGCGCCCGAGGGTCCGGGCAACTTCAGGTTTTCAAGATCCTCGATGCCGGATCGATCTGGCCGAGACAAGCGCACTTCGATGGGGACGTCTTCCCGGGATGCAGGATTGTGTAGAAGCCCCGCGGATGATCCGCTCAAACCTATTTGCACTGTGCGTGTGACTTCTGCCGCTGAGACGCCTTGCAGCGCAGCCTTGTCTAGATCCACTTTCATGTCGTACTTGTTCTGGGGATCTTCGACGTACCAATCAACGTCCACGACGCCGGGAGTCTCTTGAAAGATCTTCTTTATTTTTGCCGCGAGTTTCGTCTGACCTTTGTAGTCCGGCCCATAAACCTCAGCAACGAGAGTTTGCAGCACCGGCGGACCCGGTGGAACCTCGGCGACTTTGATGCGCGCGCCGAATGGCATAGCAATTTTGTCCAGTTCCGGCCGCAATCTTCGCGCGATTTCGTGGCTCTGTGCATTGCGGTCATGTCGAGAGAGAAGATTCACCTGGATATCAGCTTGGTTCGGTTGCCGCCGCAAAAAATAATGTCGCACGAGCCCGTTGAAGTTGTAGGGTCCCGAGGTTCCTGAGTAGATCTGGTAATTGATGACTTCCGGTTGCTCACCCAAGTAGCTCCCCAAAGCTTGCGCTACCCGCGTCGTCTGCTCTAGGGGAGTTCCGTCGGGCATGTCTATAATCACCTGAAATTCGCTCTTGTTGTCGAAAGGGAGCATCTTGACCTGCACCCATTTGAGCGGAACGAACGCCACCGCCGCCAGTAGCAGCACGACCACACCGACGAGGAAGAACCACCTCCGGCCTGAATTCTGAATCAGCGGATTCATCAAGCGGCGATAGAACCGCGTCGTCCAACCTTCGGCCTCGTGCCCGGACTCGGGACGATCGGCGTAATGATGCAGCAGGCGCAAAGCCGCCCAAGGTGAAACCACGAAAGCGACGATCAAGGAAAACATCATCGCTGCGGAAGCGCCCACTGGAATCGGGCACATGTATGGCCCCATCAGGCCACGTACAAAGGCCATCGGGAGAATGGCCGCAATCACTGCGAAGGTGGCCAGAATCGTTGGGTTACCAACTTCGTCCACGGCTTCAACTGCAACGTCAGCAAGTGAGCGGCCACGATTTTCGGGCAGCCGGAAATGGCGAACGATGTTCTCGACCACGACGATGGCGTCATCCACCAAGATGCCGATCGAAAAGATCAGTGCGAAAAGTGTTACGCGGTTCAGCGTGTACCCGAACAAGTAGAAGATAGCGAGAGTCAGTGCGAGGGTTACGGGAATGGCCAGTAGCACCACGCCTGATTCGCGCCATCCCAAAGCCAGTGCTATCAGTAGGGTGACGGAAAGGGTGGCAAGGAAGAGATGCTTGAGGAGTTCGTCCGATTTGTCCTTTGCCGTTTCCCCATAGTTGCGCGTGACGGTGACATTCAAATCGTTTGGCAGTGTGTTGCCTCGAAGAGAGTCAATCTTTTGCAGAGCGTTCTCGGAAATGAGCGTGGCGTTTGCGCCCTTGCGCTTGGCCAGGGTAATCGTTAGGGCTGGGTACTCTGCATTCGCCGTGCTTCCAGTAGTTCCTTTGCCGCTGGCGAACAGGACGTAAGTGTCCGGTTCCGCTGGGCCGTCTAGGATCTTTTCCGCAACGTCCCGCAGGTACACAGGACGTCCCGCATGAACTCCCACGACGACTTTTTGTAGTTCTTCGGGGCGCATAAAGAAGTTGCCAGCTTCGACTTGAAACTCCTCGTTGCCGCGCGCAAAGCTCCCCGCCTGACTGCGCGTATTCGCGGCTCCGAGTTGCATGACAACGGAACTAGGAGTCAGCCCATAGGCTGCGAGCCGTTGGGTATCCAGCACAACGCGCAATTTGCGTGGCTGTCCGCCGATGATAGTTGTTTCGGAAACGTCATCCAGTTGCTTGAATGAATGCTCCAGTTCTCCCGCGATGCGCCGCAGTTGGTATGCGTCGTAGTTCTTACCCCAGAGCGTCAGAGCGAGAATCGGCACATCATCTATTGAACGCGCCTTGATTATCGGCTGCGAGACTCCTTGGGGGATGCGGTCGAAGTTCGAATAAAGCTTGTTATAGGTCTTTACGATCGCATCTTCTTCTTTCGTGCCTACATAAAAGCGCACGATTACCATGCTCAGGCCGGGGTGGCTAATTGAGTAGATGTACTCGACTCCTGGCATTTCACGCAGCAGCTTTTCCATGGGCACGGTGACGCGTTGAGTTACTTCCTCCGCGGATGCCCCTGGCATCTGCACGAAGACGTCCAGCATCGGGACGATAATCTGCGGTTCTTCCTCACGCGGCGTTTGCAGGATGCTAAATATGCCCAGAAGGAGAGCGCCCACAATGATCAGAGGTGTCAGCTTCGATTGAATGAAAAGGTGCGCAATTTGGCCCGCCAGTCGCAGGACGTGAGTGGAGTTGCCCGGTTTGGGAGACGTGTCGCTCATGGCCGTATTGCGATTCGTTTGCCGCTCAAGTCGCGGTCTCCCGCTACAGCAACTAGCTTTTCTCCGCCTTGTAGTCCGGAGAGAACTTCAATCTGTTCTCCTGCACTCTTGCCAATCGTGACGTAACGCAATCCGGCGATTTGGTTCACGTCGAGCACGTAAACTCCCTGGAGTTGGCCGCGCTCCACTAACGCAGTGTGTGGAACGAGCAGCGTCGGCCGCTCACCGCGTGGGAATCGGGCTCTCCCGAAGAGCCCAGAGCGGAGACGCGCATCAGCGGGCAATTCGACTTTCACGAGGAAGCTGCGGCTGGCCGGATCGGCTGCCGGAACGATTTGAACGACTTTACCGGACAGTGGGACATTCCCTAGCGCGTCAATCGTCACTGGACTGACCTGCCCAACATGGACAAGGCGGAGGTCGCTTTCGTCGACGGCCACTTCCAGCCGGTAGCTTCGCGTATCTTCAATGGTGAACATGGGCATGCCGGGCGAGGCCAATGTGCCAGCATCGGCCTTTTTTTCCGTCACTACGCCGGCAAACGGCGCGTGTATACGCGTATATCCAAGCGAAGTCCGAGCCTGCATTAGAGCTGCATTTGCTTGTGCTTGTCCGGCCCGCGCCATATCGCGGCGAGCTTCCGCCGACTGGTAGCGACCTTTGATCTCGTCGAATTCCTGTGGACTGACCGATTTCTTCTCGTACAGTTGTTGGTAGCGCTTCAGTGTTGCTTCGGCGAGAGCAAAGTCCGAATCGGCGGCCGAGACTTCTTTTTCCGCCACATTCAAGGCAGCAGTGGCTTGATCCGTTCCGGAGCGAGGTTGCGCGTCATTGAGAACCGCAAGCACCTGACCGCTTTGCACGCGGTCGCCTTCATGAGCACGGATCTCGACGATGTCGCCCATCATCTGACTGGCAACCTGGCTCGTTTGCGCGGCGCGCACCGTTCCGACGGCTTCCAGCCAGTCGGGTGCCCTCGTCGTTTGCGCGACAATCACGGAAACATTGCTCACCGTCTCAGGTGCGGCAGCCTGAGTGTGGCGCTCGTTCGAACAACTGGATAGCCCGCCGCTTGCGACGAAGCACAAGATAATTGGAAGTGTGAGTGGTTGATTTCTGCGATTCATGGCGTCACCGAGGGAGATTGAAGATTCAAAGTTCCACTGGCCAGTTCGAGGTTCGCGTAGCCGGTGCGATAGCGATAGACGGCTTCCCAATATTCGGCTTGCGTTCGGCGGGCCGCTTCTTCCGCCGCGAGCAAATCGGTAATCGTCGATAGTCCGGAGTCGTAGCGGTTCTGATTGATCCGCAAACTTTCTTGAGAAGCCGCAATTGTTGCGCGAGCGACTTCCACCTGCTGACGCGCGGAGTCCAGCTCATAGTAGGCGCGACGGACTTCGAGCCGCGTCGCATCGGTGGCCATTTCCTTCGCAGCCGCAACTTTCTCCTGCATTGCTCGCTCTCGGGAAAGCCGGGCCTTCTTGGCTCCGCCGTCGAAAAGATCCACTGTGACCTCGATTCCCGCTAGCCAGTTATTCCCCCCGCCTCCTGCAAGAAACGTCGGGTTGTCAGCCCCCCACGCCGCAAACGCGTTCACTCGTGGCCCGAAGGAAGACTTCGCGACCGATACGCTCTGTTGCTGCGCCGCCTCCTCCGAGCGAATGCGTTTCAGATCCGGGCGGAGTTCCACTGCTTTTTTCTCCGCTTCTTCCAGAGTCATTGCAGGGAGATTTCTTTCTTCGAGCGCCTCGCCTGGTTCGAACTCATTCTCCGTGGCGATCCCAATCGAGGTGCCCAATTGTGCCCGCGCCAGTGCCAGGTTATTTTGCGCGCGAATGAATTCCTGCCTGCGGATCGCGAGTCGTACTTGGGCGCTCAGTAAATCGGATTCCACTACTAGACCGCTTTCGAAGCGATCCTTGCTTCTGTTCTGGATGGCCTGCGCGGTCTTCATGCTTGCCCCGGCGATCTCCAGTTGTTTCTTCGCGAGCAACACACCGTAGTAGGAGTCCACAACGTGAAAGATGATTTCCTGGTCCGTGCGTTCAAGCTGATGCCCGGCGGCGTCCTTCACGCGCTCCGCGCGGTTTACCGCGCGCCAGCTCCCGAAGGAATCAAAGAGATTCCAGGTACCGCCAAAGCGTGTCGCGAAGTTGCCGAACGGCGTTGGCGTATTCAGGACGTTCAGCGCGAAGTCTGCCGTCGTGAACCGCTGCTGTCTCAATTTGCTGCCAAATACGTATACGGGGTCGTTCCCACGGGTGGCCGTTTCAGAAAAAGCGACGTGTGGCAGGAAGAACGACCGAGCCTCCCTAACATCAGCCGAAGCGGCCCTTATGTCAGCGAGCGCTGCTTTGCGCGCCGGGTTCTTTTCTAGCGCAATGTTGACCGCCTGCTGGAGAGTAATCGGTGAGGCCTGCTGTGTTTGTTGTGCGCAGAGCAGAGCCGGAATCGACAAGACAAGAAGCGAAATCAACAAGCTGTTCCCTGCAAAGCGAGATACGCCTTCTGGCCGCCCAAGAGTTTTTTGCGGGCTTTGACTCTTTTCACCGGCCTGTCGTTCGCGCATTTTCATGGACGGTTTTCACCCTTGGACAGTTGCTGGAATCGGCGTGAGCCACTGCGTTTTCTCTTCGACGATCTGGTAAGTGGTGTGCAGACTGGCCGTTTGCTTCACCATCGCTCCCACCGAGCAATACTTTTCCTCGGACAGCCGGATGGCTTCATCGATTGCAGCAGCATCTATTTCGTGACCGGTGACCACGTGATGGATGCGGACCGCGGTAAACACTTGCGGCGGGCGTCCCGCCTGGTCGGCTTCCACTCGCACTTCGTAGCCCGTCACCTTTTGGTGGAACTTCTGCCGGAGAACGGTAATGACATCGAACGCTGTGCAGCCGGCCAACCCCACCGCAACTAGCTCGATGGGCTTGGGACCGGTGCCTCCGGCCGCGTCGTCGAGCAGCATGTGGTGTTCGCTGCCGGCCGTGGCGGTGAACTGCCGTTCCGCCTTAAATGGTTGAGTTAGCAGAACCTTAGCCGTGATCATGGGTGCCTCTCATCGGCCCCGGTAGATCGGAGCCACACCAATAAATGCAAAAGATTGGAATTTGTTACAGGAAAATGCGGCTTGGATTAAGGGGAGCTTGGAGAAAGCCTAGATCCGCTTTGTGTTGATAGCGTCGCGCTTAGTGATGTCCGCCATTAGCCCCTGGTATTCGGATAACAATTCGCGTCTGAGTCTCGCCGCGATACGCGGGTCGGGCGACTCATTTGGTGCTATTCGGCACTGCCGGATCGCCTTTTCCAGGCTCAATAGGAAGGCTTTGCAGGGCTCGCAGCCGTCCATGTGCTTTTCAAGCTCTTCACAAAGGGAGTCATCTAGCTCGTCATCCAGGTAGTTTGAGAGTTCCGCGAACATTTCCTTGCAGCGCCGTTGGCGCGGCAGTGGGGAGGGGTGTATTTCCCCAGCGGATTTCGCGGTCTGACGATGCACACGATGTAGATCCTGTCTGGCTAGTTGCTTTCGCACGAAGAGTCGGGCACGGTGCAGCCGCACGCGAATTGTCCCCGGTCGGAGGCCTGTGATTTCGGCGACGTCCTCATCGGACAGCTCCTCCATGTCATGCAAAACAAGAATGAGCCTGTAATCCGCAGGTAGCCTCTGTACGGCTTCCCGGAGACGCTTCGCATTCTCGCGACGCAATAAAGAGGTCTCAGGCGTTCCATCGGGACCGCGCGAAAGCTTCTGCAATTCCTGACGGTCGGGCATCAATTCTTCGAGGGAAAGATCCTCCTTCGGGGCAAATTTGCTCTTGCGCCTGCTCATCAGGCAGCGGTTCTTGGCGACCTTATAAAGCCAGACCATCAGAGCCTTGGCGTTGTCGAATTTCGGCAGGTTGGGGACCGACTTCAGCAGCACTTCCTGCATGGTGTCTTCAGCATCTTGCCGCTGGCCACACACCTTCATGCTGAAGGAAAAGATTGTTTTCTGTAACAATGCCAGCGCATCCTCCAGAGATTCTTGGTCCTTGCGCTGAATTAGTTGAACGACTTGGCTGATCTCGGGTCGCACGGGCTAACTGTAGCACGGCAGAACGGGTCCAGAATTCATCCCGTGTGCCTTTTTGACTCACGTCCTCTCGACGGTTCGACGCTAGCATAGTTAAGAGAATTCATAACTATATAACTGTGTGACCGCCGTCACATCCGAATGTATCGATGGTCACTGCTCCCTGCGCAACTTCACGCGCAAACTCGTTCGCAGTTAGAAGGGGCGTTTTCCATGGGTGCGAAATCACAGGAAATAGGGCAGGCACTACGGAGGGTCATGCACATGGCTAAGCCTTTAATTCTTACGATTTGTTTTCTTCTGGCTGGAGCTGCTTGGGCACAATCCCCAGCAAAGGACACTCCCGCCAGCAATTCGACGGCAACGGCTCCCGCAAGGGATGACGCGGCCGCCATGCGGCAAGAGATCGAGCAGCTCAAGCAGACGCTCGCGGCACTTGAGACGCGGCTCGAAGTACAAGAAAAACAGAAGCAGGAGCAATTGGCGCCAACCAAAGAACTAGAAGCGAAAGTCGATGAACTCGACACTCGCGTATCGAAGACCGAAGTGAAAAGCGCGCTCGACCGTCTGAATTTCTCCGGCGATTACCGTTTTGAAGCCCACACCATTTTCGGGAACGTTCCGGCGCACTACGATGGCATGCAACTGCAGAACCTCGTTGTGAAATCGCTCTTCGCCGTTCCAATTTTGGGGCGAATGCCGACAAGCGTGGGGGAAATCAACAACACGGTTGCCACCCACTATGGGGACTACCAGCAATTCACGAACAACCTCACGTTTGACCAGTTGAAGCAGGCCATGGGGGGCTTTTCTCCGCAAATGCAGCAGCAATTGTTCGGATTGCTCATGCCTTCCACCTTTGTGCCTGCCTACAAGGCCAACACCCCCGACTTGCTCACCAACCGTCTGCGCCTCGATTTCAACGCGCGCGTTTCAGACAACGTGAATTTCAGCGCGCGCTTGAGCATGTATAAGGCGTTCGGCGATTCTACGGGCGTACAGGTGTTCAACGGCCAGCCCAATACGTTCAACATGGATGGAACCACGACTGGCGTGCCGAACTCGGATCAGGTTCGAGTTGAGCGCGCCTTCTTTAGTTGGAACAGAATCGGCGGCTCAAAACTTTATCTCTCAGTCGGCCGTCGGCCCTCCACCTATGGTCCGCCAATGAATTATCGGCAGGATGAGCTTCGCGGTGGAACTCCTTCCGGCTCGTTGATCGACTATCAATTCGATGGCATCACTGTCGGTTACAACCTCAGTGATCACATGATTTGGCGGCTCTGCTATGGAATCGGGTACCAGTCCGGCTTCGGTAACGGCAACCTAATGAAAATGCCGCAAGACCGGCTGAAGGACACACATTTCGTCGGTGCAAACCTTGATCTCTGGTCCACCGAGAAGACCCTGTTCCAGGCTACCTATGCGCATGCCTTCAACGTGACCGATGGCTTCAACGGGTTGCTCGTTCTTTCGAGGAACCCGCTTACCGGCGATGTCATCAACGCACCCGTGATTATGCGCTATACACCGTCAGCGAATCTCGGCGGTATCAACCTATTCGGCGTCAATCTGACACGTCAGCTTAGAGCGTTCGATCTCTATGGCAGCGCGAACTATTCAGGGACACAACCAAACGGCATGACCACCCCCTTCGGCGGGCTGATGTCCGATCCGTTCGAAAACCCAGTGGCCCGCAACGGCTACATGCTGTTGGCCGGCTTGCGCTACAAGTTTGGAAACGACGAAAGGACGAAGATCGGGCTGGAGTTCAACCACGGGAGTAAATACTGGTTCAACTTCGCGCAGGCGGAAGACGACATTATCGCTCCAAAGACCAATACGCGGGGCGAAGTCTATGAAACGTACTTGACGCACCGGATTAGCGAACGCTTCATCTTCAAGGCCGACTTCATTAAATACCTGTACAGCTACTCCGGATCTGGATGGCATGTGGGTGCGCCCAAGCCGCTCAATTCGACGCCCATTCTCGGCTTCCCAACGTACGACAACGCCTACATGTTTTCACTGGGCATCACCGCCCGGTTTTAGCAGGTAATGAGGGCGAAGGGGCTGGCATCGTGCCAGCCTCTCACCCTAGGAAAGCAAGGAGGATGCCATGAAGACTTTCGGAACCCTTCGCAAGGATCTAGGAGCACTCACGGTCGGGTTGCTAGTGCTCGGCGGAATGTTAGCCCTTATGCCCCTGAGCGCGGCCCCGGCGGGGCAGAAGGGAAATGAAGCAAAGGGTAAGTTCTACTTTAAACAGACCTGCAAATCCTGCCACGTGAAGGGCGAGAAAGGCGGGGAAGTTACGCCTTTGGTTAAGACCCAGGCGCAGTGGCAGGCGTACTTTGTGAAAGGCAAGCACATGAAGGGAACCGAACCGTTGGCGAAGTATTTGACACCGGAGCAATTGAACGACGCCCTGACGTTTCTTTACAACCATGCGGTGGATTCACCGCAACCGGAAACCTGCGGGAAGTAAGATTCTGCAACTCTCACCGTAGAGAGCGAGGGCATCATGAATCGGCGAGGATTCCTGAGAGTGGCGACAGGAGGGGCGGTTGGCGTAACGCTGCTGCAAGCAGAAGCGTGCCATTCGCCCCTCCGCCAGCAGAAAGTGGCCAACGACGTAACGCCCCGCGTTGAAATTCCCACTACCTGCGACATGTGCGTGAACAAGTGCTCCATGATTGCAGTGGTGGAAAAGGGCATCGTCAAGAAGCTGAATCCCAATCCGGAAAATCCGAAATCAAAGGGCATGCTGTGCGCTCGCGGAAATGCCGGAATTCAGCAACTCTATGACCCAGCCCGAATCAAGCACCCCATGATCCGCAATGGTGAGCGCGGGGAGGGCAAGTGGAAGGTGGTGAGCTGGGACGAAGCGCTTGACTTTGCCGCACAGAAACTATCGGCAATCAAGGAAAAGTACGGGCCGCAGGGCACGCTTTGGTCCTCGAGCGAAAGCTTTCAGGAGGTTTTCTTCCGAAATCTTGGCCAGGCGTTCGGGTCACCGAACAGCGTACGGCACCCGACCTTGTGTCTGGCTTCTGTGAATCTAGCCTATTCGGTCACGTTCGGCACCGTGCCGTCATTCGATGTACAAAATGCGCGCTACATCATTATGTCCGGCGCTAACCGGCTCGAATCTTTCATCACGCCGGACACGATGGATCTGGTCGATGCAACGACAGAACGAAAAGCTAGGTTGATTTATCTCGATCCGCGTTTCACGAAGACTGCGGCTAAGGCTGATGAGTGGTATCCGATCAAACCTGGCACTGATCTGGCGTTTATCCTGGCGATGCTCAACCTCATAATCGGTGAAAACCGCTACAACAAGGAGTTTGTATCCACGTACTGTACCGGCTTCGAGCAGCTTGCCGAGCACGTGAAACAGTACACCGCGGACTGGGCCGCCGAAGAAACGCAAATACCTGCGAAAGACATTCAGCGAATTGCGCGCGAATTTGCGGACGCTGCACCCAGGGCAATTTACTACGCCGGCAGACGCTCTTCGTGGTCTCGCGATGATTTTTCCATGCGCCGTGGACAAGCCATCTTGAACGCCATCGTTGGCAGCTGGGATCGTCAGGGCGGCATGGTTCCCAATGCAAAAGTCGAGCTTGGCGAATTGATGTTCCTGCCGTGGGATGACCCGGTCGCGCCTCGCGTGGACGAGCTTGATAAGAATTTCCCGCTCGCTGCAAAGGGCGATGGCGTCTATCTGAAGTTGCGCGAAAACGTTCTTGCCGGGCAGCCGTATCCCGTGAAGGGGTGGATGATCTACAAGCAAGACCCGATGAGCGCGATCCCGGAACAGGAAAAGACACTGCAGATGCTCCGTCAGATGGATTTCGTCGGCGTCATCGACATCCAGATGAGCGACACAGCCTGGTATGCCGACGTGATTTTACCCGAGTCGACGTATCTTGAGCGGCTCGATCCCGTCGAAATGCTGGGCGGCATTCGTCCCGTGGTTCTCTATCGGCAGCCGGTAGTGAAGCCTCTCCATGATACAAAGCCGGCGTTCGAAATCGTGCAGGGCCTCGCGAAACGGCTGAACCTTTTTCAATATTTCGATTACACCATGGAGCAGTGGATCGCGGAGCAGGTGAAAACATTACCCATGGATTTGCCACTGGAATACTTGAAGAAGCACGGCGTCTACTCACCGGCGGAGTACCCGAAGTACGGCACAACACTGAAGCCCGACCACCGCTTCGTGACAAAGTCAGGAAAGATCGAGCTTTTTTCGGAGCGATTACAAGGCGCGGGGTACGATCCGTTGCCGGTTTACCATCCGCCGTCAGAAGTGCCCACCGGAAAGTTCCGGCTCGTTCTGGGCCGTGTTGCTTTTCATACACACGCGAACACTACCAACTACCCCTGGCTGAGTTCGTTCGCGCCCGAGAACACTTTGTGGATTCATCCGAAGGCTGCGGATTCATTGGGAATTGGTGCTGCGGACCGCGTGGAAGTAGCAAGCGGAGTGGGGAGTGTCCGGCTCAAAGCGCAGGTCACTCCGAAGATTCGTCCCGACTGCGTATTCATGCAGCACGGTTACGGGAAGCGTTCGCCCTGGCTGAGACTGGCGAACCCGGGCGGCTCCGACGCACAACTACTTGAGACCGCATGGGACAAGGTCTCTGGCGGAGCGGCGCTCCACGAGACCTTCGTAAAGGTCAGAAAAGTTTGAGGAGCCACGATGGCGACACGAACGAAACGCTATGCGCTGGCAATTGACGCGAAGAAATGCATCGACTGCAAGGCTTGTGTAGTTGCCTGCCGGGCCGAAAATGGAGTGCCCGTTGGTAAAAGCAGGAATTGGATCAACGAAGAACTGCATGGTGATTGGCCGAAGTTGATGGCCGTATTCGAGCCGGAACAGTGCCACCACTGCGAGGATCCGGCCTGCGTACGGGTTTGCCCGACAGGCGCTTCCTATCAACGCCCGGACGGCGTGGTCGCGATTAACTCCTCCGAATGCGTCGGCTGCCGCTACTGCATGATTGCTTGCCCTTACGATGCGCGCTTCTTCCGCGAAGATCTGGGGGTGGTCGAGAAGTGCGATCTGTGCGCGCATCGGCTGGATCGTGGAGAGCTTCCTGCCTGCGTCGAAACCTGTCCGTCGAAGGTACGCGTATTCGGCGATTTGAACGATCCGACTAGCGAAATCCATCAGCTTTTGGAAAAGCGGCAGTACCGGGTGAAGAAGCACGAAGCAGGTACCGGGCCGCAAATCTATTACCTGTTGTGAGGGAACGGCGATGAAGACGATCGAATGGCAATACCTGATTGTCAGTTACTTGTTCCTCGGAGGGTTGTCAGCCGGGCTCTATTTCGTCTCTGCTCTGACGGAGTTGTTTCGTAAGGATGACGACCCAGCACAGGAACATATCGCCCGCATAGGCGCGTTGCTTGCCCCGTGGCCAGTAATGCTCGGTTGCACACTTCTCGTATTTGACTTGGGGCACTGGTATCGCGCCTACAAGTTGTTTCTCCACTTTCGCTGGGAAAGCCCGATGTCGATCGGTTCTTGGCTGTTGATGCTCTTCATCGGCATTTCGCTGCTCTACGCCTACGGTTGGGTCCCCCGCGGCGGGCGAGAGCACTTCTACGAAAAGCTGCCCAGGCGCCTGCGGTTCCTCAGAATGTTCAACGTGGATGTCGCGCCTTGGCGTCGTCCGCTGGCCATTGCAGGGCTTCCGGTGAGCGTAGGGGTGGCCATCTACACGGGCGTACTTCTCGGAGCTGTACAGTCGCGTCCTTTCTGGAACACAAATCTCGTGGCACAACTCTTCCTATTCTCTGCGCTGTCTGCGGGATGCGCGTTTCTCATTTTAGTTCTCGCAATGCGTTCGAGGGAATTCGAGATGTACCAATTTCGTTCGCTATACCTGCTGGATGTTTCCTTCTTGACACTCGAATTCTTCATTGTGGTTCCTTACTTCATTCACGGAGAGCTCTCCGTTGAAGCCGTGCGCGAATCACTCAAGTTGGTGCTGGGGGGGCCGTTCACCGTGGTGTTTTGGGTGTTTTTCATGGGCTTGGGGCTGGTGCTTCCCTGGGCCATCGAAGTGCGCGAAGTAGCGCCGCTGTTTCTCACCCACGTTCAGTTATTGCCTCGCATGCGTGCCGCCACTCCCACTCTGGCTGGCGCTTCCGTCTCCGTTGTCAGTGAACTTTCCGCACCCACGTCGGCGAAGAAGTTGCATTTCAGCCGTGGCTGGGCCGTCGCGGCTGCGGTGCTTGTGCTGGTGGGCGGAGTGTTAGTGAGATATATCTTTGTCTTTGCAGGTCAGATGAGCGCCATTCGGTGAGGCTTTCGGCCGCTGCGAAATCTTGCGTAGGAGCTGGTTATGCATGAGAATGAATCGACGGCGCACAAGGTTGGTACGAGTCTGAACACACATCAGGGGGCCGCGGCTTCCCGGGGGCTGCCGAATAAGGTAAGAAGAAAAACAACACTCAAGAGGCCCCGGCCCACTGGAGCCGCTGAAACAGCGGAGGCCGAGAATCGCATTTGCGAGATGCAAGTGCGGATTTGCAAAGCGCTCGCTAATACTACCCGGCTGCGCATGCTAGATCTGCTCGGGAAGAGGGCCTACACGGTATCCGGACTCCAAGCCGAGCTGGGAATCCCGCTCGCCAATGTTTCTGTCCAGTTGGCCACGCTTCGTTCCGCGGGCGTCGTCGTGACGGAGAAGAAGGGCAGGCAGGTCTACTGTTCTCTCGCGCTTCCTGAAGTCCGGCAAGCGTGCCACTTCATCCGGCAAGTCCTGAAGGCCCAGGTGCGCAAAACACAGAGTCTGCACATCTAACGTCAAATTCTAAGACTGCTGGGTACGCGACGGTGCGTGTTTTTGTGATAGAAGCAAAGATACGTCAGCAGCATCTGCATCTGCCGCAACCGGGAAAATGGCCAGGCTGAAACGAGGAGACCACTCATGAAGAGACCGGGTTTACCCAAAACAGTCAAATCCTTTTCTGCGTCCTTTGCACCCGTATGGCAGGTATTTCAGAAACTGGGTGATGAATGTCACGGCGCTGGGCCGCTCGATGACCGCGTTCGGCGACTCGTCAAAGTAGGAATCGCCGCCGCCGCCCAATCCGAAGGAGCCGTGCACTCCGCGGTCCGCCAAGCGAAGACAGCCGGAATTTCCGCTGCCGAGATTCGTCATGTGATCGTACTGAGTATCACCACCATCGGGTTTCCCCGGGCCATGGCTGCAATGAACTGGGCCGACGACATACTCCGAAAATAATCTCCTGACCCTAGAGCCTCCAACAACCTCCACTAAACCCTAGCAGAAACCCCGCTACACGCTTCATGACTGCCGTGGTTGCGATGTTTCGGCAACTCCAAGGAAAAATGTACTAGTACCAAGATTTTTTTCTCCTGTTTCCCCTGCCGGATGTTCCTTAAATAAGTAGGGGGCTGAGGTCAACATTTCTCTCCCAGCCTGGCACTCTTCCGGAGAATGAAGATTCTTTCTTACTTTTTCCCGATTCGATGTTCCTTAGATAAGTAAGGGGCTGTAGCGGAGAGTTCTCACCGAACCTAGAGGCATCCGAGGGATTGAAGTTTTTTCTCACTTTTTCCCGACTGGATGTTCCCTAGTACGTAGAGGACCTTGGTGGACTTTCTATGATGAAGAGATTCGCTATGAAATCTTGCGGGGCAGGCGGCAAAAGTTGCTATTGAGCTTTTCTATTTTCGAGGCCTCTTAATGTTGTGGGACATCACTATTTCAAAGTGCCTCGATCGCTATTTGCAACGCGTGAAGGTGAACGGTGCACGAAAGAGCCTGTTCACCCTGTCTGTCACCCTCGCGTTCACCCTGGCGAACGCGCAAATGCCAAGGCAAGAGAGAGTTGCGCACGACAGGATTGGGATCGATCAACGATTTCCATCGCGAGATCATGGGTAATCGGTGAAGTCGCGGACACCAAGACAGAAGGTTCCGCAAAGCCGTTGCCTATGGATTCGGATTTGGCCATCGTTTTGAAGGAACATCGACAAAGAACGAAGGACTACGATTCGCCATGGATGTTTGTGAATCCAGCCACGGGAAATCCGTTCTGGCCGAGCAAGATTCGTGAGAATCACTTAGTGCCTGCGGGAATTGCGGCGGGCATTGGGCGCGTTGGATGGCATACGTTTCGGCACACGTACTCCTCGCTGTTGCGGGAGCACGAAGTGGACATTAAGGTTCAGCAGGCGCTTTTGCGTCACGCGGACATCCGAACAACGATGAACATTTACACGCAAGCGGTACCGAGAGCAGTACGCGAAGCAAATCGCAAAGTTGTGAGAAATATTTTAGGGAAGCAAGGCGGCATCGAGGCGGCAGTAAGGGTTCCGGAGGCTACCAAGCCCTTCCAAATCAGTACGAGCCCTACTTCGTAAGTCCTTGAAAAACCAAGTGGCGATGATTTCGATTCCCATCGCCCGCTCCAGAAACCTTAATGGCTCAGCCGACCTTGCACGGTTAAGTTACCTGAATTCGGCAATGCGGAGGTGATCCTAGATGAGGACACGGTCCCGCCACAACGGTTGTTTGAACCGTTGTACAGGGACAAAGCGGACAGTAACGTGGGGCTGCGGTACTCGTGGCTCCTCGAACGATCAGGTTCCGAGCCTAAGAACAGAAGCGCTTCCGAGTCTCAAACGCGCCGTTAGGCTTTAAGGGTGGGCGTCAGTGCTGTGAGCGGCAGCACAAGCGCTTGTGACGCACGTCACCAGGACCTCTTCGCAATTGGTAAGCCAGAAGCTAAAGCGCGACGGTAACGCGAAAACACATTGGGTCGGAAGTGCGTTCCACCTTGGCGCCACCGTGGGCAGCAAGGTGCCGAATCGCGCTGTTCTCCGAATGAAATTCGGCCACGATCCGCTCAACCTTCTCCGTACGGGCAATCTTTACAAGCTGTGCGATCAGTTCGCCGCCCAATCCTTGATGTTGATACCGGTCCGCGACCACAACAGCAAGCTCAGCTTCTTCCGACAAGGGGCGGCGGGAGAGTCGGCCAACGCCGATGATTGTTGAGCCTTGAGAGTCAGACCCTGTTAGTTCGGCGACAAGCGCCATTTCGCGGTCGTAGTCAATGAAGCATTTACGCATCAAACGTTCATGCGCAATCCGCGTGTCGAGCTTGGCCATGTGGAAATAACGCAAGTAAACGGTTTCGTCGGAGAGTAGTTTGTGAAAATTGACCATCGCGGGTTCGTCTTCTGGTCGAATGGGCCGGATGATGACCTCGGATCCATTCTTCATCCTCCAACGCGAAACGTACTGTAGAGGATAGGGCCGAATGGCAGGCCGCGGCAGCGCCTCATCCTGAATTTTCGGGTCGACAAGAACAATGCGAGCGTCAAGCGCAAGGATTTTCTCGGACGATGCCAGAAGAGGATTGATGTCTATCTCCGCGATGCGTGGCAATTCCACAACGAGTTGGCTGAATGCCACGAGAACAGCTCGGAGCGTGATTAGATCGACCGGCGGGCGGCCGCGAACGCCTTGCAAAGCGCTGTGAATCTTCGTTTGCTCCAATAGGCGTTGCGCCAGGGTGGTATTCAACGGAGGTAAACCAAGAGCACGGTCGCGATAGACTTCCACGAGTTGCCCTCCCGAACCGAACAGCAGCACAGGGCCAAACACAGCGTCCAGAGTGCTCCCGAGGATCAATTCATATCCGTCGATTCGGACCATCGGCTGAATCGTCACACCCTGAAATGCCGCATGACCGGAATGAGCTGTAACTGAACTCTTGATCGAGCGATACGCTTCTCGCACTTCGTCGCGATTTGAAAGACTTAGTCTGACGCCACCGACGTCCGTTTTGTGCGTCACTATTTCTGAATTAAGTTTTGCGACGACCGGATAACCTATCTCGGCAGCAATCGCGATGGCTTGCTCCTCGGTTTTCGCTACGCGCGTTGGCACCGTCGGAACGCCGTAAAGCGCCAACAACATTTTTGACTCGGCCTCCGTAAGAAGCGTCCGGCCCGACGAGCGAACGTCACCGATCAGCTTCTCCGCTTTCTGGCGACGCGTTTCAGCGCCGTCGAGGGAATCGGCGATTGCCGGGATTTCGTACAGTCCCCGCAGGTGTTCGCTGTAAGACCACATGTAGGCGAACGCGCGGGCTGCCGTATCGGGATACGAGAATGTGGGGATACCCGCGGCGCTCAGGATCCGCTCGCCGTCGGCAACAGCTTCGCCGCCCATCCAGCTAGCCAGCAGCGGCTTGTTCTGACCTGTGGCGTAAGGCGCCAGGTGCTTCGCCACCTCCGCAGGGCTGGTCATGCCCTGGGGAGCTAGAATGGCAAGAAGGCCATCGCTGGCCGGATCGGCAATGGCAACTTCCAGCGCTTTGGCATACCGCTCGGGATCTGCATCTCCTAGGATGTCGATTGGATTCGCATGACTCCAGTGCGGCGGAAGGAAAGCATCGAGCGCAGCCTCAGAATCGCTGGACAGCGTCGCGACCTTTCCTCCATTTGCGATCAGTGCATCCGTCGCAAGCACTCCGGGTCCTCCCGCATTGGTCAAAATGGTGAGCCGGGGACCTCGAGGTCTGGGCTGTTTGCTCAAGACCTCTGCCATGTAAAACAGATCAGAGATATTCTGGACGCGAAGCACGCCACAGCGGCGAAGTGCTGCGTCAAATACATCGTCGCTCCCAGTAAGCGCACCTGTATGCGACGAAGCGGCTTTCGAGGCCGCTTCCGTGCGTCCCGCCTTGATAACGATGATCGGCTTCCTCAAGGAAACTTCGCGGGCCGCGGATAGAAACGAACGCGCATCTCCTACGGACTCCATGTAAAGCAGAATGCTCTGCGTCTTCGGTTCCTCACCGTAGAACGAGATCAAGTCGCCCCAATTCACGTCCAGCATGGAGCCAGTGGAGACAATGGCGCTGAATCCAACCTGCTCGCGAAGACTCCAATCCAGAATTGCGGTCAGTAAGGCTCCGCTCTGGCTGAGAAACGCTACGTTTCCCGGTAGCGCAACATCTTGCGCAAAGGTCGCGTTAATCCCCGCCCATGGATTCATCATGCCCAGGCAGTTCGGGCCTACCAGCCGCATCGATCCGCGCCGCAGCTCCCGATGGATTTGACGTTCGAGCTCGACACCTTCAGCGCCGCGCTCCTTGAAACCTGCAGAGATGACGATGGCCGAGCGCACACCGGCATCGACACATTCGCCGACGACGGCGGGTACAGTCGGCGCTGGCGTCACAATCATCGCTAAATCCACAGGTTCCGGAACACTGGCAATGCTTGCGTAACAGGACTGGCCCAATATCCTTTTGTGTTTCGGATTAACGGCAAACAGCTTTCCGCGGAATTGTTTCGTGCCAAGGTTTGTCAGAAGCGTGCGTCCGACGCTGCCTTTGCGATCTGTCGCGCCGATAACCGCGACCGAGCGGGGTGTAAACATGCATTCAAATGCCGGCCGTTGCAATTCCTGGTCGGCAGTTTGTGAAGAAATCCGAACGGCAGAATCGGGCGTGCTCACTGTCTTATGCCTCCCTCAACGATATATTGTTTACGCAGCAGGGGGAGGGGAGTGCTGAAGGTCACTTTACTTGGTGATCCGCGTCACGGAAATATGAACGGATAAGCGCTATACGTCAAGCAGTCTTCTGGGCCGTAATGGCAGGATGGAGGCTTCGTGAGGGTGAGGACAAAATCAAAAGTGCCTCTGCACAGCAGGCGAAGAGTCCTGGCGGCCATTCGCGCAAAGATTCGTGAAGCTGCTCCTCGTCCGCATACGGGGCGACCCGGTATTCACAAATGCCATCGCTGGCACAACTGGCTGCTGGAGGAGTATCCGTTCTAGTTTTCGATGTGTATGGCGACCGGCATGGGCACGACCCTTGCGTGTCTGCAACGCACTGAGAGTAAGAGGAGAGCTACGATGAAAGTAAAAGAAATTATGACGCAATCCGTAGTTTGCTGCGGACCGTGGACAAATGTGGGTAGAGCGGTAGAGCTGATGTGGGAGCGAAATGTCGGTATGCTTCCCGTCGTGGGGAATGAGGGCAAACTGATTGGCATTGTCACGGACCGGGATATTTGTATCGCGATGGGGACGAGGAACCGTTTGCCGGGAGACTTGACCGTGGGCGAGATTGCGGTATCCAAGGTGTTCACCTGCAAACCGGACGATGACGTCCATGAAGCCTTGGGCGTTATGGGAAGTCACCACGTTCGCCGCCTACCGGTGGTGAATGATAAAGGTATCCCGCAAGGAATTTTGTCGATGGATGACCTGGTGGTTCATTCTGAAGTCGGCAAGCTGCGTGGCGCGTGCGAACTTGCGTCCGAGGAAGTGACGAGCGTCCTGAAAAAGGTATATGGACTGAAGTACCCCGTGGTGCGCAGCAAAGTCGCGGTCCACTGATCGGTTGGGCGCCAGTGCGCGTGTAGCCAGCTATTCGGTGGCGCAACGTGGCTCGTGCCAAGGAGAAGTATAAGTGTTGACCGCGATCAAGCTCTTGCACACGCTGATTTGGGCGCTTCTGGCTGCGAGTATTCTAGCGTTACCAATCACAGCGGTAATGCGTAGATTCCGCTGGGCTACCATATTGACCGGACTCGTTCTGCTGGAGTGCAGCGTTCTGGCCCTTAATGGCGGCAAATGTCCCTTCACAGACTTGGCCGCTCGGTTCACGACTGACCGGGCCAACAATTTCGATATTTATTTGCCGGATTGGTTAGCCCAGTACAACAAACTTATTTTTGGCGCGCTCTTCATCGCTGGAGAATTGGTGGTGCTCAAATGCTGGCTCAGGGAGAGGTATGCCGCGTCGTCTCATATCGAACACAGCCCCTCCTGAGAAGCTAACGCGCGTTCGCTTGCGTTAGGTCCATTGCTGACGAATCAGCCGAATCATTCACTGGTTTCTCGACGGACTCCCTTCCTGGGGTAACAAGCGTGTAGAGATACAGCAGGATTCCGACGCCCACTAGCGGGCAAGCCACGAGCAGGAAGGCCATAAAGGAGAGAGGATGCATCGAGAATAGCGTGATCGCCTGGAGAACCAGCCCAATACCGATCAGGATACCAGCGCGGCGAATGTGGGTTTCGATGTGAGGCGTGATCATTTTCGTATCTGATCCTTCTGATCCTAAGGTTTCCAGAACGTCGCTCCATTCAATGTGTCCACGTCGTGAACGATATCGTGGCAGTTGCTCGATATGCACGAAAGTCGGTTTGCGGCGGCAAGCGCCAGCATATTCGGGTCCCGGTGATGCGAGGATGCTTGCTCATACTTCCGGGCTCCGGCGTGGCAGTGCAAGCATTCGCGGTTGTTATAAGCCGTGTAGAGCTTGATCTCGGCGGGCTTGGGGACTTTCCCAAAATATTGAACATATACATGGTGCAGGCCGCGCCATTTCGCGCGATAGTCGCCGAACATCGTGTAATCGGTGTGACAGGTGAAGCAGGCATGATCGCGCGGAACAAGGTTGTTCTGGAAATGCGCGGCCGGCAGGTAGCTTTTGTCATCGACGTACAAGCTCTGGCCGAAATCGGACATGACATGGCAAGAAAGGCAGAACTGCGTCGATGTGGAGCGGTCCAGATGTTCGCGCACGCCGGCCCAAACGGCGAAGACCGGGAGTATACAAAGTGCAATGAAAGCCAGGATCTTGCCTCCCCGGCCACGTGTGAGTTCTGCGCGGAAAGCGAGGAGCAGCGCGAAAGCGATAGCAACGATGGTGATTAGAACCAGCGCGAGTGCTGACGTGCCCATTAAAGTGAGGTCGAACATCCTCCTTTCACCGCGCGGCGATGCCTCTTCAACTCTGCAATCAGACAGGCGCGGCAGTTTTGCAAGTTAGTGCGCAGCGGGCAACGAACGGTAATAATCCACGACACTCTTGACCATGTCCTTCCCCAACTCTTTCTCGAAGCCATCCATATCCTTGCCTTTGCCCTTCGCCACGATATCGATCATCTCTGCCTCGCTCAGCTTCTGTACATCGGGCGACCGGGCATCCTTCACCTTCAGCTTCTTGCCCTTGGCGGTTTTGCCGGAGCCATCCTTCCCGTGACAGATAGCGCATTTATCGAGGTACACGTCTTGCGCGTTGGCTGGCGGTGCCGCGGGGGACGAACTACTTGCCCCTGAAGCAAGGAGCACGGCCAGGGTGAGACCGGCGAGAATTACCCCTAGGCCAATGAATTTCATGAATCGGTCCATTTATGGTCCTCCGTGAAGGTGGTGTTGGCTTTTACATCTTCAAAATCCTTTGGTCCACCGAATGGTCAACAAATTCGCGCTGAAATTGTTGGCCCCAACGAGCTGCTCGATGTAGTACGTCCGTTGCAGATCCACCGCGAACCGGCCCACAATTGGGAAATCATAGGAGACAGTTCCGGTGGCCAGTGGCCATGTGACCGGACCATAAGCCGGGGGTTCTCCCGAGAGTTGCCCAACTCCGGTCGAGCGGTCAAAGTTTCCTGTCAGGCGGAGGCCAAGGCGCTTTGTCGGCCTGCCTTCAATTCCACCCTGCCAAACGCGATTTACTTCCTGGTCGCGGAGGAAATCCTTCAGCGGGGGCGTGCCTCGCACGTAGGCGATATTTCCCTGCGCGTAAAAGCTGTCATAGGTGAATCCGCCGAAGACCGAGAAGCGTGGCCCGAGCGCATAAGAGACCGTGATCGCATTCGAGCGAATATTGCTTTGAAAATTCGCGTCTAGCAATCGGTTGTTCCCGAAGTTGACCTCATCTTCAATCGACACCCTTTCGAGGGGATGGTAGCGCACGATGAAGCGTCCGCCCTGCTGAGTGTGTGGCGTAATCCCCGTGTAGGACGCGCCGTTGGTCATGCTATGGAAATCGCCCCGAAGGCTAAGAGTTTTCGAGGGCTCATAGCCGAAGCTAATGATCGGCCGCGCGGTTTTCGTCCGCAGCGTAATGGGCGCATTCGCTACGCCATTGGTAAGCGACTCCACGTCCGCTTTCAAAAGCTGGACACCAGGACGGATGATCAGCCCCCTGAGTGGCGTGAAGTCCAGGCTCAGCCTCAAATCGCTGATCCCATCGCGCCAAACCACATCCGTGGCGGTGCTCGTGGACGTCGTTCCGTTGAAGAGACTGTTGAAATTTCCCACGGCATCGCTGGTGAAACGCGAATAACGGTAGTCGAGATCCGCGGCGAACCAATGGTAAAAGCGGTAGGTAAGACCCTCGTCGATTATGTGATTGGGCTCTGTTACGGTCGCCCGCGCGCCCTGGGTTACCATATACGGGGTCAACACGCCTGTGGCGTTGGGAGCAATTCCATTGAATGCCTGGGTGAAGTTCACAGGGCCCGAATAGCGATAAAAAATGTATCCGCCGCGCAATTCAAGCTTGGAGAGCGGCTTGCCCACATAAGAAAACTCGCTGATGGGCGTCGTCAATTGCCGAAATTGCGACCAGGAGACATTGGTGAGCGGCTGCTTCGTGGAACTCGCGATGGGATTGATGCTGAGCTCCGGAGTGGTCAGGTTGCTTAAGCTGCCATTCTCAGTGAATGTCTGATACCCCGCGCTGTAATGGAAGTTCCACATGTTCAACGTGTAATCGATTCCGCCCGTGAAACGGTTGGTATAGTCCGCGAGTGGCGCAAACAGAGAGTATGGATTTGCACGGGCAAACGTGCCCCAGTACCCAGGAGATCCAAGGAAATCGAGAGAACGCGTCGTGAATGTCATACCCTCATCGGACGGTCTGTAAAAGTTAAAGTTGAAACGCAGATTGTTGGTCGCATGCAGTGTGAAGTCTACGGAACCAAACTTGCGAACGGTCGCCCAACTGTGGTTATTCGTAAGTCCCGTCGAAAGGTTGGGGGCTATTCTTGCGATGGGCAGAATCACATTGTCGTTCTGGTTCCAATAGTAGTAGCTCCGGCTCCAGTTCACGCGCAGGTCGTAAAGCTGTTTCTTGGAAATCACAAACTGAGCTGTGGTGAACGGGTCTCCCCCAAGGCCGCTCAGTTGCAGAGAGAAATCATCGGAGAAGGCATTTTTGCCGCGTTCGGCGTTGCCGGAGAAGTCGAAATCCAGCAGACGGAATCCCTTCTGCAGATCAAACATCTCGATAAATTGGGGCTGGTAGCCTTTGACAGTTTCAAAACGATAGCCTCCCGTTGCCGTGCCATGAATCGCAAAATCCCCCAAAACGATCGGTCGGTTCTCGGGATCTTCTTGAGCCTTTGCCGCCGGCGCGAAGCTCACGAGCATAGCCACGAAAATTAGGGACGAGTTACGCGATCTCATAGTTCGCTCCCTCAACGCAAGAAATTGATGTCCAGGTTCGAGCCGTGGATCGTTACGTGGCAGCGGACGCACTCTCCACTAGTCTGGAATCCCAACCGGCTGTGTGGCACGGCGGCTTGATTATGAAAGCCTGTGTGGCACTGCAAACAGAGTTGGCGGCCTTCGCGGCGCACCAGGAGCATCCGGTTGGTGCTCCCGTGCGGGTTATGGCACGTAATGCAGCCTTCGATGCTCACAGCCGGGTGCTGATAAACATAAGGACCGCGCTTTTCCACGTGGCAATTGATGCACGTTTCTTGGCCGGGTTTATTCAGGCTCGCGGTGTTCAGGCTTCCGTGTGGATTGTGGCAATCCGAGCACTTTAGCAACCCCTCCGGGACGCGATGGTGAACCGGCAGAGCGAACTTCGCTTGCACCGTGAGATGGCAGGAGTAACACATCTCAGGTTCGGCCTGTTTCAACAGGCTGTTATGCAGCCAGCGCGTCTCATCTTTCAGTTGCGGCACTTGGAAAAAGTAGGCTTGCGGGTAGGTCAGGTTGCCCTTGCTGGCGTCCTTGACAGCGTCCACCAGGTGCGTGGCATGGCACTGGTTGCAGGAGATTCCGTGCCCGGCATGTTCGGACACTCCAAAGAACTGTTGCTGTTTGCTGGTCGTGTGGCAGGTCAGGCAGCGCGCCGCGTTCTCCTCCGCCGTCGCTCGGAAAGCGAACATCGGATGTTCCTTCAGTGCGCGCGCGATTTCCGCGTCATCGCCATGCGCGGCCTGTACCGCGTCGGAGTGAGCCTTTCCAGGCCCGTGGCATGCCTCACAGCCCTGAATGTAATCCTTGCCGGGAATTTTCAAGGTCGAGTGGGTTGTTTTAAGAAACTCGGTGGTTTCCGCCTTGTGGCAGGATTGGCATTTTTCGACGCCCGCATAGTCGACCGGCTGGCCCGCGTCCGACGGAAGCAGACTAGCGACCGAGGGCCCTTTCGCAGCTTCGGGTTTCTTTTGCGCGAGGCTCACTCTTGCTGGCCACGCGATGAAGCAGGCTAGCAGCACCACCCATGCACACAATGGAATTTCGCTTCGCCCCGTACCTGTCGGTTCAGCCCTCATGAGTCGCCCTCCGAGGAGGCCGGAAATGCCGGTCCTCCCACACCGCCGCCTTGATGCCTAACCGAAGTGTTTCGTATACCGACCCACTAGCAGCCCTATAACTGTTAATCGCACTGGTCAGCACCGATTTGCGGTGACACTCGTCACGGTTGTGTGTGTTGATCGTTACAGGAAGGGGGTACTACTACTTACCGCCGTAGTGCCGGGCCGAATTCCCAGCAAATAGCGGTTATCATGAGGTTACGATAGAGACTGCAACTCAAGCTGTCAAGATTTTTCCTCGTACGTTTGCGTCTCTAGCAACATTGATCACTGGACCGAATTGACTCAGACGCTCAAGTGTTTCCTTATCGCGCGGATGCTTCTGCAGTGTGTCTATTCAAGGGACGATGAGGTTTAGGTCGCCAATGCCTGTTCTTCGGTGTCGTAGATTTCAAAGACCTTGGTTAACCGCGAAAGTTGTATAACTTCTCTAGCGGGTGTGCTCAGCCCGATCAAAATAAAACGGGAACCGAGATCGCGGGACGCTTTCAATCCTTCGATCAAGGAAGCGACACCCGAGCTATCGATGTAACGCACCTGACTGAGATTCACGATCACGCGTGAGGTGCGACTTTCGCGTATCTCACGCAACACTGATTGGCGCACTTCCGAGGAGTTGGCGAAATCGATGTCTCCCGAGACGTCGAAGATTGTGGTTTTGTCACGGCGCCTGGCTGAAATCTGCACAGTGTCTCTTCCTTACGGAGCATCGCTGGTCTGCTCGAAATACTTCACGAGACGCAGATGATTTACTTGCCCTCGGGCGCGGAAAAGTTTTCACGTACGGCATGAGCGGCCTTTTTGGCGAAGTCGTAGGTGGCCTTGAGATTCCCGCCAAAGAAGCGGACCTTGCCCTTTACATCCCGCTCCAGGAGAGGCTTTGCGTCCGAGCTGGTGAACTGGCAATGGACCGTGATGGACGTGGCCCCGGCAACGGTTGTCACTTGGCGGGCCCTCTCGCTGCCCGCCTTGAAGCCTCGGACCGTGCTATGGAGAACAACCAGGTCGGCGACACTCGAGGCGGTGCGGTCGCCGTCGCGATAGACACGCTGAAATGTTCCTTGTTTCTCGATCTGATGAACGAGATTTTCATAAAGTGCAATCTGAAATTCGGCAGGGAGTTTGATTTCGTCCGACTGGATCATCTCGACTTGAATCGCCGACGCCTTAATCTTGGCCGACAGGCGTTCCGGGGATTGCGGGGCGTTTTGCTCCTTACCGGAGGCGGTGGCTGTGGTCGGTTCTCCCGTGGTTGTGGTATGGGCGCCTTCGGACACAAGCTCTGTCTTGATTGCATTAGCGGCGCCCACTGGCATCGTGAAGATTGCGCCGTGTAAGCCCCCGTCCGTATCGCGGTACTGAACGGTGAGCGTATCAATTTTCTTTCGGAATAGACTCAGGAAGCGCCCACCGCCGTAAGGCGCGGCCATGCTTATGACCCCGACCGTCCCGCCGACCGATCTTTGCGTGTCATCGCCGGTGACCACGTCTTGAATGGAAGCAGCGTTTACGCCGGACTTTGCTTTGCCGTGGACAAATTGCAGATTTCCGTTCTCAACTTTCAGAGTGCCCTTTGCATTCTGTTTGACGCCAATGAGACCAATAAGCTGGACGGCCTTAACAGGGGCTGCGTTCTCCTGCGCGTTTCCGATGGAAATCACAATCCCCGCAAAGACTAAAACGACCGCAGCAAGAACCGCCGTGCGTCCGGGTGCCATATATTCTCCTATTGTTGAACTCATCTGTTTCAACGAAGGTGCACCAACATGAGAGAAACGTCGTCGGTCGCGGGCCCCTCGCGCCACGCAGCCACACCGTCGAGAATACCCTGTTTCATTTGGTCCGGAGGCAGAGACGAGGTGCGGCGGACGATCTCCTGGACACCTTCGATGCCTAGCATTTCTCCCCGGGAATTAAACACCTCGGTAATCCCATCGGTATACAGAATTATGCGGTCGTCCGGCTGGAGTTGCACGTCCACGCTGGTTGTGACATCCACGGCGTCAGGCAGCGCGCCAAGAACCATGCTGCGCGACTCGAGCAGTATCGGACTCTGGCCACGGCGCGCAATCATCGCCGGTGGATGGCCAGCGCCGGCAAACAGCATTCGGCGTCGATGCGCATCGATCCGGGCAGCGGCCACGGTGACAAACATTCCCGAACTGTCGATTTCTTCGATCAGAAACCGGTTCAACTCCTCGAACATGTCCACGAATGACATTCCGCTCTGCAGGTGCGCCGTCGTCTCCGAATAAATTCGGTTAGCGACCAGCGCCGAACCGATGCCGTGACCGGAAACATCGCAGACCAGCAGACCGAGTTGCTCCTGGTCCACCGAGTTCACTAGCGCGAAGTCGCCCCCAATCGAATGTACAGGATGATAAAAAGAGTCGACGCTCACTTTGCCCCAGCTCATGGACCTCGGAGCAAGGCTGCGCTGGACGCGCGCAGCGAGCCGCAGATCCTCCTCAATCTCCATCTGGCGTTTCTTAAGCTCAAGGTTAGCCGAGCGAAGTTCTTGTTCGGCCCGCACCTGCTCTGAAATGTCCGTGAAGGTTACAATGTCAAACTGGTTCCCGGAATTGCAAATCATCCGCGAACTAATAATGACGGGCAAACGGCCACCGCCCTTTTGAGGAAGAACGAACGAATATCGGTTGTGGCCGGACCGGAACACGATATCAATCTGTGGCGTCAGAGAAGCCCATTCCTGCGAGGAATAGAAAGAAGAAGCGTTATTTCCGATCAACTCATGCCGGGAAAAGCCAGTCATTTCTAAAAAGCGCGAGTTGGCAAACAGAATCCGATTGCGGTCGTCAGCTACAACGACGCCTTCGTTCAGCACTTCCAGCACCGCCTCAATCTGCGTGAGCCACTCAGGTTTTTCCATCTCGATCGAATCCCTCTTACTTACTGACGTGTAGTGGCCCTGAAATAGGAGAGTGATAGATTCGGCTCTCTCATCAGGACCCGATTTCTGAAAATGAGATCTCAGCAGGCCCCGTGATAAGGGGGCGAAAGTTGCTTTTCCCGGAAGAGAATGGGTTATGCGTCACCCGGCGTATAGGGGCCACCAGGGAGCGCCGCGCCTGTTTCATAAGGTGTCGCCTGGCCCGCAAGAGCCTCGACTTGAAAGTCCCCGTCGTAACGCCCAGCAGGGCGCCTGCCTCTTCATTAGACATTTCGTCGTAGTAAGTCATCGTGAATGCCTGACGAAGTATGGGACTCATGTTTCCGAGCAGAACATCCATCAGCTGGAAAGTCTCTCCCTCCGCGCAAACCATTTCCGGATCGGGTTGCGAGGCCGGAATTCTTTCCGTCCAGGGAGTGTCGTCCATCGTGCGGGACTCTGGATGCAGCTGTGTCCATGACGGCTTTCGTTTTCGTCGCATCATCAAAGCGGCGTTCACCACGATGCGGGTGAACCAGGTCGTGAACGTCGACCGACCTTCGAAGGTGCGCAAGTGGCGACACGCCAACAGAAACGCATCTTGAACCGCGTCTTCGGCGTCATCCCTATTTCGCAAGATGGTGTATGCCAGTCCGACGAATCTCGAGCGTAAAGCGAGAAACATCTCTTGGACCGCTTCCCACTCCCAGCCTTCCGGTTGAGCCGGCACGAATCTGTGGGGGCGCTGGCTGGCCGTACCGCGTGGCCGCAAGTTCTTGCTCAGTCCTGAGGAAGTATGTAGGCGACCCTCGGCTGCTCCTGTACATTTGCGTCCGCCGCAGTGCGCAGACGTAGATGAGTAGTTCACTGGCAATCTCCTTTTCCTTCTTTGTCCCATGAAGCATCCGCATGTCCATCGGGACGCTTTTTGTTGGAAAACCTCCCATCCGCCCTGTTTTCAATGGAAAGAAGACATTTTTGAGTCGAGCCACGAGTCAGAGAGGTCGCTCAGCCGGCCGCTTGTGGCGATGGTTTGACGAAAACGTCGAGGTCGTCACGCGCGAACCGCACTGGAAAGGCGTGACCCCTTTCATTCTCTTCATTCTCCTTCACTTTCAATAACTTGCCGTCATTGCGAGCGATTGGGATTTGGAAGACGCGTTGCACTACACGCTGGTGAATTCCCTTTGAGGAGTAACCGTGCGGATAGGGCTCGGATCAGACGGAATCGGATTCGAATGTAAGGAACGCCTTAAAGCCGCATTCGCCGGACAGGGGCACTCCACCCACGACGTTTGCGCGGCGGATCCTGGCGGAAATGACTACCAGAGCCTAACGGATCAACTTTCATCGGCCGTCTATACGGGCCGCGTCGAACGCGGTGTGCTGATTTGCTCCAGGGCGATCGGAGCTTCTGTGATGGCCAATAAGAACCCTGGCGTACGTGCGGCTTTGTGCCACGACACGAACTCGGTGCGTCAAGGAGTTCAGGACGATGGCATGAATCTTCTCGTGATCGGGGCAGGGGTCGTTAGCCTTGATTTGGCCTGCGAGCTGGCAGACGCCTTTATCCAGGCGTCCTACGTTCCTTGCGAGCAAGCGTTCGGCATGCCTCCGCGACGTCTGGCGCGCGTTGTCGAATACATCCGAAGCCATCTGGACCAGCCGCTTGCGGTTAGCGTGTTGTCGAGGTTGGCGGAGATGAGCCAATCGCATTTCTCCAAGTTGTTCAAGCTCAGCACCGGCCTGGCGCCGCATCAGTTCGTTCTGCAAGAGCGGATCAATCGTTCGAAGCAGCTTCTACGCCGTGGCAACACAAGGATTGTTGACGTCGCGCTTGGCGTGGGATTCGAGAACCAGGCTCACTTTACAACCGTCTTTGGGAACTTCGTGGGCATGACACCTCGCCAATTTCAGCGTTCCTCGAACTCCGAAGCCGATGCGATGTTCGGTCTACCGGCCGCCGCGCTGTTGGTAACAGCGCACTCGGGTGGAGGGTAAGAGACCGCAGTTCCAAGCGAGTGTTCACGAAATCGTTCGACTGGATCGATGAAGCGCAAACCAAAGTTGTCGCAGGAGTTGAAAACGGCAAACAGAAACTCGAAAGAACGCGTGATGGGAGTCAGAGTAAATTGAGCGCGTGACGCAAATGCGAAGAACGGTTGCGAAAATGCAGCGCAAGAAATTCGGCGATTGCTTCAGAAAGCGGGCAGTGTGATGTCAACAACTCAGATGGTATTGGATCTCGACCAGGTGTGCATAAACACGATGAGGACGCTGGCCATCGATGCGATCCAGCAGGCGAATTCCGGCCACCCCGGCACGCCCATGGGCATGTCGCCAACAGTCTATTGCCTGTGGCAGAGACTTTTGAGGTTTGACCCGGAAGATCCCATCTGGATGAATCGCGATCGCTTCGTCCTTTCCGCGGGGCATGCATCGACTTTGCTGTACACGATTCTGCACCTCGCGAGAGTCAAGGCAGTCGATCCGGAATATGAAATTGTGGGCAGGCCTTCGGTCACCCTGGATGACCTCAAGTCCTTCCGGCAATTCGGGAGCCGCTGTGCTGGGCACCCCGAGTACCGCTGGACCTCAGGGGTGGAAACAACCACCGGTCCGCTGGGACAGGGCGTTGCGACGAGTGTGGGAATGGCCATTGCCGAAAAGTGGCTCGCCGCCCGTTACAACAAGCCAAATTTTGAAATGTTCGGATACCGGATTTACGCGCTCTGCGGCGACGGCTGCATGATGGAAGGCATCTCAAGTGAGGCAGCCTCTGTGGCCGGGCACCTCAAGCTCGATAATCTCTGCTGGATCTACGACAACAATCACATCACGATCGAAGGTAAAACCGATATTACCTTCACCGAGGATGTGGCGGGACGCTTTCTCGCGTACGGATGGAACGTCCTTCGCGTTGGGGATGCCAATGACCTGGATCGCATCGAGAACGCATTGCGGAATGCAGCGGCTACGACGGGAAGACCATCGATCGTAATCGTCGATAGTCATATCGGCTATGGTTCGCCGCATCGTCAAGATACAAGTGCTGCGCACGGCGAGCCGCTCGGCGAAGATGAGATCAAGCTCGTAAAGAAGGCGTATGGCTGGCCGGCGGACGCCAAGTTTCTCGTGCCCAACGGAGTGTATGAGCACCTCCAGTCCGGAATTGGGCGGAGAGGCCGCGAAGCGCGAGAGCAGTGGGAAAAGCAGTTTTCGGAGTACCGGAAACAATTCCCCGAACTTGCTGCGGAACTCGATCAAATTCAGAAGCGGGAGCTGCCGGCGAACTGGTCGAAAGATATTCCCGTCTTTCCGGCCGATCCTAAGGGAGTATCCGGACGCGATGCGTCCGCCAAAGTGTTGAACTCCATCGCGCCGAATCTTCCGTGGATGATTGGAGGTTCCGCGGACCTGACTCCTTCTACCAAGACACGACTGACCTTCGCGGCCGCTGGCGATTTCCAAGCGGACACTCGGTCGGGGCGCAATCTGCACTTTGGGATCCGTGAACATTCGATGGGTGCCATCCTCAACGGCCTCGCGCTCTCCAAGCTGCGCCCCTTCGGATCGGGGTTCCTGATTTTCAGTGACTATGGACGCGGGGCGATCCGGCTGAGTGCCTTGATGGAAATTCCCGTCACCCACGTATTCACCCACGACTCCATTGGAGTCGGCGAAGATGGCCCGACGCACCAGCCCATCGAGCATCTGATTTCACTGCGTGCGATTCCGAACCTGGTGGTTATGCGGCCGTGCGATGCAAACGAAGTGGCGGAAGCGTGGAGAACGATTCTGACCATGCCGCGGCAGCCGGTAGCGCTGATCCTTACGCGCCAAGCGCTCCCCACGTTTGACCGAAAGCGCTTCGCAGCGGCGAGTGGCTTGTCGAAAGGCGCCTACGTACTCGCGGATGCAGAAGGTGGTAAGCCCGAGGTGCTGCTCATGGCGACCGGCAGCGAGGTCTCGTTGTGCGTGGATGCCTACGAGGAGCTGACCCGGCAGGGAATCCGCGCCCGCGTTGTAAGCATGCCATCGTGGGAGCTGTTCGAACGACAGAGCGAAGAGTATCGGCGGACTGTTCTGCCCCCAACCGTCAAGGCCCGCGTTGCGGTGGAGCAAGCATCCACTCTCGGATGGTGCCGTTACGTGGGCATTGACGGCGCGATTCTCGGAATGAAGACATTTGGGGCTTCCGCGCCCTTGAAAGTGCTGCAGAAGGAATTTGGATTCACCACCGATCACGTTGTGGAAGCAGCCAAAGCGCAGCTCGCGCAGGTGAAATGACATGCATGTCGCCGTCGCTTCCGATCACGCAGGCTTTTCGCTGAAAGAAACGGTCCGCGTATATCTCAGCGGCTTAGGACACACCGTGGAAGATCTGGGCACTTGCGACACGACCCCTGTCGACTATCCGGATTTTGCCGAAGCGGTTGCCAATGCAGTTCTCAACGGGCGCGTGGAGCGCGCCGTGCTGATCTGCGGAAGCGGTGTCGGTGCCTCCGTGGCCGCCAACAAGTTCCCAGGCATTCGCGCAGGCCTGTGCCACGACACGTACTCGGCGCACCAGGGCGTAGAGCACGATCACATGAATGTGTTGGTGCTGGGTGGCCGCGTGATTGGCGAGGCCCTCGCGCATGAACTTGCGGCTGCATTCGTCGGCGCCAGGCAGTCGCAGGAAGAGCGGCACCTTCGCCGCCTGGCCAAGATCGAGGCCATTGAAGCGAAATGCGGCATGGAATCTCTGAAGCGTCCGGCATCCGCCGACTGAGAGGATATTTAGCAGCTGAAAAATTAATCGATAAAGAAAGGTAGCTAGAAAAATGACAACGGCAGCAGTGAGCATTTCAAAAGAGGGCAATCCGCTAAAGGGACTCTTGAATTTTGGGCAATCCGTCTGGCTGGATTACATTCGCCGAAGTTTGATCACCAGCGGAGAGCTGAGGCGGCTGGTCGTGGAAGACGGCCTCCGCGGCGTCACCTCGAATCCGGCTATTTTCGAAAAAGCAATCGTAGGCAGCACCGATTATGAATCAGTGATCGACAGCGAGGAATCAGCTGCCCTGGACGCCAAAGGGCTCTACGAAAAAATCGCAGTAAAAGACGTGCAGGACGCGGCGGACATCCTCCGCCCGGTATACGACGAAAGCAAAAGCCGCGACGGTTATGTCAGCCTCGAAGTCTCCCCGTTGCTCGCGAATGATACTGCCGGAACCTTGCAGGAAGCGCGGCGCCTCTGGAAAACGGTCGACCGCCCAAACCTAATGGTTAAAGTCCCGGCCACGCCCGAGGGAATTCCGGCCATTCGTCAACTAATCAGCGAGGGCATCAACGTCAACGTGACCCTGCTTTTTTCGCGCGACGTCTACGAGCAGGTTGCAAAGGCCTATATCGAGGGTCTGACCGCGCGTGCGTCCACTGGCGGGGATGTTAGCCGCATCGCCAGCGTAGCCAGTTTCTTCGTCAGCCGCATCGATTCCAAGCTCGACGCGCAAATCACCAGCCAGCTCAAATCAACGACAGACCCGATCCAGCGCGCACGACTGAGCGGCCTGCTCGGCAAAGTCGCCATCGCCAACGCCAAGCTCGCGTATCACGGTTTTACCGAACTCTATTCGGGCGAAGCGTGGAAGGCCCTCGCCAAAAAAGGAGCGCAGCCCCAGCGCCTGCTGTGGGCGAGCACGAGCACGAAAAATCCCAATTACCGGGACGTGATCTACGTAGAAGAGCTGATCGGCCCTTCCACCGTGAACACCATTCCGCCCGCGACCTTCAACGCCTTCCGTGAACACGGCCGGCTCCGCATGAGCCTCACGGAAGATCTCGAGAATGCGGCAGACACAATGGAAGCTGTAGAGCGCGCCGGCATCTCCATGAAAACGGTGACCAACACGCTTTTGAACGAAGGCCTGCGTCAATTCGCAGACGCTTTCGCACAACTCCTGGAAGCGACGGGCTCGCGGAAAAACAAGCAATCCACAGCGAAAATCAATTCAATTTCCTACACTCTGCCGCCAAAACTATCGGCCGCCGTAGACAACGCGCTTACAGATTGGGCAAAGAACGACAAGGTCCGCCGTTTGTGGCGAGCCGATGCGTCGCTTTGGTCCGGAGCCGACGAGAATCACTGGCTCGGCTGGCTCGGAATCACGGACGACCAGGTGGCGCACAGCGCGAATCTGACTTCACTCGCTGCCGAAGTAAAGCAAGCCGGATTCAAGCACGCGCTCCTGCTTGGCATGGGAGGTTCGAGTCTTTGCCCCGAAGTCCTGCGGCTTACCTTCGGAAAGATCGAAGGATTCCCCGAGTTGCACGTTCTCGACTCCACCGATCCCGCGCAAATCAAAGCCATCGAAGCCAAGATCGATCTGAAGAACACGCTCTTCATCGTCTCCAGCAAATCCGGCGGCACCCTCGAACCCAACATCTATAAACAATATTTCTTCGCCCGCGTGAAGGAAGCCGTGGGCGAGAAGGAAGCCGGAAATCGCTTCATTACCGTCACCGATCCTGGCTCAAAGATGCAGCACGTCGCCGAGAACGACCATTTCCGCCACATCTTTGCCGGCATGCCAAGCATCGGCGGACGTTACTCCGCATTATCAAACTTCGGTATGGTTCCCGCCGCGATAATGGGCATCGACGTTTTGAAGCTTCTAAATCGCACCGAAGAAATGGTTCACGCCTGCGGCGCCACAGTACCCGCAGCAGAAAATCCCGGCGTCGTATTGGGAGCCATCCTGGGAACCGCAGCGAACAACGGTCGCGACAAGCTCACCATCATCGCCTCTCCGGGTATTTCCGATCTCGGAGCCTGGCTCGAGCAGCTCCTCGCCGAATCCACCGGAAAGAACGGGAAGGGAATCATTCCCGTCGATCGCGAAAGCGTCGGCAAGCCCGACAGCTACGGCACTGACCGTGTCTTCGCATATCTCCGCCTCCCGTCCGCGCCCGATCGCGCGCAAGACGCCGCCGTCGAAGCGCTCGAGAAATCAGGTCAGCCTGTCGTACGCATCGCCGTGCAGGATACCTACGCCATCGGCGAAGAATTCTTCCGCTGGGAAATTGCCACCGCCGTAGCCGGCTCGATCATCGGCATCAACGCCTTCAACCAGCCCGACGTGGAAGCCAGCAAGATCGCAACCCGAAAGCTAACCAGCGAATACGAAGCGACTGGCAAGTTGCCGGCCGAAGCGCCGTTCTTCGAAGGTGACGGCGTGAAGCTCTACGCCGACCCGAAAAACGCCGGCGCCCTCAAAGGCGGAAAAACTCTCACCGAAATTCTGAAAACTCATCTCAGCCGCGGAGAGGCGGGAGACTATTTCGCTCTCCTCGCCTACATCACGATGAACGCCGAGAACGAGGCGGCTCTCCAGACCATCCGCCACAGCGTGAGAGACAAGAAGAAGGTAGCAACCGTGCTTGGATTCGGTCCCCGCTTTCTGCACTCGACAGGGCAAGCGTACAAAGGCGGCCCCAACAGCGGTGTGTTCCTGCAGATTACGTGCGACGATGCCGTCGATCTTCCGGTCCCCGACCAGAAATATACCTTCGGTGTCGTCAAGGCAGCGCAAGCCCGCGGCGATTTCGCGGTGCTTGCAGAGCGCGACAGACGCGCGCTTCGCGTGCACCTTGGCAAAGACGTGAAAGCAGGACTCGCAACCTTACAAGCCGCAGTTGGCCAGGCACTCGCATAAAACGAGCTGTAGCGGCTGCCTTCAGGCGGCCGGGTTTGCACGAACACTCAGTCGAGAGCACATGAGAAAACAGGAGAAATATCGATGCAACTAGGAATGATCGGACTGGGAAGAATGGGAGCCAACATGGCGCGCCGCCTGCAACGAACCGGGCACCACTGTGTAGTTTTCGACCGCAACGCAGACTCCGTGAAAGAAGTCGCTCGCGACGGCGCAACTGCCGCCACATCGCTCGACGATCTGGTGAAGAAGCTGCAGAGGCCGCGCGCCGTCTGGCTCATGGTTCCGGCCGCAGTGGTGGACGCCACGCTGCAAGATCTTGCCGCAAAACTCGACGCCGGCGACATCGTCATCGACGGCGGCAATTCGTACTACATCGACGACATCCGGCGTTCGAAAGACCTCGCCACGAAGTCATTGCACTACGTCGACGTCGGCACCAGCGGCGGTGTCTGGGGACTCGAGCGCGGCTATTGCCAAATGATCGGCGGCGAAAAGCAGATCGTCGAGCATCTCGATCCAATTTTTAAATCGCTTGCGCCAGGTCGCGGCAACATTCCCCGCACGCCGGGACGCGAGAAAGTCCCCGGAACCGCCGAGGAGGGCTATCTCCATTGCGGCCCGTCGGGCGCCGGCCACTTCGTGAAAATGGTGCACAACGGAATCGAGTACGCCTTGATGGCCGCCTATGCCGAGGGGCTCAACATCCTCAAGCACGCCAACGCTGGAAGCGGAACCCGCGAAGTCGACGCCGAGACATCACCGCTCCGCAATCCGGAGAATTATCGCTACGACTTTCCTCTCGCCGATGTGACCGAAGTATGGCGGAGAGGCAGCGTCGTGGCCAGTTGGCTCCTCGATTTGACCGCAATTTCTCTGTTGGAGCAGCCGTCACTCGAAAAATTCTCCGGACGAGTATCAGATTCCGGCGAAGGACGCTGGACCATACTCGCCGCACTCGAATCCTCGGCGCCTGCGCCTGTACTCAGTGCGTCGCTCTTTCAGCGTTTCGTCTCGCGCGGCGAAGACGATTTTGCAGACAAGCTTCTCTCCGCCATGCGCTTTCAGTTTGGCGGACACATGGAGAAGGCCGCAGCCGCCAAGTAAACGACCAGATGGAAAGATGAAATACCAGATAGGACGAATATGACGGAAATTGTGCAGGAACAAGGACAGCAGGACAACCCCTGCGTGATGGTAATTTTTGGAGCCAGCGGCGACCTGACGAAGCGCAAGTTGATTCCGGCGCTGTGCAATTTAGCCAAGGACAAGCTGCTCTCGCCGCAATTCGCCGTGATCGGCTTCTCCTACGATTCCATCACAACGGAAGCCTTTCGCGCTCAACTTAGCAAGGACATCAAAGAGTTCGCGTCCGAGCCCATCGACAGCAAGCTATGGGATTGGTTCCTGGAACGGATTTACTATGTCCAGGGAGATTTCCAGGATTCCGCCGCGTACCAAAAACTAAAGGTACAGATTGCGGCAGCGGAAAAGGCCCACTCCACCCAGGGAAATCGTTTTTTCTATCTGGCCGTGTCTCCCAAGTTTTTCGCTCCTGTAGCGAAGCAGTTGGGCCAGGCCGGACTCACTCAAGAGACGGATGGCAAATGGGCCAGGGTCATCGTGGAGAAACCCTTCGGAAGAGATCTGGATTCGGCCAAAGAACTGAACCGCGAGCTCAAGAAAATTCTGGACGAACAACAGATCTACCGCATCGATCATTATTTGGGCAAGGAGACCGTGCAAAATCTCATGGTCTTCCGATTCGCCAACGCCATCGCGGAGCCGTTGTGGAACCGCAACTTCATTGACAGCGTGCAGATTACAGCGGCCGAAACCGTGGGAGTCGAACAGCGCGGCGGTTTCTATGAGACCGCAGGTGCGTTGCGCGATATGGTTCCCAATCATCTCTTTCAGCTGCTTTCGCTCACCGCGATGGAGCCGCCCATCTCGTTCGATGCCGACGCCGTGCGCGACAAGCAGGCCGAAATCCTGCATGCCGTTCAAGTTCCGAACCCCGAAGAGGTGGTCACCACTGCCGTTCGGGGGCAATACGGAGAGGGCTCTGCCGGGAAGGAACGATTGCTCGGTTATCGCAACGAAACCAAGGTTTCACCCGCCTCCAACACAGAGACCTACGTCGCATTGAAGCTGCAGATCGACAACTGGCGTTGGGCCGGCGTGCCGTTCTACTTGCGGACCGGAAAGCGCCTGCAGCGTCGCACTACGGAAATCGCCATCCAATTTCGGCGCTCTCCCTTCGTACTGTTTCGAAAGACCAAGATCGCCGATTTGCAAACCAATCGCCTGGTCATTCACATTCAGCCCGACGAAGGCATTTCCTTGCGCTTTGGCGCCAAGGTCCCAGGCCCAGTCATGCGCCTCGGCCTCGTAAATATGGAGTTTGACTACGCACGCGATTTCGGACGCTCTCACAGCACCGGATATGAGCGCCTTCTGCACGATTGCATGATCGGAGACGCCACTTTATTCCAGCGCGCAGACATGGTTGAGGCGGGCTGGAGAGTGATCCAGCCGGTCCTCGACGTGTGGCAGTCAACGCCGGCCAAACAGTTTCCCAACTACGCAGCAGGAGCCTGGGGCCCGGCAGACGCCGACGAATTGCTGGCGCGCGATGGCCGTGCATGGCGAAAGATCGGAGAAGAACAGCCGTCGTCCGCACCGACTGAGGTTCCAGCCGCAGTTGGGCGCGCGACCGCCGGGATGCGTTAAAAATGAACACTAAGACTATGACAACCAATCGAGAAATTAGAATCTTGGCGGATGCCAACAGCATCGCGCAAACGGCCGCCGCGGCATTCCTGGAGGCAGCGCGAGACGCTGTGCGCGAAAAAGACTCTTTCACCGTTGCGCTTGCTGGCGGTTCCACGCCGAAAGCCTTGTACGGACTGCTGGCGACCAATCCTCTGCTGCAGGCGAAGGTGCCTTGGAGCAAGATCCAATTTTTCTTCGGCGATGAGCGCCACGTACCCCCCGACAATGCAGAGAGCAACTTCCGTATGGCCAACGAAGCGATGCTTGGCAAAGCCCCGGTAGATCCAAAGCAGGTACATCGCATCAAGGCGGAAAAACGAAATGCCGCGCAAGCCGCCGAGGAGTACGAGGAGGAATTACGCACGAGCTTCAAGTTGCAGGCGGACCAATCGCCGCGTTTCGACCTCGTGCTGCTCGGGATGGGCCCGGAAGGGCATACGGCCTCCCTCTTTCCGGGCACAAAAGCCTTGAAGGAAGAACGCCGCCTGGTCGTCAGCAATTGGGTGGGCAAGTTGTATACGGACCGCATCACGCTGACGCCGCCGATCTTGAACAATGCCGCGCGGGTAATGTTCATGGTGCACGGCGAGGAAAAAGCACCTGCGCTAAAGGCCGTGCTCGAAGGACCGTACGAACCCGACCAGCTTCCTGCGCAGATGATCAAGCCAACAGAGGGCAAGGTTCTATGGCTCGTCGATCCGGCTGCAGCCGGAATGCTTGCTCCTCAAGCGAAGAGAGCAGTTTAGGAGAGAAACGATGGCTACAAGTCCGCGTACTACAATTCAAGCTCACCTCGGCGCAAAAGCAGAGGCTTTGCTCGAATTTAACTCACCAAAAATTCCCAAGGAACGCCTCCATCTTCCCGGGCCCGATTTTATCGATCGTGTTTGGGCCGGCTCCGATCGGAACATTCGCGTTCTCACCAATCTGCAAAGGATTTACGCACACGGCCGCCTTGGCAAGACCGGCTATCTTTCGATGTTTCCCGTCGACCAGGGTATCGAGCACTCCGCGGGCGCAAGTTTCGCGAAAAACCCGGACTACTTCGACCCGGAAAATATCGTAAAACTCGCCATCGAAGGCGGGTGTAACGCTGTGGCCACAACCTGCGGCGTCCTCGGCGCGGTCGCGCGCAAGTACGCTCACAAAATCCCTTTCATCATGAAGCTGAATCACAACGAACTCCTGACCTATCCAAACAAGTTCGATCAGGTGTTTTTCTCTACAGTGGAGGTCGCGTACGACATGGGCGCAGCCGCCGTAGGCGCCACGATCTATTTCGGCTCGGAGCAGAGCGACCGCCAAATTGTCGAGGTCAGCAGGGCTTTCGCACACGCGCATGAGCTGGGCATGGCCACGGTTCTGTGGTGTTACATGCGCAACAGCGCTTTCAAGAAAGACAAGGACTACCACCTTTCCGCCGACCTGACCGGCCAGGCAAACCACTTGGGCGTAACCATCGAGGCTGACATCATCAAGCAGAAGCTTCCGGAGAATAACGGCGGCTACCAAGCGCTCAACATGGGCGATTCGAGCTACGGCAAGTTCGACAAGCGCATTTACACCGATCTCGCCAGCGATCACCCCATCGATCTTTGCCGCTATCAGGTGGCGAATTGCTACATGGGTCGCGCAGGCCTGATCAACAGCGGCGGACCATCCGGTGCGAATGATTTCGAGGAGGCGGTTGTCACTGCGGTGATTAACAAACGCGCAGGCGGCACCGGGCTGATCTCTGGCCGGAAAGCATTTCAACGGCCGCTGCCGGAAGGGATTCAGTTACTGAATGCAATTCAGGACGTCTATTTGAGTCCCGAGGTCACAGTCGCCTGAAATCGAAGGCATCTTAGCCCCAGCAATTCGTCGGCGTCTGTGCGGAGCCTCGAAGGCCCGTAAAATGCCAAAACCGTCCGGAGGTGTGTTGTGGTTTCTAATCGACTAAAAGGCAAAGTAGCCGCCGTAACCGGTGGCGACCAAGGGATCGGACGCGCAATCGCGGAGCGTCTCGCATGCGAAGGCGCCGACATTGCGATCTGTTATCGCAAGAACAAAAAGGGCGCGGACGAAGTAGTAGAACGAATAACAGAGATGAAGCGACGCGCTGCCGCCTTTCAAGCGGATATCGGAAGCATTTCCGACGGCCAACGATTCATCGAAGAGACCGTCACCAGCCTCGGCAAGGTCGATATCCTCATCAACAACGCCGGCCTCGAGAAACGCGCCGACTTCTGGGACGTGACCGAAGCGGATTTCGACGCCGTTCTCAACGTCAACCTGAAGGGCATGTTTTTTGTAACGCAAGCGGTAGTCCGTCACCTTCGCCAGACAAATCGCCCGGGAAAAATCATCAATATCAGTTCGGTCCACGAAGAACTTCCGTTTCCGCATTTCGCCTCCTATTGCGCGAGCAAAGGCGGAATCAAGATGCTGACGCGAAACTTGGCGATCGAGCTGGCCCCCAACAAGATCACGATTAACTCCATCGCGCCCGGGGCCATCGAAACGCCTATCAACACAAAACTCTTGAATGACCCGATCAAGCTCAAAGAGCTGCTGGAAAATATCCCTCTCGGCAGGCTCGGCAAACCGGAAGACGTAGCCGGTATAGCCAGTTTCTTGGCCTCCGATGAATCCGACTACATCACCGGATCAACATTCTTCGTCGACGGCGGTTTGTTGTGGAACTACCAGGAGCAATAATTCCCACTGCTGCGCCACATCTCGCCGCGATCGTTCCGTCAAAGCGCGGCTCTCTTTTGACGGGAAACAGAACCAAAACGTGGCGATTCGAATCGAAAAGCGAGGTTAAACATGGCACCGAAAAATAAACGCCCGGCTCAGCCGATCAGGCTAGTAATCGCGGATGTCGATGGAACGCTCGTTACACAGGAGAAGGTGCTAACGAAACGCGCGGCCGAGGCCGTCTCGCGGCTGCACGAAGCTGGAATTCAATTTAGCATCACGAGCGGGCGGCCTCCACGGGGCATGGCGATGCTGATCGATCCACTGAGACTCGCTCAACCTCTTGCCGCATTCAATGGCGGCGTCTTGATTAAGCCGGATCTTAAAACGGTCGTCGACCAGAAGTTTCTGCCAGTCGCCGTGCCGGAAAAAGTGATTGAAGCCATCGAGAACCATGGTCTGGACGTGTGGCTTTACACCGACACCGAATGGTTCGTGCGCGATCCAAATGCGCCTCACGTCGCGCGCGAGCAGTGGACTGTGAAATTTCCTCCAACCGTAGTTAAAACGTTTGCCGGACTTCTCGGCCGCGTGGCGAAAATTGTCGGTGTTAGCGACGACCACGACCGCGTGGCGAAATGCGAGAAGGACGTTCAGCAAGCAGGCGGCACGCACATTTCTGCGGCGCGCTCACAGCCCTACTATCTCGATGTGACCCATCCGCAAGCGAACAAAGGCGAAGTCGTGCTCTCCCTTTCGCGGCTGCTCAACATTCCACCGGCGGAAATCGCGACGATCGGAGACATGCCCAATGACGTCCTGATGTTCCAGAAGAGCGGCGCGAGCATTGCGATGGGCAACGCAAGCCCCGAAGTACAAGCCGCAGCCACCTATGTCACGTCCACAAACGAGGAAGAAGGATTTGCCAACGCCATGGAGAAGTTCGTCTTGAACGCGCGTTCCGCGACCGTGTGATGGCAGCTAACGAACGGCCGGAGCAACAATGGAAGGGATATGTACAGCGTCTCCCATCTGAATCAGGTGCTCTGGATCGTCGCCCTGGTCGGTGCCTTGGCTCTACCGTCTACGGCGCAGCACGCTGCCCCCCAGCAATCTGATGATCTGCAGAAACAATTGGAGCAACTCAAGCAGCAGTACGATGCTACCACTCACGACCTTGAACAACGCATCGCAGCTCTGGAACAGCAAATCCAAAAACAGAAAGAGGCCGCCGAGAAAAGTAAGGAGGGCACCGTCTCTTCTGTAGAGCTGGCTGCCGAGCAAGCCGCTCAAAAAGCCGTGCTCGGAGAGTCCGATCAGGTCGGGGCCAAGTATCAGGGCCAGCTTCCCTCTGAGCCGACGTATGACCTCCTCAGAGAGGCAGACCAAAAGATTGAGCAGCTGAATGAGAAGGTGCAGAGCTTTGAGTTCCACGGCTATTTCCGGTCGGGTTATGGCGTCAACAGCAAGGGCGGCCAGCAAGTTGCGTTTCAAGCTCCTGGAGCGGACGCGAAATACCGCCTGGGCAATGAAGCCGAAACGTACGGGGAGTTTATTTTCGTCAACAACTGGTTGAACCCGGAACACAGCAACAACAAGGCCTGGATGAAGACGGAGGTCATGATCGAGGCGAACACAGGAAACTACGCGAGCTACGCAAATTTTCCGGGCAACACGGGAAACGACCAATTTCGTTTGCGGGAAGCGTTCGTGCGCGGCGGCCATATCCTGGAGAGCCAACCTGACGCGAAGTTCTGGGCAGGTGAGCGCTATTACCGCCGCCAGCATATCGAGATTAACGATTTCTATCCCTTGGACATGAGCGGCTATGGCGCGGGTGTCGAGGATTGGAATCTCCGCATCGGCAAGATGTCGGTGGCGTATCTCGCGGCCGCGAGGCCCGACATCGTTACGCAGAATGGGAACTACGCGAAGAGCAATATCGATGTCCGCCTCTACGATCTCAAAGGGCCCTTTGGGTTGTGGGGCGTTTGGTTTGATTTCGCGACGGCGAAGGGCGGCACTACACAAACGGGCACCGTAATTCCCACGTCTAATGGCTACGCGGTTGGGTTGCGCTACCAGCGCCTGGAATGGCACGGAGGCTACAACACGTTTTCCATTCAATACGGAAAGGGGGCAGCGAGCAATTTCAGCACGTCGATCGACAATCCTGAGCCATTTCTCAGGAGTTCGGAGAGATTGCTGATCGCGGAGCACCTGCTCGTTCAACCCAACGACCGCTTTGCCATAATGCCGATCTTCGTTTTCCAGCGGAAGCGGGACGGGCTGCCTGGCCACGGGTTCAACGATTGGGCGTCGTTCGGTGTGAGACCGGAAATTTTCTTCACCAAATATATTTCGCTGGCCTTCGAGGGCGGGTTTGACCACACGGAAGGCTTTGTCACTACGCAAGACGGAAACAGGCAATTCGACGGCTGGCTCCGCAAGTTCACGATCGCGCCGCAAATCGGAGCAGGCCGCAAGTTCTTCAGCCGGCCCGTGCTGCGCTTGTTTCTGACTTACGCGAATTGGTCCAACGGCTACCGCGGTTTTGTGGGGGGAATCCCATTCGAAGATAGAACGAGCGGGCTTACGTACGGAGTGCAAGCGGAAACATGGTGGTGAAACGTCACGGCGATACTCACGACAAACGCAAGGGCGCGATTGGTCATGCTGCAAGTTAGGAGAATATGCGATGCAAACAGACCTTGAGAAAAATCCGCGAGGCGCGACCGGGAACGCAGCCGGGTCGACCGCTGTCGTGCATGCGTCGAGTACATCTTTCGTCATTCTAGCCGCTATTTTCGCTGCCGTAGGGGGTCTGCTTTTTGGGTACGACACCGCGGCTATCTCCGGCGCCGTCATCTTCATCAAACAACAATTTTCTCTTTCCACTTTTCCCGAAGAGTTGGTGGTCGGCATGGTGCTCGTGGGCGCTGCGCTGGCCGCGCTCGGAGGTGGCAGACTCTCGGATCGCCTTGGTCGGCGGACCACGCTGATACTGACCTCCGTCATTTTTATTCTCGGCGCGCTGATCTGCGCGTTCGCCGATTCGTTTCAAACGTTGCTGGTTGGCCGCACCATCGTGGGAGTGGGTATTGGCCTGGCATCGACGACCGTGCCGGTATACATCTCGGAAGTCTCGCCACCAAAGGCGCGCGGTTGGCAAGTCTCGCTATTCCAGCTTGCTATCACGATCGGAATCCTTGCTGCATACATTGTTGACTACGCGTTTGCCGGAAGCGGCGGGTGGAGATGGATGCTTGGTCTCGCAACCGTTCCCGGCGTGATGTTGGGACTGGGCATGTTGTACCTTCCCGAAAGCCCGCGATGGCTTGCGAAACATGGCCAAACGGAAAAGGCGGTGAAAATTCTCACGCGAATTCGCGGCGGCTCGGACGTTACAGCCGAATTTCGGGAGATACAGGACACGCTCCGTCAATCGAGCGAGCGCGGTCACTGGTCCGACCTTTTCAACCCCACGGTTCGTCCCGCCTTGATTGTCGGCATCGGTCTGGCCGTCTTTCAGCAGATCACCGGCATTAATACGGTGATCTATTACGCGCCGACCATTCTGCAATCGGCGGGTATCCCGTCGGCTTCTGGCGCGATTCTAGCTACAGCGGGCATTGGCGTCGTCAATGTACTCATGACCTTGGTGTCCATGTGGCTGATCGACCGGGCGGGTCGGCGTCCACTGCTGCTGATTGGAACGGCCGGCATCATTATTACTCTGGGCATTCTTGGCTTTGCCTTCCTGACGCCTGGCGGCGGGCTGGCCCGCGTCGCCGTGGTTACGTTAATGATGTATGTCGCTTCATTTGCAATCAGCCTGGGTCCGATCTTCTGGCTGCTGATATCTGAAATTTATCCGCTCAAAATTCGCGGGCTGGCAGAGGGGACCGCGGCGGCATCGAACTGGGCGGCTAACCTGCTCGTCTCGCTGACGTTTCTTTCGCTGGTGGAAGCGCTTGGGCCGGCTCGAACTTTTTGGTTGTACGCACTGTTCGGCGTTGCGACATGGATCTTCTGCTACTACCTGGTGCCGGAAACCAAAGGGCGAACGCTCGAGGAAATCGAGCAGTCGCTAGGCGGCAAGGTCGCCCTACGCAGCCGCGTCCAAGGCGCGTAGTGTCCTGAGTCGAGGTGCTCGCACCACTCGCGTAGTCATTAATATAACTGGTCATAAGGTTTGCCAGGGGGATCCCCCATTTTTCGGATGTGTGGCAAGCAAAGGACTTGCAGTAGGCGCTTCTGCATGTGTGGCAAAGAAGGGACTTACAGGGCCATCTTCTCGCCTCGCCTTCGCTCGGGATGGATGTGTGGCAGGGAAAGGAGTTAAGAGACGGTGGAATGTCCGAAGGCAGGAAGGTCGCAGGTCGCGGCGCAGCGGGAGGTACCCCCCACCCCCGGTGTTTTGGAAAAAGAGGCTGTAAGCTATTGAAAACAAAGGAAGAGCGCTGCAAAAAGAGAGGCAAGAGACTTTAAGAGGCTGCAAGAGCGTGGGGACAAAGGAGTTAGCTTGATTCGGAGGGTGAGGAAAGGTTAGACGTAACTTATCATATAAGTATACTGATTGTCAAGCGATTTCTCTAGGCCGGTTGAGTTGCGGCGGCGAGGGCTGATTGTAGGAGACGGCTGGCGCTTTCGCGGGGTTTACCGTGCTCGAAAATGGCGCTGCCTGCGACTAAGATCTCCGCGCCAGCGCGTACGATGTCCGATACCGTGTCGTGATGTACGCCGCCGTCTACTTCGATACGAAACTGCAGACCTCGGGATTCGCGGATTTTCACGAGCAACTCCATCTTTTTCAGGCACGAACGGATGAAGGATTGGCCACCGAAGCCGGGATTCACGCTCATTACGAGGACGTGATGGACTACAGGAAGGACTTCGTCGAGTGTGTGGACCGGAGTTGCAGGGTTTATGACGACGCCAGGCTCGCAGCCGTGTGAGGCGATGAGACGGAGCGTGCGATCGAGATGGACGCAGGCTTCTTGATGGACGGAGATCCAATTCGCGCCAGCCGCTGCGAACGCGGGGATGAAATCGTCGGGGCGCTCAATCATTAGATGGCAGTCCAGCGGGACGCGAGCAACCTTACGAAGGGAGGTTACCACTGGCGGGCCGATCGTAAGATTGGGTACGAAGTGGCCGTCCATGATGTCGACGTGGAGGACGGTGGCGCCGCCGTCGACCGCCGCCTGGGCTTCCTCGCCTAGCCGAGCGAAATCAGCGGAGAGAATGGAAGGAGCGAGCTCTATCATGGGAGTTCCTCATGTTGCGGCAAATAGATTGTTCGAGTGACGGTAGCCGGTGCGGGGCAGTGCCCGCCTCGTAGCCAGACTGCACCACTACAACATCAGGCCACGGAAATTCAGCTCACAACGTTCCACTCGCAAGTTCTAACCGGCAGCTCGCGCTTGAGGTGGTTGAGCCTGCGTCATTCGTTCGAGCACACGCTTGCTGATCTTTTCTCCACGGAGCAATCCCACGGGGCGAGGATCGTCTATGCTTTTGACGACGGGCAACCAGGAAATACCGTGATCGAGCATGGTAGCGGATGCCACGAAAGCGGAATCCTCAAGAGCTATAAAGATTGAATTCGGGATTAGAAGGTCGGCTAGCTTGAGACGGCTGATATCGCCCTGCGTCTCGGCCGAAGTGACGGCAATGCGAGCGATAATTTGATAGAGGTCGCCACGATCCAGAGTTCCCCATAAGCGCTGATTTTCGTCGAGAACGAGGAGATTGCCAGCGGCACTGTCATTGAGCGCGTTTATCGCATCAGCGAACGTAGTTTCTTTGGTGAGCAACTGCGCGGGAAGGGGATCGAGGTAAGATGCGATCGATTCACCTTCCAGCAAGGGCCTGCTTACTGGCAAACGACGCCAGAAATCGGAGCCGCGGGTAACGGCCTTTACGAGCAACTCGCGAAGCGGCGTGAAGGAACCAGCGATCTGCGCGAAGAGGGCACTACCGATTTGCCGGAGCCGCACGGCCGACCGAGCGCGGATGCTGGTTTCGTGGGGGCGGTTCCCTAAGAGTGCGCCTTCGCCAAAGAAGTCACCTTTGCCCAAGACGGCGACAACTTTTGTGTCCGAAGTCCCTGGGTCTTGCTGCAGGACTTCTACCTGGCCTTCTTCGATCACGCTGAAGACGCGCGCAGGTTCGCCCTGGCGGTGAATGAAATCGCCGGGGCGGTAATACGCACGGGTGAGCTGTTGTGTGGTATCGGTATTGAGGAAGCTGAGATCGCGGGGGAAGAGCACGTCCCACGACCAGTCGAGCGCGACTTTAATCCTGCGTGACCAGCTTGGCAGCTTGAAGAGGTAAACACCGCGCCACATCAGCCAGGCGAGGAAACCCGACACATGTACGCCGAGCATTTCTGCGACGGCCTGGTAACCGCCGACGGAGCAGAGCTGCCCAAGGGCTTTGAAGTGGAACGGTTTTGTGGCTTCGCCATTCACGATTCGGATGAGGTTGAGGGCGGCTTGGCGGCCCTCGCGCTCCGCAAACTGACCTGTGGGCGCGGCAGGTTGGTTGTCGAAGGCATTGATGATGTACGCGCAATCGCCGACGGCCCATGCATTCGTCTGCCCTTCGATGCGCATCTCGGGCGTGGTGCGTATGCGGCCGCGCTCCTTTGGAACATCGAGACTCTGCACGATCGGGGAGATGGCGGTCCCAATGGTGCAAACGATCGTCGCACCTTTAAGCATGCGGCCATCGTTTAGTTCGACGCCCTCATGCGTTGCGGCGACCGCTCGGGTATTCAGCCGCATGGTGATTCCGGCTTTCTCCATCCTTCTCCTGGCGAATTCGCGGAGCTGGGGTGCTACTTCGGGCAGGATCTGGTCCTGGGAATGGACTAGGCTGACAACAACATCTTCCTTGCGGAAATTTCGATAAAAGCGGGTGCTGCTGCGAACGAGCTCATTGATTTCGCCGGCGACTTCTACGCCGCTGAAACCTGCTCCCACGATGATGAAGTTAAGATGCCAACGGCGGAGATCGGGATCCCTGGTGGCCTCGGCGGATTCCATTTGACGAACGATCTGTTGACGAAGATATATTGCGTCGCTCATGACTTTGAAGGCAAAGGCGTGTTCGCTCATTCCGGGAATGATTCCAAGGTTGCTTTCAGCGCCGCAGGCGATCAGGACGTGGTCATAGTGCAAGCGTGTCAGCGTACCAGTTACATCGTCGAACTCAATCTCTGAGGAGCGCAGGTCGATCCTTTGCACGCGCTCGGTGCGGCACTCGACTCCGGGCAGCATCTGGCGTAGGGGCGCCGCAGCCGCGTCCACGTTGATGGAGGCTCCGGCTACATCCGCGAGGAGAGGATGAAAGACCATATGGTTCTCGCGGTTGAAGAGAAGAATCTCGCACGCGGAACCGCGGACCTTGCTGCGGAGAGTCTTTGCGAACTGTACAGCGGCAAAGCCTCCACCGATAACGACTACTCTGAGTGGCTTCACTTCCTTGCTCCTATTGCTTGGCTGGTACGATTGAACATTTCGGAGTACCCATAGGCTTCTCTATTACTGCGATGCCCGAATGACGACCTTTGAGCGCTCTAGTTCAGGATAGGGAGCCGGTAATTCCGGGTATATCGGAAACGTGTGAACCGTATTCGAAATGAATGGCGAAAGTGTTCCTCCGCGAAGACCGTCGGGTCACGAGCCCGCTCCTAGAGCTCAGTCTTGCCAGTTGTCCTGAGGTGCCGCGATGCCGAGGCGCTTCATTTTGTAAAACAGGGTAGTGCGCTTCAAGCCGAGTCTCGCGGCTGCTCCCCGCGGACCGCCCAGCTTCCAATTCGCGCGCCGGCACGCAGCGAGAATCTCCTGACGAACTGTGTCCTCAAGTGTTGGATTTGGAATGTCGATTGGTGCCGGCTCGTATCTTTCAAGTGGAGCCGGTTGGAAGACTCCGTCGGTGGAAAGGATTACGCCCCGTGCTACGTAGTTTTGCAACTCCCGAATGTTCCCAGGCCAGGGATAACGAACGAGGGAACTCATGGTTTCCTCCGGGATGGTATCGATAATTTTGTCCATGGAGTCCGCGAAGTGTTGGACGAAGTACCTGACGAACTCCGGAATGTCCGCTTTCCTTTCACGAAGCGGCGGCAGAGAGATTGGAAAAATATTCAGCCGATAGTACAAATCCTCTCGGAATTCACCATCTCGTACCATCTGCCGCAGGTCTTGATTGGTGGCGGCAACGACACGAACATCGACCCGAGTGGTACGCGTGCTGCCCACGGCTTCGAACTCGCGCTCCTGTAGTACGCGGAGCAGCTTCGGCTGAAGTTCCAGCGGCATGTCTCCGATTTCATCGAGGAACAATGTGCCGCGATCCGCCAACGCAAAGCGACCGATGTGAGAATTGATGGCGCCCGTGAAGGCTCCCCGTTCATGCCCGAACAACTCGCTTTCGAGAAGACCTGCGGGCATCGCCGCGCAGTTCACTCTGACGAGGCTCCGGCTGCGGCGCGGGCTTAGCTCGTGGATCGCGCGGGCGATGACTTCCTTGCCGGTGCCTGTTTCACCGGTGATCAAGACAGTGGCGTTCGTGGGCGCTACGGCCTCTACTTCAGCGAGGATTGAGCGCAAGCCACCGCGGCGTCCAACGATGTTCTCCAGGAAAGAAGGCTGCGCGCGTTCTGATTTGCGCACAATTGGTTCCTGTGGAGTGTAAATGGCTGTATTCATAATCGCGTTTCCCCTGTATTCCTTCGCTTGCATAGCTGCAATTGAGATCATGTTTTACTCCGATGCTGGCGTTCACAAATGTCCGCGTGAGTGTTTATGGTGTTCCCAATCCTGGGGTCCGGCCGACCGTGCGTTCGAGTTCTGCCCAGGCCAGCAGGTAACCGAGGTTGGCCTGCAAAAGTTCCGCTTTCGCCTCGTAGTTCGCGGCCGTGGCGTGTCTCACGTCGGAAACGAGAACTACACCCTGGGCGGCTTGATTGGTCGCCAGGCGTTCGCTCTCCTGGCGGAGCTGGGCGACCTGAGTCGCGACATGGACCATGCTGCGGGTGCGCTCCAGCTTGTTGTAGCTGCGTTCGATGGCCACGCCGACTTGCTCTTTCAGGTGCTCAAGATTTTGCTCGGCTTCGGCAAGTTGGGCGGAGTGCTCGCGTACGGTGGCGCGACGCTTGCCGAAATCCCAGAGCGTGTAGTTCATGTTTATTCCTACCGTTCCGAAGTTATGAACGAAGAAAGGCACACCGTCCTGGTAGCTATAGCGCGCGTAGGCGGTGATGTCGGGAATGTATGCGGTCTTTGCGGCTGCCACGCCGGCGCGCGCTTTCACGACCGCTTCTTCGGCGGCGCGGATTTCGGGATTTTCTTCCCAGGCCTCTTTCACGTATTCGGATTTTGGCAAGGTCTCGAAATTGGCTTCGACTTCCGGGTCGAGCTCTAATTTTGTGTCGAGGGGAAGGCCGAGAAGATAATTCATTTCGGTGGTGTAATCGTCGATCTGGAGTTCGGCGGTGAGGACGGATTGACGGCCCTGAAGGAGTTCCGCGCGGCTCTGGATGGCCGCGACCTGCAAGGCGCTGCCATTGCGAACGTCATTCTCGTTGTCACGCAGATTTTCGGAAGCGAAGGAGGTTTGCTGCTCCGCGGCCTTCTTCTGGAGCTGCACGACAAGAATGGCGTAATAGAGGGAATGAACTTGCAGAGCGACTTCATTTTCGGCGTTCTTCAGATCGTCGCGGGAAGTGGCGGCTTCCGCAGCGGCGGCGCGATTTTCCTGGCGGATACGCAGCAGTTGGGTCAGGGGCTGGGCGATCATGGTGCCGCTCGAATAGAGAGTCTTCTTGCCTTG
>Ga0209648_10000122_pt1 | contig 51765 bp, 40 predicted proteins | sample GraSoi2013_115cm_FD_185830 | JGI IMG/M metagenome (GOLD analysis project Ga0209648, IMG submission 185830) | Grasslands soil microbial communities from the Angelo Coastal Reserve, California, USA - Sample 9_17_2013_115cm (SPAdes) (version 2) | ecosystem: Environmental > Terrestrial > Soil >... | reverse complement strand
CTGCAGGCGGAACTGCGCCATACACCTGGTCGGTCGCCGCAGGGTCTTTGCCTGCGGGGGTAACTCTGAATTCCTCCACCGGTCTACTGAGTGGGACGCCAACCCAAGCCGGCGCAGTCTCCATTACTGTCCAGGTAAAGGACTCAAGTTCCACGGCATTGACAGCGACAAAGGCGTTTAGCGCGACGATTTCTCCCGTGGGCGTAACGGCGCTTTCCATCACTACCGCCTCGCTGGCCAACGGCCAGTCGGGCGTCGCGTATTCCGCAACGCTGGCAGCCACAGGCGGCACTACGCCCTATACCTGGTCCATCGCCACAGGATCATCTCTACCAGCGGGATTATCCTTGAGCTTCTCCAGCGGCGCCCTGAGCGGGACTCCAACCCAAGCCGGCACGTTTACATTCAGCGTACAGGTTAGGGATTCCAGTACCACGGTGCAGACCGCCGCCAAGCAGTACACGATCAGCATCGCGGCTGGTGGCCCTATTCCACTTTCGATCGTGACGACGACGCTGTCGAATGGACAGGTCAACCTGATTTATTCGGGGAATTTGTCGGCAACGGGAGGGGCGACGCCATACCACTGGTCGCTCTTGAGCGGCAGTCTGCCAGCCGGGCTAAGCCTGAACGCTTCGTCAGGTCAGATTTCTGGCACGCCGACGCAAACCGGCAGTTTCCCGTTTCAGGTGCAGGTCACCGATTCCAGTTCATCTACTCAAACGGCAAGCCAGTCCTTTACGCTCCTCATCAGCCCGCCAATCGTGGGCACCGCCGTGACGTCTTGCGGAACACTGGCGAATAGTGGGACGACCTACGTCCTGCAGAACGATATATCTTCAACAGGAACGTGCATTATCATCGCTGCGGGGGGTATTACGTTCGACTTGAATGGGCACACGATCACATACGATACCGCGGGAGGGCCCGGGGCCGGGGCCAACGCCTACGGCATCACGCTTTCGAATATGGTTTCCGGAATCGGAGGCAGAACGCACATCTTGTCGTCTGTAGCAGGTGGCACGGTAAAGGAAAGTACGGCCTGCTATGTCGATTTGATGACTGCGGCTGGGGATCAGACGTCTACGCAGTATTGCCAGAATAGTCATGCGATCTACGTCAAGGACGCCGAGGTTGATCACTTGACGATCGGCCCGTACTACGGAACCGACGATCGCGGTGTGTATATGTACTACGACGCGAACTACGGGAACGTCCACGACAACACCATCTATCCGCATCATACGAAAAGCGTGCTCAATCACTATACCGTCTATGGCGAGGTTCATTTCGAGCACGGGAGCGGATATTACTCGGCGCAGAATAACTACATCGGCGGACCGAACAGCACGACGGGGTACGGATCGGAGGCGGTCATCTATTTCGGCGACCCGAGCCCGTCACAGACGATTGAGGTCCTGAACAACACGATCATTATGGCCAACCCGGTGCGCGACTCGTATGCCATCGAAATCGGTTGCAACACGACCAATTCCAGCCCCACAAACACGCCGTTTGAATTCGCGTACAACACGATCAACCAGCAGAGCGGTCGTGGAATCATGGTGGACACATATGCTAATTACGGCTGTTCCGGCGGGACGATCCACGATAACGTTGTTTCAGTGAAGGAGGCTGGTAATGAAGGCCACTCGACAGGCGACGCGATAGCGATCCAGGTTCGCTTTGGCGGATTCAACGTACAGGTTTACAACAACCAAGTGAACGTCAATATCGGGCAGGGCCAGTGCCCGGCACAGTTTTACACAGACAACGGGTCGGATTGCGCTGGAGTAGGGATCAAGTTCAACACGGAATCGTCGTACACGGTGAGCAACCTGGTGGCTTACAACAACACCGTCACGACGAGCACGAACAATGCCAGCTTCCAGGCTGTCGGTCTATATGGGGCATTCACGGACGATGGGACATCATCATTCCACGACAACACCGTCACGTCCAACTCGGCAGACGTAGCGACGGACCCTGGACCTGGAGTCACTGATGGCTGTGGTATGAACTGGATTTTCCAGCACAACACATTCATCAAGGCGTCGAATCCGCAAGGGTTTAATACCTACCAGACTTTGTATTTCTGCAATCCGGCGCAGTCTGGGGCGACGGCAGCGACCGGAAACGTGTTCATCGACAACATCTATCAAGGCGGTGCTGCACCCGACGACATCGGATCCTCTGGGAGCAATAGCTATAGCTACTACGTGAAATGGTCCTATAACGTGACTGTTCAGAACAGCTCTGGGCAGCCTGTTCCTGGTGTGACGGTGAGCGCTGTCGCAACCGGCGGCGGAACGGAAACGGTGAGCCAAGTCACAGATGCCTCCGGAAACGCCCAACTGATTCTTACGGATCACTTCGTATCCGGGACGTCCGCGTCATCACCGATTACGGTCGGCTACACCCCACACATGGTGACGGTGACTGCGACAGGATGCAAGGTTAGTTCGAGTCCGTTCCAACTCACCCTGCATCAAACAACCAACCAAACCCTTGTCTGCCAGTAGGCCGATTTGATCTGTCGCGTGCCCGTACTGACGAGCCACGGAATGACAAAGCAGCCGTCCGTTTAGCGGCTCAAAGGGGTACAGTAAATATGTCCGGGGCGTCTTTCGCCGAGATTGGCCAGAGTCAAATGGTCTCGGTGTTCTACGTCGTAGATTTGGTACCGCAGTTCCTCGAGGTAGTGAACAACGTTCCGGGCGTTTTCTACCTTGGCCTCAGTGGTAGCACCATGCATCTCAATGAACAGTTCTGGCCTTTTCTCGGTTAGTATCCTGGGCATACCCTTGAGTGCCTGAAACTCCATCCCCTCGATATCAATTTTCACTAAGTCAGGCGGCGGAAAACCGCTTTCTATCATTTCGTAGTCCAACGTGTTGACACGAACTGGAACTTTGCACGCGGATTTCAGCGACGTACGGATCTGCGCCCTAATAGCTGCGTCGCCAGAGCCGGCCCCGGGCATCAATGGGTCATAAACGAGTTCGAAAGTCCCGGCACTGTCGGAAACACCCCGGTTCAGAAGTAGAACGTTGGTAAGACTGTTCAAGCGCACGTTTTCCATGCAGTGGGAGTAGTTTCGAGGGTTCGGCTCCCACGAGATCACCTGCCTTGCTTGGCGTGCGAAGAACAAAGTCATAATTCCTTGAAACGCGCCAATGTCATAGACGACCCTACCTGACAAGGGCAATTGTCGGAGGAAAATCACCTCCGGAGTCGCAACGCGTTCGATCGGTAGGAAACCAAGTCCACCTTTCCTCCGCATCCCTCTCGCCAAGCCATGCCTTATTGTGTAGACGTAGTTGCCAAACAATTTCTGGCTGAGGAAAGCCTCTATTAAGTGCCCAAGAGTGAAATGCCTGGCGCGGAAGTTTTCCATGGGCTTTGGCACCTTCTTCCTTCTTCTGATAGAACGTAATATGAGTATGACACACTCTGACTACTGCTCATCTGCATATTCTCTCTGGTCTACGAATAAACAAAGTTAGTAAGCTCGACTCGATTCCAGTGCATACCCCAGCAAACGGCATTGCGGCGATCAGTCAAACAATAAGTCAGATATTCGCCCGCAAATCGGCACGCAAGAACAGCCCAGCCCCGCTGCGAGCTGGCCTGAAAGACGCTTCGAAAGACCTGACGTTGTTGGAATCGAGCGCTCAGTTGCAACGGTAGTGAATGTGTGCAAAGCGTTGCACATGCGGCTACGTTTGGCCAAGTGCAAACTACTTGACCCCAATGAGCAGACGGCTTCCCATCCAGCAAAGTGAAGGAGTACTGACCCTTGATGTTGTCCGCTATCTCTTTTATTTTCTGTCAAAAGTGAGGCTCAGCCGCGGGCTGGTGCTAGCAAAATCTGTGTTCTGCTGGTCCCCATACTTGGCGTTCCGCCGATGCCGCACATCCCTTATCACTGGATGGGTTCCAGCACTCTTGTCGCCAATCTCGCGCTCTCTCAGAATCTTTTCTACCTTCCCGACGCCATCGGTCCGCTACTGTCTGATGCCCAGTAAACGACGGCCCCCACGTGCGGAGCTTCTTAATTTACGGAGAGTCTGAGATGGCAAGTGCGCGATGCCGAAGAGCACCCAAGCTTTAGCGCTCCAAGGCTCATAACGCAGAGCGAGTCGCAGCTTGTCTCTCGCCCGGTCCGTTGCCAGGTTTCGCAAATCGTCCATACCCCGCCTCAAACAAACCTGGAACTTCGCTTCACGCATCAACTCGGGCCGGGCGGCGAGCTGGGGGATCGCCTGTTCTACCTTGTCGAGGTTAATGAAGAGGTCTTGGAATTGTTTCTCTAAATTCGCCCGGCTGTAGCTTTGACTGTGCACGCGATAATGAATCAACACCTCGTTGAGAAAATAGACCGGATAGAGCGCGGCGATTCGCATCCACATGACCCAGTCCTCGCCTCTAACGAACGCCTCCTGATCGAAAGTTCCCACTCTTTTAAAGCATTCGTGGCGCACCATGGCGCACGAGGTGCCAATCCAATTGTCAAAAAGCAGTTCTTTCAGAACGTGACCCGAGGGAATGTATTTGTGCGCCGCCGCGGAAGCCTCGGTTATGCCTGTGTGATCGAAAGTAGCGGCATCGGTAGTTATGATTCCGAAGTCCGGATGAAGCGCAGCAAACGCGACCTGTCTCTCCAGCTTCGTGGGCAACCAAATGTCATCTGCATCGAGGAAAGCAATGAAGTCCCCGCGAGCCACAGAGATGCCAAGGTTGCGGCTGGATGCCGGCCCCCCATGATCGTTTTTGAGGTACACAATTTTGTCGCCGTAATGCCGGAGGATAGCTTCGGTGCCGTCGGTTGAGCCGTCGTCGATGACGATTATTTCGAAATCCCGGAAGGTTTGAGCAAAAACGCTGTCCAAAGCCTGGGCTATATATTTTTCACCGTTGTAAACAGGAATAATTACGCTGACTTGCGGCATCACAGACCCTTATCGGTTTTTCCGTTCCAGTCCGGCGACGCGACGCCGGGCACAACGCCTAGGCGTAGACGCGTACTGAGAAATTCCTTCAGACGGGACCGAAGCTGCCCTCGTTCCCCTGCGTCCAATCCCACGGTGTACAAGAATGGGAGGTAAGTTATTACCCCGCCCATTGCCGCTAGAAAGAGCGTTCCGTACCCGTGGACAGGAATAAAGTGCCGAGTTGCCATTATCCCGCCCGCAAAGGCAAGTGTTGGAACGATGGTAGGTAACACGGAAGCCGCGAGATATTCCTTCCACCGTACTTGGAAGATCTTGAGGGCTGCATTTGGGAAAAACCATCCTCGTACGACCAACGCTGCCAGCCCAGTCCCGGCCGCGACTCCATAGATTCCATAATGACGCACGAGAAAGATACTGGCGGCAAGATTCAATGCGGCTTCTCCCAAGGTGCACCACACGTTCAGGCGATGCTTACCTAAACCAAAGAGGAGATGACCTCCAATATTTTCCGTTAGTGAAAAGAACAGACCTAGCGTGAGAATAATCACGACTTTACCGGAACGGGCAGCGTAATCATCGCCCATCCACAAACGAATAAAGTCTGAGCCCAGGCAGAGCAGACCCGCGCATCCTAAATAAGAAAGCAGCAGGGTATATTTGCTGCCGCGCTTAAGCAGTTGGCTCACGCCGTGTGAACGTCCTTGAGCGTCTAAATGACTCGCCAAAGGCGCCACGATCATCGAGCTGGCATTGATCAGATCCCGCAAATACTTGATCAGATTGAACCCAATCACGTAAAAGGTAATTTCCTGGACGGGAAGAAAAGCAGCGATCACAATGCTGTCGACTTCATAGTTGATGCCGACGCCGAGGCCGATGAGCATTGAGTAGGCACTATGGCTGAAAATCGGCCGCAGAACTTTTTTCTGTAGGTGTCCCCACGAAAACCTCAGTCCAGGCAAAAGACGGCGGACGAAGTAAACCTCGAACACATGGCCGATCAAAGATGCGAATAACTGGACCAACGCGAGAGTAACGAGACCATGGCCTCTCGACAGCATGGCGAACGTTAAGCCAGCCCGCAGTATCAGGACGCCCGTCGAGATCAGATTTCGAAGGTCCCATCGCGAAAGACCTGCCAGACTTCCCTGGAACGTCGCGAAAACAAAGTCGGAAGCCAAAATCACACTGGCAATGAGAAGAGTATTTCGCGCCTGGAGCAGCAGGGCCGGAGGGACGTGCAGGTGAGGAAGGGCGAAAAAAGCGAGAAACGAACCCCCGAGCAGACACAGCATAGCAAAGCTCGAATACAGTTGCAGAGTTGAACTCATCAGTTCATTGAGTCCATCCTGATCGTTCTGCGCTCGAAGCCTCGATACAAATCTCACGAGCGCGGAGCGCAGGCCGACATCGACTACGCCCATATAGCCGGTGAGTTGCAGCATGAGCGCCCAGAGCCCGTAAGAGCTGTTACCCAACTTATGGACAATGAACGGCGCCATGAAAAAGCTGATGACCAGGTTAGCCGCCAAGCCGAACCAATTGCTAAGCACACTCCGTGTTATCCATGACGCTGAAACAGGGGAGCTTGCTTTTTTTTGCGTTGCTGTTGAATCGGATATGCTCATATTTGGTTTGGGTGATTTCGCGACTGCTGTCTCATCTCGCCGGCACTTTTCGCTTCCGCGCCGCGGCAGTGGCGTCCGTGCGGCGCACTAAACCCGCTAGGAACCTTCAATTCAGGCGCTCGTCTGGTTGAGCGTTGCGACGTTCCGCGACCATTTGATCCGTACGCCGCGAAGCGATCAATCCAAACGCGAGATTCCAAATTTCCACGTTGCAACGTTCCGTAGTCAGTGGCAGAGCCGCTTCGCGGCCGCGTTCGCCCATGCCGCGAGATTCCTCTGCGTTTTGCCATAGATAGAGAATGGCATCGCGCAAGGCCGGCACATCGGGATAGGGCACCAGCAACCCCGTCTTGCCATGCTCAATGTAGTCGCGCCCGCCTTCGGGATCGGTGAGGATCACTGGTTTTCGCATATGCATTGCGTTCAGAAAGGTCTGTTGACCCCCGGTGCGCAACAGATTTGCCTGCATAGGCACGACCACTATGCGCGCGCGCGCCATAAGCTGACGAAATTCAGTAGGCGAGGCGCTTACCACGCGTACATGGGCCGAAATCGACTGCCCCTGCAAAAGTTCGGGAAGGTTACTCGCCAGAACGCACGGTATGGGGAGTTCGCGCACCGCGTCCAGAAAAAGTCTATAGTCGCGGTCGGAATTTCCGCCGGTAAAAATGTATCCATCGTCGCCAACTTCAAACTGGTAGCGATTCAAGGTGTGATGATGCTTTACAAAAGCAAATTTATCGGCGGGAAGGCCATAGGTTTTCGCGTAACGTACGCACTCGACTCGCGTCCAAACAACGCAAAGATCAACTCGACGCAGGCAGAAGCGCATGAACGCTCGCCTAAGCCAGTTGCCGCCATACCAGTAGCAATCGTACATGACGTGTATGGGCCGCCGTGGTCCTCGCAAGCGCTGCAGAACGGCAAAGGTCAGGCCGAGGAGGGCGCCGTCAGTAACGACGGCGTCAAAATCCCGCGACTTGCGGAACATCGCCCAAGCGCGGCGGCATTGACGGCTTCGCTGCACGAGCCCTGAAAGGCGAAGGGCCGCGAAAACCCGCTCCCACCATATTTTTTCGGTCGGTGGCAAGACTTCGGTGCAGCGAAGCAACTCTTCCGGCAGAGCGTGCGGACCAGTGGCAAGTATGTTCGGGAGTTTACGGCTCGAGTCGCGCGGCTCTGGGGTCGAAGCACTGGCGCTGCTTGTCGAAACGGTTCGGCGGTGATCCCGCTCTTCGCGCACGATGGCTAACGCGTACCCGTGCCAGAACAAAGCGAATGCCTCGGCCGCGCTCATCGGCGCGCCTCCTGTGCCACAACTGGGGACGAATCTCGCGGCGCAGTAACGCGAGAAATACAGAATCGAGTCTTTCCGGAACGCTCTCGCTCGATGTCTGCTACTTGCTCGAACTTCCAATCAAGTTCGTCCGGAAAGAATTTCTTGAGATTTCTCTGCAGCAAATCGAGATCCGTCGAAGAGAATTCAGGGCCCGGCACGAATCGAATGCAGAAGTCCCGCAGGGTCTCCTGAATTACTTGCACCTTCTTCAATCCCGGGCAAACCTGCAATACGCGATTGGTCAGTGTCACGCCGGGAATTCGGTCTCCGTTCGGGAGGGCAAAAACGTCTCCGCTGCGCCCGGTGATTTCTTTGACGATCGGATAGCCGCGCCCACAACCGCAGGGTGTGTCCGAAAGGCGCACACAATCGTTGACTCTGTAACGAACGAGAGGCATCCCTCCATTCAGCAGATCCGTCACTACGATTTCGTGCAAACCTTCCACTTCGGCGCCTTCGACCGGGAGAAATTCGACGTAGGCAGCGTGCGGATTGAAATGAACACCTTGATGGCGTTCGCACTCCGCGCCGATCATCCCGAACTCGCGACTGCCGTAAAGCTCGAACACTGGGCACCCAAGCACGTCTTGAATCACCCTACGCTGATGCGGCAAGAGAGGTTCCGCCGTACAAATAGCGCTGACAGGATGGTGAAAGGGCCGTCCACAATCGCGGAGGTACTCACAAAGAAGAGTCAGAGGAGTTGGGTACGCATAAACGATACGGGGCCGAAACCGATTCAGGGTTTGGCGGTAGGACTCAAAGACCTGCTCGTTCAAGAGAGAAGTTGGAGCCCAAATTCGCCGCATAAGGTGGCGGTCATAAAGTCGCCATCGCCAACTGGGGTTCTGTGCGAAATCAGAGCGCGCTCCCCACAAGTACAAAACTTTGTCGCCTGGTAGCAGCCCACCCCACATGTTGAATCGAGAGTGGACAGATGCTTTAGCTAGGATTGCCTCAGGCGCTCGCAGCAAGGGAACCGGCGTATCCGTGGTTCCCCCGGTGGCGGCCGGGAGAAGAGATTCTCTTCGATACCGGCGTGACCAGAGATCGTCCTGAAAAAGGCGCAGATCTTCGCGCGTTAGGAAGGGAATTTTTTGCAAGTCCGATGGAGAACTTATTTGTTTTGGATGAATCCCGGCCAAATCGAAGCGTTGGCGATAAAAAGGCGTAGTGTCGTAGGCGTGCTGAAGAAGACGAATCAGCGATTCCCACTGTAGTTCTTGGTTTTCCGCGAGAGACTTGCTCTCGAACGCTTCGTGCTTGCGCAGCTCGCGCCCCAAACCCCGGTACTGTGCCGGGTGAATTACCGGCAAGACGCCATTGACGTAGAGCCAGTTAATTGCGCGCAAGAGGCTGCCCCTGATCTTCTGCCGTTTCCGTCAATTTCACCGGCGCGGCGATCTCGTTGATGGCGAAGCGGTACTTCCCCGAAATCTCGCTGGCAATGCTTTCCGCCGGTTCAATGTCCAGAGTGGTGTCGGAACTGAGATAAAGGCTCAAGCGGCGCCGCAGCTCTTCAGCGGTGGCAGGGCCATACGAAGTTCCAGGAACGACGCGAATGACGATGTGATCGAGCGCTTTCTGCACGAATTGCACCTGCCGGACCTGCGGCATATCCGCAACTACGAGCGTGAGCGCGGGACCTGAGATGTGCCGTCCATCGCTCAACACGAGGAAATCCGTAGTCCTGCCTTGTACTTCCGTGAGCAGCGGAAGATTACGGCCGCAAGGGCAATTCTGGTCCTCGGCCCACGCCGCAACGTCGCCAATTTCATAGCGGATCAGCGGCATGCTCAGATTCAAGAGATCGGTGATTACGATTCGGCCCGCCGGTTTGGCAATCGCATCGTTGGGCACGATTTCAACCACAAACGTGTCAGCCCTTACATGCATTCCGCGGTGATGCTCGCACTCGCTGGCGATCACGCTCACTTCCCGGCAGCCATAGCGGTTGAACACTCGTCCGCGAAAACTTTGCTCCAGGAACTCCCGCTGGCCGGGCAACAAGACCTCGGCAGTGGTGATGATGGAATCGAACTGAATGTCGGTGATGCCTTTTTGCCGGAGATAGTTTGCAAAGAGGACGGCTGCCTGCGTGTACGCGAGCAAGATGCGGGGCCGCTTCGCTCGCAGCTTGCGAAGAAATTCCACCCAGTCTTGCTCGTCGATGGAGGACGTGTTCAGGAAAATCGAACGGTACAAAAGATTGCTGCGGCAGGCGTCCCACCAGGTTTGCTGGCCACTCTGGTCCAGGCGCGAGCCCCAAAGCACCGCATGCCAATCTCCTGGACGAAGTCCCGCCCACTGGTTGTGACGGGTTGTGCTGGCAAAGCGCGAGGCAAATCGCTCCTTATCCACATAGAACTGCAGCGGGCTGCCCGTGGAGCCGCCTGTTTGGTTGCGAACGCGAAGAGCCGCGGGAAAATTTGCAGCCTCCATCTCTCGCCCGTGCTCCTGAATATCGGTTTTGGTCAGAACGGGAATGCTTGCGAGCTGGCGGAGGGAATGAAGCGCTTCGGGATGAAATCCGGTGCGCTGCATGCGCTCGCGATAAAAGGGGCAGTGCTGATACGCGTGTCGAAGCAGTTTCCGGAGGCGCTCGAGTTGCAGAGCTTCCACCTCGGCCTTGGAAAAAAATTGGCTCCGGTCGAACTCTTTAAAGTATCCGGGGTATGCCGGATGATCGCGGCGCACCCAGGCCGGAAAAATGAAGTTGCGAACCATCCAGGAGGATGCGGCTCGCAGCGGTGCAGACTTACCCTTCATGCCTGCACCTCCGCAAGACCAACCGGGCTGGCAACTTGGACCGCGACCTCGGAATCCTTGCGCTGTTCCGCAACACGAAGTTCGCGCTTAGCCACCAAACCCGCGGCCGCTGTCAACCCGGCAAAAAAATACCAGGTGTCGCGGCCAAGGTTATGCGACGAATAGCCAGTCAGTAGAAGGCCGATGAACGCCAAGTTGCAGGCAGCGGGATACTGTCGAAACCAGGCCGGGCAGTTAGGAATGCGTTTCGCTCTCCGGTGGATTAATCTATTTTCTCGAAACACCGTGATGAGAAAGGCGCCGAAGGAGAAAATGCCGACCAAGCCCATCTCGGAAAGTAACTGGAAATAAAGAGAGTGCACGTTGAGCCAGTGTCCTGCCATGGCGCCGTGCGCATCGGTAAATTCGCCCACTCCGACGCCAGTCAGCGGATTATGTTTGAACATCTCCCACGCGGCGCTCCAGGACTGGATGCGCCCTTGATACGAATCGTCCGCACTGAGGTGGTCAACGGTCGCTATGCGTGCGCGATACTGGCTCGGCAGAGCAAGCCAGATCACGGCGACCAACACAACGGTGCCGATGGCCATCGGGACTCGATAGCGATGCGTGAGTGCGTAAGCCATAGCCAACGCGACGAAAACGATATATGACGTGCGTGAACCGGTAAGCACGATGGTCCAGAGGCATATCGCGGTTAATGGAATCATTACCCAGCGGATGAGGCCTGCATCTTTGCGCCAAAGGAGCAGAAACAGCGGAAGTGCCGTTACAATCGTGATTCCCAGCGCATTTGGGTCATTTGTTTGGTTGTTCAACCCGACGGCTCTTTGAATGCCCATCCGAACCTGAAATTCTCCCGCATAATACAGATAGGAACTCCAGGCGGCCATCCACGCTACCAGCCCGCAGATGGTAATTAGGACGATCCGAAAACGTTTTGCCGTCGTCGCCAAATTTACGATCAGCAGGTGATACATAATTACTTTCCCGAAATCGAAGCTGTTCTGGAAAGCGCCGGCGCGCCAAAAAGCAAGCGGTACCGTACAGAACATTGCGATCCAAAAAATCAGCAAGGCCTTGCTTACCTTGGGCACTTGCAGCCGGCGTTCATGCACGAGGAAGGAAATCAACACCAGCAAGGTGAAGGTTCGCTGGATGTGAATCGCGTCCAGAATCGGATACAACTCGCCCGGTCGTACGAAGATGATGGCCAACACGCCAATCAAGCCGACGAATGGGTTGAACAAGGCCCAGATGGCCATGACACCCAGCACTGCGGAGACGGCCCAAACCATCAGCGGCCTCCAAGGGGAACGACGGAGCTGGCAACCCGCTGGGACCCGCGACCGGATAAGGTTTCGACGTGCTCAGGTGAAGCAGCAGCTCGGGTGACCGGAGCAGTCTCGAGCAGTTCTTGCTGAAACACACTCGAAATCGGCGCAAACCGGAAATCTTGCAACAAGGAATCGAGCTTACGCTCCATTGTGCTGAGACCAACGTATTGCCGGAAACGTGCTTTGCGAGGCGCCTGCAGCCGCGGCTGCTCTGCATCGATTTCCCACGGGTGGAGATAAACGATCCCACGCATGCCTTCCACCTGATTGGACCTGCGCAGCCCCCAGCGTGAATAAGCGTATGGCAAAATTCGGAGGTAGCCACCACCACCGATGGGCAAGTTTTTGTTCCCAAGGCGAGTGGTGGCGATTGGCAACTCCAGAATTGCCCCTCCACTAACGCGGTTGGGTACGCGAGGCGCCGAAGCGTTGCTGTATAAATCGTGGGGAACCGGATGGACGCTGGAATCATAGTCAAAACCGAGTTCGGCCAAGATAGCGAGAGCCCACTCCGTTCCCGCCACCATGGTGAAACTGGGCGCTCGATATCCGCGAACGCGAACGCCACCCGCGTCTTCAATTGCGCGCTTGGCCCGGAGCGTGTCGTCCCGAAATTCAGAGGGCGTGAGTCGATGGACGGGCCGGTGCCAAAAACTGTGGCAACCAACCTCATGCCCGAGCTCTAACGCTTCACGTACCAGACGCGGGAACCGCTCCGCCACCCATCCCAAAAAGAAAAACGTACCGCGCACGTTGTGATTACCCAGCAGCTCGAATAATCGGCGGGTGCTGTCTTGCACTCGCGAAGGCATGTGTTCCCACGCTTCGCGGGAAACGACGCTGGCCATCGCCTCCGTATGGAAGTAGTCTTCGACATCAACCGTGAAAGCGTTTATGGGTTGGAACTTGCCAGCGGGAGTTAAAGGCAAGTCGCCAACCGCGGACGTTGCCGTCTGCGGCCGCGGAGCCTGCACGCAACCCGTAGTTGAATTGCATCGAGCCGATGAGTCCTGAAATACGGAGCTGTCTTCACGTGCCTGTGAACGCCGCCGCCAGATCTTTCGCCGCAAAGCCTGCACTGCTTCAGCGAGAAAACCGTATCCCAATCCGAAATGGATCGTCAGATAGACGCTGGGAGCCGTTATGGCATGACGCCAGCCACGTCGCAGCCCCAGAGCTATCGAGGATGCAACTATGACCGCGCCGTACGCGGCCACCGACCATAGAAGCATTTGCGCGATCCGGGTCGAAATTACGCCACCCACAGATCCGAAAAGCAACCACACCAGAAACAGAGCCGGTATTACCTGGGTTATCGAAAATGCTTGCGGGTGCTTTCTGTTGAAACGATAGCGGCCGCGGCCGTATCGCACCATCTGTTTCCAGAGGCCGTAAAGCGACGACCGCGCGTGATATTGAACCGTCAGACGCGGACTGATATACGCGCGAAGTCCCGCATGGAGGACGCGATGATTGAACTCCACGTCTTCGCATGCATCCAATCGTTCGTCGTACGGGCCGACTCGATCGAAGACATCTCGGCGATAGCTCGCTCCCGAGCTGGTCGGATCCACGAATCCCTCGAGAGCGGAGGAATAGATAGTCGAATCCAATCCGTGACCGATCAAACTGGCTCGCACATCCGCGACAATTCTCTGCAACCGATTGCTGCCCGGTGCGGTGAGGGGCTGCGGCCTGCAAAGACAATCCGCGCCAGTCGACTGGAAATAACGCACCGTATGGAGAAGAAACTCGCGGCTGGGAATGTGACAATGACCGTCGATGAAAACGACCAACTCGCCGGAGCTGTGGCGTACGCCAACGTTGCGTCCGGCGCTCGAGAGCTGCCCAGGATTAGCGAGCAGCTTGATCGGCGTCGCGGAACGTTCGGCGGTCTCTTCCACCACGCGCGCGGTGCCATCTGTCGAGTTTCCATCCACAACCAAAATCTCATAGCGGTCGGCGGGATAGTCCTGGCCTAACAGACCATCAAGAACTGCACCAAGGTGTTTTTCTTCATTACGCACCGGAATGACGATCGAGATGAAAGGAAACGACGATTCCTCGAGGGAGCCTTCCGGCGTTTGCTGCACTGCGACGCCCTTGGTCGAAAACTCCGCGCTCTCTGGGCCCGGGCTGGCTAGGAGCTCTGCATATAAGGCATGGAAAGCCTGCTGCTGACCAGCACGTGAGAACGTTTGCTGCACGCGACGACGAGCACTTTGCGCCAGTAAGGCGGCCCGCGCAGGCTGGTCCAGCAAACCCACAACTGCTTGCGCAATCGCCAGAGGCTTGCCAGCTGGGATCAATTCAATGGTCTTCTCTTCCCCAGCAATCTCGCTGACTCCGCCAACTGCGGTGGCGACGATGGGTAACTCCGCAGCCATCCCTTCCAGGACCACGTTGGGCATTTGCTCAGACAACGACGGGTTAACCAAAATGTCCACGCCCGGTAGCAGTTCCCGAAAGTCGGATAGAAAACCCGCGAAATGCACCCGCGCGCTGCCCCCCAACTCGATTGCTAAGTCAACCAGCCGACTCTTCATAACGCCATCGCCGAACACGATGAAATGGGTCAAGGAATGACCCCGAATGATTTCGGGTATAGCCTGCAGAAAAAAGGTTGCGCCTTTCTCCGGGCTAAGACGCCCCGCGATGGCGACGATCGGCGCGTCTTCAGGGATGTTGAATTTCGCACGAAGCTCCCGTCGAGCCGCGGTGCGCTGTTGCGGCGAAATTTCCGGGACTTCCACTGCATTCGCGACCACTCGTACCTTGTGCCTCAAAGCACGGCGCCGAGACAGCTCTTTGCCCTGCGTTTCTGACAGGCAGACGACACGAGTAGCAAGTGGCAGACATAAGCGATCCAAAACCTCGTACGCAGATACCTTCCAGTCTTCGCCAGTCCATCCACGGAGGAACCAAGCCACCGGAATTCCGGCGCGACGAGCAGCCAGCGTGCTCAGTAGATCGGCCTTGTAGCCGTGAGCGCACAGCAGGGCAATACTCCGCTCCCGCAAGGCTCGCACCAGCACGGAGACAGCGTTGTCCCGGCCGAAGATATTATCGGGAAGTGCCAAGGATGGCGTTCCCTGTTTCTCGATAGCAGCCAGGTATTGCCGACCCTCGCGCTCGCCGATAAAAGTACCCAAAACGACTTCGAACGACGCACCGTGTTCGAGCTTCGCGTGGCTCAGCAGTTGCTTTTCCGGGCCACCCACGAAATTGCTGGCTCGGAGGTGCAGTATTCGCATGGGCTGACCCATTACACGAGTTCCTTCTGCCCTTGAGTGGCGCCAGTGCGCAGGTCGTCAGTGCGATCGGGAGAGCAGGCCTGGAACCATGCGGATTCGAGTGACTTGGCAATTTCTTGCCAATCGTACCGCTCCTCGACGAGCGCCCTTCCGCTTGCTCCTAATCGGTGGCGCCCCTCAGGAGAAGCAAGCAATTCGAGCACGCGTTGCGCAAACTGCGCGGGTTCGTCGGCAATCCTGATGTTTTCGCCGTCTGTAACCGCCAGGCCTTCGGCCCCGACTGATGTCGACACCAGAGCTTTGCCCGAAGCCAGAGCTTCCAGAATTTTGATTCTGCTGCCGCCACCAATGCGCAAAGGAACGACAACAACACTCGCCTGCGCCAAATAAGGGCGCACATCAGGAACGTCGCAGACTAATTCCGCCCAGCCAAGCTTGCCAACTTGGATCGCCAGTTCCTTCGGAGGCCGTCGGCCCACGATCCGCAAACGGACCGAGGGCTGGCGGGACCGCACAATAGGCATGATGTACTCGAGAAGATAATCCAGTGCGTCAACATTCGGAAACCAATCGAGCGAACCCAGAAACAGCAACTCAGGTTCATCCCCTGTTTTGGCCCGCGGCTTGAAATATTCGAGATCCACTCCGTTCTCGACCAGACGTACAGAACGCACATTCCAGGACCGCATCACCGTGGCGTCTTCCGTGGTGACTGCTGTGACGACTTGGGCTCTCTGCAGGGCGCAACGCTCAAATCGCTCCATCTTTATTGCCTGCAAATTGAAGAAAAGGCGCTGGATAATACCCCGACTCTGTTTGGCCCGCCGAAACCAGATTTGCGACTCTACATTGTGGGAGGTGATCAGTACCGGATTCTCTTTCAACCCGTTCGCAAAGCGCGAATACGGGGTCCATTCGCAGTGAACTAAGTCGACCTGCTCAGCTGCGGCGAGCTCGTGGACTCGACTTTGAAATTCTTTTGAAAAATGCTTGTCGACGGAGTACGGATATCGCGAAAACAGATTCGCGAACAAACGCAAGTACAAATGCGAGCCGCGCATACTGGCGGGAGGCGCAACTAGATGCACACGAATGCCGGCTTGTTCCAGGACGCCCGCCGACGGGTCGTCCGGCTCGCCATAACACAGCAATGAGATCGTATGCCGCTGGGCCAGCCGGCGCAGAAGATTCCAGGTCCGAATCCGCTTTCCTGCGTCAGGAGGATAGGGTAGCTCTTCGTCGAGCACCAAAACACGTAGACGGCGGAGTTTCGGATCTCCGCCGAGGCTACTTGCCCGAGTATTTGTTTCAGCGGAAATCAAATATGAGTTCTCACTCTCAGGTACTTTGGTTGCTGCGTTCACGAGTCTTCCGATTCCGGGCCTGCACCGAATCCTTAACGAGCCCCTTTGCCGAAGATCACCGTTTTTATCGTCTGAAAAGTAATTAGCGCGTCGAGGGTGAGCGACATGTTCTTGATGTAGTACAAGTCGTACCGCATTTTTTCTTTCGACTGTTCGACGGAGGCGCCGTAACCGCAGTTGATCTGCGCCCAACCCGTGATTCCGGGGCGTATGACGCGGCGCAGGTGGTAATAGGGGATTTCGTTCGCCAACGAGGTCTCAAATTCAGGGCGTTCGGGCCGCGGACCGACAAAATTCATATCTCCGCGCAGCACGTTCCACAATTGCGGGATTTCATCCAGACGAACGGCGCGAAGGAAATGCCCGATTGAGGTTACGCGCGGATCGCTGTCGCTCGCCCACGTCGGTCCGCTATCCGCTTCCGCGTCAGCGCGCATGGTGCGAAACTTATAGCAATTGAAGACGACGCCATTCTTTCCGACGCGCTTCTGGCTGTAGAACGCCGGTCCCGGCGAGGTCAATTTCACTAGCAGCGCGATCAAAGGGATGAAAGGCAGCATGACCAGCAACAAGAGCAATGAAACGACAATGGCCACTAATCGTTGCGTTACGAGGACTTTTGGTTGGAGGCGAAATCCGTCGGAAAAGATCAGCCAACTAGGGTGCAGCTGATCCACTTCGATTTTCCCGGAGATCCTCTCCAGCAGGCTGCCGCCATCCTCTACCTGGAATCCCTTCAAGCGCAGATCCAGCAGTTCACGGACAGGCAGGCTGCTGCGCCGATCCTGAAGCGCGACCACGATTCGTTTGATTTGATTTTGCTCGACCAATGCGAGCAGATTGTCCAGCTTTCCTACAACCGGAAGGCCATTCAGCTGTGGTTCCGCATTATTCGCCGTTCCGATGTACCCGACGAGGCGCATCCCAAGCTCACAGCGATTTTGAATCTCCCTTGCCAACGAGCGCGCCAGCGGTCCATCTCCCAGCAAAATAGTCGAATCGGCGAAAAGCGCTGACCGATTTAAGGCGAAAAACAGTTCCCGCGAACCTACCAAAGCCAAGCCGATGAGGATGATTCCCAGCAGGAATATTCCACGTCCCAGCTGAAGTGGCGGGTACAAGTAATAGAGAACGGCAACCACCAAGCAAACGACGCCAAGAACCACGATCAATCGCGTTACAACTTCGCGCGGATTGCTGATGACCAGCGAGTCGTAAAGATCGAAGTAGTAGAGGCAGATCACGCAGACCGCCGCGACGACGGTCACCTTCAAAAAGCCTTGCTGGTAACTCAGCGTCAGCTCGGCGTCTGCTCCGAAGCGCAGGAAGACAGCCGCGACCATCGCCGAGAAAATGATTAATGTTTCCGCGATGACAAGAAACAGCGTCCGTGCGGGGACATATGCGTCGAAGAGCTTAACCATCGCTGGAGTCCTCTTTATTCCCCTGGACGGAGGACAAATCCTCCTGCTCGTCGGAGTAGCTGTAATAGCGGTAGTGCTCGCTCTCGCGCTCCGCCTCGCCGTTCAGCACAATTCCCGCGACATAGCTGCCTTCGAGCGCACCGAGCGCCTGTTGAATTGTGTCCGCCGGCGTCACTCCAAGGCGGGTTACCAGTAGCGATGCATCAACAAGAGTGGCCAGATGGGGCGTGTCCGCAAAAAGCGTGATCGGCGCGCTGTCCACCACCACCCAGTCAAACGCTTCCCCCGCTTTTGTGAGAAATTCACGAAAACGTGGTCCATTGAGTAAGTCGCCGATATCGGAAGGCGGATATCCAGCCGGCAGGTAAAAAAGGTTTGAGGGATCCAACCGGCGAATTGCCGCGTACTCATCGATTTTGCCCTGCAGAAAATCCGCCAAGCCGGACATTGCTTCCAAACCGAGAACATCGTGAACACCAGGCCGCCGCAGGTCCGCATCGACCAACAGCACTCGCCGCGATGTCTTCGCAAGGCTAAAGGCGAGGTTGACAGCCACAAATGTTTTGCCCTCTCGCGGGACTGCGCTCGAAACGAGCAGCCGCGTGAGCGGACGGTCGGCGCGAATTTTTTGCAACCGGTGGCGCAGAACTCTGAATTTTTCCGCGCCCGGCACATGGTTCTCTCCGCAGGTCACGATGTGCCGGTCGGGTTGAATCCGTACCGAAACGTGTTCCACGTTTTCAAAACCGAGCGGCAGCACCTCAAGAGATTCTTTCGCAACCCTGACTTTAGGATTGCTGGCCCACGGCGTCGCGGAAACTCTGCCCATCGCTTCCCGCTCGGACTTCCGCAACATGTCAAATATGCGGCTCACTTTTTCTCCTCGTTCATGGTCACGCCACCATCCATATTCAGCTCAGGCGGTACGTATAAACGGCCACCGCTAAAGACACCAAAGCAAACAAAGCTACTGCTGCTACCTCGATCAGGCGGCGTAACTGCCGGGATCGCCGCTGTTGCACCGTGTAGAGGACGGGAATGTGTCCAATGATCGGCACCTTCGTCTGCTCCTGCAGGTCCGTTTCGCTGCGCAAAGAGCTATCTGCGAATTCCCTGACGGCAATGGCGCCCAGACCTACGCACAAACCAAAAGCCCAGCCGCCAAGCAGTATTAGCGGACGGTTTGGTTTGAACGGCTTGTCGGGAAGGTTAGGAGGGTCAATGATGCGAAACTGCTCGCCTTCCTGGCGCTTTTCCAAATTCGTCGCCAGTTCGGACTCCAACTCTTTTTGAAGCAGAGACTGATAATTCTCGCGGGAATTCTGGTAGTTTCGCGTTACTTCGGCCAATTGCTGCTCGCGCACAGGCGTTAAACTCAATCGAGACTGGACATCCGCGCTCTGTTTACGAAGTTTTTCCGCCTGTTGTTTGGCATTCGCGATTTCCGCTTCCACTGCTTTGAGCCGGCTATCGACCTCGGCAAGCGCGGGCTGGTTGATCGCATCGCTGCCGCTTGAGCTATCCGCGGTTTGTCCGGGTGCGGAAGCGGCTGAATCCTCGGTATGCTTTTTTAGCCTCTCCCACTCCGCAATCTGCCCCTTGATTCTGAGGACGTCCGGATGACGAGGCGTATATTTTGCTTCCAGGTCGGCCAATTGCTTCCGAAGGTCGCGAAGTGCGGTGTCAGAAACGCTGGCAGCGCGATCGGGAACATTCGATGCCCCGCTGGCAGCCGCCTGCGCCATTGCCTGATATTCGGAACGAAGAGATTGCAGGTAAATTCTTTGCTGCTCGGCGCGCGCGATCGATTCGGTGATTGATTGCAACTGGCTTTCGAGGCTATTAAGGATCTGAAGATTGCTCTGCTCCTGCTGCGGAAGCTCGCCCAGATACCGCATTTTGTATTGCCGCAACTGTTCTTCCTGAGTCGTCAGGTCCTTGCGCGCCTGCTCCAGCTGGCTTTGCAGGAAATTGGTGGTGCTAATCGATTGCTGCGCGCGCGTCTCCAGACTCTTCTCGATAAAGAGCGAAGTCAGCTCATTGTTCACCTGCTGCGCAAGGTGGGGGTCTTCAGCCGCAAAGAAGATGCGGAAGGCTGCGGTCTGATCGTCTCGTCCGACAGCCTGGGCCTGCTGGATGGTGATATCTCCTCGCATCCTGTCGACAAGCTCGTCCGTCGTCAAACGCGAGCGCTGGCGAGAGTACAGATTGAATTGCTTAATCAGGCTCTCCAGGCGCGTGCGGCTTAGAATCTGCTGCGTCATACTTTGCAGCCGGCTATCGACGTCTGATACGACGTTCGGCGTGACATATTTTGTGGGGACTTTTTGCTGATCGACCAAAATCAAAGCCGCGGACTGGTAAACCGGCGGCCACAGTAAAGCCACTCCAAACGCAATGACACCGAAGCCGAATAGCGGCGCTAATAGCCACCAGCGGCGGCGAACAGCGATTTCCAGATACTTCTTTACGTCAAATGGCTCTTGCTCGTTCAGGTCATCGATCATCGGTCATCGCCTTCTCGTAAAAATCACCCGGAGAAAATTTTCAATTGCGTGCGCTCCGACGCAGTTCATGACGCCACACCTCGCGCCTCAATCCTGAGTCGAAACGGCAGCAGCGAATCGAGAGGAGAGCGCCCTCTTCGGCGGCATCCCACCCTGCTTGATTTTGTAAAGCAATGCGCGATAGCTGATATTCAAGCTGCGCGCCGCCACCTTCCGATTCCATCCGCTCATTTCCAGGGCCTTGAGAATTACACGCCGCTCCACGTCCCGGGCGGCCTGCCGCGTCAGCTTCTTCAGCGAGATGCTTCCGCCGCTAAGCTGCTCGGTATTGAACTCGGTGGGGACCTTCGCCAGAAGCTCGTTTGCAATGACTTGCTCCGAACCCAAGATGACGTAGCGCCGAATGAGGTTCTCAAGTTCCCGAATATTTCCCGGCCAGTGGTATCTCTGCATCAATTCCATAAGTTCTTCGGAAATAGGCCGGCACTGCGTTTGATTTCTGCTCGCATGAAATTTCAATAAGTAGTCGGTCAGTTCCGGAATGTCTTCCGCCCTGTGCCGCAAAGGCGGAAGATAAATATGGAAAGCGTCGATGCGATAGAACAGATCCCGGCGGAAAACTCCGGCTTCGACCTCACCCTCCAGGTCGCGGTTCGTCGCGCAAATTAACCGAACTTGCGCATCTTCGTCCTCATGCCGGCCGAGGGGGCCGTCCTGCAGCAATTGCAGGAATTTAGCTTGCAACGTCGCATCTAATTCAACGATCCCGTTCAAAAACAGGGTTGCCTTTCCCGCTTGATTGAACAATGTTTCTTCCTGCAAAGAATCGGGGACCGCTGGGCAGGTAATCTTGATGAAATTGTGATCGTTTCCGCTCCAACGGCGATGAATGGCTAGCGCCAGAGATTCCTTGCCGGTCCCGCTTTCGCCCTGAAGCAAAACGGGGATATTGGTAGCCGTCAGCTTTTCAAGGCTTCGACGGATCAACTGCATCCCTGCCGACTTTCCGAAAATCACGGATTCCGGAAGCGAATTCCGGCTTCCGGGGCAAGGACCATCTTTCGGCGATAAGGCCAACTGTGCGCTCCTTGGGTACAACCAGAGTGGGTCGCGCGGAGAAGTAGGGCATTCTAACTACCAAATCTTTGCGCCTTCCTTGCGGGGCTAGTTAGCTCAGTGATTTTGACAGAAAGTTGTAACTTGCTGATTTTGCTAGATATATTCAAACGGATGCCTTGACGCCTTGGCCTGCTAGCTGCTGAACAGCCCTGTTCTCGGACCCACTTTTAGGGAAAAACTTTTCACACCCCAAGAATTGGTATTCCCCCTAGCAGGGCATTTTCGGACGGCATACGGTGCTAACTCTCTCGGTTTCGAAAGTGGCCTTGTGCTTGGATCGGGCCGCTGGATATGGCTTAGGGGCAAGATTCCTGCAACCAACGCAGAATCTGTGGCTTACAGGAGAACAAGTCAGCTGGAGGGGACCGCCCCTTAAGTAACAGCCAACTCAGCCCGTTGGCAGAGAAAGTGCACACCAGGGTGCGCTTACCCTTCTCATTCGTTTTGTAAAAGGAGACTCGGCCGGTGACCGCTTGCGAGGAGAAATTATTGGATAAACCAATGCCTACCCGGACCGACAACCAAGTGGCAGCGTACTTCGCCACTAATGCCCTGACGTGGCATAACATGTACAAACGAAATGACTTATGGGGTGATATTCATCAGCGTCGACTCGCTAGTTTTCTTTCCTGGGTGGATCGCCTGAATTTGAACCTGGATACGCCGGTTGCGGATATCGGGTGCGGAGCAGGCATGGCGACGGTGGCCCTGGCCCAGCGAGGCTATTTTGTTGAGTCTACGGATGTTGCGGCTGCGATGATTGAGCTCGCCCGGGAGAATGCGGCAGCGGCGGCCGTGCAGTCGCGAGTAAACGCCAAGGTTGGAGACATTTACCATTTGGATTTTCCCACCGCAGCATTCGGCTTGGTGCTTTCCATCGGAGTGATTCCGTGGCTGTCGTCGCCCCGTGAAGCGGTTGCGGAGCTCGGCAGAATAGTTAAGCCGGGCGGTTATCTGTTATTTACGGCCGACAATCGCTCGCGCCTTTCGCACTTGCTTGATCCCGCTACTTCGCCGGCGCTTTCATTAGTTCGGCGAGGCTTGAAGAAAATCGTGCGCGCATCCGAATCTGCGGCTCCTTCGCAGGAATCGGTGCGGTCCTATCGGCACTCAATAAAGGAAGTGGATGCGTTCTTGAACCAGGCTGGTTTGGACCGCGTGCACTACGAAACACTTGGCTTCGGCCCATTCACGTTTTTCTATCGAAAATTTCTCTCGAACAATATGGAAGTGGCATTGAATCGGGGTCTTCAACGGTTGGCGGATATGCGCTGGCCCTTGTTCCGCTCAACCGGAGCGCAATTCCTGGTGCTCGCAAAGAAACGTCCATAACCGGATTTTGAAACCCTGGAGAAAGCACAATTTTGTCTTATGAGCATTGCGCCTCAACTGCGAACCGCCGCATGGCACGGAGATAACCCGCTTCACCTGGATTTTCCGGCTGGATGGAATGTAACCACTCACTGGCCGAAAACGCCCGCGCCTTTGACGGATGTACAGATTGCGGAATGTCTTCAGAATCCTGTTGGACAGCATCGAATAAGGGAGCTCTGCAAAGGGAAAGCGCGGCCCGTGATCCTCGTGGATGACGTGAATCGCCCCACACCTGTGGCCCGGATCATGCCCTTTTTGTTGCAGGAGTTCGCCGCCGCCGGCATACAGAAGCCGAATATCACTATCGTGATCGCTCGAGGATCCCACGGTCCTTCCGAGAACAAGTCGATGCTTCTGAAGGTCGGCGAAGAGGCCGCTGCCGGCTGCCGCGTACTCATGCATGACCCTTACGGCAATACTTCAAAGGTGGGAACAACCTCTTTTGGCACCCCGGTTCACGCAAACAGGCACGTTCTCAAATCTGATTTCGTGATGGGCATCGGTGGCTTGTACCCGAACAATACCGCAGGGTTTGGCGGCGGCTCGAAACTGGCTCTCGGCGTTCTTGACGTCAGGGTGATTTCCCAGTTGCACCGAAAACATAAAGGAGCGGGGTGGGGTGCGCAGGGCGCGGAGAACAGTTTTCGCAAAGACCTGGACGAGATCGCGCGCATGATCGGCATGCAGACGATGATCACTGGGCACGTCGACGCGAATCGCGAATTGGTGCGAATGGTAAGCGGGGATTTTCGACAGTACTACGGAGCAGAAGTAGCCTTCGCGCGTGATGCCTTCCGCGCTCCCAAGCCTGCCGGCGCCGACGTGGTCATTTCGAACGCTTTTCCAAACGATCTTTCGCTTACTTTTGTGCACATGAAGGGCGTGAATCCACTGCGCCATGCCCCGCGCGAAGCGTCACGGATTGTACTCGGCGCGTGCAGCGAGGGAGAAGGTTTCCACGGCGTTTACCCGATCGTTCGAATGCCCTTGTTTCACGAGCAGCGCGATCGGCTGCGTCGGATCTCTTTGATGACTCCTGCGGAGATAGCAACGAAAATCTCTGAAAAGCTGCGAACAAAACTTTCACACAAGCGGTCTGAAGATTCCGCACCCTCGATGAGTGGAAGAAAGGAACCTTCGCAAGCTGCAAGCAAGGCAAAGAATCCTATTTGGATGTATCGAACCGGGACCGCCCAGAACGGATTGCCTTCCGTAGTGCGGGGAATGCACGTTCTTCACAACTGGAACGATGTTCTTGCGATGGTCAATAAAGAGCAGGGTGGGCGAAGCGATCTCAACGTGGTTGTCTATCCTTGCGCCCCTCTGCAGGTAATCGAATGAACGAGCACGTTTTAGAACTGGTGTCGACGTGCTTGTGCAAGGACGGAGCTGGAAAGTGAGCGGCAAACCCAACTTCCGGCGACACGTCAAAGGCGCACTGATCGCCAGTCGCGTCGTACAGCTGGCGGCGCGTGTCGTGCCTCAGCAGATCGCTATTTTGAAATATCACTCTGTGCAAGATGAGCCCCAAAGGTATGTGCACTCTCTCGGCGGCGGAATCGTTACCTCGGCGAGCACTTTTCGCGAGCAGATGGAAATCGTCGCGCGAAAGTTCCATCCGGTCACGATGGATGACGTGTTGTTATTTCTGGACGGTAAGAAGCAGCTGCCGCGAAAACCGGTGGTGATCACGTTTGACGACGGCTTTGCCGACAATATCGAGGTTGCCGCTCCGATTCTGGAGCACTTCGGAATACGCGGGGCGTTCTACATTACGGTGGATCCAGTCGAAAAAGGCGGAGTTCCGTGGTTTTGCCGCATTCGTCACGCATTCGGAACAACGCACCGGCAAAACTGGTCTGATTCTGTAAGCGCCTGCAGCCGGAATCTTGCCGACCCGGCGGACCGCAAAGCTGCGTTCCTGGTCGCATCCGAGCGCTGCGCGCGGCGCAGAGGCGATGCGCAAGAAATTGTTGTGAGAACGATCGAAGAGGAACTGGAAGTCCAGCCTCTCTCAGAAAAACTCATGATGACGTGGGATCAAGTGCGAACTCTGCATCGCTTAGGCCACATCATCGGCTCGCACACCGTCACACATCCCAACATGGCTTACATGGGCGCTGAGGATTTGCGGATCGAGTGCGTCGAATCCAAGAAAAATTTAGAGAAGGAGCTCGGCGCGGCAGTCCCGCACTTTTCCTACCCCTCTCCGATCTTGCAACCGCATTGGAGCCAGGAAACGCTGCAGTGCACCGAAGAGGCGGGTTATCGATGCGCGGTTACAAGTACCGCGGGGCCCGCCCAGAAGCGCCAGCATCCGCTCGCACTACAGAGGGTCGTTGTCCCCGAGGATACCCATGAGTTTGTGTGGATTTTGGAGAATACGATGCTGAGCCGTCGCTTCCCATGATTCTTGGGTGTAGCGCTGATTGCAGCGCGGGTCGTTACGACCGGTAGGAAGCTACTTAAGCAGTGAAGCTTGACGCGGTGAGGTTCGAATCGTGAATGGAACCGTAACAGATCTCGTCGAACAACCTAGCCAGCCAACGGCAACCATGCGCACAGGCAGCGCGTTGCCTTGGAAGAGCGTCTTTCGGTTGACTGCTATTTTCGTGGCCGCGTTCCTCACCTGGACTGCGCGTCACAGTTTGACCGTTGATGGCCTCTCCTACCTGGACATCGCAGGCGCCTACTGGCGGCATGACTGGCCCACCGCGATTAATGCGTACTGGAGTCCTCTTTACTCCTGGGTTCTAGGCTTGGGGCTCTGGATCCTAAAACCGTCCGCCTATTGGGAGTTCCCCGCGATTCAGTTCATCAATTTCGTCGTCGCCATCTTCGCTCTATTCTGTTTTGACTTTTTCTGGCGGCAGCAAGGCGAATTTCGCGCAAAGACGGATTTGGAACTTCTGGGCCTGCCTGACTGGGCATGGCAGGCTTTGGGCTACACTCTTTTCATCTGGACGATCGCGCGGGCCACGATCGTTTCGGCTGTCACTCCAGACCTCCTTGTGGCCGCATTGATTCTGCTTGCATCTGGAATCATTGTTCGCATCCGAGCAGGACGAGATGGTTTGGGGACATTTGCCTTGTTGGGGCTGGTTCTCGGAGTGGCGTATTTGGCCAAAGCGGCCATGTTCGTGATTGCGTTCATATTCCTGAGTGTGACGTTCTTTGCCGCGAGGAATTCCAAGAAAGCCTTCCTGAAGACATTCGCGGCTGCCGGTATATTCTTGATGGTTTCAGCGCCCTTTATCGCTGCAATTTCCCGCAGTAAGGGCCGCTTCACGATCGGCGATACGGCCAAGATCAACTACGCCTGGGGTGTGAATCAGAGCGCTCCATTCTTTAATTGGCAACCGGGTGACCCGAGCGCAGGAATACCCAAGCACACGACGCGAAAGCTTTTTTCCTCCCCCGCGCTCTATGAATTTGCGGCGCCGATTAGCGGAACCTATCCGCCTCATTACGACCCATCGTATTGGAATGATGGACTGACTCCACGTCTTAATGTGAAGCAACAGCTGCGAGCGCTGGTTACGAGCGGTTATTCGTTCTATTCGGATTTTTTTGTGCCCCAATCCGGGCTTATCGCGGCGGTCGCGATTGCGCTGTTGTTCGCTGGCAGTGTTCCAACCGTATTAGTGCGTCTGTGGCAGCAGTGGCACGTCTGGTTTCCCGGATGCGCGGCCATCGGCATGTATGCGCTGGTCACCCTGGAGCACAGATACGTGGGCCCGTTTGTGTTGTTGATCTGGGCGGCGGTTCTCTCCGCGATTCGGTTACCTAGATCCGCGGAGTCAAAAAGGTTTTTAGGCTATGCCACGCTCGTCGCGGTTCTCACGCTTTCGCTATCGGTTGCCGAACAGATTGGCACCAGGCTTTACGAGTGGAAGGACCGTTCTACTCCCCGGCAATGGCGAATCGCCGAAGATCTCAGGCAATTCGGAATAGAGCCAGGCGAACGCGTTGTGACTATCGGTTCGGCCTACCATGCGTATTGGGCTCATCTGGCCAAACTCAAGGTGATCGCGGAGATACCCTCCAGCGATGTGGAGAGCTTTTGGGCTGCAGGTCCGCAGACCCAAGCCCAACTCTATTCCATCTGCTCCCACATTGGCGCAAAGGCGATCATCGCTCCGGAAATGCCAAGCGGCCCATCGCCGGCAACGTGGCAAAGGATTGGCTCCTCAGGTTTCTATGTGCATGTAATCTCCGAGCCCCAACCCTGAAGGGCAACACTCGCGCAACCTGCATTCTTTCCTCAAAAAACATAACTAGCTGAATATACAGGACTTAGCCGAGAAGCCGTCGGCGTATGTGGCTATTCAGGATCGAGTTCGGACGCGGGAAAGTTCGTTCTTGGCGTGTGAACTGGTTTTCCTCTTCATAGAGGTGCAGCTCAAGTTTCTGCCGAACCCATTTCTTTATGAAATCAACGCAACTTCCGCTAACTCCCTTATTAACAATATGTTACACCAATGCGGCGATACAGCTCCAGCATTACGGCCGCTCTGGGAAGTGCAAAGATTTGGCACTCCGAGTGCGAATCCTAGCCGAGTAATCACGCACCGCATGCGCAGTCTGTAACGAGCATCGAGCCCGCACGCAAAACGGGCGATTCAAGAAACAGGGCATCGCAAGGAGACCACTACATTGAGCACTCGAAACGTGGATACGGCTGTGATTGACGCGACGGAGGCAACCCCGCAAGGAAGAGTGCACACCAGCGATTACTTGAGAAAGATCGGCGTTCCCGAGATCGCTCCGTCGACCAGTCCTTTTGATCCGGGCTACGACCCAATTACTTTGGAAGGCCACCTGGAACAGAGCTCCCACCTGATGTCGCTCCTCAAAATTTCCATGGCTTGCTGGATCGTAGCCAAGGAGACGGCCACGCGCCGAAAGGTGGCTGCTGCGAAGAGGTTTGGGGTACCGACCGTAACCGGCGGAGGCCCGTTCGAAGTGGCCGTAGCACAGGGGGAACTGCCCGCCTACCTGGATCTCTGCGCGGATATTGGCGTGACGCGAATTGAATGCGGAGAAGGCTTTACGGATATGCCGCTCCCAGCCTCCGACGTCGTCAAGATGGCTCACGAGCGTGGACTGCAGGTGCAGTTCGAACTAGGGAAGAAGCATACGGGTGCCTTTACCGAGGCCGTCATCAGCGAACTGATTGAGCAGGGCAAACGATGGCTGGACGCAGGAGCTTTGCAACTTGTGGTGGAAGCGCGGGAAAGCGCCCGGGGAGTCGGGCTCTTTGATGATCAAGGAAATTTTAACCCCGCGTACGCAGATCGGTTCGCAAAAACCTTTGGCTTCCAGACGGTGATCTTCGAAGCCCCGAACAAACCGAGCCAGTTTGCACTCCTCGACCACTTCGGCCGGGAAGTTCATCTCTGCAACATTCGCTTGGAAGAAGTTCTGCGCGTCGAGATTTACCGCCGCGGCTTGCATTCGGACGCGTTTGCCAAAGATAACCTGCGTCCCCGCAAGAACGCGTAAGAAAGAAAGCGATCCAGCTCGAGGAGAAAATGAATCCAAAAGTTCCAAGAACCGTGATCATCGATTGTTTTCCGGAGAATGTCGCCCGCTACAGAGACGAAGGATACGTTGTCGTCGCGATCGATGTGATTCGCGCAACCACAACCGCAGTGACCGCCGCGGCTATGGGCCGAAAGTGCTATCCCGTCGACACGGTCGACAACGCTCTGGCGCTGGCCGCCGATCTAGACAATCCCCTGATGGTCGGTGAGTTGGGCGGCGATATGCCGGCTGGTTTTGAAATTCCCAACAGCCCCGCCATGGTGGCGGAGCACAATGACGTCCAGCGGCCAATGGTTCTCTTATCCACGTCGGGCACGAAGATCATCGCCGCGGCCAAAGGCAGCACGGCGTGCTATGTGACGTGCCTGCGCAATTTCTCCGCGCAGATTGAGCACCTCATCAAGCATCATTCGAAAGTGGCGGTGATTGGCGCCGGTACGCGCGGCGAGTTCCGGGAAGAAGACCAAATCTGCTGTGCATGGATCGCCGGAGGCCTTGTGGACGCCGGATTCATTCCCGTCAACGAGGAAACGCGTACGATCGTCGAGCGCTGGCGCAATGCTCCTGTAGACGCTTTGCTCGTGAGCAATAGCGTTGCGTATCTTCGCAGAAGCGGTCAGCTACGCGACTTGGATTTTGTCCTCGCTCACATCGACGATCTCCCCCACGTTTTCGAACTTCAAGGCGATGAAGTAGTGATGCTCTCCGCCGAAACAGATATGCTTAAAGGCTCGCAGAGCTATTTGGACGCAAAAACTCCAGAGCCAACCCTGAATGTCAACGTTTGATACGTCAGTCCCCGTCGTCGTCCTCCGGCCCGACCACCACGGCTCCCTCTGCCTCATCCGAACGCTGGGGCGAATGGGAGTGCACGTCTACGGTGTGGGGAAGGTGCCGGATTCCGCTGGAATGATCTCGCGCTACTGCCGCGGCAAGTTCATCACGAACCCCGATGCTTCCGCGGACAAGGTGGTGGAATTCTTGCGCGGAGTCTCCCGCCAGATCGGGCAGCGTCCGATCCTCACGTGCACCAACGACATTTCGAGTACATTCATCGCCGACAACAGCGATGCTCTCCGGGACTCCTTTCTTTTCCCGAATATTTCGCGGGAGCTCGTTCATGCTCTGTGCGACAAGAAGCAGATGTACTTCCTTTGCAAAAAATTGGGGATTCCCACCGCAGAAACCTCTTTCCCGCAGTCCAGGCAGGATGTTATCGATTTTCTCGCGGGCGGCTCGGTTCAGTTTCCCGTGATGCTCAAAGGGATCGATGGCGCTTCGTTGGAGCGGCGTGGAAAACCACGGATGGTCATCGTGCGGAATCCGGAAGAACTGCTGCGGAAGTACGATGAAATCGAGGATCCGGCGAACCCGACGCTCATGCTCCAGGAGTACATTCCCGGGGGCGATGACTCCGTCTGGATGTTTAACGGCTACTTCAATGAGCAGTCAGAGTGTCTGATTGGTTTCGCCGGCAGGAAGCTGCGCCAGCATCCGGTCTATACGGGCGCAACCTCGCTTGGAATTTGTCTTCGAAACGATGCGGTGGAAAGCACCACCAAAAAGCTGATGAAGGCTGTTGGCTATCGCGGCGTCTTAGATATCGGCTATCGCTTCGATGCGCGGGACGGCCAATACAAGGCGCTGGATATTAATCCTCGTGTCGGCGCGACTTTTCGCCTGTTCCTGGCTCAGAACGGGATGGACGTGGTGCGGGCTATGTACCTTGATTTGACGGGCCAAGCTGTGCCCTCGGCGCCGCCTCGCGAAGGACGCAAATGGGTCGTTGAGAATGGCGACTTGATCTCCTTCAACGACTACCGCCGGGATGGAAAGATTACGTTTTGGCAGTGGATCCGTTCGTTCCGAGGCGTGGAGGAAGGAGCGTGGTTCGCCTTGGATGACATGGCTCCCTTTCGATTTATGGCTTCTGCGTTGTTCCGGCGTTTTCTGCGCTGGTGCGGCGGCAGATTAGGAGTGCCGAAGGCCTCGAAGGCGAGCGCCTGAACCTGCGTTCTTCTGAACCATGCGGCTTAGCAAGACTTATCGCAGCGACCATGACGGAGAGAACACGCGAGAGAGCTTCTCTTTGCGCCGGATTGCGAGTCTGTTACAGTGGGCTCAACGAGGCTGGCGGATCCACGCATTCGGAGCAACTGGTGATCCCTTTGTCGCCTGCGACAAGGAGGATTCCGCGGCCATGCACACACTGAGGAATCCAATCCTCGCTAACTCCACTCCCGTGAGCGCGCCGAGACTCTTAAGCGAACGCACCGGTCTCTGGCAAATTTTCGTGCTAACTCTCTTGATCGGGATTCTTTACTACAAAATTCTGGCTGGTCTGGTTGAACAGTGGATTCACGATCCCAACTATTCTCATGGATTTTTCGTTCCGCTGTTTTGCGCTTGGGTGGTCTGGAAGGAACGCGGGCGCCTGGAGAAAGCTGCTGTCAAGGGAAGCGGCGCCGGACTAGTCATCATACTGGGCTCGCTTGCAATACTAGTTCTCGGCGTGCTGGGCGCAGAGAATTTTCTTTCGCGCACGTCGCTGCTCTTTTTACTGGCTGGGTTGATCATTTATTTCCGCGGCTGGAAATGGTTTCGCGTGCTGCTTTTTCCCTGGGCAGTCCTCTTTCTAATGATCCCTATTCCCGCCATCATCTTCAATCAAATCGCTCTGCCACTGCAGTTTCAAGCCTCAGCGCTGGCAAGCAATCTGCTCGGCCTCATTGGAATCCCAGTGCTCCGAGAAGGGAATGTGATTCATCTTCCATCTCTTACGCTCGACGTGGTGGAGGCGTGCAGCGGGCTTCGCTCCCTGGTTTCACTTTTGACATTAGCGGCGATTTACGGATATCTCTTCGAATCCAAGGCCATGCGGCGCCTCTTCATCGTTGTATCCGCGGTACCCATCGCAGTTCTCGCGAACGCATTTCGCATCATGGGAAGCGGCGTCCTTGGCGAATACTGGAGTCCCGACAAAGCCGAGGGATTTTTCCATTTTTTTTCCGGGCTGCTGATATTCGGTGTTTCCTTCAGTATGCTGCTGATTGTTCACGCTATCTTGTCGCGCATCGCCCGGCGTCCAGCCACGGAGCTCGCCTGATGCGCCCACTAAGCTCATGGAAGCACTTTATTCCGGCGGTTCTGGCGCTCGCCGCCACTGCTGCTCTCTTGCAGGCTCGCGACCGCGCAGAAATTCTTCCCGAGCACGATGCCCTCTCCTCATTTCCGCACCAAATCCAGAACTGGCGCGGCAGCGATTTGCGTCTGACTCCCGGTGAACTCGAAGTCTTGGGGCCCGGGCAATTTCTGATGCGCGACTATGAAGCCCCCGCCTCTGCGGTGAATCTGTTCATCGCCTTTTTTCCCTCTCAGCGTTCAGGCGACACGATTCACTCTCCCAAAAATTGCATACCCGGATCAGGTTGGGTACCCACGGAATCCGGCCGCATTTCGATTCCGCGCGGGGATGGCACTTCCATCTTGGTGAACCGCTACATTGTGGCCAAGGGAACGAATCGTGATCTCGTTTTCTACTGGTATCAGGCTCATGGCCGGGTCACCGCCAGCGAATACTGGGCCAAGATTTTGCTCGTCATCGATGCGATTCGGCTGCAGCGCACCGATGGTGCGCTTGTCCGTGTCGTAACTCCCATCCAAAGCGCTGGCGGCGAAGCGGCTGCTCAATCGGCGGCCCTGAAATTTGTAGGAGACCTGTTGCCCTTGCTGGACCGCTATATTCCCCGCTGATTCCCCGCTTCTATGGTGAAGATTCTGTGTGGCCGCGTGTCTTACTTAGGAATTAGGAGTGATTGCGGAATGGAGAAGGCATGACAAGTTCCGGGCGGCGTATATTACTCACCGGCGGTGCTGGATTCATCGGCTCGCATCTGGCAGAAGCCCTGCTTTCGAGCCACGATCAATTGATCGTGGTTGATAACCTGAATGAGTTCTATCCCTCTTCTCGAAAGCGAGCGAATCTCGAGGAAGTTCGGCGGATCGGTACTTTCGCGTTCGAAGAAGCCGACATTCGGGATCAAGCTCGATTGCAAGCCATCTTCAGCCGCTACCGGCCAGACGCCGTGATTCATCTGGCGGCTCTCGCCGGGGTGCGCCCATCCATCGAGCGGCCCCTCGAATACGAGAGCGTCAATGTCGCGGGGACGGCGAATATTCTCGAACTCTGTCGCGAATTCGGAGTTCAAAAATTGATCTTTGGTTCTTCCAGTTCCGTGTATGGCGCGACCAGCGTCGCTCCCTTCTCGGAAAACCATATGGAGTTGCGCCCCATCTCCCCGTACGCCACAACCAAACTGTCTGGCGAACTCATGTGCTACACCTACGCTCATCTTTTCGGATTGGCCACCATCTGTCTGCGCTTTTTCACGGTGTACGGTCCGCGGCAAAGACCTGATCTGGCCATTCATAAATTCACCGCTCTGATTGAAAGTGGAAAGCCGCTTCCGGTCTTCGGCGACGGTTCCACCGGGCGGGACTATACCTACGTCCACGATATCGTCGATGGAATCTTGAGGTCGCTAGAGTTTGCGCCCAAAGATCCTGGTGGCGTCCCCTTCGAAGTCTTCAATTTGGGAAATTCTCATCCGGTCAAATTGACGGAACTGATTGCCGAGATCGAACAGGCTACCGGGCGCAAAGCAGTTCGCGAGCAGAAACCAATGCAGCCAGGTGACGTGCCTCTCACTTGGGCGGACATCTCAAAATCGAGTCGTTTGCTCGGATATGAGCCGAAGGTTCGCCTTCATGAAGGTCTGCAGCGCTTTGTCGCTTGGTACCGGGCCGCCAATCAGTTCGCCAGATCGTAGGCTCAGCGCTCCGCAGTTGTACTTCAATCTTCGACGACGTGGGTTTCGAAGACCTTCCGATAGTCCTGCCATTTCGCCCAATCAAATTGCGCATCGGGTCCCAAGCAATCGACCGCGGCGTAAGCCATGTACAGAGCGTGATGCGTGTTGTCGTGCGCGAAAAGACCCTGACGGCCAAATGTCAGCAGGCCCTGCAATTGGCCCAGCCAACTATCGATGGCCGCAAAATGTTCTTCGTAGCCTGCCCGGTAGGTCGGATAAGCTTGCCGCAGCCGCCGGGTCACAACTTTTCTTACAGAAGACTTGACCGGAAGTCCCGTTTGTCCCAGCCACGTGCACATTGCCTTGCCCAATTCCTCGTCGCTCATGCCCCATTCCGGCGAATCCGGATTTGCAGGCAATTCCGCGCATAAGACGGTGCAATCCGTGGGAGTGGATGTGCCGCTGTAGTTCTTCGGCTCGGACAGGCGCGAAATCGGAATACTTTCTTCTGGAAAATAATGGGCATCGTACTCGGTAAATTGTTTTTCCTCGAGAACCAGGTAAATCAGGATCATGCCCCGAAAATCGATCTGCGACGCGGCGGAGAGTACCTCTGGAGGCGCTTCCGGACGAATCAGCTTCACCAGCAATGTGAGGGGCAACGTCGACCAGATCAGCGACGATGAGATTTCATGTTCTTGGCCGTTGTGCTCGTACCGGACACCTGTTATTTGGTTCCCATCGCGCTGCAGGGCGGTAATCTTCGCACCAAACAAAAAATTGGCGCCCGCGGTCTTGGCCACTTGATGCAGGCGTTCGGTAATTTGGCCAAAGCCCAGCTGCGGATAATAAAAGCGCCCCGCGCCCGGAGGTTTCAGTCCGGGCACCGAAGAAGCAATTTTGCGAACCATCTTCGAGAGCGAACTCGCAGAGACTCGCCGCCGCGCCTGCGTGACGGAAAGCTGCTCTGGAGGCATCCCCCATAGCTTTCGGGCATAAGGAAAATAGAAATCCCGGCAAATCGTTCGACCTAAGGAACGCTCCAAAACGCTTGCAAATGTTTCGGGCGATCCATCGTGTCCGGGGACAAGCTTCCGCACGATATCCGTGGTGACGCCGAGCGCAAATGACTTTGGAAGATGCAGCAGCAGATCCAACGGCTTTAGCGGAAAATGAATCCAGCGCCCCCTCAGCCGAATCCGCCCATGCCTTGGTCGCAGCAACAGGTCGTCGCCGAGAAGCTTGCGAAGGTCCGCCAAGATTTCCGGATCGCATGCAGGATGGAGCCGGTGGCTCCCGTAGTCCACGCGCACGCCTTCGAGTTCGAAACTCCCGGCATTTCCGCCTACCGTGTCTCGCTGTTCCAGCACGACGGCGCGGCACTTTCCCGCCCGCGCAAGTTGGTAAGCTGCCCCCGTTCCCGCGGGGCCTGCACCGAGGATCACCAGGTCAGAGTGGTGGTCGCGATTCACGAAGGGCGCTCAGTTATTAGGATTGGTCTCTCCCCGGGAGCAATTTCAAATTGCGGATGAGCTGGGTAGCGCCTAATCGCCGCGCCCCGTCTCTTGCTTGAGGGCTTCCTCGTCGTGCTCCGCCGGAAGCAAATCATCTGGCTTGACCCCGACAATCGCATTCGGATTCAGGTGCCCGAGGCGCGTGGCAATCGCGTCGCCGAGCATTCCAATCAACAAAATGATCAAGCCGCTCATCAAGGCAAGCTGCGCTGACGCGGAGATATTCGGTTGGTGCGAAAGATCAATTCCCATCTTTGTGAAGCCCACTAGCAAGGACAGGAGAACTATCGGTGAAAACACACGGAGCGGCCTAAACAACATTACCGTGCGCAAAATAAGAACGAAAAAGCTAGCCGCGTCCCACGGCACAATTTTTGACTTGCCCTTTCGTTGCCGGTAATCGATGGGCATATACGAAACCGCGTATTTGTCGCAATGCATTGCCAATGTGATAGTGGTTGTCCAACTGAATTGATCGGGCAGAATCGGAAAGTATTGCATGGCCAAATCCCGGCGAAACGCGCGCAAGCCGCTGTTCAGGTCCGGTATCTTTGCCGCCGTCATGTAGTTGGCAAGGGCGTTTAGAACCATTTTGGCCGGGCGCCTCACCAGGGGAATTTTTACGTTCGACCCGATGCGCGCGCCCACAACCATGTCGGCGCGTTCCAATTTTTCGAGCAATTGCGGGATGTATTGAGCCGGATATGTTCCATCCGCATCGGTGATCACCACGCACTCGTTGGTCGCCGCGGCGATTCCGGTCTTGAGGGCAGCGCCGTATCCACGGTTGCTCCGATGGCGGAGCACCGTCGCGCCGGCGGCAGCAGCCATCTTTGCCGTGCCGTCCGTAGAACCGTCATCTACAATGATGATCTCCGGTGATACGCCGTGCTGAACGAGGATCTCCCGCACATCAGCGATCACCGTTTGGATCGCGCCTTCCTCGTTGAATGCCGGAATCACAATGCTTACTGCTTCCACAAGCGCACCACGCTTTCGTCCCCGCTACACCTGGACAAATTCAATTCTGCGATCAGAAATCTTTTGCCGAAAGGCTCATTTTCCCACTTACACCACAAAAGGAATGAACCGTTTCGTTCTTCGGATATACAAGTCGTAACCATGCAGCCGAGTGGTCAGCAGCTTCTCTTCCTTGACTGCTCGGCTGAAGACCACTGGGATCAACGCCACCGCGCCGAGCACCAGCCATGAGTGCAAACACAGTTCCAACCCGAACAATAGCATCAAGTCACCCGCATATATGGGATGCCTGATGTACGAGTACACTCCTTGGGTGATCACCGGCACTTCCTCGCCGGCCCTCGGCGTCTCGATATCCGACCAACTGTCGCCCAGGTGAATTCGGCCCAGGATCGCCGTAATCAGACCGAGCGTGTACACGACTATGCCCACAGTCCGCAGCGGTGATGCTGCGAATGGTAGCGGAAGAATCTCCCAAGGCAGCACGGTTTGGACCAGGATTCCCAACAGGATCGCCATCTTAACGCCTTTTACCAGGCGCAACGTGAGAGAAGGATTCGCCGCCACCTGTTTCACCGAATCTGCGTTCCCTCTCCGCTTAAGTACTTCCCAGAGTACCTTGTGAGCGAGCAGACCCACCAGAAGGTAAGCACGCAGGAATACCATCTAAACCCTCCAAGGAGCGCCTTAGTCGTTGCGAGCGGGAGCTAAGACCTATTCTTCGTTCAAAAACCAACGCTCATTCCATGGTAGCTTGCATTTATGTTACCGATTACCAGCACAGAAATACACTCTGAATGCTGGGCTGCTCATCGCGCGTAACTCCCGCATTGTCCTAAGAACTGGTGGCCTAGTCGAGTATGCAAAACATTTTCCGGAAAAAGCATAATGTTTCCGGCCCAAGCATCCGAACACCTCGCGGGCACCGCGCCACAAATGTATCTACCGTATTATCAATAATATACAAGAATCTGCGCCAAGCGTTCCCTGGCCCCCCGTGTGCTACTGACCTTGCGAACCAAGCGCGACCGACCCAAGACAATCGGGGAGATGACCGTTCGGCCGACCAAAGTAGGAAGAATACTGGCTAATTCCGTCCCGACGTCGCGTATCGCAGTACAAATTTCTAAACGATGGAGCTGACTCCAAGTGAAAATGCGAAATATCCTGCTCGGTTTGTTGACGCTGTCGTTCGCTAGCCCGGTCTGGGCCAACTGGTCCGTGGTCCAGCAAACGGTGAGTCCGCAGGTCCAAGCTAGCACTGTTTCCGTGCAATTCCCTACGAGCGTCACTGCGGGAGACTTGATTGTTGTGCATGTCATTACGGCCGCCACGAATAGCGCCACAGTTTCGGATACGCTGGGCAACACATTCACGAGCGCCGCTTTAGCGCAAGGCAGCACCAGCTCCCTGCAGATAAGCTCGCAAATCTTTTATGCTGCCAACGTTAGGGGCGGGCTGGATACTGTTACCGTTAGCATCCCTACCTCTACGTTCCTTAATTTTTTCATTTATGAGATTGCCGGCGGCGATCCCAATACCCCCCTTGACGTTACGGCGACCGGCTTCGGCGTTGGTCTCTCCCCTTCCACCGCGTCCGTCGCTACTACGTCACCAAATGACTTCGTATTCGTCGGCACGGCCCATCACTACGGGTATGACACTGCTGGCTCAGGCTTTATCGGACTGCAGTCGACGCCTACCGGAATCAGCGAGTACCAAACCGCAGCGTTCGCGGGAGCTTCCGTCGTCGGTACCGCAACGATAAGCGACATGAACAACACCTTTCCCTGGGCAATAGCGCTTGCAGCCTTCAGGATAAACTCTGGCTCCACCACCACTGGCCCCTCTCTAACGTCAGTCCAGGTCACACCCTACAGCCCGACGCTTTCCATGGGCCAGACGCAGCAATTTTCTGCTACCGGCACCTTCAGTGACGGCAGCACGCAGAACATTTCCAGTTCCGTCGTTTGGGGATCCACCAATCCCGCGGTCGCTGGGGTCAGTTCATCGGGTCTAGCAACCGCTTCCGCTCACGGAACGACCACCATCACTGCCACCTCGGGATCCGTAAGCGGCAGCTCGCCCCTTACTGTTGAGGGCACGCTGACTTCGATCCAGGTGACGCCTGCGAACAATTCCATAGTCAACGGAACCGGTCAGCAGTTCACAGCCACAGGCGTTTTTAGCGATGGTACGTCCGAAAATTTGACGTCCTCGGTAGCGTGGACGTCGTCCAACACCAGCGTGGCCACTATCAACGCCTCCGGTCACTCGACGGCTGTCTCGGCTGGTAATGTCACCATTACCGCGGGTTCGGGCGGAATTACCGGATCTACCGGATTAACGGTCACCCAACCCGTAATCTCTACCCCGCCGCCTACCTCCGGCGCGCCCTTGGTTCAGACAAACTACCAATGGCTCTCTAGCTATTTCGCCCAAGTTCCTCCCACCGCAGGCGGTGCCTCTTGCTCGCCTGCACCGTGTATCGCTCAGACGTTTCTCAATCCCAACACCGCCGGCAATATGATTTTCATATGGGTGAGTTGGAATAGCGGAACCTTGACTCTTACGAGTCTTTCGGATTCCGCCGGCAATACCTACGTCCACGTTCCCGGTTATCCGGTGAGCGGAAGCCTCACGGATGATTTCTGGGTGGCCTACAACGTCAACAGCGCACCCAACAATAAAATCAGCGCCCTATTCACCGGGACTGCCGTGCCTATCTATCTCCAGATCTCTGAGTATTCTGGAGTTGCCACTTCCAACGCGTTTGACGTTACGTCGACCTTCCGCAAGCAAGTGCAGTGTGTCGCACCTTGCACACTCAGCACCGCTCCTACTCCTAACACCACTCAGGCATCCGAATTACTAATTGCGGTGTTTGACGTCGGGAAGGCGACCCTGACCGCGGGGAGCGGCTGGGTGCCGGACGGCAGTTGCTTTGCCTGCTTGGGCTGGGAAACGGACGTCAGCGGCAACGTGCTTATCGAACACCGGCTGGTGTCCGCGACAGGCTCGTTCACCGCGACGGTCTCAGATGCCATGGCGGGTTGGCCTGCGTACGATGCCTATCTGTTTGCCTTCAAAATGGCCCATTAAAATCAGCTGATTTTGGATGGAGCTTCAATCTCGCGAGGGCGCAGCGTTCCACGCTGCGCCCTTTGTATTTGTATTATCAATGACGGGACTTCAGCAGGCGGAACGCCAGCGTTTAGCAAAAGGCCGTTGAGTTCCGGGATTTACGTTAACAGGGAGAAATATCAATTCAACGCAAGACGCGGTAAATCAGTCCGACGAAGCTCCGGCCGCCGCCGCTGCAGCACTCTCTCCGGAATGCGGTACTTTGCGCTGCCGCATCGGCGGAAGCCCAACCTCGCGGAGTTTATACAGCAGCGTCCGATAGCTAATCTTGAGCACCTCGGCGGTTCGACGCCGATTCCAATTATGGCTTTCCAGGGTTTTCAGAATTACGTCCCGCTCCAATTCGCGACGCGCCCTTTCCCCAACACGTTTTAGAGGAACCGTGCCGCTTTCTTCGCGTTCGGATGCACTGATGATCGGCCCAGCCTCACGTAGGTACGCTTCCAAGGCCTCGTCAGGCCCCAAGATCACGCACCGGGCGATACAATTCTCCAGTTCCCGAATGTTGCCTGGCCAGGGGCGTCGCTGCAGAAGATGTAATACCTCTCGGGAGAGCTTTGGCATGGACTGTTCAAACCGTGCGCTCGAAGCGGATACGAAGTAATTCGCCAGAGACGGTATGTCCACGAGGCGCTCGCGCAGCGGAGGCAGCTTGATCTGGATCACATTAATCCGATAGAACAAATCCGATCGAAAGCGCCCGCGGTCGATTTCCTGGTCCAGGTGCCGTCCCGTCGCGCAGATGATTCGCGTTCGGACATGCTTCTCTTCCTGACCGCCGATCCGGCTGAAATGCCCGTCCTGGAGGAACTGCAAGAGCTTGGCTTGCAAGCTTAAGTCGAGTTCGCCAATTTCATCCAAAAATAGCGTACCGCCATCCGCCAGCTCCACGCGGCCTGCCTTCGCAACGTTCGCGCCAGTGAAAGCACCCTTTTCGTAGCCAAAGAGTTCGCTCTCCATTAGCGGCCCCGGGACCGCCGCGCAGTTGACCTTGACAAACGCGCCCTTGCTCCAGACAGAGCGCGCATGCACCAGCCGCGCTAGTACCTCTTTGCCCGTCCCGTTTTCTCCCTCTATGAGCAGCGGGACGTCCGTATCAGCCACCTTCGTGACCTTCTGACGCACCACTTGCATCACGGCCGTCTGGCCGAAATATATGTCGTCGGGCGGGAGATCGCTTTCGAGGGCCATGAAGTTGGCTGGATTCGGCACGTAAGTCTTTCCCCTGCTTCCGATTCACCCCTGGAATCAGCGTCAAACTAAAAGCACTCGGAGCACCAACTCCAGACATGCGATTCGTGCTCCTGGTAAACGATGGTACTAGAACCATATAAAGGCATGAAATAAAAGGACTTCTCGCTGGTCTTGAGCAGGTTGAAGCGCTGGCACGACCCCTTCCGGCGAGGTACAAATCAAGGGAAAAGAAGTGGCCTAGTTTGTCAAAATCTTTGCCGTGGAGATTCCGTGCTTACGAGAAGGAGATTCTAAGGTCTGAGCGATTCACTCGTGGAAGTCGAATGTGGCTGCGCCACCGGTTGTCCCTATGGAGGGCAAAAGGCCCTGATACGGACTCAGTTTAGCCTGGCCAAAACGCGCCGCGATTCGATTGTCGTGTAGGAATTCGATGCAGGTCCGCCAACACCACTCAGCTAGGAGTGCGCATTTTCTCCGCGAATAATATCGTAGCGCTCGATCACCGCGGCTACACCCATGCGCGAGCTACCGTCTTCCATGCGCCGCTCCACGCGCACCACTTTGCCCAGCGCCCTCACGAAGACGTCCGAGCCATGTGTAATCTCTGCGGGAAGCGTGAGGGTAATGTCCAGCTCCGAACCCGGCTCCAAGTCCTGCTCCAGCACAAAATAAACGCCTCGTGTGGAAACATCGCGCGTCTTGCCCTTTTGGCTGTCCGCGACGCGCTCGGTCGGTACCCGAATGATAACGGGCAACGATAAATCGTAGCGTCGTGCAATGCGCCGTTCCGTCATTGCCCCCATCCCCCTGGAACACCTTGCCGCGGGCCGGTGATCGTCCGCGCCCTTCCTCTGCCACGCCTTAGTGTCAATCTCGGGTGACAATACCGGAATCGCGTGCTTTGCGCTATGGGAAAATTGGACCGGTACCTACAGGCCTCACGGTCCTAGGGCAAACCCACCAATATGCGCTGCCGTCGTTTTTTGTGACTTATATAATGAGTTGATGCCTACTGGTTGCGAAGCGCGCCCACTGCTGCGGTGTCTTCTGCCCCAGCGTTTGCGCCTGCAGCCGCCCCTGGCGCCGAACGCCGCGTTCTTGGCGTGTCCAGGTTAAATTGCCGCATCTTGTAGAGCAGCGCTTTGTAACTAATGCCCAGCATCTTCGCCGCATCCTTGCGGCACCAGCGCGTCTTTTCCAACGCGTCGGCGATCGCTTCCATCTCGGCCTCGTCCTTTAATCCGCGCACCAAGGCCTTAAGGCCCTGTTCCCGCGGCAGCACCGGCTCCTGACGCGGAGAGGTACGCTGCCGCGCTGACGACATCTCCACCAATTCGCGCAGGCTCCCTTCGTCATCCTCGAGGATCACATACCGTTTCACGAAGTTTTCCAGCTCGCGCAGATTGCCCGGCCACGGATAGTTCAGCGCCGCGTCCAGCAAGTGTTTCGATGGTCCGTGCAACGGCTTTCCGAACTTCTCGCTGTACTTCTCAAGGAAATGACGGAACAACAGGGGTATCTCCGCGGTCCGTTCGCGGAGCGGCGGAACCAGAATGGAGAGCACATTCAATCGATAGTACAAATCCTCGCGAAACCGCCCCGTCTTCATGGCCTCCTGCACATCGACGTTCGTGGCCGCAAGCACCCGCACATCCGTGTCGATCATGTGCCGCCCGCCCAACCGCGAATATTGATGGTCCTGCAGCACATGCAGGAGCTTCGCCTGCAGATGCGTGCTCATCTCCGCAATTTCATCCAGAAAGATCGTGCCCTTGTTGGCCATCTCGAACTTGCCGGGCTTGGCGCGAACCGCTCCCGTGAACGCTCCCTGTTCAAATCCAAACAGCTCCGATTCGAGCAGTTCGCCCGGCAGCGCCGCGCAGTTCACTTTCACGAATGGCTGATTCCGTCTTTTCGAACGCAAATGAATCATTCGCGAAACGACTTCTTTTCCGACACCGCTCTCGCCGCAGATGAATACCGGCACGTCTACCGGCGCGATCTGCAAAATCTGCTGGCGGATTCGTACCATTTGCGGGCTGGCCGCCAGGAAACTCAAATCTTCCGTCACCTGATCGCAATAGTCGCGCAGCGCCTGATTTTCCTGCGTCAGCTGATTTTTCTGTCGCGACTTCAGCATCGCCGCATCCAGCTCGTTTTTCTCAAAAGGCTTGGTCAGGTAATCGTGGGCGCCGATACGAATCGCCTCCACCACCGTGCCAACCTCATTGGAGCAGCTCAGCATGATCACGTTGAGGCTGCGGTCCAACTGCATCAATTCCTTTAGAGTGTCCAGTCCGTTCATCTCCGGCATCAGAACGTCGAGAATAACGAAATCCGGCCGTTCCCCCGCATTTACCTTCGCGAGCGCCTCTTTGCCGGAACTCACCGTCTCCACATCGAAGCCGTCTACTTCCAGCAGGGTCTGCAGGTACTTTCTGATGCTCGGCTCGTCATCGACTACCAAAATCTTCTCTTTCGCTGCCATCAAACTCTCCTCTACTCCTGACATCCGAAAACCAAACAACCGCGCCCGCTCAACTCTGGTCCATAGGCAATAAGAACGTAAACTTGCTACCGCCCGCCGGCTCGCTTTCCACCCATATCTTTCCGCGATGCGCCTGGATCAGTCGCTTCGCGATTGCCAGCCCAAGACCCATTCCCGTCGTGTTGCGGTCCACGCGAACAAAGTCTTCAAAAATCTCCTGGTGATGTTCCGCGGGAATCCCCGGGCCGCTATCCGCCACCGAAACCTCGACGCTATTGGGCCGCGGCAAGCGAAACCGCCTACGCTCCTGGATTGGCGCAACCTCCGCAACACGCCGTTCCCAGAAGTGCGGCCCGGCGTGCAGCGCTACCATCCCGCCTGCCGGTGTATGCTTCAACGCGTTATCCAGCAAATTTGCCGCTGCCTGCTGGACCTTTTGATAATCAAATCGGAAATTCGGTATCGAAGGGTCAAAAGACGCTTCCAGCTTCACTCCCTTACGCTGAAATGCCTCTGACCATCTCTTCGCTACCTCCTCAAGGCAATCGCGCAAATCATTTTCGCGTAGCTGCAGCACCAACTTTCCACTTTCCAGCGCCGAATAGTTCAGGAACATCGACACCAGGCGGACAAGCCTTTCACAGCTTTCCTTCGATTCTTCCAGTATGTCTCTTTGTTTGTCTGACAATTTCCCGAGCGAGCCGGCCAGCATTAAATCGTAATAGCCTTTGATCACCGCCAGCGGTGTTTTCAACTCGTGCGCCGCGGAAGCGAGGAACACCGTTTTCTGCCGGTTCACTTCCTGGAGCTTCAGGTACGCCGCCAGCAGATTGCGGTACGTGATTTCGCGCTCTTGCAGAAGCTCCTGCACCGTTATCTGCGTCGCCGGATCCGGCCCCTGCTGGATCTCCTGCTGTCGTTGGAATTGCACTACCATCCAGTCCGGATCCGGCATCCATTGCACGCTGGCATGGAATTTCTCGCCTCCGTGCGTCACTTCCAAATGGACTTCATGCTTGCCACTTTCGATATCCCGGAAAATTTGCTTCGGGTCCGTCTTCAACAATTCTGTGAACACATTGATTTCCGGTTCAGCGCTCGCCTCAATGCGCAACGACTCACGCGCTCGTGCGTTCATCAACACGATTCTTCCACCGCGCTCTGCAACCAACAGGGCTGTTTCCACCGTATCTAAGAGGCCGACAACAAGCCCTCTCGTGAATCTAGCTGCCCCGCGCGAATCGGCTAGCGGCGGATTTGCAATCGTTCCGGTCATTTTAGTGATTTGAGACCACCCCAAGCGGCAACGGGAAAAAGTTTTCCCTTTTCGCAGTGCCCGCCATACTCCCAAACGCCTACTCACCTGTCAATGGTAAAAGCGTTCCATTTGCACATTTGGGGAAGCAGTATGCCTGCTAAGAGACCTTACTGCGCAAGGATCACTGCTGCGCCCCTTGCAGAATCTATTTAACTTAGTGTATTAACATACACTTACAATCCCATCGTAAGCGCTCATTGCCTGGCATTGAATATGCATAATCGTACTAGTTCGTCGGTACTACGGGGGGATCTTGGAAATCCAAATTGACAAGAAGAGTGAGCGCTTGGACCGCGTTCAGCGTCGCTCACCACGCATTCGCCTCCAAGTACCCGTTTTCCTTCGCGGAGTGGACACTTCCGGTGTCGAGTTCATTGAACTCACGAAGACCCTCAACATCAGCGCTACGGGTGCCTGCATCGCTTCGACTCATTACCTCCGTCCCGACCAAGTCATCAGCATCACCGTGCCAGCTCCGTCCCCAACTTCTTCCTCCAGTGTAGTGCCTAACGAGACGCCACCCATCTCCGCTAAGGTCTTGAGGCAGTCCGTTGCCGGCGATATTCGCTTGTTCGGGTTGGAATTTCTAAGGCCACTTGAGTAACTAACTGCCTCTTTTCGCCCCGTACATTCCTGGGTAATTTCGTTACATCCAGGCAGATTGCCAATATGCTGATTCTTCGCTTTGACTCTGAACTATCCGCTATCTTTCTTGTTTCCCTTGAGATAGCATGGCCACCAGCGATTTTGTGCCTTTGTCGATTTGGGGAATCCGTCCTCCGGCTTCGCGATCATATGGATGGACCGCCACTTGCTCCCCTGTAGCACCGAAGTTTCGTTCTTTCCCCAAACCCCGCGGGGATAGGCAGAGGTCAGGAAACTACCCAGCTATGCCCAGCCCTGGCGCCCTTGTGCCCCCTCGTCTGCCAGTCGAGGATTCTTATCTCGAGCTGCTTGCCGATACGCTCGAAAGCCTCGATGTGCCCGCGCGCGGACAATTCCTGCAACGCTACATTCGCGCCATCACCCACTTGGATCTGCGCGAAACTCAGTGCATCCAGTTGTGGGATGAGATGCTTCTACGCCGGCGCGAACTGAGTGAGAGCCTCGGCCGCCCCGTTGCCCTCAAGACGGCGCTCATGGACGTCCTCGCATCCGCCGGACTCTTCCGCGTTCCGATCGTCATCGAATACGACGAGCTAAAAACCCTGCAACTAAATGCGGTGACGGACCCGCTCACCGGCCTCTACAACCGTCGTCTCTTCACCGAGACCTTTGACAAAGAGCTCAATCGCGGACGCCGCTACGGCTTACCGCTGGGCCTTGTCGTCCTCGATCTGCATCGCTTCAAGGAAGTGAACGATAAACACGGCCATCCTCGCGGCGATGAGGTTCTCCGCGCCGCCGCGACCACGCTCAAAAAGGCTCTGCGCACCTCCGATTCGGCCTTCCGAATTGGCGGAGATGAGTTCGCCCTTCTCTTGCCGCAAACAGACGCGGAGCAAGCCTTGGCGCTTAGCCGCCGCGTAGAAACAGTTTTTGCCGAGATGCTCCGGCCCTTGCAATTGAGCGTCGGGGTCAGCATGGATCACGGCGTTGCGACGTTTCCGCAAGATGGCGAGCAGGCCGACCAGTTAATCCGCGTTGCGGACGAACGCCTTTATCGTCTTAAGCACGCAAATCACGGCAGGACTGCAAACGCTGGGACTCGTATTCAGCCCGATGCTGCCCCGCCGCAATCAGATTCAACTCCAGAACGCTCCGCAACCCCGCCGCCCCCGATTTCCATTGAAGCCGGACGCGCGCCGGAGCGGGTTGAGTCCAAGGCTGAGCCTTCAGCGGCGCCCGCTTCTACGCAACCTTCCCAAGCTCCGCCGCCCCCTGCTTATGCAGTTCAGCGCAAGGCGGAACGCGTTTCCATGGCCGGCACCAATGCGTATGCCGCGCTCGGCGAACAAGGCACGCGCCGCGCCCGCGTTATCGATTTGGGTTTTGGCGGCGTCGCGATCGAACTCGACGCTCAAGAACAACTTCCGGAAAACATTTTGGCCATTTTACACGTTCCCATTCTTCCCCCTGTTCGCGTCAGTCTTAAGCCCGTATGGTCTCAACGCACCACGCAGGGCGCCTTCCGCGTTGGTTGTGCCTTCGTCTCATAAATCCTGCGCACCCGGGCAAACTGAAAAATTGCGCTGGCTTCTTGATGAGTTCTTTCAAATCGAATTCATAATCCAAGGTGCGCTTGCTAAAATGTGTGCGTTCCACTATTTCGGCAGGGCGCCACATGCTTGAACCAAAAGCGAGTCATCCCTACTGGCCAGATGCGCTGCAAAAGCCCAGCGACACCACGTCCGGTCTCAAACCCTGGTCCTGGGCGCTCGAGCGTCTCGAAAAATCTCACAATTACTGGATTGCGACCTCCCGGCCTGATGGCCGGCCGCATCTCATGATCGTGTGGGGCATCTGGTGGCAAGACGCCTTCTGGTTCAGCACCGGCCCTCGCACGCGCAAAGCGAAAAATCTAGCCGGCAATGGTCACTGCGCGATTGCCACGGAACAAAGCGACGAGGCTGTGATACTCGAAGGCACAGTGCAAGAAGTTACCGACCGAGCGGTTTGGAAGGAACTCGCCGGGATCTACAATCAGAAGTATGGTGGCGACATCGGGCCTCTGCTCGAATCTTCCGGCGGCTCCGTCTTTTGCGTCAGCCCGCAAACCATCTTCGGCCAGGATGAACATGCGGAGAATTTCACGGAAGCCGTGACTCGTTGGACCTTCACGAAATCTTGAGTGTAACGAGTTTTCGGCGGCAAACTGGGCTTTCAGAGAAGGCAATCAAATGCTAATCTTTCCGCACTTCATCAACCGAACGAATGCTCACTAATGCCCAGGTTCCGCAGTCTCCCCCGAAAACCAAAACCGCTTTCAAGAATCCCTTACTTTATTCTTCGCTTCTCGTTGGTATCGTGATCCTCGTCGTGGCTTGGATCTTCTTTTCACGCTGGCAGCGGAACCTCTCCATTGAACGCCGATCGCGCGAAGAGAACTCCCGGAAACAATTGGAAACCGACCGCGTGGCACTCGAACAGTTCGGCGGCAAGGAACTTGCCATTCAAAGTTTCTATGCGAGTCCCGGCGCCATTCACAAAGGCGATAGCGTGCAACTCTGCTATGGAGTCGCCAACGCTAAAACGGTGAAACTCGAACCGCAGCCAAATGCGGTTTGGCCTTCCTACGCGCGCTGCGTCAGCGTCTCACCTGCAAAAAGCACCACGTACACGCTTACCATCAGCGACGCCTCGGGAAACACCAAGACGGAATCACTTCAGGTAAAGGTCGAATAGGCCGCTCGCGCAGCGCTTTCCCGCGCTTCGCCGGTTACGCGGGCAGCTTTTCCTTGGTTGGATAATGATGCTGTTCACGTCCCACTTTGCCGTCGTACATTGTCGTCGTCTTAAAAAGCTCATATCGCCCGTCTGCAGCCAGCGTTCGGACCCGTTCGCGTATACCTGCCATCTGCCCCGCCGCAAACGGCTGAAATCCTCGCGCCACTCTCAGGTTTTGCTCCAGCACGACCAGGGAATCCATACCGCTGATGGTTGTGGCCACGGGCAAGCTCATTGCATAGCGCAATCCCTCTTCGGCCGTTACCGCCCCGTGCACGGCGATTTCCCCGCTGCCGCCCAGGCTCTTCATGCCCAGCACCGCAATCCCGCGCTTTGTTGCTTCCGGCAAAACCTGCTGCTCGAAACTGCGAAACGTTGCGTCCAGCGCGTTCAGCGGCATCTGGACCGTATCGAAAGGGAAATCATGCGAAAGCATTTTCAAGTGAATCGCAGGATTCTTGTGCCCGGTAAACCCAATAAAGCGTACCTTCCCCTGTTTCCTAGCGGCCAGGAGCGCCTCGGCTGCTCCATTCGCAGCGAAGATCAAATCCGGATCGTTGTAGTACACAACTTCGTGGATCTGCCATAAGTCCAAATGATCGGTCTGCAAGCGCCGCAAAGACTCCTCCAGCTGCTTCATCGCCACGTCTTTACCGCGTCCGTGGGTGCACACCTTCGTCATCACGAAAGCCTTGTCGCGCTTCCCTTTCAAAGCCGCGCCGAGGCGTTCTTCGCTTACGCCGTCATGGTATTCCCAGCAGTTATCGAAAAAATTGACTCCCGCATCCAACGCTCGCGCCACCAACTCCGTCGATTCCTTATCTTCTTTGATCAACCCCAGGTGATAGCCGCCCACTCCCAGGCACGAGACCAGCGTACCCGTTTTCCCCAGCGGCCTCTGCGGGACTACCTGCGTCGACGCAGACTGACTGTTTCCGCTCGCTGCCGTCCTCCGTCCTATCACTAAGGAAGCTGTCACTGCCGCGGCGCTTCCTTTGACAAAGCTGCGCCGCGTGAAACCTTTCTTTCTCTCCATCTCGTGCTCCTGAATCTATGGCTGCGGTGGTCTTACATCCGGAAAAGGGGTGTCCTACATCTCCGTGGCCTTCAACATTTCCTTCACTTCCGTGCTCTGCTGGTCCAGCGGAAAATCGTGCGCAATCCGAGCCTGCGGGTTGTCGAACTTCAGCGATACCTTATAGAGCTCGTACCGCCCATCCCCCGCCACTAGCTGCGTTCGTTCGCGTAATGCCTGCATCTCTCCCGCCGTCATGGGCTTAAATCCCTGCGCGATTTTCAGGTTTTGCTGCAAAATCTCCGGCTTGTCCATTCCTGTGATCGTCGTCGTCACCGGAAGGCTCATCGCGTAACGCAGGGCCTCTTCCGCGCTCAACTCGCCCTGCTCAATCGGCTCTCCGTGACCGCTCATCGGCTTCATCCCCAGCACCGCCATGCCTCGCCGGGTCGCCTCCGGCAGCACTTGCTCCTGAAAGCTGTGAAAGTGCGCGTCAAACGCGTTCAGCGGCATCTGCACCGCGTCGAACGGGAAATCTGTCTTGATCATCTTCAAATGAATGGCCGGATCCTTGTGCCCCGTGAAACCCACGAAACGCACCTTCCCTTGCTCCTTGGCCTTGCGCAGCGCTTCGGCCGCGCCATTTGGCCGAATAAATAGCTCGGGATCGTTCTCAAAACTTACGCCATGAATCTGCCAGAGATCCAGGTGATCGGTCTGCAGGCGTCGCAAAGACTGCTCCAGCATCTGCATGGCCAGCATCGCTTCTCGGCCGTGCGTGCAGACTTTCGTCATCAGGAATACTTTGTCCCGGCGCCCCTTCAGTCCCATTCCCATCCAGTTCTCTGATTTTCCGACGTGATATTCCCAGCAGTTGTCGAAAAACGTGATGCCGTTATCCACAGCTTCCTGGACCATACGCATGGCGACCTGGACGTTCTCAGCGTCGCCCAGGTGATGCCCTCCAAAACCGAGCGCGGATACCTTCACGTCGTGACGTCCGAATTTGCGCAGCGGTATCCCGATGGTCGGTTCATCAGCGGATCTTGTAAGTGATTCAATCCCTGCCACTTGGCGGGAAATGAGAGGTGACCTAAGGGGATCCTGCAGCAAGCCCATAGTGCCTCGCCTGACGCGGCTGTAAAACACAGGTTTGATTGAAGGGGCCCTGTAAAGGTTGCGGACCTTTCCTGCCTTGTGGCCGTAATCCGCCCCCATCTATAATTGCCCCGTCTATAATTCGTCATTGCGCAGGTATAATTAATTTTTGCGCGGGACTTCCCGCTGATCGCGGTTAGTCTTGCCCGGATAGGTTCAATTCGCTATGTCTGACCCATTGAAGAAGATAAAGCAAAAACTCCAAGAGGAGATCACCGCGCTCGAGCATGAACTCAGCGTCGACCTCCCCAAGGAAATTGCCGTGGCACGCGCCCACGGCGACCTCTCGGAAAATGCCGAGTACAAATTTGCCAAAGAGCGCCAGGGTTTCGTGAATGCGCGCATAGGCCAGCTCAAGAAGCGCATGGGCGATCTCGGCATGCTCAACCTCACCAATATCCCGAAGGATCGCGCGGGCTACGGCTCTCGCATCGTCGTGATAGACACGCAGCGCGACGTCAAAGTCGAATACAAGCTGGTCAGCACCGAAGAAGCGGACGCTGAGAAGGGATTTATCTCCACCACTTCGCCTATCGGCAAAGCTCTGCTCAACCGCAAAGTGGGCGATGAAGTTCAGGTCACCACCCCCGCTGGATCGAAAGAGTTTGAAGTCGTGCGTCTCGTCACTATCCACGAAGAAGAGTAACGCCGCGGCTCATCGCTGCGTCTTAATCGACGCATGCAGCGGCTTGCGAGGAAACATGCATTGGGGTGAAGGCTCAGCTCTCGGACTTCTCACGCTTGTGGGTTACGTCCTCTTTGTGTTTGGCGCCGCCATCGTCTGGCGCGGCCGCGAGGAAGTATCCGTCTGGATACAGGACGAATCGTCCGCTGTGCGCCGCAGTTTTTCCCGCTACACCGCGGTCGGCCCCTTTTATGGCCCACGCTCAGAGTCACGCCTCAAAGCCGTGCCTGCGAGCGTTGTCGGTTCTCTTAGTCGCATTCCACGCAATCCTGTCAGCGGCGGCATGATTCTCGCCTTTCTTGGTCCTTTGTTGGTTCTGCTCGATTTCTTCCTCTGACAGTGATCGCTCACAATCACACCGCCGCCCTCGTGCTCTCTACAATCGCACTCTCGCGTTGCAACTCTCATTGACTATGAAACCTTCGCTCATCGTTCACGGCGGTGCCTGGGACATCCCCGACGAATCTGTCGACGCCTGCAAAGCCGGGTGCCGGCGCGCTCTCGCCGCAGGCTGGTCCATTCTCAACGACGGTGGCTCGGCGCTCGAGGCCGTGCAGGCCGCTGTCGTCGTTCTGGAGGACGACCCCGCCTTCGACGCAGGCTTCGGCTCGCACCTTACGCTCGACGGCCACGTCGAATGCGACGCCATCGTCATGGACGGCTCCACATTGCGCGCGGGCTCCGTCGCGTCGCTCCGCCACATTCGCAATCCCATCCGGCTCGCGCGCCGAGTCCTCGAGAACTGCGCGCACATGATGCTCGTCGGCGAAGGCGCTGAACGTTTCGCCGTTGACCAAGGCTTAGAATTGTGCGAGCCGGAAGACCTGATCGCGGAAGCCGAGCGCAACGCTTGGCTGAAGTGCCGCAACGGCGCGCATGCCACCGCGCATCACCGCGGTCACGACCAGGGAACCGTCGGCGCGGTCGCGCTCGATCGAGACAGCCGCTTGTTCGCCGCCACCAGCACCGGTGGCACCTGCTGCAAGCTTCCCGGCCGTGTCGGAGATTCACCGCTGATTGGTTGTGGTTGCTACGCTGACGTGGAGTCCGGCGGCGTTTCCTGCACCGGCTATGGTGAAGCCATCATGAAAGTAGTATTGGCGAAGACAGCTGTGGACTTCCTGCGCCACCCAGTTGACGCCGGCCCGAATCCCTCGCCGTCCATTCTGCCGAAGCCCTCAACGCCCGACGTCGCGTCTCTCGCTGCTCGCGAGGCCGTGAGTATTCTCGCCACGCGCACTCAAGCCACCGGCGGCCTCATCCTTCTGGACCGCAAAGGCAATCCTGGCTTCGCCTTCAACACCCCGCGCATGGCCCACGGATACGTCACAGACGGAAACTTCATAGTCGGCGTGTAGTAGACCAGAGAAGCAGGTTCTCTTCTCATGTGGCACAGCCATTTTTGGCTGTGCGCCGCCGCACCGGCGGCTTGGGCCTTAGCCTCAACAGCTTG